>ERZ778517.307-NODE-307-length-56095-cov-7.728801_pt1 | contig 56095 bp, 48 predicted proteins | sample MGYA00510341_ERZ778517 | MGnify/ENA primary metagenome ERZ778517 (study PRJEB29527, sample SAMN07138964) | mouse gut metagenome | material: feces | host: mouse | place: China:Nanjing | collected 2016-01-25 ...
GTACGTACGGTGCAATGAGAGGGGCAAACTAGAAAAGTTTCCTCTACTCTATTTTGAAAAAAAACAAAAAGAATGATAATTCTTTACCAAAGAGGGTAAGGAATATATCATTCTTTTCCTGTATGTATGTAAATTAAACTATAAAACTATTACTATAAATTAGACTAATTTAATTTGCCGGCTTTCTTCAAGATGTCTTGAGCCTTTTCAAGATAGTGGTGTTCAGTTCTGAACGCATCAATATCTCCACCGTTGAAGTCATTTAACTTAGCAAGTTTGTCATCTAATTCTGCGAAGTCCTTCTTCAAATCGTTGATAACAGGTTCTTCTTCTTCTTCATAGACGTAGTGGTTTTCTGTTGAATCCTTAGGACCTTCGCCTTTGAATTCTTCGATCTTGTCTTCGTCTTTGTCGACTTTTCTTGCGTGCTTAAGAATTGACTTAATATCCTTAATTGTTTCATGTTGAGCGGTGCGATGTTTCTTATCATCAATACTATCTTCAATCTTTGTTAAGTGACCTTCTGCATCTGAAATCTTCTTAGCAATTCTGTCTAATGCTTTCATTTCTCTTTTTGCATAATCTGTCATAACAATATACCTCCTAAAATCATTCTATTAACTTAATCATCTTTACTATAGAATCTAATAGTCATAGATTCAAGAAAAAGATGTTATTTTATAAAATAAGCGTATAGGTTTGAAATAACTAATACTTTCATAAATATATGTGTGTATACTTTAAAAATTAATAACATAAGTTGCGATAATGTTATTTATGAATCTATGCTTTAATAGCATGTTTCTACATGCATATAAAGTAGTTTTAAATAGAAATTTTAGCTTTTATAATAAGTTATAAGAAAGAAGAGTGAAGTAATGCCTAGAGAAGATGCAAAAAATATCCATGAAAAAGTTTTAAAAGTAAATGATCCTGAAGCTTGGGAAAGAATTAGTCATTTTGCTTTTGAGGAAGTCCAAGATGACATAGACCTACCAAATAAAACAAAATTATTATCTAACTTAGCTTATTTGTTAGGGATGCAAGGTTTAGAAGAATATCGTTTAATGCTTCCGGTTGCTCTAGATAAGGGAGTAAGTCCAGTTGAAGCGAAAGAAGTAGTTTATCAAGCGGTTGATTATTTAGGATTAGGACGTGTAATGCCATTTTTTGAAGCAACAAATCATGTCTTGCTCGATCGTGGTGTTAAATTGCCATTACCTAGTCAAGCTACCACTACTATGAAAAATCGTCTTGAAAAAGGTGAAGAAACTCAAATTAGATTATTTGGACCACAAATGAAAGATTTTGCTAAAAAGGGTATTATCAATAAGTGGTTAGTAGATAATTGTTTTGGGGATTATTACACAAGAAAAGGTCTAGACGATAAAGAGAGAGAAATGATAACTTTCTGTTATTTGGCTGCTCAAGGAGGGTGTGAACCACAATTGTTGGCCCACGCCAAGGCTAATGTAGGTCTAGGAAATGATCAACAATTTTTAACTAAGGTTGTTTTAGCTAATGTTCCCTTTATTGGCTATCCTCGTAGCTTAAACGCAATTAATGTGATTAATCAAGTAAAATAGTGAGGCTATTTAATAGCGCTGAGATCATTATGGTTTCAGTGCTTTTTTATTGCACCTTCATGGCTAGACAAATAAAAATATAGTAGAATATATGTTCGAAAGGAGCTAGACCCATGAATACCGATGAATTATTAAGTTATGCTATAAGACATTTTGGAAAAAATAGTATTAGTGAAGTTAATGACAATCCTAATTTGGTAGCTTTTAGTTCACCGATTACTAAAAATTGGTTTGCTCTTTTAAATTTAGATCCTAAAAATAAAAGTTTAAACATTAATTGTGGAGATTTTGCAGCAACAATTAAAGACTTACCCGGCTTTTCAGCTTCATCCCTAATAAAAAAAGCTAAGTGGGTTGAAGTTAGCTTAGGGTTAAGTAATCAAAAAATAAAAAAAGCATTGGAATATGCTTTTAAAATCGCTCTCATGTCCAAGAAACGACCTAATCCTGAAAAATTAATTTATATTCCTGATACTATTCAAAATGATGAGGAAAGTGTCTATCATGAGCAAAAATTAAACTTTAAAAATTGGAAAAGGTCATCTAATATACTTCGAAAAGAAGAAAAATCTACAGAAGAAAAAATTAATCTAAATTTTGAAGATACCCAGCTTGTTCCTAAAGAAATAAAAAGGATGATTGAGTCCTATCAATATTCTTTACCAGGATCGGTTTGTAGAGAACAGAATTTTTATTTACAGGGTAAATTAGTGGCTTCATATGAAGATCACTATGAGGGCCACCAGTCTTTCTTACGATATTATCCAACTTACCACGACTTAACAGTGGGGCAGGCACGAACGTATTTTACTTGGCGTACGAAAATTAAACAAAATATCTATGAAAAAATTTCAGATTCCTATGCTTACATTTATTTGTATGAATTACTAAATGGAATTGGAATTAAGGATCCAGAAGAAGGATTAGATAAGTTAATTACTTTTAATAAAAATTATGCTCAAAAATTTTCACCGGAAATGAGTGCTTATCTTGAAAGATGGATTCGCGATTATATTATTTTTTATAATATAAATAAAACAAATAATACGTTTTTTGTTAAAGAACAGACTAATGATAAAAAGTATGAACAATTGTTATACCCAGATCAATTTTCTAACCACGAAGTTGCAGAAAACTTAATGAAGTTATCTAATTATAAGATTAGCAATTGCCCCTTGTATAAAAAGAGTATAGAAAAATTTGAATATCTTTTAGTTCTAATTTGGCACAAAATTTTAGATTTACGTAATGATGGATTTGATTTTTTTACTAGTTATATTGCTTATAAGAATCAGATGACAATTCAACTATTTTCAGCTGCCGTATTTAATCATCAGCTAGAGCCAAAGACAACTAGCTATGAAATTGATCAAATTAGAAAATATTTTTATGATGAAGAAAAGAATACCTGGTATTGTGAGTCTTACTGGGGATTGACTGGTCAAAAAAGTATTATGGGTAATTTTTTGCATGAAGTAGATCGCGAAATAAGATTATGTTTTAATTTGGGACGAAATTTAAAACCTAGAAAAATAGAAAAGCATTATCTTAAGGCTATTAGGGATGGAATTAAGGAATATCAAATAGAGGAACAAAAATTAAAACAGCCTAAAATTGAATTTAACCTGTCCCAGTTATCTACAATTCGAGAGGATGCAGCAGGGACTCGAGACAGTTTATTAACTGAAGAAGAACTTCAAGCTGAGCAAAAAGAAAGGGAGCAAATTGAAGAAACTGTTGTAAACGATGAGCAGGAAGACTATGGGTTGAGCTCAGAAGAGATGGTCACCATAATTTTGCTTTTAAAGGGAAAAGACCTAAACAAATATCTTAAAGAGCATCATTTAATGGCTGCCGTTATAATTGATAACATAAATGAAAAACTTTTTGATGAATTTGGTGATAATGTCATTGAGTTTATAAATGATATACCTACAGTAATTGAAGATTACCAAGAAGATCTAGAAGATATGTTTTTGAAAGGAACAAACTAAAGTATGGCTATTAATAAAAATAGAAAAGTGCCTAAAAGAATAGCTCAAACTATTTTGAATTCTTTAAAAGGTGGAGTAGTACCTAGAATCGGATTACCATACATTACTGTTGGAAGAAAAGCCGAAGTTGAAGCTTTATTACATGATGTAGAGCTAATCAAAGACGGAGGAGCTTCTTTTAGATTTATAGTGGGTCGGTATGGCTCGGGGAAAAGTTTCTTACTTCAAACTATTAGAAATTATGTAATGGATAAAAATTTTGTTGTGGTTGATGGTGATTTATCGCCAGAAAGACGGCTGCAGGGTGGAAAAGGGCAAGGATTAGCAACTTATCGAGAACTAATTCAAAACCTTTCCACCAAAACTAGACCTGAAGGTGGAGCATTAACCTTAATTTTGGATCGCTGGATTAATTCGGTTCAAATGCAAGTTAGATCAGAGACAGGATTAAATGATGATACTCCGGCCTTTGAAGACGCAGTCAATAAGAAAATTTATGCAGTAATTTCTAATCTTTCTGAATTAGTGCATGGATTCGATTTTGCGAAGTTACTTGAAATGTACTATCAAGCCTATATCAATGATGATGAGGAAACAAAAGCCAAAGTTGTTAAGTGGTTTAGAGGTGAATATGCCAATAAAACACAGGCTAAAAAAGAATTAGGAGTCGATATTGTAATATCTGATGACGATTGGTATGAGTACTTAAAATTATTTGCATCGTTTTTTAGACAAGCTGGATATGCGGGCTTGATGATTATGATTGATGAATTGGTCAATATTTATAAGATTCCAAATAGTATTAGCCGCCAATATAACTATGAAAAGATATTAACAATGTACAACGATGCCTTACAAGGAAAGTCGAAGTATCTTGGAATTATTATGGGTGGAACTCCGCAGGCAATTGAAGATAAGAGACGCGGAGTATATTCATATGAAGCATTGCGCTCACGTCTTGCTAGCGGTAAATTTTCTGAAGCTGGCAATAGAGATATGTATGCACCTGTTATTAAGCTTGATCCTCTTACCCCAGAAGAAATGCTTGTCTTAACTGAAAAACTTGCAGAGATGCATGCTAATCTATATGGGTATGAAAAAACAATTACAGAGGATGATTTACAAAAGTTCATAAAAATTGAATATTCACGTGTGGGAGCATCAACAAATATTACGCCACGTGAGATTATTCGTGATTTTATTGAATTATTAGATATTGTTTGGCAAAATCCAGAGACTGACGTTGAAAAATTACTTAATTCGGATAAGTTTTCTTATGCCGAATCAGAGGCGGTTTCTAATGAAAAGTCTGATGATTTTGCTGAGTTTAGAATTTAAGTGAAAAATGGATATTTTTACACGTTTTGCTCCCTTTATTCAAGATTATATTTATGAACATGGTTGGAAAAATCTCCGTTCCATTCAAGTTGGAGCAGCAGAAACTATTTTTAATAGTCAAGATAATGTCTTGTTAGCTGCTTCGACTGCTTCTGGTAAGACGGAAGCTGCTTTTTTCCCAATTTTAACTGATCTCTATGAAAATCCTCCTCAATCAGTGGGTGTACTGTACATTTCACCACTAAAAGCATTAATTAATGATCAATATGAACGTTTAAACGAACTTTGTCAGGATGTTGATATTCCTGTATGGCGTTGGCATGGCGAAGTGACCCAGACACAAAAGAGAAAATTACTTAAACATCCCTCTGGTATTTTACAAATCACACCGGAATCTTTAGAGTCATTGATGATTAATAAACATATGGATATTCCTAATTTGTTTCATGATCTGAAATATATAGTAATTGATGAATTGCATTCTTTTTTAAGATCTGACCGTGGAGGCCAAACCTTTTGTTTAATCGAGAGATTATCTAAAATAGCCGGTGTTGATCCTCGTCGTATTGGACTTTCTGCAACAATTGGTGATACAAAATCTGCTGCTGCATTTTTAGGTGCTGGTTCTAAACGTAAAACTAGTGCTCTTAAAGGAGAAGGAAGTGGACAAGTTTGGCGGCTATCAATGGAACACTTTTACGATAATGGCCCACAGGCTGATAGCAATGATTTTGATCCTGCTCAACCAGTTTTAGATGAGAAAAGTGATCAAGCTCCAAACACAGCTGATCCATCAATGGCTTATATTTTTGAACATACACGCGGCAAAAAATGTTTAGTCTTTACTAATAGCCGTGAAGAATGTGAAGCAGTTTGTCAGATATTAAGACAATACTGTGAAGTAAAACATGAACCAGATCGTTTTTTAATTCATCATGGTAATCTGTCTGCTGCTTACCGGCAAACTGCTGAAGCAGAAATGAAAGATGAAGATTCTTTGATGACTACTTGTGCTACCGCCACACTTGAATTAGGTATCGATATTGGAAAATTAGAGCGTGCTTTTCAGATTGATGCGCCATTTACTGTATCTGGATTTTTACAAAGGATGGGGAGGACAGGGCGTAGAGGCAATCCTTCTGAAATGTGGTTTGTAATGCGCGAATCGCATCCTGAATCCCGTGCTATGCTTCCTGAAATTATTCCTTGGTCTTTATTACAAGGGATTGCTTTAGTTCAACTCTATTTAGAAGAAAGATGGGTAGAACCTCCTGAGCCAAATCGCTTACCATATAGTTTGCTCTACCATCAGACCATGTCTACTTTAGCTTCGAATGGTGAAATGACGCCTGCAGAGCTAGCGTCGCGAGTATTGACACTGCATTATTTTCGGAATGTTAGTCAAGATGATTATCGAGTATTACTTAGACATCTAATTAAAGAAGATCATATTCAGCAAACTGAAAATGGTGGTTTAATTGTAGGTTTAAGCGGTGAGCGTGTAGTTAATAATTTTAAGTTTTATGCTGTTTTTCAAGAAAATGAAGAATATGCTGTTAAGTCAGAGTCAGAAGAGCTGGGAACTATTGTTAAACCGCCGCCCGTTGGGGATAAAATAGCGATAGCGGGCCGTGTTTGGGTAGTAGAGGATGTAGATCGTAAACGACATCAAGTCTATTGCCATCCTGTTAAAGGACGTATTCCGGCATATTTTGGGGATGTTGCAGGCGATATTCAGCCTGAGATTTTATAAAGAATGAATAAAATTTTAACCGAGCAAAAGCAATACCCCTATCTAATGAAGCATGCTATTGCGCGTCTTAAAGAAGTGCGTGATACTGCTAAAACTTCGGGTATGCTAGAAAGTAACTTAATTAACTTAGGTGGAAAAATGTGGTGTCTCTTTCCGTGGACAGGGACATATGCATTCTTAGCTTTAGAAAGATTAATCAAAATTAAGTGTGCTAAGCGAATTGGCTTGCGCGGCTTTAATTCTAGTCGTCCGTATTTTATGCAATTTGCAATGGATGTAAGTAAGGAAGAATTTTTAGAAATTTTAGTAGAAGAAGCTAATAAAGATTTTGACCCATTAGAGCTAGTGTATCCAAATGAAGTACCGGTATTTGATAAATATGATGAATATCTGCCCGATGAATTAGTGAGAAAAGAATTTGCTCATAGTATTTTAGATATTGAAGAAATGAGAAAATGCGTTAATCAATTGCAATAAAAAAATCCATTCAGTCGTGATGATTGAATGGATTTTTTTATTTATTTATCTTCGTAACCCTTTGGGTGACTCTTGTGCCAGTTCCAAGCAGTAGCAATTACGTCATCAACATCTTCATGTTTTGGCTTCCAGCCTAAAACTTTACGAGCTTTGCTTGAATCAGCAACTAAGGAGTCAGGGTCTCCGCCTCTTCTTGCACCAATAGTGTAAGGAATGTCGATACCAGTAACTTTCTTAGCAGCTTCAAGAATTTCTAAGTTAGAGTATCCTTGGGCAGTACCTAAGTTAAAGACATCAGATTTATTAGTGTCCATCACGTGCTTAAGAGCTAAGATATGAGCATCAATTAGGTCCTCAACTTGAACATAGTCACGGACGTTAGTACCATCTTTAGTGTTATAGTCATCCCCAAAAATAGTGAAGTTACCATCGCCTGCAATAGCACTCTTTAAAATGTTAGGAATCAAGTGAGTTTCAGGTCCGTGATCTTCACCGATTGAACCATCACTTGAAGCACCAGCTACATTGAAGTAACGAAGGGCGATTGACTTAATACCATTAGCCTTGTCAGCCCAGTGCATAATCTTTTCCATCATCATCTTAGTTTCACCATATGGGTTAATTGGATTTAATGGAGTGTCTTCAGTAATTGGTAATTTTTCAGGAATACCATAAGTAGCAGCACTAGAAGAGAAGACTAAATATTTAACTTTAGCATCTTCCATAGCTTGAAGTAGTGAAATCATTCCAGAAACATTATTATCGTAGTATTTCAAAGGTTTCTTAACTGATTCACCAACTAATGAGTAAGCAGCAAAGTGCATTACTGCGTCAATATTTTCATCACGTAAGATTTTGCTTACTAAATTAGTATCTTCAATGTCACCTTGATAGAATTTAGCTCTCTTGTCGACAGCTTTTCTGTGACCAGTGTAGAGAGAATCAAGGACAACAACATCGTTTCCTTCTTCAATTAATTTTCTAACAGCGTGAGAGCCAATGTAACCAGCTCCGCCGATAACTAATACTCGCATTAACGTTACTCCTTTTTAAATAAATAATAACCGAATCAAGTTAATTTTATCATAATAGCTTAGTTTGAAAATTCTGATTTGAAAATTTGTGCATTATTGCTACCGTGAATATCGATAACTGCAAAATCTACTTCTTTTATTGAAGAGGGATGAGAAAAAACATCATGCCACATTTTAGCAACTTCTTTTGAAGAAAAACCAAATGCTCCTGCTCCCCATGCACCTAAAACTAAATAATCTATTTGTTGATCTTTAGCTATGTTTTTAACAAAATACATTCGATTTTTTAAAGTCATGCAAGCCTCTTCATAAGAAATGTTATATAGTTGGGCTTCCCTATAATAGGGGGCTGCGCAGGTAATTACATTGATTGTATTTATCAATTACCATCAAGATTAGTAAAGACGACATTGGGACTATAGATAGCACGATTACGATAAAGATGATAATTTATATGCTGATTATTCCATTCATAGTATTTATTAAAATTACTTATTATTTGATATAGGTTAGATTGATGACATAATATTTCCTCTTGAGCAGTTGCTCCTTGTAAATACCTGCCACCAGGTGAAAGATAATCAGCAAAGTTTAAGAGGGCAATTTTACAAGCAAAATATTTTTCTTTTAAATCAACGGCCGCATGGGCTGAACTTAAATTTACAAATTTAAGTTTAGAATAATGATGATTAGTGTATAAAAAAGCATCTTGACCATCATAAATCTTACTTTGTTGAATACTCAACGTAGTGTCATCAGAGTATTTCTCTTTCATTAGTATATTATGTTGATTAGCCATAACTGTATAATTGTGAAACAACTTTGTATCCTCATTTTTTCGTATATGTAGATATTTATATAAAAATTTATAAGCATAAAAGATGCAAATTAATATTTTATGTATAAAATAATAGTTAAAAGAATAAACTTGTAAAAAGTAAGAGGAAAATGATATGGAGACAATTAAAAACATAATTATCGGCTTTGGAAAAGGTGGGAAAACCTTAGCTAAGTTTCTAGCACAAAAGGGAGAAGAAGTATTAGTAATTGAAAAATCTAATAAGATGTATGGAGGTACTTGTATTAACATTGCCTGCCTACCTTCAAAAAGATTAATTATTGAAGCAGCTAACGGCGTTTCTTATGTGGATGCGGTAAACGGTAAAAATGAAATGACTGCACAATTGCGGGAGAAAAACTATCATATGCTTGCAGACGAAAAGACTGTAACTGTATTAGATGGAGAAGCGCATTTTATTGCTGATCATGAAATTGAAGTAAAACTTTCTAATGGTAAAAAGGTTCAGTATAAAGGAGACCGTATTTTCATTAATACTGGTGCAGTTCCAGTGATGTTACCAATCCCGGGCTTAAAAGAAAGCAAGTATATCCTTGATTCAACTCAAGCCATGGATGAAAAGAAGATGCCAAAGAATTTAACAATTATTGGAGCGGGATATATTGGATTGGAATTTGCTAGCATGTTTGCAAAATATGGTAGTAAAGTTACAGTGCTTGATCATAATAAGGAATTTTTAGCTCGTGAAGATGAGGATATTAGTAATGCAGTAAGAAAAGATATGGAAGATGCTGGTATTAAGTTTGAACTTGGTGCTGATATTGAAAAAATTACTGATGAAACAAGTAATGCAAAAATTACCTATCAAATAAATGAAGAAAGAAAGACGATTAGTGCAGACCGAATTTTGGCAGCAACTGGTCGTAAACCAAATACTGAAAACTTAGGTTTAGAAAATACCGCGATTGAAACAACTGATCGTGGCGCTATAAAAGTAGATGATTTTCTAAGAACTACTGTGGACAATGTGTGGGCAATCGGGGATGTTAAAGGCGGTCTTCAATTTACCTATATTTCTTTAGATGATTTTAGAATTATTAAAGATCAACTGTTTGGTACGGGTGCTCGCATGGTTAGTGACCGAAAGGTAGTTCCTTATAGTGTATTTATTTCACCCGCCTTGTCTCAAGTTGGTTTAAATGAGAAGCAAGCAAATAAATTAGGAAAAGAATACAAGTTATTTAAGTTGCCCGTTACAGCAATTCCTAAAGCAAAAGTTGCAAAAGATAATAGAGGTTTATTTAAGGCACTCGTTGACCCAGAAACTGAAAAAATTCTAGGGGCTACACTTTATGGAATTGAGTCATATGAATTGATTAACATGATTTCTTTAGCGATGAAGGCCCATTTATCCTATACGGTTTTAAGAGATCAGATTTATACGCATCCGACAATGTCTGAAGCTTTTAATGACTTATTTAAATAAATTAATTGTAAAAATCCAAATTTCATGAAAAAAGCAAAAATTACTTTTATAATGTAAGTAATTAAAGAAATGAGGAAAAATATGAAATTTAATTCAGTTGAAGATACATATACATTGAATAATGGTGTCAAAATTCCGATTATTGGTTTTGGTACTTGGCAAACTCCAGACGGTGATGTGGCAAAACATGTAATTGAAGCAGCATTGAATAGTGGCTACAGACATATTGATACTGCTGCAGCTTATGGAAATGAAGAAAGTGTAGGAGAAGGAATTAAGAATAGTGGCATTAACCGCCATGACTTATTTATTACTACTAAACTTTGGAATGCAGATCATGGTTATAAAGAGGCAAAAGCTGCAATTGATAAAAGTTTGCAAAATTTAGGGACAGATTATTTAGATTTATATTTAATTCACTGGCCTAATCCATTGGCTCTTCGAGATCACTGGGCTGAAGCAAATGCAGAAAGCTGGAGAGCCATGGAAGAAGCAGTTAAGGCGGGTAAGATTAGAGCTATTGGAGTTTCTAATTTTAGAAAGCATCACCTAGAGGAATTGCTTAAAACTGCAGAAATAAAACCAGCCGTTAACCAAATTATGCTTAATCCAAGTGATTTACAATCAGATGTAGTGAAAGTAAATGAAGAGTTAGGATTATTAAGTGAAGCATACAGTCCCTTAGGCACTGGTGGTTTGTTAGGAAATGAAGTTGTTAACGAAATAGCTAATGAAGTTGGAAAGTCACCGGCTCAAGTTTTAATTCGTTGGTCTCTAGAACACGGATTTTTACCTTTACCTAAATCAGTTCACGATAAATACATTGCAGCCAATATTGATGTATTTGATTTTGAATTAGATGATGAGCAGATGAGTAAATTAGATAGTTTACATGGAGTTAGCGGCTTAGCTACTGATCCAGATACAGCTAACTTTTAATAAAAAAAGTCGAAGTAGTGGTGCTTCGACTTTTTTTATTTGTAAAATTTACTGATGCTTTACAGGGGAAGAAGATCTTTGTTATAATTCTAGTGTTAATGCTGAATTAGCTCAGTTGGTAGAGCGCTTCCCTCGTAAAGAAGAGGTCGCCAGTTCGATCCTGGCATTCAGCATAAGAAAAGTTAATAAGCATTTCAAAGTCTTTCAAAGAAGTTTAATATAGCTAAATTTGAAGGGCTTTTTACTTACTTTTAAAAGATATGAAATCTTTTAAAATAGTTTGAATTAAAATGAAATTCACACATAGTAAACACAAAAACAAATTTAGTGTGTTTTTGTGTGTTTGAGCAAAATTTAGGAGTACTAAATATAGTGTTAAAATGGGCTTTTTGCCCATTTTTTTGTGTTTAAATTCTATTGTATAATTTATCTATTAGAGATGTTTGTATTTGAGGAGTTTTTATGGCTACACAATTTAATGAAATGACAAGAGTTCAATTTCCTGGGCTGATTCATTTATTAAAATTAGGATATGAATTTATTCCCAAACATACAGTAGAAAGTAATAAAGACCCAGAAAATAATATTTTGCTTCCTATTCTCAAGGAACAATTTTTAAAGCTAAATCCTGGCGCTACTGAAAAAGAATTCGATGATGAATACAAAGAAATAAAAATCGAATTAACAAATAATGATTTGGGAAAAGAATTCTTTGATAGGATTCAAAACAAAGGAAATTCAAAATTTAGATTAATTGATTGGGAAAACTGGAAGAATAATATTTTTCAAATTTCCTATGAAATACCTTGTGAAAATGGTGATGATGAATTTAGACCAGACTTAACAATTTTTATCAATGGTCTTCCTTTGGCATACATAGAATTTAAGAAGCCTAATGCAATTCGAAATGGTCAGACTGGAATGATCTCTGAATTTTCGAGGATGGAAAAAAGATTTCAAAATAAAGCTTTTAAGGTCTTTCATAATATCACTCAAATAATTGGCTTCACCGATAATATGGACTATTCTGAAGATTATGGTATGCACACCACAGGTTCATACTATTGTACTTCAAGTTATTCAAAAGCTTTCTTTAACTCAATGCATGAAGAAAGACAAGATGAAGTATCTAAGCAAGTTGGCGAGGTGACTGAAGAACAAATAGTAGAAGTTCTAAAGGACGCTAATAAAATTGCTATTAAGGATACTCCTGAATTTAAAACTAATTGTGATCCCAACACTCCAGCAAACTCATTTTTAACTTCATTGTTTTCTTTAGACAGATTGAAATTCTTTTTAAGATTCGGTATTGCATACGATAAGAAGCGAAATGATGATGGAATTATAACTTTCCAAAAGCAAATAATGCGTTATCCTCAATATTTTGCAACCAAAGCTATTGAAGACGCAATTAATTCCGGAGTTAAAAAAGGTGTTATTTGGCATACTCAAGGTTCTGGTAAAACGGCCTTAGCCTTCTACAATATTGAATATTTAAAGTATGTTTTTCAAAAGAAAAATATCATCCCTCAATTTTTCTTTATTGTTGATCGTATTGACTTAGCGAATCAGGCAGAAAATGCATTTTTAAATAGAGGGTTAAAAGTTAAGCGTATCAATTCTAAACAAGAATTAAATAAACCATTTACAGAAGATGTGGCTGTTGTAAATATTCAAAAGATTAATGAAGATACAAATTTAGTAGATAAATCTGGTTATGAAAGTTTGAATAAGCAAAATGTTTATTTTATTGATGAGGCCCACAGATCTTATAACAATAAGGGTTCATACTTGCCAAATCTCTATAATGCGGATAAAAATGCAATAAAAATTGCTCTTACAGGAACTCCTTTAATTAATCCTGACCACAAAGCTAATGAAAAACATAAAACCACTAGAGAAATCTTTGGTGATTATTTAAATAAATACTATTATGACCAGTCCATTCAAGATGGCTTTACTTTGCGTTTAATGCGTGAAGAAGTTAGAACTGAGTACAAGAAAAAGTTTAAAAATATAGTAGATAATCTTCAAGAACAAGTACAGAAAGGTACCTTAAAGAAAAAAGATATTCTTGCTCACCCTGCTTATTGTTCCCCATTATTAAATTACATTTTGAAAGACTTTCAAGAATCTAAAGAAATATATGGAGATAGGACTATTGGAGGAATGATTGTAGCCGATTCTTCTGACCAAGCACGTGAATTATACAAACTCTTTCAAGAAAAAAGTAAAGATGGTGAAACTAAATTTACTGCTTCTTTAATTCTTTCAGATGAAAATGATAAAGAAACTAGAAATAGTGAAGTTAAGAATTTTATTGATGGAAAAACTGATTTCTTGATTGTTTATAATATGTTGCTTACAGGTTTCAATGCTCCTAGATTAAAGAAGTTATATCTCGGTAGAGTTATTAAAGCCCACAACTTATTGCAAGCTCTAACTCGTGTAAACCGTCCATATCATGATTTTAGATTTGGTTATATTGTTGACTTCGCTAATATTTCTAAAGAGTTCGATAAAACAAATAAGGCTTACTTTGAAGAACTTAACAATGAATATGCAAAATCTGGAGAAGATTTAAATAATATCTATGGTTCATTATTTGTTCCTGTAGAAGACATTGAAAAGAATTTGCAGAATGCTGAAATAGTTTTAGCTGAATACAACACCAGTAACCTAGAAAGTTTTTCACAACAAATTAATGACATCCCTAAAAAGAGTGAGTTAATTCAATTAGCAAAAACTTTACGGGAACTCAAAGAAGATTACAATGTTGCCAGACTTCTCTCTTATGATGAATTAGTTGAAAAGATTAAGGCTAAAAATATCGCTCAATTATTAAGTATTGTTCAAGACAGAATTCGAACAGTCAATTTAATTGAAGATACAAGTCAAGAATCCGGAAAAGATATTTTAAATATTGCTATGAAGAATTGGACTTTTAATTTTGAAAAGGACGGTTCTGAAGAATTGAAGCTTGTAGCTGACGACTATCGAAAAGCCGAAGAAAAAGCAAAGCATGCATTCAATCAAAATTGGGATCAAAAAGATCCTGATTGGATTTCTTTATTTGAAGAATTTAAACGTATTATGCAAAAGCAACATATTAAGGAAATCACTCCTGAGGAAACAAGAGAGAATACTCATAAGATTCAACAAATTATTATTGATTTAAGAAATTTGAATTCTAAGAATGAACGTTTTGCTAATGCATTTAATGGCGATAAAAAGTATGTTAGAAGCTTCAAAAAAGTTATTTATGATTTCACTGGTCAAGAACCTGACACTGTTAAAGATCATACAAGTATCTACACAGTAATGAAAACTTCTAAAGAAAGTATTGATGATGAAATAGCCAAAAATAGTGCAGTGTTGGAAAATGAACCGTATGTAAAAAAAGCAATTCTTAGAATAATAATTAAACAAAGAAAGGATCTTCAAAAAATGGATGTTCAACCTGGTGAAATTAAGGAACTATCTGACTTATTAACCAAAGAATATCACGATGAATATGAAGGAATTAAATAATGGAAAATACAAATTATGTTGAAACTGTTGAAAATTTAGTCGACAGCATTAAAGGAATCTTAACAAGTGCCGGTTTAGGAGGAGAAGCTGGCGAATATAAGTTAGTTACACAATCTTTCTTATATAAGTTTCTGAACGATAAATTTCTCTATGAGGCTAAGAAAGCTGATTCACAAAATGATTACCAACATTTAATGGATTTAAGTGATGATGATTATGAGATGCTTCAATGGAGTCTTGGTGAAAATTCTGCACAAATTCAACGTAAAGATTTAATTGAAACACTCTATAATCAACAAAATGTTGATAATTTTAGTGAAGTTTTTGATACAACATTAAATGATATAGCACTTGATAATAATGATCTATTTTCTGTTGAAACGGCGGGAAATACTCAGGTTAGATTATTTGATGCACATCTGATTGCTGATAATGTTCAAGATGGCTCCCAAAGAAATCATGTAGCTAGAGAATTGATTAAATTATTAGCTTCAACTAAGTTTGATAGGTCAATATTTGATGAAGGATTTGATTTCTTCTCTACCATCTTTGAATACATGATTCAAGATTACAACAAAAATGGTGGCGGTAATTATGCAGAATACTACACACCGCGCACCATTGCGAAGATCATTGCTGATATTTTAGTTGGTAAAGAAAGTCCTGAAAATGTTAAGGTTTATGATCCTGCTGCTGGTTCAGGAACCTTATTGATGAATATTGCTAATAAAATTGGAGTAGATAAGTGTACTGTATATAGTCAGGACATTTCTCAAAAATCTTCAAACTTGCTCAGATTGAACTTAATACTAAATAATTTAAGTCACTCTATTCATAATATTGTTCAAGGAAATACTATCTTAAATAATAAACATCCCGAAAAAATGGATTATATTGTATCAAACCCGCCTTTTAAGTTGGATTTTTCTGATTGGCGTGATCAAGTAGAAAGCGTTCCTAATTCAAATGAATTATACTTTGCCGGAATTCCAAAAATTCCTAACAAGAAAAAGAGTGCGATGGCCATCTACGAGCTATTTATCCAACTTATTATTAATTCTCTTAACGATAAGGGAAAGGCTGCTGTAGTCGTTCCGACCGGATTTTTAACGGCAGGAAGTATAGATAAAAAAATTAGAAAATATTTAGTTGATAATAAGATGATTGACACTGTAGTTTCGATGCCAGCTAATGTATTTGCAAATACTGGGACTAATGTTAGTGTGATCTTTTTTAATAAGAACAAGCAAGGTGATCAAGTTCAATTGATTGATGCCTCTAAATTAGGTGCAAAAGTTAAAGAAAATGGATTGCAGAAAACTACTTTGTATAAAGATGATATTAGAAAAATTGTAGATTCTGCTGTTGAAAGAAAAGATGTTGAAGACTTTTCAATTGTTGTTAGTCTTTCTGAAATTAAGAAAAAGAACTATTCATTTAGTGCAGGTCAGTATTTTCCTATAAAAATTGAATATGTTGAACTTACTAAAGATGAATTCGAAGAGAAAATGCAGGAGTATCAGGAAAAGTTGAGTGAGTTGTTTAATCAGAATAATTTATTAGAAGAGAGTATAAAAAAGCAATTGGGAAACTTGAATTATGAACAAAATAAAATGGACTAAAAAAAGATTAACTGATTTAGGCAAATTTGCGAGAGGCAAATCAAAACACAGGCCTAGAAATGATAAAACTCTTTTTAAGAATGGTCACTATCCTTTAGTTCAAACCGGAGATATAAAAAAGGCAAATTTATATATTCAAAAAAGTGAAGAATTTTATAATGAAAAAGGGTTAAAGCAGAGCAAATTATGGCCAACTGATACTTTATGTATAACAATAGCTGCAAACATCGCAGAAACAGCTTTGCTTGGTCAACCTATGTGCTTTCCTGATAGTATTGTTGGGTTCAATGCTTTCCCAAATAAATCAAATAACTTGTTTGTACATTATGTTTTTGAACTATTAAAGCAACAAATTCAAGATAATGTTAACGGAAGTATTCAAAAAAACATTAATTTGGAGTTTTTAGAAAATTTTGAATTAATGGTGCCTCCTTTAAATTATCAAAACAAAGTAAGCAAATTACTTAAAGATATTGATTCCAAAATCACTAACAACAATGCTATCTCCAAAGAGCTTGAATCAATGGCTAAAACCATCTATGATTATTGGTTCTTGCAGTTTGAATTTCCTGATAAAGATGGCAAACCATACAAGTCAAATGGTGGTAAGATGGTTTGGAATGACCAACTTAAACAGGAAATTCCTGAGGGATGGGAAGTTTCAATAGTAAAGAATATTTTAGGAGATTATCCAAGAACTAAGACCATTGAAAGTAAAGAATATAATTCAGGATCTCTTTATCCAATTATTGATCAAAGTAAAGATTCGTATATTTGCGGGTATACCGATAACAAAGATTATGTTTTAAATTTAGATGATGCTATAGTATTCGGAGATCATTCTAACAAATCAAAATACGTTAATTTTCCATTTGCTCGAGGCGCAGATGGAACACAAATTTTAAATTCCAACAATCCAAGATTACCTAATTATCTTTTATACCAGGAAATAATTGCATTACCTGAGATTGAAAAGGGATATTCACGACACTTTAAATTCTTAAAAGCTCAAAACATAACTATTCCAACCTTGGATATAACAAAAAAATATATGAGTATTGTAAGCAACATGCTTCTACAACAAAGAAAAATTATCAAGGAAAACCAACAACTTCAATCTCTCCGGGATTTCCTTTTACCAATGCTTATGAATGGACAAGTTATAATTGAAGATTAAATTATGGTAATTACTTGTTTAAATGCAATTTTTTCAATATTTGATCTGTTAACTCTATCCTTTTGAAGAGAATCTTTTAAGCGTTGCATAGCTTGTTTAATAAATAATGAATCTGCCAAAATCATATATAATTGGGGATGCAAATGGCCGAATATTCTATCTTTATAATGGTTAAAGTTAGGTTCTATATTTGAAGTATTAGAGAGCAAAGCTTTATTGTATAACTTCAAATAAACTTTCGTAATCAATATAGAAGCTAGTGTTTCTTTGGTTACATTTTTTCTAGTGAATCCTGTATATAGAGGAACTAAATCTCTATTTTCAATAAAAGTAATAATTTTTGAAGAATTTAATACTTTATACTGAAAGAACAATTTGTTGAATAAATTTTATGGAAGGAAAATATAACTCCTTCAATTTTTTATATCATTAAAATCTATTTCTTTTTTGATTTAGTGAATTTGATCAAACAAATCGCATCTAATTCGAAACCAAATGGTATATTTTTTCTGGCAAATTCCTTAATTCTACTGACACTCATTTCTTTTTGGCTGCCAAGTTTCTTCATATAATAACTAATATCACCTGCTAATTCAGTATATGATTTTTCCAAGTTTGTTAAAAATAAGTTATATCGTTCTTATAATTAATAACCTTTTGTTTTGTCATCGTCCAATTTAATGGACGGGCCCGTCTACAACCTTTCTTTTTTGATTTATCATGATAGATAAATTTTATTTCAAAGATTTTTCTTTAGGTGAAATGCTCAAAAAACGAAAAATTCTATCAAAAAAATTTAAAAGTCAGTCAAAATTAGTCAAAATTAATTATTTCATAAATCAAATCCCCAAAAGTAATGGTTAGAATACTTTTGAGGAATTTTTTTGTATCTAACAAGAAATGCTTAAGTATGGATAATAAAAATTGAAAGTTAGTTAACTTTTAAGACAAATGTTATTGGATTATTATTTATCTTGGATACTGGCATGAGGCCTCAAGAAGTTCAAATGGTTAAGTGGGGCCAACTATTAATAACGGTGATTTTAAAGTCTTTGAAATAAATGATTCTTGTAGTGAAAAGAATCATGCGCCAAACCATCATTTAAAAGGCAGAGCTAAAGAAAATTTTCTAGAAAGACATTACCTTTATCTGCTGAAACTTTAGATATATTAAATGCGTTTCGGAAACAATCTGAGTTCTTAAAAGGTACTGATCAATTAAATAAAAATGATTATATCTTGTTAAATTTAAGAGATAACCGATTAACTTCTTTAGGGATGCCAATGGACAAGCAAGTATGAATTTAATAATTAAGAAAGTTGCTAAAAAGGTAAGAGGTAATAATGAAAGTAACTAGATTAGTTGTTATAACTGTAGGCATACAGTAGCAAGTAAATGGACAAATACCTCTGGGATAGCTTTATCATTTTTAGCTTTTCATCTAGGTCACTCGGTCCAACAATTACTTAAAACATATGTCCATGAAAATGCTGATTGTAGTCAAAATATGATGGACTTAATGAAGAAAAATAATAACAAAAAGATAATAAATTTAAAACGTGCATAAACAAATACATTGAAAAAATTCGAATTGCGTTTAAACGTTGATAATAGGAAGTTTTCTATTTAACTTCGATCCTGGCATTCAGCACTCAGGGTATTAACTAAGAGTCTTTCAAATAAAGTTTTAGAAAACTTTATTTGGCAGGCTCTTTTTTACATTAATATTCAATATAACCTAAAAAGCAGGGCTGAGGCTCTGCTTTTTTAGGTATACTAGTAGAAAAATGAAATGAGTGAGATTATGACTTTAATTTATACACGCTATGCCACTAACGCCGATTTATCAAATATCATGGGTATTATTAATGAAGCAAAAGATTTTCTAAAGCAAAGCGGAAGTAGTCAATGGCAAGGAACCTATCCGGACGAAGATACAATTTTAACTGATATCAAAAATAAAAGTGCCTTGGTTTTAATAGTAGATGATAAGGTGGCTGGCTATGCAGCAAGTGTTGTTGGAATAGAGCCAACTTATCAGAAAATAAATGGAGAGTGGAAAAATACTAACGATGATTATGTTACTTTTCATCGTTTAGCTATTAGCAGTAAGTATCGCGGGATGCATTTAGCTAATTTTATGTTTTCAGATTTGATTTCAATTATGGTAAACCAAGGAATTAAAAACTTTAGAATTGATACATCACGTAAAAATCAAATTATGCAACATTTAGCTTTAAACCATAATTTTATTGAACGTGGGATTATTATGGTTGATGAAGATCCAGAGGATCCTAGTCGTTTAGCCTATGAACTAAATCTATAATTTGATATGTTTGTTCAAAATTACTACTCCAATAATTAGTAATAATATTGCTACTGCATGAATTAAAATTTGCATTGGTTCACCATGCGCAGTAATTAAATTTCTTAAAAGGGCTGTAATTCCTAGACTCATTAAAAAGTTTAAGCTTGTATGACCCATATGCTTTAAGGCTGTCACAATCATAGCCGAAAATTCAAAGAATAAGAAGAAAGTGACTATTTCATCTAAAACTTTCGTAGGTATGTTAATTAAATGATTGCTAATCATAATACGACCTATTACAAATAATTGACTAAACATCAGGATAAGCATTAAAGCTCCTAAAATTTCTAAAGCAATTATGGTAAAAAAGCGTAGAATATTAGCATATTTACTAGCTGTTTTATTAAGTTTCTTCATTATATATGTACCTTTCAATTACAGATAAGAATATTTTTACGCTTTTTAGTTAATTTTTCCAGAGGTGTTGTACGCCTTAATTTCATTAAAGAATGATATCTTTAATATAGAAGAGTCTAAAAATTACTTATGAGGTATTAAAAATGCCGTTTACTTTTTCTGAAATTATTGTTTTATTTTTTACATATTCTGTAATTGGCTGGATATGGGAAACAATCTATTGTTCGATTAAGGATCATCATTATGATTATCGGGGATTTTTGTTTGGGCCTTATTGTCCCGTATATGGCTTTGCAGTAACAACGATTTTAATCTGTACCTATCGGATTCAAAATAATATTTTCCTATTATATGTAGTTGGTGTAATAGTAGCGACAATTTTTGAGTATTTCGCTAGTGTATTTTTACAGTATGTTTTCCATATGAAGTTATGGGACTATTCTCATCTATGGGGAAATATTCAAGGCCGGGTTGCCCCAATTATTTCTTTATTTTGGGGGATAGGGGTAGTCTTTCTTGTAAAAGTTATTCAGCCATTTATTCAAAAGTTAATTACTTGGGAAGAAATAAAAACGCATGGCTATCTTGCTTTAATAATAGTAATTGTGATGGGAACAGACTTTATTCTTACTATCTTTAGTGTAGAGAAACTACATATGAGTACTAAAAGTTGGAATGAGCGTTTAAATACTCGTATGAAATTAGATGAAGGTAAATTAAACCAGGCCTTTGATAAATTAATGGAAACATTATCCTGGAATCAGAAGCGATTCCTTACGAGTTTCCCGCAGTTAAAGTTTACTGATACAAAGAAATTTAACCAATTTAAGAATAGATGGATAAAGAAAAGAAGAGAGAGTTAAGAAAAATGACTCTCTCTTCTTTGTTTTGCTACAGAAAGATTACATCGTTACATTATTGTAACTTAAGGCGCAAATATTACAGGAATGTAACAAGATGAAATATATCCTTAATTTTCTAGGAACTATTCTGCAATATTGGCCATGTATTATATAAGCTGTAAATAGAAATGACGAAATAATGATTCAAATCAAATTTATCAAGGAGAGAATTTAATTTTGGATATGCTTAATAAAAATTTGAAATCTACTTTAACTAAAACTGCTGCGGCTGCTGCCCTTACTTTAGCAGGTGCTGCAATTGTAAATAACACTCAAAACACTGTAAAGGCTGCAGAAGTTACTGTTGGCCAACAAGAAAAAGTTGTTACAATTAACTACCTTCCACACAAGAGCATTGCTGTTTGGAATTCATACGGTCCTGATAAGCAAATGACTGGTCAATACTTACCACATGCAACTGCTTGGAAAGTTATCAGAGCTGCATATGACGATGCTGGTAACAAGTGGTACGATCTTGGTGCAAACCAATGGGTAATGGCTAAGTATACTCGCTTAGGTAAAGATACTGTTGATCCTAATGTTGCTTCAGAATTGTTTACTTCACAAGCAAGTTCATACAATACTGCTGCACAAACTCAAACTACTCAAGGTTCATACTCAGCACCTAAGACTTCTGTAGGTACTTACTCTTCAGTACAAAGTACTCAACCAGCTCAAAGTACACAACAAACTCAACCAGTACAACAACAAGCACAACCTGCACAATCTCAATCAAGTTACACTTCAAATGTATCTGGTTCTGAAGCAGCAGCTAAAGCTTGGATTGCAGGTCGTGAATCAGGTGGTTCATACTCAGCAAGAAATGGTCAATACATTGGTAAGTACCAATTATCAGCATCATACCTTGGTGGAGACTACTCAGCAGCAAACCAAGAACGTGTAGCAGATAACTACGTAAAATCACGTTACGGTTCATGGTCTAACGCTCAAAGCTTCTGGCAAGCAAACGGCTGGTACTAAAAGTTAGTGAATATATATAAAGAGATATCAGTTATGATATCTCTTTTTTTGTACTCATAGTTCGAGAACGGAGAATACATAATTCACTTTTGTGATATTCTCGTCTTATTTCTCACTTAGCCTCTAATAAATCATTAAGGGGGGCAGTAAGACAGAATAGGGCTGATGCATAAGGCATAGTAGTTTTATATAGGAATATTACAAGAAAGCGTGTTCAAGTTACAAATATTACATAAACTGTAACATAAGGCACTTTTATTTAATAATGTGGTAGCATTCATGTCATGGTTTTGACATTTTGAGGCTGTATTATGTAACTTGTAAATTAAATGACTGATAAATATGAAAGGAAGAATTTCTCTTGAAATTTCAATCTATCTTAACTAAGTCACTTGCAGCAGCTGCTCTTACCGCAACTGGTTTGGTAGCTTTAAATTCACAAAATACTAATGACGCACAAGCTGCTACTATTGTTCAAAATGATACTAATGTTGTAACTATTAACAATGCAAACTCTACTGTTGCCGTTTGGGATGGCGTTGAAAATGCCAACTTTACTGGTAAAGAATTAGTACATGGTACTACTTGGAAAGTTATAAGAACTGCTTACGATGTTATGGGTAACAAGTGGTATGATCTTGGTGCAAACCAATGGATCATGGCTAAGTACACTGTAGAAGGCGGAAATGCTGCTAGTGCCCAAGTTGCTACTCCAGTAGCTCCTCAAGCACAAGCTCCTGTACAACAAGTACAACCACAAACTACTGTACAAGCTCCAGTACAAAAGCAACAAACTACTCAAGTACAACAAGCAAAACCAGCTACTCCTGCAGCTTCACAACAAGCTTCTGCACAACCTGCACAAGCTCAAACTAAGCAAGCACCTGTAGCTTCTACACAACAAACTACTCAAGTACAAGCTCCAGTACAACAAAGAACTTACAGCTATGCTCCAGCACAAAAGCAAACTACTCAAGTAGCACAACCTGCTCAAACTCAAGCAACAACTAGCTACACTTCAAACGTATCTGGTTCTGAAGCAGCAGCTAAAGCTTGGATTGCAGGCCGTGAATCAGGTGGTTCATACTCAGCAAGAAATGGTCAATACATTGGTAAGTACCAATTATCAGCATCATACCTTGGTGGAGACTACTCAGCAGCAAACCAAGAACGTGTAGCAGATAACTACGTAAAATCACGTTACGGTTCATGGACTGGTGCTCAAAAGTTCTGGCAAACTAACGGCTGGTACTAAAATATCAACTGAATTATGCTTAAAAAGATCGCCAAAAGGCGATCTTTTTTATGCTCCTAATTAATTTTAAAAATAATAAATATTTTTTAGAGGATTTTGTTGACAGAGGTTCGTATTTATAATATGATATTAATCGTTGAGTGATTAAGTTCATTCAAATAGAACCAACAAGTAAAAGGCTTGAAGGATGGGTTATAGCCAAGTGGTAAGGCAATGGTTTTTGGTACCATCATGCGCTGGTTCGAATCCAGCTAACCCAATAGATTTGCCAGGTAAAACCTGGCTTTTTTTGTACATAAATTTGGATTGGAAGAGATCATAATGGAAACAAGGCATGGACGTAATTCTTTTTTTGATGGGGGCTTAATTTCTTTTATTGGTTGGCATATCTTAGGAACACTTATTACTGTTTGTACATTAGGGATTTGCTATCCTTGGGCTGTGTGCATGATTTATGGTTGGGAAATTAACCATACTGTAATTGAAGGACACAGGATGAAATTTACTGGAAGTGCCTTTGGATTATTTGGGAATTGGATTAAGTGGCTACTTTTAACTATTATTACAGTCGGCATTTATGGCTTTTGGGTAGGAATAAAAATTCGCGATTGGAAGGCAAAAAATACAATTTTTGTTAACTAATAGAAAAGACTAGAGATGATACAAAAAATGCACCATCTCTAGTCTTTTAATTTACAAAAAATTGTTTTTCATCAAATGGATATTTCATTCCCCAGAATCGGCAGCTCTAATAAAAGAAATTGAGTTGGCTAAAAAGAATAAAATTAAAATTATCGGTATTACTAATAATCCAGATTCTCCGATTGCCTTAAATAGTGATTATCATTTAAGGACCGGGGTAAGACAAACAGTTTTACAAAATCAATATTACTTCTCTCGTGTAGCAGCTTTTACAATTATTGAAGCCTTGTTTTTGTTACTTATTAAAAGAGATGAGAAGCGAATTGAAAAGATTAAGCAGCATGAAAAAATAGTTTCTAGTCAAAAGATATAAAATGAATTTAAAACTTAGGGCAAATGGATTATCCTTAAGGTGTAAGAATTTTTATAGAAAGTTTTATAGAAAGTAGGAATTACAATGAGAAATGTAGCCGTAATTGGTATGGGACATGTTGGTGCGACAGTTGCTTTTACTTTATTTACTCATGGAATTGTTGATAATTTATACTTATTAGATAAAAACCAAGCTAAAGCAGAGGCGGAATATAATGATTTGCGTGATACTTTAGCTAGGAATGATTATCATGTTAATGTGTTTCTAGGTGACTATAGCGATTTAAAGGATGTTGATATTATTGTAACTTCCTTTGGTAATATTGCTGCGACAGTTAAAACTGGAGATAGATTTGGTGAATTTGAAATTAATTCTAAGAATGCTAAGGAAGTAGGAGCTAAAATTAAAGAATCTGGCTTCAAGGGCATCCTAATTAATATTTCAAACCCATGTGACGCTATTTCAACGATCTTGCAAGAAACTACTGGTTTATCTAAAAAACAAGTTTTCGGAACTGGAACTTTCCTAGATACTGCTAGAATGCAAAGAATTGTTGGGGAAGCACTTAATGAAGATCCAAGAAATGTAGCAGGATTTGTTTTAGGTGAACATGGAGCATCCCAATTTACTGCTTGGTCAACTGTCTCAGTTAATGGTAAGTCGGCTAAAGAACTGTTCACAAAAGAACAAGAGGAAAAATTAAGTGCACAACCTAATAAAAATTCGATGAAAGTAGCATTTGGAAAAGGATATACCTCATATGCAATTGCAACTTGTGCTGTTCGCTTAATTCAAGCTGTATTTAGTGATGCCAGATTATTTGCACCAACTTCTGTATATTTAGATGAAGTACAAACATATATTGGATATCCAGCAATTATTGGAAAAGATGGGGTAGAAAAAGTTATTCCACTAGAGTTAACTTCTGAAGAAGATGAAAAGCTAAGGGAATCAGCTGATATCATTAAGAAGCATATCGCTCAATTAAAGTAGGTAATACTAAAATAAAAAATTAGATTTTTTTCTAATTTTTACTTGCTTTTTGCTAGGCAGTTCGTTATTATAATTAAGTAACGTTTCGGAGGCCTAGCGAAGTGGCTAAACGCGGCGGTCTGTAAAACCGCTCTCTCTGAGTTCGGTGGTTCGAATCCACTGGCCTCCATTGCTGAATTTTATTCAGCTGGTTGCATTGAACAACAAGTAAAAGTTCAATCAAATGGGTTATAGCCAAGTGGTAAGGCAATGGTTTTTGGTACCATCATGCGCTGGTTCGAATCCAGCTAACCCAATAGTTCGAAAGAACACCCAACCCGAAAAAAAGGTCATCATATGATGACCTTTTTTGTTATATTGCATTTTTAGTTTATACTTTGTATTTTACCTTTCCAGTTAAGGATACCATCAGAAATGTTAATTAAATTATTATAACCTTTAGATTTTAAAAGTTGGCATACATGATGTGAAAGATCGCCAGACCGACAAATAAAATAGTAGGTCTCATTTTTAGGATCATTGAAGTATTTTAATTCTTCAAAAGGAAGATTATGACTATCAGGAATATGACCTGATGCAAATTCAATTGGTGTTCGTAAATCATATAAATTGATGTTAGAATCTTGTGCTAAAATTTCTGCTAATTGATTTGTAGTAATGTTAATCATAGTTACCTCCATTGATGATTATATTTAAGCAGAGAACATTGAAAATAAAGGGAATAATGTGTGAAATTTTTATGTAGAAAGGATCGATTTGTATGGCGCGTCTTATTAAAGTCAGTGGTCGAGGAGACGGTACTACTTGGAAAAGTGCTCTTAAAGACTTGCAGCCCGATGATGTATTACTGCTTGCTCCTGGATTTTATGAGTTAGATCGAGGCTTAGAAGTAAATAATATTACTATCAAGGGGACAGGTAATACTCCCGACGAGACGGTAATTAGTGGCTTTTTTGTGTTAGAGAATAATTGTAACTTTTTTACATTAGAAAATATTGCTCTTCAAACAAAATCAGGCCATAATACTATTTACGTTGAAGATGATGCCGATACCTATCTTACTTTACGTAATACTACCCTTTATGGGGATGAAGATGATATGGCCGCAATTGCTGTAAATGGAAAATGTACATTAGAATTATTTTCAAGTAAAATTTTGAATTCTAGTGTTTCCTTATTTGCACAAGCTGACTTTAGACTTACAATGACCGATTCATTAATTGATTATGATTCTGAAAATTACGCAGCTTTAGGTATTCAGGGAAAAGGGACTGCAATTATTTCTAACAGTATGATTCATGGTAATCTAAGTACATACCCTAATTCAAATGCTGAAGTTGATTTGAATAATACGTCTATTTCCTATGGGTTAATTCATGGGCAGACTTGGGTAAATATGCTCAATTCAACGGTTGAAAAGAACGATGACTCTAGTTTCTATATTTCAGATGATTCATGGGTAAATATTTTACAATCTGAATTTAAAGGCGGCATTTTTCTTGATAAGAATACGAGAACTTTGATTCAAAATAGTAAAATAGACCGTCTAATTGCATGTGATAATGCGAAAGTAACCTTAAACAATTCAACTATTATTAGTCACGCAGATTTTCAAGATAAGGCCACAGCAGATGCAACTAGAGTTGCCTTTTCTGGAAGAGACGATTTTGAGTATTTCTTAGCTTTAAATGGACAAGCGACTTTAGGAGGACGAGACTTAATTATTAATCCCAATGGGAGTAGGCTTGCAGTCCAGGATGATGCTAAGATTAAATTAAATATTGTTTCAAGTAGTGCTCAAGATTTAGAGGTTGAATGCAATAGGAGACCAAATATTAATATTTTGGGAATGCGTTGGGAAGCAAAGAAGAACAATGACTAATCAGCTAGTTTAAGCTAAAATAAGTGTGGTAGCAGAATGAAGTGAGGGGTTATCATGCAAGAACCGATGTATATTAAAATTCATAACCAAATAAAGCGTGATATTGAAAATAAAAAATATAAAGTTGGAGAGCGGATCCCTGCTGAGCGGCAATTAGCTTCAAAATTCAATGTTTCTAGAATGACATTGCGCCAAGCAATTAAGACATTAGAAGACGAAGGAATCCTAGAGAGACGCTTAGGTAGTGGAACCTATGTCTCTAGTCAAAAGGTTCAAGAGAAAATGTCTGGGATCATGAGTTTTACCGATATAACTCGTTCTAATGGCCAGGTTCCTTCTAGTAAATTACTATCTTATCGTATAACGAAGCCATCGTTATCTGAAAAAGAAAAGCTAAAAATTCAAGATACAGATAACGTATTAAGAATGGAACGTGTTCGTTTTGCAGATAATGTGCCGATTTGTTATGAAGTGGCTACAATTCCTTATGAATTAGTTTCCCGTTTTTCTAAAGATGAAATTTCAAGTAGTTTATATCAAACGCTTGAAGAAAAGGGTGGCTATAAGATTGGGAGCGTTGTAGAAAATATTGGTGCAGCTGTTGCTAATGAAAATGAGGCTCGTTTATTGTCAGTTAAAAAGGGGGAGCCATTAGTAACTAGACGCCAGGTGACTGAACTCAGTAATCATTATCCTTTTGAATATGTTCGTGCATCATATGTGGCCGAAAGATTTGAATTTACATTTGAAAAATAAAAAATGCATAATGCAGTTTGATTTTGTGATATGAACTACATTATGCATTTTTTATTTCAAGTCTTTTTTGATTTGTGTCGTAGAAATTCCAGGAGTTCTTTCAAGGTATTCAACTTTACAATAAGGTTTTAGAAAATCGAATTTTCCTTCCCAGTCATTACCCATTACGAAAGTATCAATATCATATTTTTGTACATCATTAATTTTTTGATCCCAGTTTTCTTCTGGAATAACTTTATCTACATATCTAATTGCTTCTAGAATATATTTTCTTTCAGCATAGCTATTATAGGCTTGCTTGTGTTTGCTAAATTCATTAAATTCGTCTGTTGACAGACCTACGATTAAATAATCGCCTAAGGCGCGAGCTCTTTTTAGAAGACGAATGTGACCATAATGCAGTAGATCAAAGGTTCCGTAGGTAATAATTTTTTTCATAATAAATACTCCCTTATAATAGTTACTATTCTAGCAGAAGTATAAAAAAGTGAAACTTTTATATTGAAAAAGTTCCTACAGCTTTTTTGTTAAAATAATAAGTAAAGATATTATTTCACATAGAAATGGTTAAAAAGTAGAGAATGAGTAAAGTTAATATTTTAGGAATTGAATTTGATAACTATTCTTTAGAAGAATTTAAAGATAGATTGATTAGTAGGTTAAATAATATGTTATCAACCATGGTAGTAACAGCTAATCCCGAAATTGTAATGGCAGCTAATAAAGATCCAAAATTTATGAACCTTATTACTAAGAATGCGGATTTGATTACACCTGATGGAATTGGAATTGTCTTAGGTGGAAAAATATTAAAAAAACCGCTTAAAGAACGAGTAACAGGGTATGATCTATTTACTTGGCTGCTACAGGTAGGAAACTTAAGAAAATTGCGAGTATATTTAATTGGTGCAAAGCCTGAAGTAATGCGAATTACCAAAGAAAAGATTGCTCGTGAGTATCCAGGAATTGAATTAGTCGGAGCAGAAGATGGCTATTTTAAGGATGATCTAAAGACGGTAGCTAAAAGAATTGAAGAATCAAGTCCTGATATGGTTTTTGCAGCAATTGGTTTTCCAAGACAAGAAGAGCTGATCTCCATCCTACGTCAGGCAAAAGTGCCTGCAATTATGATGGGAGTGGGCGGAAGTTTTGATGTTTTTTCTGGCGTAGTCAAACGTGCTCCAGAAGTATTTCAAAAAACGCATCTTGAATGGTTCTATCGCTTAATTACTAATCCAACTCGTTTTAAGCGCATGCTCGCATTGCCAGAATTTGTAGTTGAAGTTGAAAAATCAAAGAAAGAAAATAAGGGAAAGAATTAATTAAATGAAAGTTTTACATATTAATGCTGGTTTAGAAAAAGGTGGGGGACGGTCTCATATTGTTAATTTGTTGACAGAAGCAAAAAGACAAAATGTGGATTTTGAGCTTTTAACTTTAGCAGATGGACCTGTAGCAAAAGCTGCTAAAAAAGCAAAAATTAAAACAACCATTTTAGGAGCACAAAGCCGTTATGACCTAAGTGTTTTAAAGCGTCTTACGAGGTTTATCAATGAGGGAAATTTTGATATAGTCCATACTCATGGAGCAAGAGCTAATCTGTTTGTCTCAATGATTAAAAAGCAAATCAAAGCAAAGTGGATTATTACCGTTCATTCTGATCCTTTAAAGGATTTTGAAGGTCGAGGAATGATTGGAAATATTTTTACTAAATTAAATATCATGGCTTTAAAAAAAGCAGATGGTATCTTTGCAATTACCCAGAACTTTTCTAACCTTCTAGTTGAAAAAGTAGGTATTCCGAAAACAAAAATTTGCGTAATTTATAATGGGATTTTTTTCCATCAAAATAAGGATGTTCCTAAAAAATATGCTCACCCCTATTTCAATATTATTAATGTTGGTCGAGCTGAAAAAGTTAAGGGACAAGACTTGCTTTTAAAGGCAATAAAAAAACTTAATGATCAAAATATTCGATTGCATATTGTAGGTGATGGCAGTGAATTGAATAATTTAAGAGCATTAGCACGAGATTTAGGAATTAGTTCACAAGTAACTTTTCATGGCTTTTTGACCTATCAAGAGACTAGAAAGTTATATCAAAAGATGGATTTGGCAGTTTTAACATCGTATTCAGAAAGTTTTCCCCTTGTCTTATTAGAGGCTAGTGATAATTTAGTACCAATTTTGTCAACTGATGTTGGTGATATTGAAAAGATGATTCCTAATGAAGAGTATGGTTTTGTTGCCAAAATTGGAGATATAGACAGCATTAGTGAAAAAATAAGACAAGCTACAGCTAAGAGCAAGACAGATCTCATGGCTATGGCTGAAAAAGAAAAGACATATCTGATGCACGCTTTTTCAATGAAAAACCAATTAGTGGCAATTGAAAATTATTACAAACTTGTTTTAGGTGAAAATAGTGGAAAATTATCATAAAAGCAAGATTTTAGCAATTTTAATTGGGATTCTCCCTTTAATTTTTGAATTTAGTAGCAATATTTGGAAGGGTGATAATGGCTTTTTCATTATTAGTGCTGCTTATGGATTAATATTGCTCTTATTAGCTTTATCAATTCCTCTTGAAGATTTAGATCAATGGTTTTTAGAAAAAACTTTGAGTCTTCTTTCAGTTTTTTTAGCGTTAACAGTAGTTCTAAATAATCTGGATATCTTCCCTCTATCAGAAATTGGAGCTTTATATCAATTGACAATTATCTCTTACATGGGGATTTTATATTTTTTAGATCGACACTTTAATGCAAAGAACTTAGTATTACTATTACTTAATTTAAATATTTTAGCTCAATTATCAATCAAAGCAGGTACTTTGCTAATTTTAATTATTTCAGTTTTGACTTTTGTCTTTTATCTGATTAGAGTTGTGGTTACTTTTAGTGAACAATTACGTCCTTTTTTATTGTGTGTTTACTTGATTGTTCTACTTATTTCTCTAGTTTGGTATGTACCTGAATTGCCTGATTTTGTTTTAAAAAATCTTTCTTGGAGTATTGGTTCAATCATCTTATTAATAGAAATAATTGGATCAATATTTTATTTGAAAGTTAAGGGTCATTTAAGGCCTACTAGTCATCTAATTGTCGGGATAATAATATTTTTAATTATTAACGAAATAAGCATGCTTGTTGCTGAGTCAAATGTGCTTAATACGAGTTATTTAGTTTTAATCTTTATTTTGTCTTTATCTATTGTTAATATCTTTGGAAATATTAGTTTAGGGAAGAAACAAGTAAAAATTTCTGTCCTCATCCCGGCTTATAACAGCGCAAAGACGATTGTTGAAGCCCTAGAATCAATAAAAAATCAAACCTATCAAAATTGGGAGATTATTTTAATTAATGATGGATCACAGGACGAAACAGAAGAAATTTTAAGACGATACTTAGGAAATACAAAACTATCTCTTAAATATACTAAGCAAACTCATCATAATTATTTTAAGGCTATTAGACATGGACTGAAGTATGCTAGTGGAGAAATAATTTTTGTTTTAGATGCCGATAAAATTCTATTCAATCAAAATGTTTTTTATCGTGCTGTTAGCACTATTCTTGGTGAAAAATGTGACGGAATGTTTGTTGGAATTAGAGCTATGTATCAGCGCTTAAAAGATGGTAAATTTCATTTAGTTAGACCTTATTATCGAAACGAAGTTAGTCTAATAAAAACCGCCCTGGGACTTGGAAAAAATATTTATACTAATTATGCTTTTTGGCGAAGAGAGATATTTGAGACCAGCGTATATGAAAATTATTTAATTAATGGGATGCCCGTTTGGTATAATGCAGAAAATAATTTAGGATTAAGAGTAGTAAATGGTAATTTTGTTGGATTAAAATATCGGGTTTCCAAAAAAGTAAATTTAGGTGATAATTCTCTAAAACAAAATAATTCTAAAACTTTATTTGAATTATCTACAAATTTGAGGACTTTGCATCATATTGTAAGCCGGATAAATGTGCCGGCCTATTCCACACAAGCGACTTTATACAATTTAATTAATCGGCTTCATATTGCTTCTTTATATCCATCAATTTTTAAACAAGGCCAAACTTCTTTAAAGGAAATCACGCCTCTAGTTGTTAAAAATATTAAAGATTCTGAATTGGATAATGTATATTTGAAAACAATTGTTGATTTTAGCAATAATTTTGACCCTCAAAAAACTGCAAAAATTGTTATTCCCAAAGGTACAAAAATATATTGGGGAACAGAAATTGATGAGTTTAGTAATAAGTTGTCAAAAAATATGTTAGATCAGTTTTATTACGATTTAATGAAAATAATTAGTCAAGGAACTACTATTTACAAAATTAAAAAAGATGATCAGAAAAAGTTAGAACAGATCCTAGATTTTTTTACAATTAGGGATTATGTAAGAATAATAAGTAATTAAAATATCAAAAAGAGGCATCAAATTTGATGTCTCTTTTTGATATCTGCTCTTGTTTGATTATAATAAAATACAAGAAAAAAATTATTTATTTAGTGATGAGGGGACAAAATGTTTTACCCACAAGTTGATCAAGATGATTCATTAATTTTACATACTGATTTGTATGAAATTAATATGATGTATACCTATTTTAAAAAGGGAATAAGTGAAAGAAATTCTGTATTTGAAGTGTTCTTCAGAAAAGAACCTTTTGGCAATGGCTACGCAGTTAATGCTGGTTTAAGTCATGTTATTCAATACCTAAATAATCTTCGTTTTAAGGAAAGTGATTTAGAGTATCTCAAGGAAACTTGTGACTACGATGATGACTTTATCGATTATTTACGTAATTTAGAATTGAAGTTAACCATTCGAAGTGCTCGAGAAGGTGAATTAGTTTTTGCCAATGAACCGATTATGCAGGTTGAAGGACCGTTAGCTCAAGCACAATTAGTTGAAACTGCAATTTTAAACATTATTAATTTCCAAACTTTGATTGCTACTAAGGCGGCTAGAATTAAGGTCGCTGTTGGTAATGATGGTTTAATGGAATTTGGCTCACGTCGTGCACAAGAAACCGATGCAGCTATTTGGGGAACACGGGCAGCATACATTGGTGGCTTTGACGCTACTAGTAATGTTAGAGCAGGAAAATTATTCGATATTCCTGTCGCTGGTACTCATGCTCACTCTTTGGTTGAAGCATTTAATAATGAATATGATGCTTTTAAAGCATATGCTGAGACTCATAAGGACTGTGTATTCTTAGTCGATACCTATGACACTTTAAGAAGTGGTGTGCCAACTGCTATTAAAGTTGCTAAAGAAATGGGCGACAAGATTAATTTCCAAGGGGTTCGAATTGACTCAGGCGATATGGCTTATATCTCTAAGAAAGTGCGTAAGCAATTAGATGATGCTGGCTTTCCTGATGCAAAAATTTATGCTTCAAATGATTTAGATGAAAAGACTATTCAAAACCTTAAGATGCAAGGTGCAAAAATTGATGTTTGGGGAATCGGTACTAAATTAATTACAGCCTTTGATCAACCTGCTCTAGGTGGGGTATATAAGTTAGTAGCAATTGAAGATAAAGAAGGCAAGATGCGCGATACTTTGAAAATTTCTTCAAATGCTGAAAAAGTATCTACTCCAGGTAAAAAGCAGGTATGGCGGATTCAAGCAAACTCTGAGAAGAAAAATGAGGGTGATTGGGTATCACGCTATGATGAAGATCCAAGAAAATTTGATGCGCTTTTTATGTTCCATCCGCAATACACTTACATTAATAAGGTCGTTACTGATTATACTGCTCGTCCTTTACTACAAGAAATTTTCCATGAAGGAAAACTTGTTTATAAAGAACCTACTCTTAAAGAAACAAAAGAATTCGCAGCTAATAACTTAGACGGATTATGGGACGAATATAAACGTAGTTTGAATCCACAAGATTATCCAGTGGACTTATCCCAAAAGCTATATGATAACAAGATGAGCTTAATTAATGATATTCGTAGTCGAATTGTGAAAAGAGGATATTAAGATGCGTCCATTACAAGAAAAAATTGTTGCGTATGAACATGTGTTACCAGAAATTGACCCTAAAAAAGAAATTAGAAAGTCTATTGACTTTTTAAAAGATTATTTAAAGGAAAATCCTTTTTTGAAAACCTATGTTTTAGGGATCTCTGGTGGTCAAGATTCAACTTTAACTGGTAAACTCTGCCAAATGGCAATTGAAGAAATGCGTGAAGAAACTGGGGATAAGTCTTACCAGTTTATTGCTGTTCGTCTACCTTATGGCGTTCAAGCAGATGCAAGTGATGCTGCCGATGCAATTGCTTTTCAAAAGCCTGATCAAGATCTAATTGTTAATATTAAAGAACCAGTTGATGCAATGGTAAAAGTAGTTGAAGCAACTGGTCAAAAAATTACTGACTTTAATAAAGGAAATATCAAAGCTCGTCAAAGAATGGTAGTTCAATATGCAATTGCTGGTGCCAATAATGGAGCTGTTGTAGGTACTGATCATGCGGCAGAAAACTTCTCTGGTTTTTACACTAAATATGGTGACGGCGCTGCTGATATTACCCCATTATTTAGACTAGATAAGCGTCAAGGCAAGGCAATGCTTAAGGAACTTGGATGTCCTAAGCACTTATATGAAAAGGCACCAACTGCTGATTTAGAAGAAGATCGTCCAGACTTACCTGATGAAGTAGCATTAGGAGTAACTTACAAAGATGTTGATGATTACTTAGAAGGTAAAGATGTGAGTGAAGAAGCAGCTGAACAGATTGAAAAGTTGTGGAAAAAGAGTGAACATAAGCGTCATTTGCCAGTAACTGTTTTTGATGATTTCTATAAGCAAAATTAGTTAAGTATTTTTCTTGGAGGAAATATGACGTTTTTTGTAGTTGGACCAGATGATCGAGGTTTTTTCAAAAAGCAGCGTACTACCTGGAAATTTGAAGATGCATTAAATCAAGCTTCAGATGGGGACAATATTCTGATTAAAAGAGATTATCAGTTTCCACTTGAGGATCAAAATTATGTAATTAACAAGAGTCTAAATATTTCTGGTGAAGATAATACTTTTATTTTAGGCGGCTTTATCATTAAAAATGGCGCCCAGGTAAAATTAAATAATCTGACTCTGAGACACTATCAAGATAAGAATAATTGTCTTCAAGTAACAAATAACAGTCAATTAATTGCGACACATGTTTCGGTCGTTAATGACGCTACGACTGGTCAAAATTATCCAATTATTTATGTAGATGATGGTGCTACTGCTCAATTTGATGATTTGTACGTTGAAAAGGATAAACTTGGTGACGGTGCACATAGAATTTATGTTGAAAAAGGGAATGTAGAGATAAAAAATAGTACTCTTAATTGTAAAATTACTGCTACTGAAGCAAATTTAACTCTTCAGAATACTACGCTTAGCTATGGTGAAAGTAATGTCCTTAGTTTATATTCGAATACTGTTGCTACATTACAAAATGTAACTGTAACGGGTGGAGTAAAAGAAAAAGATTATCCTTGCATTTTTAGTAGTGAATCTATTCTCAATATTACCTCTTCAATTATTAAAGAACCTAATTATTCTGGGGCCCTTTATTTACAAAAAGCTGCTCAGGCAAAAGTAGAAAATTCAATAATTGATTCTCTATATCTCTATAATCAAAGTAAGATAGATGTAGGAAATACAAGTAGAATTGTTGAGTCAATTATTATAGAAGATCATAGTGCTTTAACTGGAGAAACTCTTTTACTTGATGGTAGAGATAATGGGAAAATTAACATTTTTGCTAAAGGTGAAAGTAATATAAAGCTAGACTGGATTGGCCTAGCTTTTGAAAGTTCACCTAATATTAAAATTGAAGATAATGTAACTTTTAATGTCCCTGAAGTTTATGTATTGAAATTTGATTCTACTAATGATGAGTATGATTTGGATGAAAATAATCAATACACAATAGTAAAAGATAATTTACAAAACGATATTGAGTACTTTACTACCCAGAAAAAAGAATCTAACTCTAAGCAGGCAAATAAAGCAGAAAAAGACCAAAAGGATCTACAAAAAGGTCCTCAAAAATCAGGTATGCAGCAGCTTGATGAAATGATCGGTCTAGAAACGGTAAAGCAACAAGTTAAAGAATTTATTGCAGTCACTGTTTTAAATAAAAAACGTGAAGAGAAAGGTTTAAATACTAGTTCTCAAACGTTGCACTCATTGTTTTTAGGAAATCCAGGAACTGGAAAAACAACAGTTGCTCGCATTGTTGGCCATGTTCTATATGAAAAAGGCGTAATAGCTGAAGATAAATTAATTGAGACATCTCGAGCTGATTTAGTAGCAGGATATGTTGGTCAAACAGCTGAAAAAACTAGAAAAGTTCTTGAATCAGCTTTAGGTGGGATCTTGTTTGTTGATGAAGCATATACCTTAGCTAGTGGTGGTCAGAATTATTTCGGTAAAGAAGCAATTGATGAAATATTAAAGTTTATGGAAGATCATCGCTCTAATATTATGATTATCTTTGCTGGTTATACTAACGATATGGAGAAGTTTTTAGAAACTAACCCAGGATTACGTAGTCGTATTCCGAATAAATTTGATTTTGAAGATTATACAGTTGATGAAATGGTTCAAATTGGATTGTTTTCTCTAAAGAAACAACAATATCATGTAAATCCTTCAAGTTATGCAGACTTATTGAAGAATAATTTAAGTAAGGATAACGATAACAGTAATGGGCGTTGGGTCAGAAATTTAAATGATAAGATTATAAAGAAACAAGCAGTACGCGTAGCCCTGACTGATAGTTATTCAGAGGAAGACTTGATAAATATTACTGATGCCGATTTAGATGCTGTTAGACTTTAATTTTATAAATTTTAACTACTATTTTTGATGATTTATGTAAAAAGAACTAAACTTGTATCGGACTAGATAGTTTAATATACTATAGATGCATAAGAGAGTAACGGCAAGTTATTGCGATAAGTTCAACAACCGAGATGGATATCTCTGGACTTATCTTAATTAGTGAGACTTATGACTGATAACTGGTCATAGGTCTTTTTTGTTTATGGGAGGATGTTTTACGGTGAAAGAGAAATACTATGCTCAAGAGATTTCTCAAATTGAGAAAGAGCTGAACACATCGTTAGACAATGGGTTGTCTGATAATGAGGCTAAGAAGAGATTAGCTTCAGATGGGCCCAATTCTTTAGCATCAAAGAAAAAGCGTAGTATGTTTATGCGCTTTATCGATCAATTTAAGGACTTTATGATTATTGTCTTAATTGTGGCTGCTATTTTATCTGGTGTAGTTGCTAATGAATGGACTGATGCTGCAATTATTATGATTGTTGTTTTGCTGAATGCAATTTTAGGAGTAATTCAGGAAGCTAGATCAGAAGCTGCGATTGATGCTTTAAAGGAGATGTCAACACCAAATGCCCATGTAAGACGTGGAGGTGCAATTTTAGAAATTCCAAGTACAGATATTGTGCCTGGTGATATTGTCTTGCTTGAAGCAGGGGACGTTGTTCCAGCTGATATGCGGCTAGCTAAGACTGCAAGTTTAAAAGTTGAAGAGTCAGCTTTGACAGGTGAGTCAGTACCTGTTGAAAAGGATAGTGACGTGTTAAAAGCTGATGATGTAGCACTAGGTGACCGTGTTAACATGGCTTACGCAAATACTAATGTAACTTACGGACGAGCAGAAGGTATTGTTGTTGGCACTGGTATGAATACCGAAGTTGGTAAAATCGCAACAATGCTTAATAATGCAGATGAAACAGCTACTCCATTAAAGGAAAACTTGAATCAGCTTGGTAAGACTTTAACGATTATGATTTTGGCAATTTGTGTGATTGTCTTTATCGTAGGAATGTTTACCAAACAGGGAAGCGAGCCAACTAATAAATTAATTATCGATATGTTTCTAGTTGCTGTCTCCTTAGCTGTAGCTGCAATCCCAGAAGGATTACCAGCTATCGTAACTATTATTTTGGCATTAGGAACGCAAACAATGGCTAAACATAAGGCAATTGTTAGAAAATTGCCAGCTGTTGAGACCTTAGGAGCTACCGATATTATTTGTTCTGATAAGACTGGTACTTTGACACAGAACCAAATGACTGTTGAAAAAATTTACTATAACGGTAAGCTGCATAACGATGAAGCACCGATTAATAGTGATAATCCAGCTATGATGTCAATGATCTTAGCCAATGACACAAAGATTGAAGACGGGGGCCGGCTTTTAGGAGACCCAACTGAAACAGCTCTGATTCAATATGCTTTTGATCAAAATATTAAGGTTGAAGATCTTCTTAAGAAAGATAGCCGCGTTCAAGAAGTTCCATTTGATTCAGAAAGAAAATTAATGTCTACGGTTAACCATTATGGCGATAAGTTCTTTGTGGCTGTAAAGGGAGCGCCAGATGAATTATTAAAGCGAGTAACAAAAATTGAAAAAGATGGTCAAGTAACGCCAATTTCAGATAATGAAAAAGAAACAATTCTTGCATCAAATAAAGGGATGGCTGAACAAGCTTTACGTGTCTTAGGACTGGCTTACAAGATTGTAGATAAAGCTTATGATGATCCAACGACTAATAATGTTGAGCAAGATCTAATCTTTGCTGGCTTAGTGGGAATGATTGACCCAGAAAGACCAGAAGCAAAAGCTGCTGTTGCCGAAGCAAAAAGTGCCGGTATTAGAACAGTAATGATTACTGGTGACCATCAAATTACAGCTGCTGCAATTGCATCTCGCTTAGGCATTTTAGAAGAAAGTCCAGATAAAAATAAGGCTGTAATTACTGGTGCAGAACTTGATAAACTTTCTGACGAATACTTCAATGAGCATGTTCAAGACTATAGTGTCTATGCTCGTGTTTCACCAGAAAACAAGGTTAGAATTGTTAAAGCATGGCAAGCAAATAATAAGATTGTTGCTATGACTGGGGATGGTGTTAACGATGCACCTAGTCTAAAACAAGCTGATATCGGTATTGGTATGGGAATTACTGGTACTGAAGTTTCAAAAGGTGCAGCTGATATGGTTTTGGCAGATGATAACTTTGCGACAATTGTTGAAGCTATTAAACAAGGACGTAAGGTATTTGCCAATATCCAAAAAGCAATTCTTTATCTGATGAGTTGTAACGTTGGTGAAGTTTTAACCGTCTTTATGATGACAATGCTTGGTTGGGATATCTTAATGCCAGTGCAATTGTTGTGGATTAACTTAGTTACTGATACTTTGCCAGCTATCGCTTTAGGTGTTGAACCTGTTGAGCCAGGTATTATGAAGAATAAGCCTCGCGGTAGAAAGTCTAACTTCTTCTCGGGTGGTGTTGCAAGTTCAATTATTTATCAAGGTATCTTAGAGGGTATTTTGGTCTTAGGTGCATATCAACTTGGTTTACATGTTGGTCCTCATGTTGGAAATGCAGCTATGCAGCATGCTGACGCCTTAACGATGGCCTTTCTTACTTTGGGATTAATCCAATTGTTCCATGCCTTTAACTCTAAATTTATTCATAAATCTATCTTTAGAGCACAGACATTTGAAAATAAATGGTTTAACGGAGCAATTCTTATTTCTGCTTTAGTTATGGCAGCGGTAGAAATTCCATTTTTAACTAAGATTTTTGATGTAACTGAATTAGATGGGATGCAATGGCTTGTAGTTATTGTTGCTGGATTTTTGATGATAATTATTGTCGAAATTGTCAAATTCTTTGAAAGAAAAGCTGCTAGAAAGTAAAGTTTTATCAAATAATCAAAAAAAGCTTGAGTTTACTCAGGCTTTTTTTATACCCTTAGTAAAGAATAATAAATAATTAATTATAAATAATATGCATATATGTGTACGTTACTGGGGAATATCTAATGAAGAGTTTATTTTTTCGCTTATACTTATGGGGGATGAGCTTGCTAGCGAGTCTTCGTCCAATTAAAGAAAAAAATATTGTTGTTCTAAACGGATCGGGTAGATCCGGCTCAAACGGTTATTTATTCTATAAATACATTAAAGCTAATCATCCGGATTATGACGTAACCTTAGTTGAACCGTGGCCATCGTCACATTTGTCTTGGGAAGCGTGGAAAAAGATTGGTGCAGCCAAGTATGTGATTACTACGCATCAACCTTTTAAAGCACGCCGCGCACAAATTAATATTCAATTCTGGCACGGTGTTCCGCTAAAGCGGATGGGATTTATGGCACATAATACACGCTATCGTGCTAATAAACGAAATCAAAAGCTTTGGCATAAAAATGCTGATATGGTAACATCAAGCTCAGATTTATACGAAACTTTAATGAGCGCATGTATGGCAATTGAGGGGAAAAAATATCAAAAGCTGGGCTTTCCTCGAATTGATTATATTGATCAACCAGCAATTTCTAAAGAAAAATTATTAGAGGATTTATTTAAAACTAAGGATGAGCAAGCTAAAATCGGAATTTATATGCCAACTTTCCGCTACGAGCTTGAGGATCCAAGTGTTATGGAAATGATAAAACAAGGTAATTTCTTTGCTTTTTTAGGCTTTGACCCTTATGAGTTAAATGATGCCTTAAAGGATAATCACCAATACTTGATTGTGAAACTTCATCCCTATGAAATGCGAATGTTTGATAACTTTAATAGTCAGTTTTCAAATGTTGCTTTTTTAAATAATGATTATCTTTTTGAAAATAACCTTGATTTATATGAATTGCTTGGAGATACTGATTTCTTAATAACTGACTTTTCATCAATTTATTTTGATTACTTGTATTTGGATAAACCAATTATTTTTATTACTAATTATCTAAAGCAATATGAAAAAGTACGCGGTTTATTATTAAGCCCCTACGAAGATGTTACACCGGGACCCTGTGTTAACTCACAAAAAGAACTTCTGCAAGTTTTGAGACATCCTGATGATAAGCAATACAAAAATCAGCGTTTTTATTGGCGTGAATTAATTGATGAAGTTGAAGATATTGATTCTTGCGAGCCTATCTTTGATTACATGACGAAGAATTTTTAGAGGAAAAAGTAGTGAAGCGAACTTTTCTTAATATTTTATATAATGCGGTCTATCAAATTTTTCTAGTTTTAGTACCGCTGATCACCGTTCCATACTTATCAAGAGTGTTAGGGCCTAAGACTTATGGTATTTATGGCAGTGTAAATAATACTGTGCAATTTTTGATGGTATTTTGTACTTTATCAGTCTCTTATATTGGTATTAGGACAGTATCTCGGACTAGAACTTATGGTACCCCTCAAGAATTAACTGAAGCTTTTTGGGGATTGTGGTATTTTCAAGCAATTGCAGGTTTAGTGACTATTTTAATCACTTTATTAATTACGAATATTTTTCATGTTCAATATTGGAACTATTTAATCTTAATGGTTCCATATTTGATCTCAGCTCAAGTTGATATTTCTTGGTTTTTTCAAGGATTGGCTGATTTTGGTAGAGTTGTATTAAAAAATACGATTGTTAAATTAGCCAGTGTAGTTTTGATTTTGCTCTTAATTAAATCGCCTGCAGATCTTTGGAAATACTTCCTGATTATGTCAGTTTCAACCATGCTAGGATCTTTTGTATTCTGGCTTGATATTCATCGTTATGTAGGAAGACCAGTAGGACATTTCTATAAATATAAGACCACCATTATTTCGATTATCACCTTAATGATTCCTCAGATTGCCACACAGATTTACACATCTCTTGATAAGCCAATTTTAGGATTCTTCAGCAATTCAACTCAGGTGGCTTTTTATGATAATTCACAGCGAATTTCAAATATGGTATTGGGGGTAATTACAAGCATTTCTTTGGTAATTATGCCGAAGATGGCTAGTGAAGAAAAAGAAACCCAAAAGGTAGTTTTAAAGAAGTCTCTTGAAGCAACTACAATGCTTGGAACTTTATTTGCAGTAATTATCATGGCAAATACTAAGCAGTTTGTACCTTTCTTCTTTGGAAAACAGTTTATTCCAATGACACCGCTGATGTTCTTCTTTGCATTAACTATTATTATGATTCCGATGGGTGGGGTCTTTGCTAATCAATTTGCACTTGCTAATCGAAGAGATAAAGAATATGCGATTCCAGTTGTAATTGGGGCCATAATTGAATTAGTTTTAGCAGCTATACTAGATCGACCATATGGAGCAGCCGGTGCTACAGTGGCAATTTTAATTACAGAATTTGTAGTGTTAATTTTACGACTTTGGATTGTTAGAGATGACTATAGTTTTAAAGATGCCTTCTGTGATGTACCGAAATATTTCTTAATTGGAATAATTACCTTGATTGCTGGCATGTTAATGCCAAATTTAATTAAGTCAAGCTTTTTAAACATGGCAATTAAGTCAATTTTGATGCTAGTAATTTATGCGGCAATTATGTTTATGATGAAGTTAGATTTTAATCAAGATATGATTGAATTTGTTACTCGCTTTTCTAGAAAGATTAAAAGACAAAAATGATTCCTAAAAAAATCCATTATATTTGGGTAGGAAATAACCCTAAATCATCTTTAATTGAAGAATGCATTGCCACCTGGAAAAATAAATTGCCAGATTATGAAATTATTGAATGGAATGAAAATAATTTTAACGTACATGAAAATAAGTATATTGAACAAGCCTATGAGGCCAAAAAGTGGGCATTTGTTTCTGACTATATTAGAGTCCGTGTGATTTATGAGCAAGGTGGCATTTACTTAGATACAGACGTTAGAGTCCTTAAGAAATTAGATCCACTTTTAAATAATCGTGCATTTATTGGTTTTGAAAACAATGATTACTTGTCAGCAGCTATTTTTGGCGCTGAAATGAATCATCCTTTTATGAAGGATATTCTTAATTATTACAATAATCGAGATTTTACTTTTGATAAGAATGATCAAATGGCAGGTGTGAATAGTATTTCAGTAACTGATATTTTAAAAGAAAATTATGGTCTAAAAATAGGCAATAAGGAACAAATATTAAAAGATGGAGTTCATGTTTATTCGGATGGACTTTTGTGTAATCCAAGTAAGAATTCATATTCCATTCACTTGTTTACTGGAACGTGGATAGATGGAAAGCAGTCTTTGAAGCAAAGAATTGTGACTGATTTAAAGAGAAAGATATCTTCTCCTAAACAAGCTGGAATATATCAAAAATTAATACGAAAATAATGAATCAAGCAGAGTTACAAAAATTAGTAGAAGAAATTTCTTTACAGTATTTTCATGTTCCGTTTAAGCATGAAGTTAAAATTAATAATCGAATGACAACGACGGGCGGAAGATACTTTTTAAAGGATCATCATATTGATATTAACGGTCATTTTTTAGATAAAAAATATTATGCAGATTTAGTTGGAATAATTAAGCATGAGTTAACGCATTATCATTTGCATTTAGCGGGTCGAGGTTATCAACATCGTAATCGTGATTTTAAGAATTTGCTTGCTGCTGTTGGAGGTAGTCGTTATACGCCTGATATTGGTTTACGACGTCGACAAAATCGAAATTATATTTATGAATGTAAAAATTGTCATTTTCAGTATCCTCGCGTTCGTAAAGTAAATACAAAAAAATATAGATGTGGCAAATGCGGCGGAAGATTAACATTAATCAGAAAAAATAAATAAAAAATTTGAATTTTCATTTGCTAAAAGAAAAATTATCTGGTATATTATTTAAGTACCGCGGGCGTGGCGGAATGGCAGACGCGCAAGACTAAGGATCTTGTGATCGCTTTTAGATCGTGGAAGTTCGAGTCTTCTCGCCCGCACCACTAAGAAAAGGAAGTCGCAAATGCGGCTTCCTTTTTTGTTAAAGTTATAAGTTAATAAAGTAGGAAAGACTATGATTAATAAGAAGACTTTTAGAGTTGCCATCAGTGCTATTTTTGTTGCAATTATTTTAGTTCAGACCTTTGTCCCTTATATTGGCTACATCCGGATTTTGCCAGGATTACCCTCTATTACAACTATTCCTTTAACAGTTGCATTGGCCGGATGTTTAATGGGACCAGGTTTTGGAGCATCAATTGGTTTATTTTGGGGCTTATTAAGTATGTTTGTTGCATATACACAGCCCGGTGACATTGTCAGCATGCTTTTATTCCGAAACATTCTTATTGCTTTAGTTCCTCGTACAGCTGCAGGTTTTATTGCAGGAATGATTGGACAAGCTGCAAAGGATGATTTAAAATTCCAAAAAACTATTGTTTATACAATCACGGGATTATGTACTTCTTTGACTAATACACTCCTTGTAGTTGGTATTACTAGTCTTTGGTACATGAAGGATCCATCTGTTTTACTTCATTCATTAGGTCAAACTCAAAATTCAGCTCCTTTAATTGCTATTTTAATTAGTGTTTTAGGCATTAATGGTATTGTAGAAGCAATCTTTACTGCTGTTCTTACTCCGGCAATTGCGATGCCTTTGAAGCAAGTGGTGAAAAGGAAGATGAGCTAAAATGTCGCGTAGACGCCGTCAAAAAAATATTCAGTATATAATTGCAAGAGCATTTGCGATTTGCTTTACTTTGGTAATAATTTTATCAGGCTTTTTGTACTGGCGTCAGCAAACTGTGAATAATGAACGATTACGTCAGGCACAACTAGAAAAAGAACAGTCTCTTCAAAGTAAAGAAAAGTTTATTAAAGTAGTGGCTCCAATTGCCCAACGATCCGACAAGCCATATGGTCTATTTCCAAGCGTTACGATTGCGCAAGCTTGTCTAGAAAGTAATTTTGGTCAGAGTGAGCTTTCTAGAAAATACAATAATTTATTTGGTGTTAAGGGAACGGATCCTAATACAAGTCGCGAGTTAACGACCTCTGAATTTGTTAATGATCATTGGGAAACCGTTACGGGGCGTTTTCGAGTTTACGATACTTATGAAGAATCAATCGAGGCACATACACGACTATTTGTGAATGGAACTACTTGGAATAGAAAACAATATCAGCATGTTTTAGCTGCCAAAGATTATGCCACTCAAGCACAGGCATTAGAAACAGATGGATATGCGACAGATCCAGGTTATGCAAAAAAATTAATTGATATAATTAAAGAATTCAATTTAACACAATATGATTAAATTAAAAACGACAATAGTTAAGTAAATGCTATTGTCGTTTTTTGTTATAATAGACAAGTCTATTTTAGCGTTTGAGTTAACAGAAAAGGAAGAAGCAATGAGCGAAGAAACAATTCTTGCAGGATTAAATCCTCAGCAGAAAAAAGCTGTGCAGTGTACTGAAGGTCCACTTTTAGTAGTTGCTGGAGCTGGTAGTGGAAAAACATCAGTTTTAACACGTCGAATTGCCTATTTAATTGAAGAAAAGGGCGTTGCGCCATGGAATGTTTTAGCCATTACTTTTACTAATAAGGCTGCAACTGAAATGAAAGAACGTGTCCAAAAGTTATTAGGACCAGCAGCTGACAGTGTTTGGATGTCAACTTTTCATGCGTTATGTGTCCGTATTTTGCGTCGAGACGCAGAAAAAATTGGCTACTCCAATAATTTTTCAATTGCTGATTCTGCAGAACAATTGACACTAATTAAACGAATTGAAAAGGATCTTAATATTAATCCTAAAATGTATGATCCAAAAGCAATTTTAGGAGCTATTTCAAATGGAAAAAATGACTTACTTACTCCAAAAGACTTTAAGGATCAAGCAGCTAGTCCGTTTGAAAAAGTAACAGCGCAAGTATATAGCGAATATCAACATCGCTTAAAGCGTGATCAAATTATGGATTTTGATGATTTAATTATGCAAACGCTCGTCCTATTTAAAAAGGACCAAGAAACTTTGCATTATTATCAAAATAAATTCCGCTATATTTTAGTGGACGAGTATCAGGATACAAATGAAGCACAGTATCAACTTTGTGTTGCGCTAGCTGCTCAATATAAAAATATTTGTGTTGTTGGAGATGCAGATCAGTCGATCTATGGTTGGCGCGGAGCTAACATGGAAAATATTCTTAATTTTGAGCATGACTATCAAGATGATGAAGTTACTACTATTAAATTAGAGCAAAACTACCGTTCTACTGGCCATATTCTTGATGCAGCTAACTCAGTAATTAAAAATAATCTGAAACGTAAACCTAAGAAACTTTGGACGGATAAAGGCGCTGGCGATAAAATCAATTATTACCGTGCTCAGAGTGGAAATGATGAAGCACTGTTTATCATTTCAAAGATTAAAGAAGAAATAAAAAAACATCAAAGAGACTACAAGGATTTTGCCGTTCTTTATCGGACAAATGCTCAATCACGTAACGTCGAAGAAGCCCTAGTTAAAGCTAATATTCCGTATCGGATTGTTGGAGGACATAAGTTCTACGACCGAAAAGAAATTAAAGATATTTTGGCTTATTTAAAAGTTGTCGCAAATCCTGCTGATTCAATGAGTTTCAACCGAATTATTAATGTACCAAAACGTGGTTTGGGGCCAACTACGATGGCTAAGTTTAACGGTTTTGCTAATGATAATGACTTTACAGTAGAAGAGACTTTCAAGAATTTGAGCTTAGCACCAATTACGGGTCGCCCAGCTAGAACGCTAGCTACTTTTGGAACGGCCTTAAAAGATGCAATCGAATATAGTAAGACGCATGGTGTAACAGGTTTAACGGAAAAAATATTAGCTGATTTCGGCTACAAAGAAGCTTTAGAAAATGAACACACAATTGAAGCAGATACTAGATTAGAAAACTTAAATGAATTTCTGACTGTTACTAAGCGTTTTGATGATAATTATGAGCCCGAAGATGAAGATTCAACAGCTTTAGGTGATTTTATTTCAGAGATCTCATTATTAAGTGATCAAGATGATTTAGAAAATCAAGATAACCAAGTTGCATTGATGACTCTTCATGCCGCTAAGGGACTAGAGTTTCCAGTGGTCTTCTTGGTTGGAATGGAAGAGGGACTCTTCCCACTTTCAAGAGCAGTAGAAGATCCAAGTGAACTTGAAGAAGAACGTCGACTAGCATATGTAGGAATTACACGAGCTGAAAAGAAACTCTACATAACCAATGCTTTTTCTAGAATGATGTATGGCCGTCCGCAACGTAATCAACCATCACGCTTTATTGATGAGATTGAAGATAAGGATTTAGAATTTGTTAACCCAATGCCATCTAATTCTGTCATCTCTGTTCCCTTTGCTATTAATAGAAAGAAACAAGCTAACTCTCATGTTTACCCTCCAAAGATGACAATTGAGGAGGCTAAGAAAGCAACTGGTGCAGTTGGAGCTGAGAAAAAGTCCTGGAATGTTGGTGATCAAGTTACACATAAAGCATGGGGAAAAGGCGTTGTAGTCAAAGTTAACGGTACTGGTGAAGATATGGAATTAGATATTGCCTTTGCTAGCCAAGGAGTGAAACGCCTTTTAGCTGCCTTTGCACCGATTAAAAAGATATAATGAAATAGAACAGTTTGATTTAGAGAGGGGCTAATATAATGGCAGTTTTAACTCATAATGAGGCTTCTCAGAAAGTCGATGAATTAAGAAAAAAGCTCGATAAATGGGCAGATGATTATTATGCAAAAGATGCTCCGGTAGTTGAAGATGCAGTATATGATAAGACCTATCAGGAATTAGTAGAATTAGAAGAGCAATTTCCTGACTTAGTAACTGCCGATTCAATTACCCAACGAGTTGGTGGAGAGATTAAAAGCGATCTTTCTAAAGTTGAACATCCCGTTCCGATGCTTTCAATGGGGGATGTTTTCTCAAAAGATGAGCTTAAAGAATTTGACGAAAGAATTACGAAATTAGTGGGTCACTCAGTAGCTTATAATGTGGAATTAAAAATTGATGGATTATCTTTATCCTTAGAATATACTGATGGAAAATTAACACGTGCTTCTACAAGAGGAAATGGCCGTGTTGGTGAAGATGTAACAGCTAATGCCAAATTTATTAAAGATATTCCTCAAACATTACCTGAACCTTTAACAACTGAGGTTCGTGGTGAATGCTACATGGAGAAAGAAGCATTTGCAACCTTAAATGCAGAACGTGATGAAAAAGGAGAGCAAGTTTTTGCTAATCCTCGAAATGCTGCTGCTGGTTCTTTAAGACAATTAGATGCTCGAATTACTAAAAAAAGAAATTTAAGTACTTTTATTTATACTTGGGTTAATCCACCAAGAAACATTACAAGTCAACATCAAGCGATTGATGAAATGAATCGATTAGGATTTCATACTAATCAGTCTGGACGACGTTTTGAATCAATGGACGAAGTATTTAAGTTTATTGATGAATATACCGCTAAACGTAATGATTTAAGTTATGGAATTGATGGTATTGTTTTAAAAGTTGACGACTTAAGTTTACAAAATGAACTGGGTAATACTGTAAAAGTACCTCGCTGGGAAATTGCCTATAAGTTTCCACCAGAAGAGCAAGAGACTGTAGTTAGAAATATTGAATGGACAGTTGGCCGAACGGGAGTAGTAACACCAACCGCAGTGATGGATCCAGTTAAACTTGCTGGAACGATTGTCTCTCGTGCGTCTTTACATAATCCAGACTACCTAAGAGAAAAGGGCGTAAGAATTGGCGATACAGTTAAATTGCATAAAGCTGGAGATATTATTCCAGAAATTTCTAGTGTTGTTTTAAGCAAAAGACCTAAAGATAGTAAGCCGTATGAGATTCCAAATGTTTGTCCTTCATGTGGAGAAACTTTGGTTCACTTGCAAGATGAAGTAGCGCTTCGCTGTATTAATCCGATGTGTCCAGCTCAAATTGAAGAAGGAATTATTCATTTTGCTTCACGTGGAGCGATGAATATTATGGGACTTGGTCCTAGAATTGTTAAACAGTTAATTGATAAGGGATTTATTAATGATGTAGCTGACTTATATCAATTAACTCCGGACCAACTAGGACAACTCGATCACTTTAAGGAAAAATCAATTACTAATTTATTGTCTTCTATTGAAAATAGTAAGCAAAACTCTGCTGAATTATTACTGTACGGCTTAGGAATTGATCATGTTGGTGCTAAGGCGGCTAGATTAATTTTGGAAAAATATAAAAATTTGGAAAAGGTTAGTCAATTAACAGTGCCAGAATTAACAAGTATCGATACAATAGGAGAGACGATTGCGGAGTCATTAACAGCATATTTTAATCAACCAAGCGCACAGAAACTACTACAAGAATTGCGTGACAGCGGATTAAATATGGAATATTTAGGAACAGTTGAAGAAGAAGCACCAGATAATTTCTTTAAGGAAAAGACAGTAGTTCTAACTGGAAAATTATCTGCCTTTACTCGAAGTGAATTTACTAAGAAGCTTCAGGATCTTGGTGCAAAAGTCACTGGGTCAGTTTCTAAGAAGACAGATTATTTGATCTACGGAGCAGATGCGGGCTCTAAAAAAGATAAGGCTGAAAAACTTCAAGTTCCAATGTTAACTGAACAAGAAGCAATTGCAAAAATTGAAAAATAAAGAATAAGAAGGAAAAATAAATTGAAAAGATTTTTGCAAATAGCACTACTACTAGCAACTGGGTTAAGTTTAAGTGCATGTGGCAATTTAAAAAATTCTGATCTTGCCAATAACCCTACTACTTCTACAACAAAGAAAAAAAGTTATCAAACTACCAGTACTAGTAAAAATGGGTATAATGTTCTTTTAAAAGATGGAGAGTATGTAACTAGTCCAATAGAAGGAACAACTGAAAATACTAGTGATAATAATGTAGATAGTCGTGCTTTAGAATCTGGGTTAATTGATTTATCTCACAATACTTTTTCAAGTAGTAAGTATGTTTTTCAAGAAGGACAAAAAATTTCGGTTGCTGATGCTACTGATTGGCTAGGAAGAAAGTCTAAAAGTAATCCAGAAGGTCTAAATGCGGAAAAAAGTAATAAAAAGAATTCGTATAATCCTATTATTTTAGATCAAATTTTAGAACAAGATTTTTTGACTAAATCTAATTCTAGTTACAAAATGGATGGTATGAGTATTGGGCTAGCTCTTAACTCGGTTGATTACTACCAAAAAGTTAAAGATGGTCCCCAATATCATAAAGATATTTCTCGTGCAGAACAGGAGACTTTTGGTAAAGAAGCAGCTAATAAGTTAGTTTCGTATTTACGTAAAAAGAAGGGATTAAAAGATATCCCAATTTTGGTTGGACTTTTTAGTAAAACCAGTAAAGATTCTCTTGTAGGTGGAAATTACTTTGCATATGGAATTGCTAATGCAAATAGTAGTAAAATAAATGATTGGAAAACAGTCAATAATCGTAGTCAAGTGCTACCGACTGTTGGAAGTGAAAAAGCAATCAATTCTACTGATGCAGCTTCATTTAGTGATTTTAAAGCAGCTATTCAAGGTTACTTCCCTAATATTAGTGGGGTAACAGCGACTGTTCATTATCAAAATAAAACTTTGACACAAATGAACATTACTGTAACTACCCAATTCTTTGGTTATGCGCAGATTGAGAGTTTTTCAAGACTTGTATTGTCAGCTGCTAAGAAGTACTTACCTAAGGATGCACCAATAGAAATTAAGATTAATTCTGTTAATGATACGCAGGCATTAATCGCTAAGAATTCCGCAGACGATAGTTATTATGTCCACGTCTTTGGCGGTGAATAGGAGGCAAACGGTGAAAATTACAAAAGATGAAATCAATCACGTTGCAGCACTATCTCGACTTGAGTTTGGTGAAGACGAAATTGATAAGTTTACTGAACAAATGGGTGACATTATCAATATGGCACATCAATTAGCCGAAGTTGATACTGAAGGAGTTCCTGAAACTGTTCAAGTTGTTGATCGAGAGACTGATTTTAGAGAAGACAAGCCTGAACATTGGGAAAGTCGCGCAGAATTAATGAAGAATGTTCCTGAAAAAGCTGATGGCTTCATTAAGGTGCCAGTAATTATTGATAAGGATGATAATGAATAATGAATTACTTAAATGAAAACATTGACTCATTAAATAAAAAATTACAAGATGGCGAAATAACAGCTGAAGACCTAGCTAAGGAAACAGTTAAAAACATTAAAGAAACAGACAAAAAGATTAATGCCTGGATTACTGTTGATGAAGAAGCAAAGCCAGCAGAAAATTTAGATTTTAATAAAAATAAATTAGCTGGTATTCCTATTGCTATCAAGGATAATATCATTACTAATGGTATGAAGACTACAGCAGCTAGCCACATTCTTTACAACTATATGCCCGTTTATGATGCTACTGTAATTAGCAAATTAAAGAAGGCTCAAGCAACTTTTGTTGGTAAGACTAACATGGATGAATTTGCAATGGGTTCATCCACTGAACATTCTTACTATGGTGAAACACATAACCCATGGAACTTAGATAAAGTTCCTGGTGGTTCATCCGGTGGTTCTGCAGCTGCAGTTGCGAGTGGTGAAGTTGTTGCAGCTCTTGGATCAGATACTGGTGGTTCTATTCGTCAACCAGCTGCCTTCAATGGTATTTTTGGTATTAAGCCAACCTACGGTAGAGTATCACGTTGGGGACTTATTGCTTTTGGTTCTTCATTGGATCAAATTGGTGTAATGAGTAAGCGTGTTAAGGATTCAGCTGAAGTATTAAACGTAATTGCTGGTCCTGATGAACATGATGCAACTGTTTCTGAACAAGAAGTACCTGATTACACTAGCTTCTTAGGCCAAGATGTTAAAGGCTTACGTGTGGCTGTTCCTAAGGAATACATGGATGCTGTTGACGGTAAAATGCGCGAAGTTATCCAAAAACAAATCGATGTTTTGAAGGATGCCGGTGCAATTATTAACGAAGTTTCATTGCCACATACTAAGTATGTTGTTCCTACTTACTACATTGTTGCTTCTAGTGAAGCTTCTTCAAACCTTCAAAGATATGATGGTATTCGTTACGGCTACCGTGCAAAGGACACTAAGAACTTATTAGATGTTTATGTAAAATCAAGAAGTGAAGGCTTTGGTGACGAAGTTAAGCGTCGTATTATGCTTGGTTCTTTTGCTTTATCAGCTGGTGCATATGATGAATTCTTCAAGAAGGCTGCACAAGTTAGAACATTAATTTGCCGCGACTTTGAAAAGATTTTTGAAGAAAACGATGTTGTTGTTGGACCAACTACTACTGAGCCAGCATTTGGTATTGGTGAAGAAATTTCTGATCCAATTAAGATGTACAATAATGATCTTTTAACTATTTCAGCTAACTTGGCTGGTATTCCAGCAGCTAGTGTACCTGCAGGCTTAGTTGATGGTATGCCTGCTGGTCTTCAAATTATGGCTAAGCGTTTTGATGAAGGAAATGTATTTAAAGTTGCTGATTTCATTGAACGTAATAATAAATTCTACGAAAAAACACCTACAGGAATGGAGGATTAATTAATGAATTTTAAATCGACTATTGGTCTAGAAGTCCACTTCGAATTAAAAACAAAGAGTAAGATTTTTTCTCCATCACCAGTTAGTTATGGTGCTGAAGCAAACACTGAAACTAATGTTATTGACTGGGCTATGCCTGGTGTCTTACCTCGTTTAAACAAAGACGTTTACCGTCTTGGAATTATGGTTGCTTTAGCAACTCATTCACATGTTTTACCAGTAACTCACTTTGATCGTAAGAACTATTTCTACCCAGATAACCCTAAAGCTTACCAGATTACTCAATTCTTCCAACCACTTGCTCGTGATGGTTATATCGAAATTGAAGTTCGTGGTAAGAAAAAGCGTATTGGTATCCATGAAATGCACATTGAAGAAGATGCTGGTAAGAACACACACGGTGCTAACGGTTATTCATACGTTGACTTAAACCGTCAGGGAGTTCCTCTTCTTGAAGTTGTTTCTGAACCTGATATGGAAGACCCAGAAGAAGCTTATGCATATTTGACTAAATTACGTCAAATTGTTCAATTTACTGGTGCTTCTGACGTTAAGATGGAAGAAGGTTCAATGCGTGTTGATACCAACATTTCTATTCGTCCTGCAGGTCAAGAAAAGCTTGGTACCAAGGTTGAAATGAAGAACTTGAACTCATTTGACCACGTACGTCGTTCTCTTGCTTATGAAGAAAAACGTCAACAACAAGTATTACTTTCTGGTGGTAGAGTTCAACTTTCTACTCGTCGTTTTGATGAAGCTACTGGTAAGACTGTCCTAGAACGTGTTAAGGAAGGTGACGCAGACTATCGTTACTTCCCAGAACCAGATATTGCTCCTTACCATATTAAGCAAAGCTGGATTGACGAAATTGAAGAAAGTTTACCTGAATCACCATTTGAACGTCGTAAGCGTTACGTTGAAGAATATGGTATTAAGGAATACGACGCAGACGTTATTTTACAAACTAAGGAATCAAGTGACTTCTACGACGCTGCAGTTGCTGCTGGTGCAGATCCAACCTTAGCTGCTAACTGGTTAAACACTCAAGTTAATGGTTACTTGAATGAAAACCAAGTTGGCATTGCAGATATTAAGTTGACTCCAGAACACTTAGCCGAAATGATCAAGATGATCAAAGATGGTACTATTTCATCTAAGATTGCAAAGAAAGTATTTAAGGAATCTATTGAAAATGGTACTGATCCTAAGAAATACGTTGAAGATAAGGGTATGGTTCAATTATCTGACGTTTCTGTTCTTGGGCCAATGGTTACTAAAGTTGTTGATGATAACCCACAATCTGTTGAAGACTTTAAGAATGGTAAAGATCGTGCAATTGGATTCTTAGTTGGTCAAATCATGAAACAAACTCGTGGTAAAGCTAACCCTAAAGTTGTTAACCAATTGCTTAACAAGGAACTTCAAAGTCGTTAATCATTTTAGGGAGGCGAGAGGCGATGACGAAAAAAGCAAGATTGATTTATAATCCTGTCTCAGGTCACGAGCAAATGCTTCAAAATGTAGCAGATATTTTAAATGTATTAGAACAGGCTGGTTTTGAGGCCAGTGCTTTTAGAACTACGCCAGACCCTCTGTCTGCTCAAAATGAAGCAAGAAGATGTGCCTTAGCAGGTTTTGATTTGCTAGTTGGGGCTGGTGGAGATGGTACTATTAATGAAGTAGTCAACGGAGTAGCTCCATTAGAAAAAAGACCAAAACTTGCTGTTATTCCAGCAGGAACTACCAATGATTTTGCTCGCGCATTAAAGATTCCGAGAGATGATTTAGTTGAGGCAGCTAAAGTAATCCTGACAGGTAAAACACAAAAGATGGATATTGGGCGTGCGGGTAAGCAATACTTTATGAATATTGCTGCTAGCGGTTCATTAACTGAACTTACTTATGGAGTACCTTCAGAAGTAAAGTCTGTCCTGGGTTATAGTGCGTATTTGCTTAAAGGTGCAGAAATGCTACCAAAAATCAGTAGCAATAAGATGCGTTTAACTTATGATGAAGGAGTCTATGAGGGAGACTTATCAATGTTTCTTTTAGGGATGACCAATTCAATTGGAGGTTTTGAACGTATTATGCCAGATGCTCAATTATCAGATGGGCTATTTCAGTTAATTGTAGTTAAAACTGCAAATCCAGTAGATGTTTTACGTTTAATGGCCATGGCTTTGAATGGAAATCATGTTAATGATCCACAGATTATCTATACTAAGACTAAAAATTTAAAGGTAGAATTATTAGGTGATAGTAAAGATAAGGATCCTATTCCTGTGAATTTAGATGGTGAGATTGGTGGTCATTTACCAATTGATTTTGAAAATCTAAAGCAGCATATTGAATTTTATGTGGGTTAATATAAAATAGAGACTAATAATTTATTAGTCTCTATTTTTGTTGGAGAAAAAATTCATTCATAAATTAAATACAGATGTTAATGGAGTTGCTGAATGGGCAATCATTTTTTATACTTTTTCCCTTAGTGGGCTTTATTGCTAGTCTGGTATATTTAATAAAGAAAAAATGAAAGCTAATGCAGTTTCCTTTTATGCACTAACGGGATTATTAATAAATGTAAATTTTTATATGATTTTTGGAAGATAGGGGTAATTTATGGCGGTAAAACTAATTGCAGTAGACTTAGATGGAACTTTACTAACCAGTGGAAATACAATTTCACCTGAAACGTTGAGAACTTTACAAGTGGCGCATGGGATGGGAATTAAAATTGTTCTTGCTTCTGGGCGTCCTCTCTCCGGGGTAATGCCTTTTGAAAATCAATTAGGACTTGAAGGAGCAGAAGAATATGCAGTAGTTTTTAACGGTGCTGTTGTACAAGATTTGTCTGGAAAAGTTTTAATGAGTCAAGAGATGAATTATCGTGACTTTGAAGTAATGCTTCGCCTGCAAAGACTTGCCCATGTAAACTTACACTTTGAGACAACTGAACGTTTTTGGACCTTAGATCGTGATCTTTCAGTACAAATGCAAATTAATGCCGCTTTAACTGATAATGAAATCAGAGTTCGTGAACGTAAAGAGATTCCGCACGATTTTATCTTTAATAAGGTAGGATTTACTTGTGCAAAAGATAGTGATCAAGTTGAAAAACTATGGAATTCTATTCCCTACTGGGCTTTCGAATCCTATGATATAGTTCGTAGTTTAGATAACTGTATTGAGCTAAATGGGATTGGGGCTTCAAAAGGAAATGCTTTAATGGATTTGGCGCAACGTTTAAAAATTAGCCCCGAAGATGTCATGGTCTTTGGTGATCAAGGTAATGATGTTTCTATGTTTGAGAATCCAAGCTTTAAGAAGATTGCAATGGGAAATGCAATTGAAGATATTAAGGAAAAAGCTGATTTCGTAACCGATGATAATAATCATAATGGTATTGCAAATGCTCTTAAAAGGTTTGTGATTTAAATGTA
>ERZ778517.319-NODE-319-length-55192-cov-7.138691_pt1 | contig 55192 bp, 49 predicted proteins | sample MGYA00510341_ERZ778517 | MGnify/ENA primary metagenome ERZ778517 (study PRJEB29527, sample SAMN07138964) | mouse gut metagenome | material: feces | host: mouse | place: China:Nanjing | collected 2016-01-25 ...
TGAACGCATAGGGCGTAATTGTTGGGCAGCCTCCAATGTCACCTATGATGAACTGCTTACGGCCATTCGCCGCGAGGCCCGCAATTACCTCCCCGAAGATGTGGTCAAACCTGCAACTCCTCTTACACCTCAACCGGGCGAGGATATGGTGCAAATGGCTGAACGTGTCGCCAAGTTAAAAGCCCCAAAGAAATCACGCATACCCGATGAACAGCCGATGAATGATTTATTCGGCGGTCTGTTTGACGAGGCCGAGCCTAAACAGGACTCCGCTCAGTTCGTCAAGGATATGGCCGATATGTTGGAGCGCGGAGAGTCGCCTTTCACCGTTACCCCGGAAGTAGAGGCCGAACTCGCAAAGCAGCGTGAGGCAGAGAATAATTCAACAACTCCAAAAAATAATTCACATGAGAAAACTGACGTACAAGCTCGCCCCGAAACAGCCGGGCGAGGGGGACAGCAACCGCGACCTAATGAACCGTTGGGAACGAGCGCAGAACATGAAGCTGAGCGAACTGACGGAGGAAGAATGGCTCAACGTGGTGGAGAGCATACTGTGTCTGACACCAAGCGAGGCACAGGAGTATCTGAACAGCATAAGAGCGAACGAGGCGTAGCACAGCCGAAGAATATTCGCAACAACCATGCCGAGCGTGGTGTAGACTATGCCCCGAAAGGTGAAAAGGCTCGTATTGATGCCAACCTTGCCGCCATTGAGGTAGCGAAGAAATTACTCGCGTCCGGCGAAACGGCCACTCCCAAAGAAATGGAAGTCCTGCGCCGTTATAGTGGTTGGGGTGGTCTTGGCTCTGCTTTCAATGAGGGAAGCACATGGTCGCCTAATCCTATCAACAAGCGACTCCGCGAAATACTTACTCCCGAAGAATACGAAGCTGCGGTCATGAGCCGCAACAGCGCCTACTACACTCCTGCGCCGGTCATTGATGCCATGTGGGATATTGCAAAGGCTCTCGGCTTCAAGGGCGGTAACATCGTAGAGGGTTCTGCCGGTATTGGTAACATCATCGGACTGATGCCTACCGAAATCAGCGAACGCAGTAACATTCATGCTGTGGAGATTGACAACACCACAGGCGGCATTCTTTCCTTGCTCTACCCAGACGCAAAGGTGGAGGTGCAGGGATTTGAGAAAACTCGCATCGCAAATGGCTCGGTAGACCTCGCAATTACCAATGTGCCTTTCGTCACCGGCCTTCATGTCATGGACGAAAGCGGCGACAGCGACCTCTCTAAGAAATTCCGCGATATTCATGACTTCTGTATTGCTAAGAACGTGCGCAAGCTCCGTGAGGGTGGTATCGGTATCTTCATCACATCGAGCGGCACACTCGACAAATCGCAGAAGCTACGCAACTGGCTCGTTGGCGACAAGGAGGGCTGTGCAGATGTTGTCGGTGTGTTCCGCATGAACAATCAAACATTCGGAGGCACAGCGGCCACTTCTGACATTATCGTTGTGCGTAAGCGTGTGAATGGCCGCAAGAGCGCAAATGCAATAGACATAAGCACGGTTACTCCTGTGAGAACCGCGTCTTTCGAGGACGATAGAGGCAAGACGAAAGACCTGCCGATGCTCATCAACCGATATTTCATTGAACATCCCGAATACATGGGCGGCGAAATGTTCTTTGGCTTTGAGCAGGGCGACACCTACCGACCTACTTCTATGGGATTGTTCCCGACACGAACAGCCGACCAACCGGCACGAATGGCCGCTTGGGTTCAGCACATTGCCGAAATGGATTGGAGTAAGGAGCAAGGCACCGCAGTCGCAGAACAGACCACTCACATCAACGAGGCTCTCGGTAAAGATGTCAAGGAGGGAAGCATGGTGACCGACAGCAACGGCAATCTCTGCGTTGCCCGAATGGGTAGTGCCGTGCCTCTGACGTTCAATAAGAACAAAATCAAGGGACGCACCAAAGAACAATGCTTTGCCGATTACACCGACCTTAAAAACGCTTTGGCCGATGTGCTGAAATATCAGACGGAGCATAACGATGATGCAGGACTGCAACCGCTTCTCGACCGCCTCAACAGCGCATACGACACCTTTGTAGCCCGATATGGCAACCTCAACAAGAACAACAATCTTGCATGGTTGCGCAATGATGTTGATTTTTCAAGCATTGTGGCTCTTGAAACCTACTCCGAAAAAGGCAGCAAGGACGGCACGAAGATTAAGACCTACGGCAAGACCGACATCTTCAGTCGCCGTGTTGTTGAAAAGGAAAGCGAACCTGCTCCGAAAAACGTCAAGGACGGTATCATTGCAAGCCTCTACAAGTATGGCCGCATCGACCCGGAATATCTCGCCTCACAGTTAGGCAAGTCACAGGCCGATGTCAAGCAGGAAATTATCGAGAGCGGATTAGGCTTCGAGAACCCGACAACCGGCCAAATGGAGGTGTCGTATGAATACCTTAGTGGCAACGTCCGTGAGAAGCTGCGCCAAGCAAGAGAAGCCAACGAAGCCGCCAACGGTGCATACGATGCCAACATCAAAGCATTGGAGGCCGTTGTGCCTATGAATATCCCTGCGCATCTTATCGAGTTTACTCTTGGCTCGTCATGGGTAGACCCGAAGCTCTATGAGCGTTTTGTCAAGGAGCGCACCGACTTAAACGTCCGTCTTACTAATGCCGGTGGTACATGGCACATGAGTGAACCGTATTGGACTGACGAGCCTAAGAATAAGGAAATGGGCATTCGTAGTGAAAGCCTCGGTATCCTTATCCCCGGCCACAAGCTCATTGAGGCGGCAATCACCAACAAGACAATCACCGTCAGCAAGACCACCAAGAATAGTGACGGCACCACTACAACCGAAACCGATGCTGCGGCCACAACCGCTTGCGCAACAAAGGTTGATGAGATACGACAGGACTTTAAGGATTGGGCGCGTGAACAGATGCAGAACGACCCGGAGTTGTCTATGCGCATGGAGGAAGTCTACAATGAGAAGTTCAACAACTCCGTGCCTAAGTCAATTCCCGATGAATTTGTGCCGGAGCATTTCGGCGGAGCCGCCACAATGGTAGGCGGTCGTCCGTTCCGTCTACGTCCGCACCAAGCAAAGGCCGTAATCCGCGCAACGACACAGCCTGTATTGTTGGCTCACGAGGTCGGCACCGGCAAGACATACACCCTCATTACAACAGCAATGGAGATGCGCCGCCTCGGTACTGCCCGCAAGCCTATGATTGTGGTGCAGAATGCCACCGTAGGCCAATTTGTAGCAAGTGCAAAGGCTCTCTATCCTAATGCCAAAGTGCTGACCCTTGAAGATGCAGACCGCAACGCAGAGGGTCGCAAGGCTTTCTATGCCAAAATCAAGTTCAATGATTGGGACATGATTGTCGTGCCTCAATCCGTATTCGAGCGTATTCCCGATAGCGTTGAGCGTCAGACGCAATTTATCCAAGACAAGATTGAGGAAAAATTGCTTGTGCTTGACCAGATGAAAGATGCAGACCCGGACGGAAGGAGCATGATTGTTCGTGCCGCCGAGCGTAAGATTGAGAAGCTGAAAGACGAAATCAGCCAACTTGCCAACGGTGGAGCCACCGACAAAAAGAAAGAAAAGGACGCTAAGAAAGCCGCAGTGACCCGACAGAATGCAGAAGTTAAAGCGAGGGAAATGCTCGACCGTGCTACTGATGATGTCGAGGACTTCGACAGCATGGGCATTGATGCTATCCTTGTCGATGAGGCTCACGAGTACAAGCACCTCGGCTTTGCCACCGCCATGCAGCGCGGTGTGAAAGGTGTAGACCCGTCTTTCAGTAAGAAGTCGCAGGGAGTGTTCCTCAAAACACAGTCCGTTCTTGAAAAGACCGGCGGCAAGAATGTTGTTTTTGCGACCGGCACACCTATCTCCAACACCGCCGCAGAGATATGGACGTTCATGCGCTATCTTATGCCGGCCGATGTGATGAAAGACTACGGCATTTATTACTTCGATGATTTTGTACGTAACTTTGGCAACCTGCAACATATGTTGGAGTTTTCCACAAGCGGCAAGTATAAAGAGAACAATCGCTTTGCAGGATATGTAAACCTGCCCGAACTTGTGCGCATTTGGTCTACCGTGGCCGACACCGTGCTGACACGCGAGGCCGGAGGTGTAAGTGACAAGATACCTCAAATGGAGGGCGGCAAAGCACAAGACATCTTCCTGCCTCAGACACGCGCACTGCGCTCTATCATGAAGTTTGTCAAGGAGCAACTTGACGCTTACGATAATATGAGCGGCAAGGAGAAGAAAGAGAACAGTCATATTCCCCTTGGGATGTACGGTATTGCCAAAGCCGCCGCCGTTGATGCTCGACTCGTTCAGTCAGATGCGGAGGACGACCCCAACAGCAAGACCAATGAGGCCGTGCGTCAGACACTTCGCACCCTCGAAGAAGCCAAAGACTACAACGGCACCGTTGCTATCTTTGCCGACAACTACCAAAACAAGGTTTCCGGCTTTAATCTCTATGAGGATATTCGCAAGAAACTCATATCTGCAGGTGTGCCAGAGGAGCAGATTGTCGTGATGAAATCGGGGATGACTGTAAACAAAAAGCTCGAAATCTTCAGCAGAGTGAATGCCGGTGAGGTTCGTGTCATCATGGGCAGTACATTCAAACTCGGTACAGGTGTGAACATTCAAGAGCGCCTCCATACGCTTATCCACCTTGATGCACCTAATCGACCTATGGACTACACTCAGCGAAATGGCCGTATTCTGCGACAGGGTAACCTGCACAATGAATGGGGCATTCCTGTTCGTGTGCTTCGTTTCGGTGTGGAGGACAGCCTTGACGTTACAGCCTATCAGCGTCTGAAAACCAAAGGTGCGATTGCCGACAGCATCATGAATGGCAAGCAGCTCATGGAGAACTCAATGGAAAACCGTGCATTGGAGGAGGACCAAGACCTGTTTGGCGACATCACCGCACAGCTCTCCGGCTCCGAGTATGCCATGCTGAAAAATCAGATTGAGAAAGAGGTTCGCAAACTGACTGCACAGCGCAAATCGTGGGAGGCCGACCAAACCTATATCCACAACCGCAAGCGTCAGATAGCCGGGCAGAACAAAGAGGCAGAGAAGCGCATCGCCGAAAACAAGTCTTATCTTGAAAAGGTTGAGGCCGCTACGGTTGGCGACATAACTGTTGGCAAACTCTCTTATCCCTCAGTTGAGGCAATGGAGGACTTCTTTACCGAGCAGAACAAACGCAAGGCCGAACTGCAAGAGCAAGTCCGCAAATCGGGCTACTCCTCTCGTCCGGCAACGTCCGACATCACTATCTCCGTTGGAGGCTTCAATTTCCATGTTCACACCGAAATCAATAGGGAAACAAAGCAAGGTCAGCAGGGCGATTTGTTCTACTCCGCTCCTGCAAAAATGACCTACTCGTGTCCCGAACTCGGAATAGAAGCCATGCCGGTAAAGGGCAATGTCATTAAGAATGCTGTAACAGAAATCTTGAATGATGTTGTTAGCGGCGAGGACTTCCGTGGGCGCATTGAAGCTGCGGAGCGTTCAATCGAGCGCAACAACGCAGAACTGCAATCCATATCAGCGCGTGACGGTGTTCCATTCAAATTCACCGAGGAACTCGCCAAAGCTGAGGAAAAACTCAGTGAATACGAGGACTTGATGAAAGCGGAAATGGAGGCTAAGGAGGCCAAGTATGCAGAATTGGACAAAGAGGTAGAGGCCGCTTCTAACATCGAACTGACCGAAGAGGATAGCGAAGATGCCGCGAGTGAGCCTATTGCGTCATATTCAGAAGAAAATGCTAACTTTGCAAGCAGATATGAAACGCAAGACGGAAAAACAATCAACTACACCTCCGAAAATGCCGAAGGTTACGGCGGCTTATTCGACTTTGACTTCAGCGGAGAAAATGCAGGAGGCAATGAAGTCGGTATGCGGAGCGGAGCCAACGACCTACAACGGCAAGGTGATACCGGCCTCAACCGACATAATAGTCGATTAGACAAAGAAGCCGGTGAGTTCAGCCTTATAGAGCGAGTATTCAGAGAAAGCGGTTCTTTCAATTTCACAAGTGGAGAGAAGATTGAGAGCGCCGATGATGTTGCGTTTATATTCTCGGCTCTCGAAGATGCTGCAAAGGAACATTCGTTTGTCGTTCTCGTTAAGGACGGTAAACCTACGGTAGTTGAACTCGGCATGGGAACATTCACCGCCACAATGGTTGATATTCCTACCGCTTCACTCGCATACAACCGCATTCAGCCCGACCAAGTTTACTTCGTACATAATCATCCGAGCGGCAACCTCATGTGTTCGCCGCAGGACGTTCAGATGCTCAGAAAGATTGCCGATATATCAAAAGTACCGGTACATGGAGTAATCATCAATCTAAAGACAGGCAAATACGGAACATTCGATACTGACAACACTTCGGGTGTCGGTCAAAAGCGTGTACCCGAAAATGAAAGTCCGCTTGCAGTTCACACATTAGACAAGCAGATTTTTGCCCCGAACTATGACCCAATGGAACAGCCGTTGGTTCGCGGTTCGGAAGATGTTGCCAAATTCCTCAACTCGCAGCGCATGGGCGACCGAGCAAAGATGTCATTTATCATACTCTCACGAGCAGGGAGAATTGTCGGCAATATCCACACTCCATTCACCAAGTTACCTACTAAATCAGACGAAATTGCCCGATACATATCCGAGCGTGTCATTCAGTTCGGTGGAGAGTCTGCAATACTTTACGGCGACTTCACACACGAAGGCTCCAAGATGGTTGCATACCGCAACTTGAAAGACAATCTCAACAAGGTTGGTGGTACGACCCTGCTTGACGTGGTAAACGTTGAGGGTAACAACACAAGGAGCGCCAATGATGACGGCCTGTTGTATGAGCTGGGCAGCGAGTATGGAGCATCAACCGAAGCCAAAAGCAGCCATGCTGAAAGAATGTCGAAGAAATTCAACACTCCCATTCGCATTGTGACTGATACTAAAGAGCTGACAAACGACAATTCCGAGCGACAGGCGCGTATGCGCAGGAGCAAGGGTTTCTACGACCCTGCAACCGGCGAGGTTGTAATTGTCCTCCCCAATAATGCGAATGTCGAGGACGTTGCAGAAACGGTGTTCCATGAGGTTGTAGCACACAAAGGTCTGCGAGAAATGATTGGAGAAGAAAACTACGATGCTTTCTGCGATGAAATCTACAATCACCTCAAAGACGATTTGAAACAGCAGGTCGAGGAGGACGCTACTCGCCGCTTTGTGAACGAGCCGGGCAAAGAGTATGAACACCACCGCCGTGTGGCCGTTGATGAGATGTTCGGTCGTATGAGCGAGAAAGGTTTTGAGGACTTCACCAAAGCCGAACGCGGCATTTGGGTGAAGCTCAAAGCCAAAGTCTTAGAGGCTATCAATAAATTCCTCGGCTCGTTGAAGCTCCCGAAGTGGGTAAAACTCGGTGACAACGAACTCCGCTATATGCTGTGGCGAAGCCATGAGAAGCTGCGTACCAAAGGCGACTATGTGGACATGGCTCGTGATGCGGCCAAGCGTGATGAACTCGGATTGTCGAGCGATGCACGTTTCCGCGATGGAGAAACAAGCGACATTTGGAAAGACCAAAGCATAGGATTGGAGGAGCGCATAACCAATGCGGCCATACGTCTTAGCAACAATCAGAGTGCAGACCTCACCCTGCGCAACGATGCAATGAGGGCTGTAACCAACAATCTGCAAAGTCTGTTACACTCCATGCGTAACCGCAGAGGCACAGCACAAAGTTTTGTCGGTGCCGACCGCAAGGTTGAGGCCGGTGTCGTTGATGCAATGAACGCACAAGCGATGTTTGACAGAAGCACCGTAAAACGTGTTTCCGACCTCGCACGTATCCTTATGCAAAACGGCTATCTTTCCGGCATGACCTCCGGCGAAATGCAAAGATTGTTGTCGGCAGTCAAAAATGCCACAGCCATGCACGATATTGCAGATAGCGTACAGAAGATTATGGACATCATGGTCGATAATCAACTACGCAACGGAGAGGCTTCGCTTCGCCAACTCCTTGCTATCCGTGGAAGTAAGGTCGATGCAAGAGGTGTCGAGGTACAGGGCGCTCTTGATGTAGACGGCCAACACACAATGGAGGTTGTAAAAAAAGCAATCTCACTCACAGAGGACGACATCACCGACCGCATAGCCGAGGCTCTGAACAGAATGAGTGACCCCGACCAAACCATTGCCGACCAAGCCGCCATTGAATATGCCGGCCTCAACATGGCACTTGACTACGTTCAGAACATTGCTAACAGCAAGGCAGAGGAGAAAGCCCTGCGCGATAGCCTTAAAATCGCTAAAGAAGATAGGGACGCCGGGCGCATGACTGATGATGCTTACAAGCAGTTCATTGAAACTACCGAGGACGCTATTCGCAAGAATAAGATTGAGCGTACTGAGGCATACTTCAACCTTGTAGGCCGCTTGTCAGACACCCTGCGGGGGAGCATCGAGAACGCCAAAGCCTTCCGCGAAGCCGAGAAAGTGCGAGTGAACAAAATCCATCATTATGCCAACTCCGACATGGAGGGGCGACCGTCCAACGAACACCACAAAGATGATTGGAAAGACAAATTCATGAACAATGGCTTTGTGCAATTCCTGTTCGCGCCGCTGGGCACCTTCGACCAGATACTGCGCGTGATGGGCAACAAGAGTGCGAGTGGCGAGGGCTATCTGTGGAGCCACTTCATGCGCGGATGGGTAGACTGCCGCAACAAAGAGCTGCAGGGAGTAAGAGCCAAATTCTCGCAGCTTGATGAAAAGGCCGCGGAACTGTTTGGCAAAGGCAAAACGTGGGGCGACCTCATCCGCATGGAGGGCAAACTGCCCAAAGCCAGCGTAAGATTTTGGGACGGCGGCGAGATGCGAGGCCATGAGCTGACGCAGGGGAATCTTCTCTACATCTACATGACGGACAAGATGACAGACGGGCGCATGAAACTACGCCGCATGGGCATCACCGAGGATGACATTACCAACATAGAGCAGATTCTCGACCCACGCTTCAAGGCACTCGGCGACTGGCTTCAGGAAGAATTTCTTGTGGGCACCCGCAACGAGTATAACGAAACTCACAAGCGGATGTTTGGCGCGAGCATGGCCGCAATAGAGAACTACTTCCCCTTGAAAATATTGGCAAACGCCCGAATCGACAAAGAGGAAGATGTCAATCAGCAGAACCGCCCGGACGGTATCACCACCAAGACCGGTAGCATCATCAAACGCCGAGTGAACAATCTCGCCCTCGACATTACAGGCGCAGACGCATTGAGCGTAATCCTCGACCATATCACCCAAATGGAACATTGGAGTGCATACGCTGAATGGAACCGCGACCTTAACACTCTGCGCACATACAAGCGTTTCCGTAACCAAGTAATCAACATGACAACGGTCTACGGTGGAGGCCGCAAGCTATGGGAGAACGTCAACAACCTGTTTCTTATGGCCGCAGGTGAGTATCGTCCGCCCATTGCAAACCTTGATAAGGGCATGGTAAATGTCGCCAAAGGTGTAACTGCGGCCAAGGTCAGCTTCAGAATGTTCACAGCATTGAAGCAGTTCCTTTCCGCACCCGCATACGCCCCGGAAGTAAACCTCAGAGCAATTGCCAAGAGCATCGCCAATCCTTACGGTGATTTCAAATGGTGTTTGGAAAATATGCCTATCTTCCGCGAGCGTTGGCACTCACGCATCAGCGGCGACCCGCGACTTCTTAAATCCGACATGGATTGGAAGATGTGGCGCAGCCGGATAATGGAAATATCCTCTCGCATAGGTATGACACCTAATGCCTTTGTCGATGCAGTAACCGTCAGCATCGGTGCAAGGGCAATGTATGAGACACGCCTTAAACAATACCTCAAAGAGGGGTATCCGGCAGACGCAGCGGAGAAGATAGCCATGCAGGACGCAACCATTCTGTTCAATCAGACGCAGCAGTCCTCGGAATCTCCCTTCCTCTCGACCATGCAGGTAGACCGTTCATGGCTGAGCGTGTTGTTTACCGTATTCCGCAACTCGTCAATGTCATACACTCGCCAAGAATTTGACGCAATGCGCAATCTGAAACGCAACCTGACACCCGGACAGCGAGCCAAGAGCATTGAGTTTATGACCAAGCAGATTCTGCGTGATTGGGATATTGACCCCGACAGCGCAACAGATGACGAGAGCCGCAAAGCAAGGGAAGCAGCCAAGAAGCGTTTCGGCAGACAAATCAAGAAAGACGTGATGCGAATCGCCACCTTCGGTTTCATCCTGCAAGCCCTTTGGAACCTCGGTCCATATCTTCCCTACATCTTCTTCGGCAATGAGGATGATGAGAAAGACAAGATGTGGGATGACGCTCTTACACACGCATACTTCGGAAGCGTTGAGGGTCTGACCGGCGGCGATGTGATGAGCAGTTTCGGCAATATGTGGGCAAGCGGAGAATGGAGCAGAAACCAACTCAGTAAGGATATGCCGTTGGCAAGCGACATCAACACCATTGCCAATAAGTTTATTGGTGGTAAAAACGCCGAGGCGGTCAATGACATTCTCAACCTCCTGGTACAATCCGGCATAGGCATGAATCCACAGAGCCTTACCGATGCTGCTATTGCCATTACCGATGCTTGCGGTGATGACCCGGCATTGAGCCACGAGGCTGCTATCTTTGTGATGAGAGTGCTGCAAGTACCACAGAGCCAACTCGACAAACTCTATTTTGATGAGATTGACATGAGTGGCGAAGAGGCAAGCAAGCTCACCCCGGAACAGTTGGCCCAACGCTATGCCGAGTACAAGGTGAAGCGCGGCACACCTCTTGCGCCCTGGTCATGGGGTGATGAGGAACGCCTCGGCAAATACGAAGAGTTGGCCAAGGACAGAATGACCGAGCGATTGGAGAGCCGTGGCGATGCCGCAGTAAAGGAAGCCTACGCCGACTTTGAGGCTCGATATAAGGCAGTGAACGAGAAGGCAGAAAAGGCAAGGGCTATGATTAAGACCGATTATGCCGCCGCAGCACAAGCACACGCGGCATTACAACAAGACCCCGACTTTACACTTTATCAGAGGTTCGGCAGTCTTGACAAGCAACTCGGACGTATCTCAAAAATGTGGCTCACATCAAAGACCCCGGAAGAAGCTGCCCTCATTGCATCTACAATCCCAGCGTACCGTGCCGGCATGGTGAAAGTCCTGCAAGCCGAAACTGTGGAAAACCAACAATCGGCCATGTCAGAACTGACAACCTTGATGAACGAGTTTTACTCGAAATATCAAGCCATGCAGCCACAATCTCAGCAACTCAACAGATAAAGTTGGTAATGTGTCGGTGGTGAGTAACTTTGCCACCGACACAAATTTATACTCTCGATATGGCTATCAAATTAAATAGACTAAGTAAAGTCAAACCTGCGAGTGTTGAAGATATGGATAGTATCGCAAGGGCACAGGCGCAGGGCGATGATATGCGCAGGGCTACTGATGTTCTGTTGCAAGCACAAACCCTATATCAAAATATGCATCGCTTTCGCCGTGAACGAGAGCGGAATAAGCGATATAACTACGGCGACCAATGGAGCGACATAGTGTGTGTGAACGGAGTGAAGATGACCGAGGAGCAGTACATTATGAAGCAGGGCAACATACCGCTGAAGAATAACCTCATACGCCGACTTGTGCGTAATGTTATCGGTGTGTATCGAAGTCAAGCGACAGAGCCGACCTGTTATGCGCGTGACCGTGACGAACAGAAATTAGCTGAAACGATGTCCACGGTATTACAATATAATATGCAGCTCAACCGCATGACCGAGTTGTATGCGCGAACTATGGAGGAGTTTTTAATCTCCGGTATGATTGTTCACCGCAAATGGTTCGGTCGCATGAATGACAAAGAAGATTGTTGGACGGAATATGTTCAGCCCAACAACTTTTTCATTGACAACAATATGCGCGATTTCCGCACATGGGATTGTTCCTGCGTAGGAGAAATACATGATGTCAGCTTCGAGGATGTGTGTCATGAGTTCGCCAAATCCCCCACCGATTATGCGAAACTCGCACAGATATACCGTTCTGCAAGAGAAAAGATTGTTCTGACACAAGCGTGGGAACAGTTCGGTTACTCTCAGTCCCCAGAAATGGATTTTCTTGTGCCGCGTGATGAAAGCCGGTGCCGTGTGATTGAGGTATGGCGCAAAGAAACAAAACCTCGCTATTGGTGTCATGATTATAACAACGGCGATATATTCAAGATTGAGCTTGAGGATTATAAAGAAATGGTAGTGGAAGAAAACACACAGCGCATCATGCAGGGGTTGGCAGCAGGTATGCCGCAGGAAGATATTCCACTAATCCGTGCCGAGTGGTTTATGGACTCTTTTTGGTATTATTACTACCTCACACCATTTGGCGATATTCTGAAAGAGGGAGAAACACCATACGACCACAAGAGCCACCCATACGTTTTCAAGGCATATCCTTTCATTGACGGCGAGATACATTCGTTTGTCAGTGATGTAATCGACCAACAGCGATACACCAACCGCCTCATAACCCTCTACGATTGGATTATGAGAGCATCGGCCAAAGGTGTGTTGATGATACCGAGCGACTGTATTCCAAAAGGAATGTCGCCGGAGGACTTTGCAGATATGTGGAGCCGCCACGATGGTGTTATTGTCTACACTCCGTCAAAGAACCACCGTGACCTGCCTCAACAGGTTCAAGCCAACTCTACCAATATCGGCATTAACGAATTGCTCAACTTACAACTCAAATTCTTTGAGGACATATCGGGTGTGAATGGAGCATTGCAAGGCAAACCCGGATATGCAGGAATGTCTGCGGCGCTCTACAATCAGCAGACACAGAATGCAACCACATCGTTGCTTGACCTGCTCGACACGTTCAGCGAGTTTGTGCGCGATGCCGCATATAAGGACGTTAAGAATATGCAGCAGTTCTACGACCAAAAGAGAGTATTCAACATTGCCGGTCGCGTAGGCACTCAGATTGAGTATGACCCCCGAAAAATCCGCGATGTTGAGTTTGACATGTCAATTGTACCAAGTACTGCGACACCTGCTTATCGAGCAATGGCAAATGACTTCCTCATGCAGTTGTGGCAACAACAGGCCATTTCTTTGGAACAGTTGCTACAAGCCGGTAACTTCCCATTTGCGGACGAGTTGTTACAGTCTATTCAATCTCAGAAAGAGCAGTTGGAGGCAGGACAGGTGCCGGAGGGAGTATCACCTCAACTTATAGCACAGGCACAGCAGGGCGCAAATATGAATGCCGTAAACCAACTGCAAGGTGCCATGCGCGGAGGTCAGCCACAAGCGCAAACCGCATAGGTTAGAATGAAGCCGCCGATACAACTTTAGGAACATATTTCAGATTGTTGCTGCCGCGAGTTACGACTTGCGGCAGTTCCATTTCATAGAAACAGATGTGCAGGCCTATTGCTCGTGTCATAAGCAAGTCGTCATGAGTACCGGCCTTTGCTCCGAAAGAACCGTTAGGCTTCTTCTCATAGTTCAAAAACTCGTCAATACAACGCTTGTCACGCTCAATATAAAGACCCTCACGTATAACCTTCACAAGCGTTGAGATAATCATCGGCTTAGTGGCAACATTAGTGTGGAAGCCATAACGAACAGGCAAGCCTTGAACAATCGCGTCCTCTGATTGCTTGCGAGCATACAGGTTTGGATAGATGTCTTTTATCTGATTGAGTATAGCCGTGGATTGGTCGCCGTCCACGTTGCGCTCCTTATCGTGTGTTTCGAGCGTATTACTTTCAATGACGAGCAGGGAGTTGTCGTAGAACGCAGCTATCTGAGCAGCTTTCCATGCCAACAAGTCCATATCAATGTGGCCGTACCATTGAGCGACAACAGACGGTTTGCCAACGTCCATCATCAACAGACGGTCGAATACCACAATCACAGACCAGTCGGCCTTATTGGAGCGACCGCCAACGTCCACGACAGTAAGGTAGCGGTTTGTCACCTCCTCCGGGTCATTAGGATTAACAGGGTCGGGCAAATTCCAAACCCACAACATACCCTGTGCATCGGCCTTGAACCGCAAATCGCGCAGAGCGTCCTCGCCCTCATCGCCGTGCGCATATATGTCGCCCACATAGCGAGGAGGCTTCTTTGTAGTCGGCCGCAGAGCCTCCACACAATACTTGTCGAATACAGCAGAGCCGGAGTTTACAAATGCCTCTATATCATCAGACGGATATTCGGAAGCCATTGAACCGTGGTCGTGATACTTTGCTCGTTCCTCAACATACCAATGAATGCCCTCCAATGTAGCACCAATCTCCCACAACCACCAAAGATACTTGCCACACTCCTCGCGGTCTGAGGGCGCAGAGCCGTTCAGCCTATTGTCGTACAACCATGTAGCAAACTTATATAACTCCTCCTTATTCTCAAATGGAAGTTGGTACAGCTCGATGTCAAACCACGAAATAAACAGAGGCTCAAACTGAGATTTAATTTCCGGGTCTTTGGCTGCAACATACTCGTTATGGAAGAAATTACCTACACCGTTGGCCGTGCTTTCATATACAATCATCGTATAAGGTCGATACAGGACACCCGAACAGGCAGAGCGCACAATATCCTCCGGCTTTTTGCCGTCAGTCGCTTTCCACAAACCGACCTCCGAAAGATGCACAAGAGCATAGTCACCACCACGACATGAGTCCGGCGACTCGGCAGAGCCTATTGAAATTGTTGCGTTACGTTGTGGCACAAGCTGAGTAAGGCCGGAGCGACCTACACCGACAAGTTTTTCCTCGTTCTCGGAGTATGTATCTCCTGCCTCATGGAGCATCGACACAGGGTAAGCCTCAATCATCTTCTTGAACATACCCTTGATTGTTTCAGAACCTTTGTTATAGTTGGATATGATTAGAGAGTTGAGGCCGGTGCGATGAATGAGTTGCAACCATGCCATATAAAGCTGTGATGTTGTAGAGCCTCCCCATTGTCGTGCTTTGAGCAGAATTATTCGTATTGGCTTTTCTGCAAGCCTCATACGTTCAAGCATCTCAACGAACCTACGTTGAGGGTATGACAAACGGAAAAGACAGTCGGGCTGACCGACCTCCTTGTTTTTGATGTAGACGAAAGTCGCAGCCCAAAATGGAAAATCATGCAATGAGCGGAGTCTAACAAAAGTATTGATAACGGCCTCCCTGTCCTCTTGAGTCGGCTCATCAACTCCCATATCATTGCGCAGGAGGCCGTCTATACCATTGTTCTTTATCAGTGCCTTGACAAGTGTATTTTTTGCCATTGAAGCAGGTAACCATTGTGACTGCATGGGAAAGTCCTGTATATGCACAAAGACACGTTTACCGACAGAACCCTCGCCGGTGATAGGATTGAACCGCGAAAACATCTCATCGCGGCGCTTGTCATTCTCAGCGACTATGTTAGAAACTGTAATTTCCTTTTCCATTGTCGTACCAGCCGTTGCGGATTTTGAATAACCTTTCAAGTGCTGATGAAACCTCCATATAGAATTTGGGTGCGGGAGAATTGACAACATTAAAGACCAACTGACACAGGTGCCAATCGGGGTGCTGTTCTTTTAGAGCCATTACCCTGCGGTGTATCTCCTCAAACATTTCTCGTTTTGTCGGGCGCATCGTTTCCAACACCGGCTTCCCTCGCATAATAGCAGACACCACCGCAGCCGCACGTTCCTCTGATACCCAAAACCGGGGAGAAGGAGAATTAACAATCTTCTCGCCGATTTCGTTCAACCGAACAAAACTCGCTGCATCTACCTGCTCTCGATATGCCTTTAGCAACGCTGCATTGCGTTCGCGAGTAAAGGCCAAAACACTTCCGAAGGACTTCATTGCGCTGCACTTTAAGGTATTAAACTCAATACAAAGATACAACATAGCAACTCAAAAGATAACGATGCCGACCCATTTAACACCCTTAACTTTGCCATAGATTAAACACCCATGTAACATCAATTTGAAACTATGGCTGAGGAAAAGCAAGTTAAGAGCAGACGTGACCAATTTGGCGAACGACTGAAAAAGAAATACCCCGACAGAGAGTATGCCGATGATGAAGCCTTATTCGGCCAAATCAGTGACGATTATGACGAATATGACAACAAGTTATCGGGCTACGAGGAGCGCGAACGCAAGCTGACTGATATGCTTGCGAATGACCCCCACAGCGCTCAGTTCATTACGGACATGGCGCAGGGCAAAGACCCGTGGACGTCACTCATTAACCGTATCGGCATTGACGGTGTAAAGGAAATGCTCGATGACCCTGCAAAGATGGACGAGTATTCTGCAAGCAACAAAGAATACATCGACCGCATGGCCAAGCAGAAAGGACTTGAAGAGGAGTGGGAAAAGAATATGAAAGCCACCCTTGCTATGCTTGAGCAGAAACAGCAGGAACTCGGTCTTACCGATGAGCAGATAGACGCTGCCGCCGATTGGATTAAGGAGGTTACGAATGACGCTGTAATCGGTATCATCAAACCCGAAACAATCGACATGGCTCTCAAAGCTATCAATCACGATGCAGACATCGCCGCCGCAAGTGAGGAGGGCGAAATCAGAGGCAAGAATGCCAAAGCTGAGGCAAAGCTTCGCAAGCCTAAGCGCGGTGACGGCACTCCGACTTTGGGCGGAGCCAACAATGCACCTGCGCCCTCTCGTGATAAAGGTTCAATCTTTGACATTGCAGACGGAGCGCGATAATGGGTGAACATATCAAATTTGTCGAAAAGCCTCTGCAACCCACCAAAGGTAGTGCAGGACTGAAAACGCAGCTTCCGGGATGCGCGACAACCGTCAGCAATCTTGCATCAGCAACAGGCGGCATCAAGCCGGGTAACATAGTATCAACCGATAAATAGACAATTTACATTTAATTTTATAACGCTATGGCAGAAATCGAAAACGTAACTGTAGGTTCGGGAGCGGCAGTTCCCACCTCTCCCGGCACAGCCGGGGTGCAGTCCCAAGCACCGGGTCAAGCCACTACCGTCAGCACTGTAGCGGGCGCAACAGGCGGCATAGCACCAGGCAATCTCGTAGAAACAGACATTGACGACCAACTGTTCCGCTTCCAAAGCGAGGACACGGCACTCATGTCGCTTATGCTCAAAGCAAAGAAAGTCAAGGTCAACAGCCCCGAAGTTGAACACTTCATGATTGACGAACAGCGCAGCTCCCTCACAACGGACACCGCAGTCGCAGCAAGTTCAAAGGCTCAGTTCGTACTTCCCCTTGTGGCAAGCGACCAAAACATTCCGCGCGACTATCACACACTTCTCGTCCCCGATGTGGACGGCTATGCTCCCGATGGCAAGACCGTTACCCCCGGCAAGAGCCTCATGCTCTTTGTTACAGGCCGTGACACAACCACCGACAACCCCGTAGTTCGTGCAGTCAATGGTCCGAAAACAAACGAGACCGATGCTTTCTGCACAACTCCTGCCATTCCTGCCGGTTCAAAGGTGAAACTTCTCGCCAATGCGATGTATGAAACGCAGAAAGAAGTAGACCCCGACCTCATCGTGCCTCGCCCCTCTATTGTATATCTTCAGAAGCGTGGCATGAACCAAGTTGTTTCCGACTACTTCGAGGCACAGAAGAAGCACATTCCGTTCACGCAGAGCCTCATCGCAGAACAGGCAATCCTTAATTTCAAGCGTGCCGGCAACCGCACCCTGTGGACGGGTATCAAAGGCAAGCTCCCTGTCAAGGTGCCCAAGCTCGGCGAACAGATGGTTTACTTCACCGAGGGTATCCGTTGGCAGTTCAAGCGCGAACTGCAGCACGCAGGTACATGGACTTACGAGAAGCTCATTGCCCTTGCCAAGATGTATTTCACCGGCGAAGATGTTCCCAAGACCGCCCTGCTCCTTGCAGGTAAGAACCTCCTTGAAGAATTGCAGTGCATCGACTTCAGCAAGCACAAGGAAATTCAGATTGTCACCAAGACGAACCCTATCGGTTGGACTGTCACAAGCATTCACACCGTGTTCGGCGACATCGACATCAAGCGTGAGCCTACTCTTGACACTCTCGGCTATTCCAACTCCGGCGCCCTCATAGGCGAAGACCGCCTCGTCCACTACATCTACTCGCAGCAGCACGAGTTCAACGACCGTGTGGAGGGCGAAGAAGCTACTCGCAAGGGTATCGTTGTGTGGGACGGCCTCGCACTCAAAGGCGCTTGTCACATTTGGATTGACGGTGAGGGCGAAAAGGCAAATGCCGATGCTACCACCTACACCATTTGGGATAGCGAAGAAGCTCCTGCCGGTGCCGACCTCGTTGAAGGCCGCGTATATCTGCTCACACAGGACTGCCCCGGCATCAATGCCGCCGCACAGAACGGTCAGATGTGGCAGTACAAGGGTGAAACAGGCGGTTTGGTAGAGTTCACAGGTGAAATCATCGCAGACTAACCCGTATCATCAAATTAAACAGGAAAAGTGGCGGAGGGCGGCCAACGCCTTACCGCCACTTTTTTCATTCAACAAATCTCAAACCCCATATAAGACAATGGAAAAAATCACTTATGGCGCACCCCGACTTGTTGATTGGGTCGCACAGATTAAAGCCGGAGCCGCTACTGTAAGGGTACATTTCACCGGCGGAGCGCTTACTTCGTATGGTGTTACTCCTGCCGAGTACACCACGGCCAATCCTTTCATTCAGAAAGTGATTGAGCAAAGCACCTATTTCAAGGAAGGTCGCATCATTCTTTTGCGCAGAACCGCATTGCCCGATGTTGCGAAGCCAACAAAAGCCGCAAAGCCGAAGCCCAAAGCACCGGCACCTAAACCCCAAACAGTCGCTCCGACTCCCGAAGCTCCTGCGCCTGCACCTGCCGAGGTTGAGGCCAAAGTCGAGGAGGCCAAAAGCCTTGCACCGGCTCCTGTCCCCGAAGCAGAACAATCCGCCGAGGAAGCAACAGCGTCAGCCGAAGAAGTCGCAAACGATGAGGCGGCAGACGGCCTCACAATCGTTGAAGCAAGCTGCCTCCAAGACGCACAGGCATACCTGCAAGAGCAATTCAACATTTCTTCCTACAAAGTCCGCTCCTACGATGCCGCGCAGAAAGCCGCATCAGAGCATGGTGTTAAGTTCGTTGGCGCAGCAAAGTTCGACACCCTTAACGGCGGCGAAAGCACCGAGAGCGAAAGCGTAGAAGAATAAACTACATGACGCTATGGTATATAACATTCACGATGTAATGCGCGATGTGCGCGTATGCCTCGACCAAAATATGACGAGTGAGCAGTTGTTGCAGACTGACGACATAGACACTCTTGCGCTTGACGATATTGTGAGAAGCAAGATTTTGGAAGCTGTTGTTAGAGTGCATACAAACGCACCGACATACCTTTTGGAACAGGGTCACAATTTCGGCGATGCCATATATTGGGGCGACCTCGAAAGCGGTTGGGTTCTGTTGCCGCATGACTTCATGCGCCTTATCGTCTTTGAAATGAGCGATTGGGAGAAAGCTGTATTCACGGCAATAAGCACCACAGACCCCGAATATGCATTGCAACGTCAGCGCATAAAAGCATTGCGAGGCACAGCACAAAAGCCGGTCTGCGTAATCACGATACGACCCGAAGGCCGCGCGTTGGAGTTCTACTCCTGCAAAAGCGAAAGAGCGTATGTGCGCCGAGCGCAGTATCTCCCTTATCCGAAAATAGACCGCGATGAGGGTATAGACATCTGTGAACGCTGTTACACAGCCGTGGTTTATGCTGCCGCGTCATTAGTATTACTCACATTAGGCGAGTCCGAGAAATCATCGGCGCTCTCCGAAATTTCTAAAACAGCACTACAATGAGTTCAATTCCAACAAAACAAATAGACGGTGATGTTGCGGTTGGGCGCAATGTATCGGCCGGAGGCGATGCCAACATTCAGGGCAATGCCCGTATAGGCCACGACCTAATAGTTGAGGGTTGGCTTGAAGCAAAGAACATCAAGGGTGTGAACAAAGGATTGTTTGCGTCCGTTGCTGCCCTGCGCGAAGCTTACCCGCAACCGCATGACGGTTGGTTTGCCGGTGTTTCCGCATCGGACAAAGACATTGCAGACCTCGAACTGACCGTTCAGCAGGGCAAGGCTCTGTTCAGAATGTATGTCGGCAGTGGTGGTGATTGGGTGTGTGAGCCTATCAACAAACTTTATGAGATTGTTGTGGACAATGAACAGGTTGATAATCTCCGAGAGGATTTGTCTACTTTGCGCGGTCAGCACGAAAGTCTTGAAAAGCGAGTTGATGCACACGACACTGAAATCAGCGGTATAAAGACACAGCAGACAACACTCGGCAATGGTATAAACACCAACACAGGCAATATCGCGACACTAAAAGGTCGTGTTGATGTACATGACTCCTCCATATCCAAGAACGCAGCCGCAATCAAATCCATTACTGACAGCAAAGGTCTACCAGGAGGCATAGCCCCCATTGGCGACAATGGCCTCATTCCAACTCGCTTCATACCTGGTGCGATGGATGATGTCAAAGAATTTGACGGTTTTGTGACTATTGTTGCGACACCCGAAACTCAGTCAATTACGGGAGAGGTAGATGTGATGTTTAACAGCGTTACAGGCTGCTTTATAGCAAAACCTCACAGATTAGACATTACAGTCAATTATTACAGCAATTGGTATAATGCAGACTCTTTCGGCGAAATTTCGTTAAACGGCAGGATACCTGCAAGCGACAAGTTGTATGTAGACAAGACCAACAACAAGTCATATCGTTGGAGCGGTAGCAAAATGGTAGTTACCGGAACTGACCTTGCTCTTGGTGAAACCTCCTCAACGGCTTATCCCGGGGATAAAGGCAAACTAAACGCGGGAAATATCGAGCGGCTGAAAAAGGCATTTTCAATTACCACATTTGTCAATATCAACGAGCTGTTTGAAACAACCGGCAGTATGACATTCTCCGATGTCGCAACATACCTTGATAACGTTACAGAAGTAATTAAACCCGGTAGCGTTGTTACATATCTTGATAGTGAAGTTGGTTGGAAAGCTATGCAATTTGTGGGCAATGACCCAGACAACGGCATTGGTGCAGATGATAATTGGAAAGCATTCGGCAACGGTTCGTCTGTCGGCAACTGCTACAACGTAACTGCCGCCCGACTTGCCAACGGCGATGAGCTACCCTCCAATCCTCCGACATACGACACCAAGCAGAGTGCAATCGAATATGCCATTGCGAAAGGTGCTGTAAGTATTGGTGTGCAAATAACCTTTGCCGCAAGTGCCAAAGGTTGGCGCACATTCCAATACATCGGCCTCAGCGATGATGCAGACAGTTATGCCAATCTTGACAATTGGCTTGATGTAGCCGGACAGAGTGCAGGAGAAGAAACAATTCTCAACATCAATGAACTCTGCAAGGAGCAGACCGGCAGTAGCGAGTATTCTCTACTGAGCGCCGTCGCCGCCTTGCGTAAGCTGTGTGATAGCAAAGGTATCGACTACTTCAAGGACGGCCTTGTAATCACATATTGCATCAATGCAGGTGAACACGTTTGGGAAGCCAAGCAACTTCTTGACAAAGCGAGTGCTGACAATGCCGAGGCATGGAAAGACTTCGGCGGTGGCGGCACCGACCTCGTTGCCAACGATGTGCCGACCGATGGAGGCACGGACGCTTTCAGTACCGGCGGCGCATACGAGCGTATAATCGTAGACTTCGAGGAAAGTTTCAGCGAGGACGGCAATTCCAAGACCTATCAGCCGGTCAATGCCAAACGCAAGCCAATCGGTAGTCCTCTTACAGTTCCTCTCGGCGGTGGAGGTGGAAGCACCGATGCAACCTCATTCGCTGTCAGATTTGAGAGTCAGACAATCTATGGAGCCGCCGGAGGCAAGATTGTAGGCCGTTTCGCTGCCCGAAGCGTAACGCGCATGGGCGAGGAGGAAGTTGTCAATAACATCACCGAAATTTCTGTGAGCGATGCCAACACAGGTGTATTGCTTAAAACAGAAATCCTCACCAACGAACGTAGTTCGGCCACTCTCCAAGATTTTAAGTTCTCGGTTGATTTTACTGATTGGTTTGACGGAGCCGGACAGCGCAGCTTTGTTGTGGCTGTAAAAGACCAAGAGGGCAATGTGCGCCGCGTAGACGTTAGTGCGAACTGCGTAGACGTGACTGTTGAAATCTCCAAAGCCCTGCATGAGTGTCGTGTGTCGGCAGGTGCAGGTATGACAACTCTTAACAGCTTCTACATATTCCCTCGCAATACACTCGGTGGAACAGGTGGTGGTATTGACGCTATCATTGAAATCCTTTGGGATGGAGAATGGCGCGAACTTGGCCGTGCGAACATTCAGAAAACATTCTCGCAGGACATCAGCATCAATCCGAGCAATGTTCTTGGCGGTGGTGAGAAAATGCAACATGGCTCTTACCTGCTCCGTATTCATGGCTACGCACCTCAAGCAAAAGTAACCGGCAACTACGTCTACACGTCTATCATGTGTGTGGATAGCTCAAAGACAACCGAGCCGATTGTTTCTATCCACTACGATGCAAAGACCTTTGACGATGAATTGAACAGTACTGTTGCGCTCTATGACACCGCAAATCTACAAGTGGCCGCATACACAGCGGCAAGTGTAAGCGGAAACACGCAGGTGTCAGTAAAGGCCAACGGTGAAACAATTCAGACGTTCAATGCCGCTTCGTCCTCGACCTATTCCGTTAAGTATCAGATACAGGGATATACCAACGGCGATAACATCGAGTTTATTGCTGAAGGCAGATGGACTGAGGCCAACGGCAAAGTTCACACAGGCAATAGCCATCCGATAGTTGTCACGGTAGACGGAAGCGCAATTGATGTGCAGATTAAGAGCGGTGCCGCATTCGGCTATGACTTTGCCCTGCGCACAAATGCGGACGTGGACAAGACGATTACCGACAAGGGTGTGACAATGGCCGTCACCGGCGCAAATTGGCGCACAAATGGCTTCGTTTCCTATCTCGGTCAAAACGCTTTCCGTATCGCGGAGAACATGAGGGCTACAATCCCTTACTATCTCTACTCCAAGCAGACCAACGAAAGCGCGGGTAATGCAATCCAATTCTCCTTTGCTACTGACAACATCAAGGACAAGGACGCATTGCTCATGCACTCCTATGACCCTGCCACCGGCACCGGCTTCTATGTGAAAGGCAACGTGGCCGGCATATACTGCGCCAAAGGTGTGAAGCATCAGCGGCAAGAGCGCAAGTTCCGCAGTAAGGAGAAAATCACAATGGCCGTGGTCGTTGAACCTGCAAGCAGGGCAATCCAACGAGGAAGCGAAAAGTATTCCACAATCAAGATGTATCTCAATGGTGAGGAGGTCGCTTGTTTGGGTTATATCCCCGGACAAAATGCAATCTCTCAGAATACCCCCATCATGCTTGACGGTAGAGAGGGTGACTTTTATCTCTACTACGTCATGGCATACGAGAGCTACTATGAGTGGTCGCAAGCATTCAATAACTACCTTGCCAAACTGACCGATGTAAATGCGATGATAGCCGAGTTTGAGAGCGAAGATGTTCTTGACACAATCAACCGTCCGAGCCTCGACAAACTAAAAGCTAAGGGTATGCCGTACTATGTTGTAGTTGCGCCGCAGAAAGTGTTTGATGAGTTTGACGGAGATACCAACACCTCCACAAAATTCACCTGTACGCTTTTCTACTTCAACCCCGAATACCCGGAGCTGAACTTCAAGGCTACAAATGTTCAATGGCGCAGACAGGGAACGACATCAGCTAAACGACCTATCAAGAATGACCGCTTCTATCTCAACAAGCCGGTGAATAAGGCCGACAAGATTGTCATCACGCTTCTTACCCCCAACGAGAACACAGAACTTGGGCGCAAAGCCATTGCCCTTGCCGCAAAGAACTTTGTGCTTGTGCGTCCCGATGCAATCCCGGTACAGATTATTACCGTCAAGGTAGATTACTCCGACAGTAGCAATGCCAATGACTGTGGTGTGTGCGACATGATGAACAACACGTTCAAGGCTATGGGCAGCGCCTATCAGACACCTGCACAAAGATCCTATGACGGTACGTTCACCAAAGGCGACCTGCACATTGAGGGTTGCAAGATGGACCACTCCACCAAGAACCACCCAATTGCCGCTTTCCGCTCCACCAATGAACAGCTTACCGATGCGTGGTTCCACGCAAAGGGCAATTGGAAAGAGGACAAAGGCGAACAGCTTGCACTCGGTTTCAAAGACACCCCCGGCTATAACAAGGGCTGTCTTAACTATGGCGACTTCATAGAGTTCTTTGGTCGCCGTGATGAAACGCTCTCGCAGATTGAAGCGCGTTTTAAGACGACTGAGGGATTAGACACCGATGCTGTCTACCTGCTCAGCCAATACTGCGGACGTGACTATGCGTTTATGCGCCACAACGGTACAGCATGGCAACGTAGCACCGGCTCCATGAAGCAGGTCGGCGGCAAATGGGTTGTTACCGGCGATGTGTTGAACCCGGTAGTCGGCTTTGAGCTGCTGTCCTATCAAGGTTTCTGTTGGTGGAAAGGTGTGTCGGGTATTGACGACATGATGAAAATGGAGGCCGATAAATCCTCTTGGGTTCAGAAGCTCGTTAATAGCGGTGACGTTTCGGCGGATACATTCCCGAAGTGGACACAATACTTTGAATGCATGGTCGATGACGACCAATTGCAGATTGACCTTGCGTATGGTAGAAAAGTACCTTACGAACTATTCCGTATGCTGAGGTTCTGCCATGACTGCGACATGATTGCCGCTGTTGATGGCAAAGAAAACCGTTGGCAGATTGTCGAGAACACGACAAAGGTAAATAATTGGAAAAACGACCTGTGGCAGTACGCATCACCTCAGAGCCTCTATGCCTACACGCTGTTTACCGACTACCTTGCCGCTACCGACCAACGCGCCAAGAATATGCAACCAATGTGGTTCTTGGAGGACGGTCAGAGCGTTACCAATGGTGTCTATTCTGCCGAACACGCGGTTAGAATGTATCTCAACAAGGTCTATGACTGCGACACCTGCAACGGTAAGGACAATGACGGTGGTTGCACCGTAGACCCGGAAGCAGACCCCAACCGTATGACGGACGACAACTACGTCAATCCGTATGCCGGTTACGGTTCAATCCTGTTCAACAACGTGGCAATTGTGCCTACCGTCTATCTTGATGCGACACACAGCGGAAATCAGCAACTTTCACTCGAAACAGTTGCGGCCGCAATGCGCTCAGCAAAGACCAACGTGGACGGTGTAGACATGATACCGTTCTCTCCGGAGGGTGCGCAGTATTTCTTTGTAGAGAAGCGTCTGAAATTTTGGAAGAAGCTCATATCTTCCTATGACGGAGAACGCAAGTATATTGAAAGCGTTGTCAAAAGCGATGATATATACTTCTATGCTCTGCAAGGTTTGGGGCTTACAGCTCTGCCGCAGTTCATTGAACAGCGTTGGCGCATCCGTGACGGCTACTATCAAACAGGCCAATTCTTCAGCGGAGTATTGAGCGGTCGTACATCGTGCGCAAGCAGCAATGCACGTATCCGCATAGTGGCCGCAAAGACCGGCTACTTTGGTGTCGGCCACGATGCAAGCGGACAACTTGACGAGGTTGTGTTCCTCGAAGCAGGACAGGAACATTACTTTAACGTGAGTTCGATATAAGCAATCAGAACAACGTCAATTGATTGTCCGACACGAACTCCAGAGAAATCGATGGTTTCTTTGGGAAAAAGCAGTAAGCAGCGATAGCACTCAAGGCATTGGTGATGAAATTTGCGAACGACCGATGCCTTGAGTGTTCTATCTGAGCGATATTTTTAAGTTCATCGTTAACAGATTCAACAAGAGCTCTTTTGCGAAGCATAATTTTGTCTGCCACGGACATCAGCGAGTTTTTCATGTTGTTTTTAACCTTGGTAACGAGCTGGATTCCGTTCATGAACAGGAACTCAAACAGTTGTTTGCCGATATATCCTTTATCACCACAGAGTTTGCCCTTGACGTTCTCAATAAATGACTCTGAATACAGTGGCTCGCGGTCATCGACATTGCCGGGTGTGAACATAAAGTTCAGAATCTCACCTTTGTCATTGATGATCAGGTGCAGCTTAAAGCCGAAGAACCATCCCATCGAGCACTTGCCTCGCTGGGCTATACCTTTGAAAGTCTTGTGGATAAGTATGCGCTGGTGTTTGCAGACTCTCAACGGAGTTGAATCAACATATGCAATGCCGGTACAAGCCCCAAGCAACACTTCTTTTATGAATACCGTGAGTGATAGCAGCACGGACTTTTGCAATTCGACAAATCTGTTGTATGACACTGTCTTAGGGAACAGGTGGAGAAGGTGCTTGCAGACATACTGCGTGTAAAAGTGTTTGAGGCATCTGAATCCCTTGCTGTGAAAGAGAATCAGGATGGTGATGACCTCGGCATCGGAAAGCCTTCCCGGCTTATTGCGATGCTTCTTGCCATCACTGAGCTGATGCTTTTTGAGCTCAGAAGAAAAATACTTGCAGAAATCATCGGCAAGACAGAAAATTTCAGTAATTTTGTCGTCGGTAATCATAGCGGTAAATACTTGTAAATGTTATAATTGGATACTATAAATTTACGAATTTTTCGTGAGACTACCAAGAAAATCAGCCACTTAGTTTTACACTAAATGGCTGATTGTTTTATTGTTCGACAGCAGAATTATTATATCGAACTCACGTTACTTTACCAAGTTCAGTCACACGGAGTATGCTCTGTTATACATCTACCAAGCCGACCGAATTGCAGAGATAGACCTTAGTGAGATAAGCCTTGACAGCAGCTTCAACTTCCAAGTAATGACTCTCGCCGAGAAGATTGTAATCGGTAGCGAGAACCGACAAGACGTTTCAATCGGCTCCGCCGTACCTATCAGCTCAATGCCCCTCGGCTCTCTGCCGTTCCTGCGAGAGCTTGATGTGCGCAACACAACCGTAGCAAGCATTGATGCAAGCACCTGTCCTCGATTAGAGATAATCAGAGCAACAGGAACACCTCTGCAAAACTGCTCCGTTGCTGAGACATCGCCCGTTAGCGTGTTGGAACTGCCAGATACCATGACCGAAATCTCTCTTGTCAATCTTCCTAATCTCTCTTATCCGGGAGGGCTGACGATTGCAGGACTGAGCAATGTAACCAAGCTCATGATTAGCGGTTGCCCGAAGATTGATGCAATGGCTATGATTAAGAACATCGTAGCCGAAGCAGGACATATCAAGAGTATCGGCCTACGCGATGTGAACATCACCGCAAGTGTTGAAATTCTGCGCTCGTTGAAAGCGACCAATGCTTTCGGCCTCGATGAGAACGGCAACGACATTGCCGCCGACAAAACCGTTGAAGGTATCGGCAAACAATGCTCCGGCCTCACAGGTCGTTGGATATTGGCAGAGTTGATAGAAGATAACGATGTGGACGGAGTGGCAGGTCTTAACAGCCTTAAAGCCTACTTCCCTGCGCTTGACCTCTACAACTCGCAATTCTCAATTATAAGATGCTCTGACTTAGTGGATGCTCCAGGTGAAAAATGGGGCAACCTCGACAACATGACTGGTGCGTTGTACTCTGCCGCCTATAGGCGGTCGGGCCACCCGTTGCGTATCTTTGAAAACTCCTGGGCTTGCCGAGCAGACTACAATGCCAAAGCACAGCGTCTTGAACTGCGCCGCCTCAGCCGTGCCAACTTCAATTTCATGCTTGACGGCAGCGAGATTGACCTTGCAGACGTGGCCGGTGCCGGTTACGACATCATGCACTTACTCGGACATGGATGGTACAAGGGTGTAAACGACTACAAGAACCAAGACAAATACTATGTGTGGTCAAGTTGTGACAACGAGCCGCTATCAACGGCTAACGTCAGAAACATACACCGCCTCGGCGACCTCTTGTATTCAGAAAGTCAAGGTGTGTATGTCGATGCAGACACCACTGTTGGCATGAATGTGGCAGACCTCCTTGGGCAAGGCTCAAATGTCAATGTATACCGCGTAGATGTTGAGGGCATGAAGCAGGTGCGTTGGCCAGGCATGAACAATCAGACAATGGGCTGTGTATTCACTGATGCAGACGGCAATGTTGTCGGAGTGTTCCAAATGGCAGTAAGTAATACCAACTTCGACTTCACAATTGGCAGTTACATCTTTGAGAAAGTGCCACAAGGCGCGAAGTGGTTCTACTTTACCACATTCAAAGAACTTGATGAGAGCGAGGTTCACACGGTGGATAGCGAAAGTATTGAAGCCATTGAGCCGGAATGGACAGAGATTAAATCTCCGAAAGCTCTCAACGAGGAAATTGAGGACGGTTCGGTGTTCGGTACATACCCGATTACCATTGACGGCCTCGGCCTACCCCGAAGTATCAGCAGTGGCCGTTCACGCAGAGGCACCGGCACATCGACCATAAATCCAAACTGGCTTTATGATGATGAGGGCAACGCTATAGAGCTACCTACAGGTACAATCAACTACTGCATGAAAGATTTCCAAAACCTTGCACGGCTCAGAGGTAAAGGCTATCAGCTCCAAGATTATGAGCAGCACAAGGAAACTTCAATCTTGTGGTGGGCATTGAATGGTCATAGTGATGAACAGAGCATTGTCGGTCGAGGACAGCATGACGGACTCCTCAACCAAGCCGATAGCATAGGAATGGCCGACACACAGAGTAGCGGTAATGTGTGGAACTCAATACTCGGTATTAAAGGCTATGTTGGTTGCGACTCGGAATGGATGGACAACATCGCGCTCAATGTGACTTCTTTCAAAGAGTTTTTCAAGAACAAAGGCGTTGAGGTTGCATCATTCCCGATTGACGGTGTCGCGCATATCTTCAACCCGATTACAGGTAAGGAACGCACCGTACAATGCCTCACCTCCGGCGGCGGTAACTGTGTTGTACGCCTCGTACACGGAGCAAAATGTGATGTGCTACCCTCGCGCACCATCGGCGACACAAGCCAATATATTGTTTCGTTCTGCGCAGGTTATTGGTACACCCATTCTCGCAGCCGCGTTGTTTTGCGGGCGGGCTTCCTTTCGAATGCGTACAGCGGCCTCGCTTATGCGTTCGCGTATGACGCTTGCTCGTACTCGTACACGGGCTACGGCGCTCGTCTGGCCTTCCGAGGGCGACTAATCGTACTCTCGTAACAGCGACTTCTCGCCGCTCGTCCTTTTCGTTTGGTGCAGAGCTGGGGCATAGCCCCGGCTGCTGTACCTTTCAATCTCGCGTAAGCGAGTCGTGATTGAAAAATAATTCGGCAAAGTTGATTGATATATCAACTTTTTGTTGTAACTTTGCGTTATGAAATCAGAACGGAAGATATTGTTTTATAAGGACTATTTCATTTCTTTCTACCGTGCTCTTGAAGCAGGGGCGCAGAAGAAAATTGATTATGTTCTTGGAATGCTCAAAATACAAGAGCGTGTTAATGAAAGGTTCGTGAAGTTCATCCGTGATGGCGTGTATGAAATCCGTGCATCGCATAACGGCAATATTTACCGGGCATTTTTCATTTTCGATGAAGGCAACATAGTGATGCTTCTGAATGGCTATCAGAAAAAAACACAAAAAGCACCGGAGTCGGAAATCAACATGGCTTTGAAACTAAAAAAGGAGTATTATGCAGACAAAAAGTAACATTGGCAGCTTCGATGCCATACTTGATGAGAAATACGGAAAGGTCGGTACACCCGAACGTGATGCTTTCCATCGTGAGGCTTACGCTTATTGTGTTGGTCAGATTATTCTTGATGCAAGGAAACAGGAGCGAATGACTCAGAGTGACCTTGCCAAGAAAGTAGGCACAGACAAAACCTATATTTCACGTATTGAGAAAGGTGCGATTGAACCCGGAGTTGGACTTTTCTTCCGTATCATGGACGCGCTTGGACTCAAAGTGGAGATTGCGCGACCACTTATGTAAAATGAAATAAAGGCGGACTACCCTCACAGCCGCGTTGTTTTGCGGTCGGGCAACAATTCGAATGCGAACAGCGGCCTCGCTTATGCGAACGCGAATAACGCTTGCTCGAACTCGAACACGAACTACGGCGCTCGTCTGAACTTACTAAGGTTAAATCGTGTGACCCTGCAAGACAACGAGATTGTCACCGCATTCCGCGAAGGGTATGAGCCTCGGCAACAGCAAATAGGCCTCACACGGCAAGTTTGGAAAGCCGAAAAATGACAATAACCTTACAAAGTGGAGTGTCGCTTAGGCGACCTCCACGGGACCGGAAGGCTCCAAGCATTTCACAATGGAAGCAGTAACTGCCCATAACATCAATTATGATTTGATACCGCAGGAATGCGCCAATCTTCCTGTGGCCTTGAAGAGCGCAGGTTTCCCAATCGACAGTTTATTAAATGAGATAATCTCCGATGAAAATTTATCAGACGGTTTTGATTATGTCATAAGTCATTTGGAAACCGCTCAACAGCGCGAAAAATACTATTCAAAACTTGACCCGGCCAAAGGAGAACGCGACAAACGTCAGCTACTCGTACGTCTGAAAAGAGAGTTGCAGGACGGTACATTTAGAATACTCCCGGAGAACATTCGAGAAATGACTGTTTCCGATGGCCCGAAAGTAAGGGTCGTGCAAGCTCCGAGGGTATATCATCGCATAGGGTGCCATGTGATAATGGTAGTGGTGGAGAGATATGTAAACCCCACGCTCATACAGAACACGGCGGCAAGCATTCAAGGCCGAGGTATGCATTGGCTATTTCATCGCATGGTCGAGGATTACAATGCAGTGCCGGAGTTGATGCAATTCTACTGTCAGAATGACATAAAGGGCTACTATGACAACATAGACCAAGAGCGCATGAAAGCCGAAATAAGGCTATATATTTCAGACCCTGTTGTATTAGGCTTCCTCGACAACTTCATCACCTTACTGCCGAAAGGACTATCAAAAGGATTACGCTCAAGTCAATGCTTTGCCAATCTCTATTTGTCGCCGGTAGACCATGTTATGTGTTGCCATGTTCCGAAATATATTGCACCAAATGGAGAGGTTAGGTATCTTTATGAGAGGTATATGGACGACTCCGCAATGTGGGGAAGTCTGAAAAGGCCTGTATGGAAATTGCGAGATATATACCATGAGGAAATTAATAAGAGAGATTTGACCGTTAAAAACACAGAGGCAGTAAGACCGATAAGCGAGGGTATTGATTACCTCGGTTTTGTCTTTTATGGCACACACGCATTACTGAGAAAGCGAACTAAGAAGAAAGTTGCCCGACATTTGTCAGAGGTAAAATCCCGAAAGAGGAGACAGGAAATTATCGGCTCATTCAAAGGCATGGCCTGTCATGCCGACTGCAAGCATTTATATTTCAAATTAACACATAATTACATGAGAAAATTCGGAGAGTTAGGCATAGCCTACAAGCCGGAGGACGGCAAAAAGCGTTTTCCGGGCAAGGTTGTTCCAATTCGTAGCATAGCGAATACACCGATTGAGATACACGATTACGAGGCAGACCTCACAACTGCACACGGCGATGGTCGCTACCTTGTAAGTTTCCGCAATATTGCGGACGGTACGTTCAACAAGTTTTTCACGGCAAGCAAGGAGATGCAGAATATCCTCGACCAAATAAGTGACATCGAGGACGGATTTCCTTTTGAAACAACTATTGTCATGGACTACTATGACGGAAAGACGTTGCCAAAATTTACATAAGCCCAAAAGATAAAGATACAATCGCGGAATACAGCGTTACCTTTGCCATATGAATAAGATTTACGGCACACCGGTAAGGCAGGACGGCTTACAAAAAGTAGGCCGCAGAACTTTTACGCTCTTTTACGGACTATACTCCGATGAGCATGGAGGTACTTATGAGTATCGCTATACCTTTGACCATAAACCTACATGGGAGGAGGTGGAGGCTGTGTTGGTTGAAGCTATCAACGAGCATACCAAAGAAACTATTATAAACGGTTTTATATGGAATGGTATGCGCGTATGGTTGTCTGACGAAAACCAACGCAACTTTATGATGATGGAGAGGCTCACCTCAGAAGCATATCCTCGCACGGTAAAGATAAACGAGGACTCCAACGGCAAGCCTATCTATTACACCTTTGTCAGCGAGGAGGAGTTTGCGGCATTCAGTAAACTCGCCGCACAACACGTTAATAACACACTGGCCGCAGGTTGTAATGAAAAAGACGACCTTACCCCAGCCACGTTTGGATTTTGAACGCTAAGTTAGGATTTCATATAATGCGATTAGGAGCCACGGACTGCGCAGCCGTGGCTCTCTTTTTGTCTAACTCAAAAGATAACGAGAGCGAGAACCGACTACGGCCTACCTTTGCATAGTATAAACCAAATGTTAATTATCATGACAAAGAAAATTTGCAATGACAAGACCGGGAGCGACAAGAAGCTCCACGTCTTCTGTGAGTTCGTAATCGCCGCCTTTATCGGTGTGCTTGTGTCGTTCATTCATTTTCCCCCGGCAATCATTGCCGCCGTCATTGCCTTTGCCGTGGCTTTCGCTTTCGGCATCTACAAAGAGGTAAAAGACAGCAAGCAGAAAGGAAATCATTTCTGCGTGTGGGATTTGGCATGGGATATTGTCGGTTGCCTTGTGGGTGCCGTCTTTGTTTTCCTTGCCAACTACTACACATGGCATGACATCGCCAGCAACCTCATCGAATAAACCATAACACAACACAGACATGGAAACAATCGTACCACTTAACAAACTCTACCTGTTCGTTGGGGTGTTCCTTGCCGTGTGCATATTGGTGATAGCAGCTATTATGCTCGACCTTTGGGACGGAGTACACACGGCGAAAAAGACGCATCAGCGCGTACACTCCCACAAGTTGAGAGTTACCATTGCCAAGATGAGTGAGTATTGGCGATTTATCATGATTGGCTTTCTCGTGGACTGCCTCGGTATATTCTTTTCGTTCTACATCATGCCCTTTGTGGCCGTGCTGTTCGGTGCCGGGCTTATTGTCGTTGAAGCGAAGAGTATGTTTGAACACGCGAACCGGCGAAAGAGTCACATGAGTGATGTGCCTAAAATACTCAATGACATCATCGCGGCAGTAGACAAAAAAGACGCTCAGAGGATATTTGACCTATTGAGCGCAAGTAATAACGACTCAGCGCATCATTAACTCACATAGAATATGAAAGTATTACTCGACAACGGACATGGCGACCCGCCCATCACCGGCGGCAAGCATAGTCCCGACAATCGTCTGAAAGAATACGTCTATTGCCGCGAGATTGCTCAGCGCGTAAGCAGGGAATTGACGCTTCGCGGCATTGATACTATACTTCTTGTGCCGGAGAAAACCGATACACCTCTGAAAGAACGTGTGCGCAAGGCCAATGGTTGGGCGCAAAAACTCGGCACCAAGAACGTAGTGCTTGTGTCAATACACAATAATGCGGCAGGGGCAGACGGCCAATGGCATTCTGCTTCCGGCTTTTCCGTCATGGTCAGCAAGAACGCATCTTCCAACTCCAAACGACTTGCCCAAATCTTCACGGAGAATGCCACCGACATGGGGCTTATGGGCAACCGTTGTGTGCCGCCCGAAAAATATTGGGTTCAATCCCTCGCAATGACACGCGACACCATTTGTCCGGCGGTTCTGACCGAGAACCTTTTCCAAGACAATGAGGAGGAGGTGAAGTTTCTGCTTTCCGAGGAGGGCAAACAGGCGATAGTAACCCTGCACGTCAATTCAATCATTCAGTACATCAACACTATCAAATCATGAACAGAGAAACGGAAATAGTTGCTAATAAACAACTGCGTAAAGACATTGACGAGATTGTCCAAAGAGTTAAGGAACTGCCTGCCTCTCGTGAGCGCAGCCTTGCCATTACCAAACTCCAAGAGGGTGTAATGTGGCTCGGCATGGATTTGAAACGTCTGAACTGTGACAACCCTTATCCGTCAAGTAAAGACCCCTCTACAGGTTCTACCATTGAACCCACAGCAGACGGCCTCAAACTCTAACATCAACAAGTCATGAAAACGAAACACTATATCCTGTTAGCACTTGCAGGACTGACAGCATTCCTTGCCGGGTTCATCATCGGCAAAGACCGCACGGAGAAGCCGCCCGGCACCGTGACGGAAACAAAGGAAACGACCGTGGACACCATTCCGTACTACGCACCGATGCCGCAGTCGGAGTTGGCGTTAGGCACACACCGTTATACTCTACCGACATATCGTTTCCTCGGTGGAGGTGTAGGAGGCGAACCTCGACAACGTGACGACAAGGACAGTATTTGTGAGGACAGCATAATTCACTCTACCGTTTATGGCGTCGGCGCCGGAGGCGAACCCCGATGTAGCCAAGACAGCGCAATCGTGGAACTCCCGATAACACAACGACACTATGCCGACAGCACTTATGAAGCATGGGTGAGCGGCCCGGTAGACCCACGGCTCGACAGCATCAGAGTATTTGCACCAACAACAATTATCACCAAACGAGAATGGAAGCCTCCCAAGCGTTGGCACATAGGAATAACAGCCGGTTATGGCTATGGGGCAAAGGGCTTTCAGCCGTATATAGGTGTCGGAGTAACTTATTCAATAATCAGTTTTTGACATGGAGATAACACTATCAATCAATAAGGAAGATGTGATGCAGGAGATTGCAGTCACCACCGCCTACACCGGCGGCAAGATGGACAATGACGAAAATGCTCTGCACCGCATATCTACTGTTGATGAGGATGAGAACCACCTTGAAAGATTTTGGGAGGAAAGCCGAGCGGACATCTGCCAAGAACTTATCGGCCTTGTCACTTTTGAGGGAATAGTGCGTGATACTATCGTCACACCACCTGTAGACCCTGTTCTCCCTGTAGACCCCATAGCACCCAATTCTGCCGCACTTCCTCCCATTTTGCAAAGGCAGCATTACGAATTGAGGCTTGATGTGTCTAAATCCTTTGACGAGGCTCTGTTGCCGAGTATGCGACTCAGCCTGTTCAGTTATTTCGTGCAGAGCATAGTAGCCAAGTGGTACGTCTACACAAACAAAGGAGAAGCCGGTGATTATGCTGACAAAGCAAGCACTCTCCTTGACGATATTCACCGCAAGGCCGTGTATAAGAAAAAGCCGACACGTCCCACCTACGATGATTAAACTAATAAATAATACATCACAATGGAACAGAAAAAGACCATTACAGTAACGCTTGAGTCGAAAGAAATCAAGTTTGACGTGATGAACAAGTCGCATCTTACAGGCCAAGCGCGAAACGCAGAAGGCAAGGACTACCGTGCCACTGCGTATATGCAAGCGAGTGAGGACGATGAACACGCTTATCAGATACTCCGTGCCATCAGCAATGCTTTCTCCCATCTGAAAGTGGAACTCGGAGAGTATTTGCATGAGGACGGTTCTACCTCCAATAACCGCATAAACAAGACGGTCGAGGACGGAGGAAAGCTACAGCTTGTTTTCTTGCTCCCCTCAAATTTCAACAACTCGGCATGTGACAGCCTTGGCGGTATGCTCCACGAGTATATTGTAGACCGCACTCTTTCGGAGTGGTTTGTAATCACCTCCCCGAATGACGCGCAGAACTACTCCAACCTTGCCACCGATGCACTCGACCGAGCCAAGCAAGCCCTGTACAAGCGCGAAAGGCCGACACGTCCCACTTATAACGATTAAGCCATGTATCATATCGGTTGCAGCGAGGACTGCTATAATTCAGATGCCGGGGACAGCAAGGCCACAAAGAATGTGACGTTGGTGTTTCATCGTGCGCAGTTGCTTTACGACATAAAGAACTATGCCTATATCGAGGGGCATGTGTGGGGCGAGGAAAACCAACACGCACAGCACACCCTCGTTGAAATCGGCGAGGAGGGCAATGTCGATAGGGTGAACCGCATTTTAGGGGTCGTTCATGCCGCAGCCGTTGAAATGCTTTATCCCTACACAAAGCAGGAGCCGATTGACGACGAAGTTATTTGTGACCGAATGTGGACACCCGAAGATTACCAAATCGTCATGAAAGTGCCGGCCACGATGTCACGAACCACCCTGCACCTGCTCAACAAACTAATCCATGAGTTTATGGTAACTCGTGTGATATATGATTGGTTGAGCATCACGCACCCCGAAGCCGCGCGTAACTGGCTTGAAAAAGCGTTGGAGGCGCAGGAGGAAATCAACAGCATCAAGAACAGCCGTACAGGAGTGCTGAGGCGACCCTCGCACCCATTCTAACGTATTACTTGCCGGGGCAACCTGGAACTATCCCGACAAGGACGAGAGCCGAGACGCATCACGCGCCCCGGCTCTCTTGTTAATAACAATCTTTTCTACCTAAAACTAAAACCTATGTTATCTTGGTTGATTGGTCTGACGTGGAGTAAACTGCAACGAGGCTCCGAACAGGCTCTCTGTTGCTGACAGCGAAGTGACACACGCGATACGGAAATACTTGTAAGGTGTGCCATGGAAGCCGCGCAAGTAATGGTCTTTGCTCGACCATACCAAGTGCCAATTGTAGAGGTCGCGAGAGCCATAGAGGACGGCTTGCACATTGCCTTTCTGAAAGTGTCCTCGCTGAATTACCGTGTCCATTGTTTTGAGAATGTCGGGTGTTTCGAGTTTGAGCGGACGAGTAACGAGCAAACCTTTTGTTTCCACTCCTTGCATGGCCGAGAAATTCAACAGCGCCCCATTATGGTCTACAGCCAATGCCTCCGGGTAAGAATTGATACCGGCCTCAATGGTGGAATACATCATGCCCCATTCCTTTGATTTTAGAGAGTAGACGTATGCGTAAGTGTAATTGGGATTATAGACAATCACACGTTGATGCACATAGTCATAGAGCATACCACATTCGGAAATAAAATCCAAGAACGGAGCAGTCGGCAGACAAGTGTCTGCATCATGGCCAAGCATGGAGTGTAATTTATCCATGCCGGGAAGTTGCAGGACGTTGAACGGTTCCTCCGCATTGATTACATCGGTTATACATTGAGTCTGTGAGCCGGATATAAGCATAATGCCTCGGTCGGTTGCAAAGAGAACCGCACTATCCATTTGTAGAGGCTCAGTATTTTCAAGAATAACATCGCGCGTAATAGGCTGTCGAGCGGAATATGATCCGGTAGATGATACTTCCAAAGCCCAAACGCCTTCATCAGTAAAGGCGTATAGTGGGAATTGTCCGAACTGACCCTCAGAGAGAGCTTTGGCCGCTGTCGATATTGCCATAATGCGCCCGGTGCCCACGGTATTTATGCCGAGCAACGGGAAGATATACGGATTATTCACCTCGGACGTATAGACCTTATTGAACACATCAATAGTGCGGTCTGCAATTGATGATTGCGGCGGTCTACCTTGTGAAACTCCGGCAGGTTCGTCCCAACCTCCGAAGTAGAACGAGCCATTGAGAAAGCCGTGAGGCTCCAACGGGACAACAAGGTGCGCCATATCGAAATAATCTGTACGGATAATCACCGCCTTATACGCATTGACATTCGGATAATAAAAGAACAGTAACGGAGCCTCATGCCCACAAGAGCCGGAAGTGCCATATACAATGATGTCCTTGCCGTCTTGCTTGATGTAGACGGCCACCAATACACCGACAGTTCTATCAATAGTTGTTTGTGGCGCATCGGACCAATGAGCAACATATCCGTCCGAATAATTGAATAAAGAAAAACCATCGAAACCTTGAAACAACTGCTTTTTTACACCTGAGAGATTAAGGCGAGAGTTGTAGGCAAACGCTTGATGCGGTATTATTTTATCGTGGCTGTCGTAATCGTCAGTCATTACCTCACGAGTTACAAGCGATTGTAGATAGTCCTCCTTAACCGGTATAATGGTACGTCCTGTTTTAAGTTCCTCAACACGTATGCTATGCAGGAAATAGAATTGCGAACAACTGCGTATATCTTCCTTAACTGCGTCTGCACTACGTTTGGGAGTCACCAACACGCCTCCGGGTCGCAAAGAAAGATTATTAGGGGTAAAAGTAAATGCATAGAGTTTGCCAAAGTTGTTTTTCTGATAGCGCAGAGGGTATGTTGTCGTGCTTGCAGCTTGGTTTGTGTGCTTGCAGACGCTGAAGCTCGATAAGTCCTCACCGCCATTGATAAACTTTTCGCATTGTCCGTTTTGGTCATATGTATAGATAGGTTTGGAAATGAATATATCCACCGACTTAATAATGTCGCTCCAATTTTTAAGCGAGTTTAAGTCAGATTTAAGCGCGTAGTCGAGAGTATGCACAGGAGCAACGACACGAAGAACAGCACTTGTATATGTGTCGTCTTTGCCATGAAGATTGAACCAAAATACACGAGGTGTATTCTCGGAGCTACATATCATAAGGATAGGTGCTGAATGCCGGGTCAGAGAACCGTCATACAGGCGATACGCATATCTTACGAAGAAAGGATATATGAATTTGCCTTTCTGTGTAGACTCCTCAGCAATGAATTTGTTTATCTTGGCTAAGACTTGATTGGTGATATTGGTTTTCTGAGTATCGTCAAACTCAGAATAGATATTGTTCTTGTGTATGCTGTAGTTTATGGTAAACTCGTCTGTTCGTTTCATTTCACCTTGCAAACCAAACGAAAGTGAACATTCGGGCATGGAGGTGCCGAGATACAAATAGCCGGACGTGTCACCTTTCCAAAGGAAATAGTGCATACCGTCAGAACAGAGAATGAGCAAGGTATTACCAATAGAGCTGAACTGATAAATATCAACCCCGGAGAAAGAGCGTAGGACAGTTGGTGTTGAGGCCGTATCTCCATAGGTTGAGTTGTCGAGCCAACTAACCGTTTTTCCTTCCAAAAGGATATAGTGCTTGTATGCCGATGTTCCGTGAATGTAGACAGCCTTTTGAGAAGCAGACAGGCCAATAGATGTTGGTATCGGTTGCAGAAGTGGCTTCAATTGGCTGTCCTCGCTGATGAGATTGAGCGATGTTGCAAGCTGACCGTCCGAGCATTCGTAGTCGGACGGTTGAGATGTGTAGCCGTTGTATTTAATATCTTTAATCATAGTGAGCAACGGTATATGATTGTTATGTACTTGGTGTTGTCACGTTCAATCTCCATACCGCACGTACAGCGCAGTCTATCATTGACACCTGCGGCCACAAGCATGGCGGTCGCCAAAGCCTTAGAGCAAGTGCGGAATGTTCCCTTACCGTTAGCAGTCGCCCACACTCGACCATCGTGCCGGCCGGCATAATTGCCGGAGCGGAGTTTAACATATAGATACATTTCGCCACACCCCTGCGCGATGTCAATCACATCACCGGGAGCAAGTGACAGCTTCTTGGCGATATGTGCTGATATATCAATCTTGCCGGAGGCATGGAATGATATGTCGTGCTTACGCGAGTTGGGCAATATACTTTTCATCATTGGCAAAATTAGTTTTAATGATTAAGGTGCCCACTTTAAGTTGTGGGAGAGTTTTCAAAGAATACTCGTTTGTTAATTTTATACTATTTCTTTTTTAAGATGTTTTTCTAATTCACAGCATAGAGCCTCACACCATGCACGAGCGATTGTTACCTCTACAGCATTTCCGATGAATTTCTTTTGGTCTGCCTGTGTACCGATAAGCACATAATCTTCAGGGAAGCCCATTATTTTTTTGAGTTCGGGTATCTTCAACATTCTCATCTTGATGTCGATTATTCCATACATTACCATAAACTCTTTTATTTTCATTGCAATAGGACTATCTGTATCCAAAATTTCAATCATAATATCACCTGTTTCGGTCGCTATAAGATACGGCGGACGTTTGTCCATCTTAGCAATAAGTGTGAAACATGGAGAGTCCACAGAACCGCCGGGTGATGTAAATTGAGGGTTCATCAGATAATGTTGCTTAACCGTAATAAGTTTCTGCTTCGGATTGGTTAATACAGCTGGGTTCGGTTGTTCAATGCTTGATAGTTGACCTCCGCCGGAATACTCGTTTGCAATGAACTTACAAGAAGCAACACCAATCTGCCCAACTGTGCAAATAGTAGGTGCTGGTTCTTCAATGGAGTGCCCCGTATTGTTGAAGCGATAATTAACGACAAATCTTTCGGCTTGTACAAGTGCCATTTTATCCTTTGCTGTGAGTGTTGCCGCAGGAGCATCGCATGAAGTATTAAACCCATTACCATAATGAACGGATACAAATGCGTGATGGTCTATTGTCGTAATAGTACCTGCAGGTTCTTCTACAGATATGTTCTTACCCTCCGGCGCACCTCCAAACTGTTTAGACAAGAAAGCTACCGAAGCAAGTGCAAGACGGCCTTGCGTTGCTACCGTGGGGCATGGACTATCAAGAGAGGGAGGCACATATTTTCCTGTTTTCTGATTAACGCTGTTGTACTTTACCATGAAAGCGGATTTTCCACCGGCCACGAACTTTATAAGTCCAGCATAGATACGCTCAAGTGTCTTTTCAGACAGAGGCTTTTCGCGAGAAAAGATTGATTTGCCCTCATCTTCAAAGTCAAGAACATCACGCACAGGCTTCCACTTCTGAGTATCGTTGAACAGTCCGGCCTCGCCGGTTTTGCTATGCGTAGGTTCGGGGAACACTATCGGCAAACCATACTTTGCGAAAATCCCGAAGAAGCGTTTGCGAGAAGTGTATGCACCATAGTCGGCGGCATTCATTATGCGGTATTCGTAATTGTATCCATACCGTTTCACCTTGTTAATCCACCGAACATAGCACCGGCCACGGTCTTTTGACAACGGACGGCCATTTTCGTCAAGAGACCCCCAAGACATAAACTCCTCGACATTTTCAATCTGAATATAATCGGGGTCGATTGCCTCAATGTAGCGAAAAAGATGCTCAGCAAGTGTGCGGCTGTCTGCATCGCGTGGTTGGCCTCCTTTCGCTTTACTGAAGTTAGTACATTCGAGGGAAGCCCACAGAACGATAAGAGCCTCCTGGTTGTCTTTACGACACTCTGCAATGTGAGAAATCAGAGGAGATAACTCCAACGTGCGTATGTCCTCCGTGAAATGCAATGCGTTGGGGTGATTGGCCGCATGAGAGGCTATCGCCTTTGCATCATGATTGACACAAGCGATTACATCTGCACACGGCTCATCATGCAGTCGTGCGCTATTGACACCTGTAGATGTACCGCCGGCACCGCAGAATAGGTCGATGTATAATAGTTGCTTCATCGTTATATCCCTTTCATAAAGCAAATCCAATGGGTGTTTGCTCGTTTGCCGGATATATGCCCGAAGATTGGCTTTTGGTCGGTAAGTTTCAACACTTCGGACACCCTAATATCGGTTTCATTCCATTTGAAGATTAGGAAACCTCCGGGCATAAGCACTCGGAAACATTCTGCAAAGCCTCTTCTTAACATATCTCGCCAATCAGAATAAAGTGCGCCATACTTGATATGCTGATAACCTGTTGGCTGCGCTTTCTCATTGAGGCTTCCGTACATATCTGCCATTTTGGACTTACCGACATTCCGTAATAGATGCGGAGGGTCAAATACTACCATTCTGAAATGATTGTCGGGATATGGCATACTCGTGAAGTCGGCTTGCACATCGGGTTTGACTTCAAACTTCCGTCCATCGCAAAGGGTTGTTTTAACCTCGCGAATGTCTTGGAACAAAACACGAGGGTCGTTCTTGTCGAAGTAGAACATCTTGCCTCCGCAGCAAGCATCGAGAATTGGTTTCATTGGTTCGATTTGGTTAGTGATTTGAATATTTCTTCATTCTGCCAAGCTCCCTCTTCTTTACTAACCTTACGCCAGCCGCAATAGAATTTATCACGCAGAAGTTTGGGAATGCGAGCACGTTTGGCTGCTGCCATGAGTTGTGCTCCGGTATATGGGAAATCAAGACGTGCAAACTCTTGATAATCCAATTTCGCTTTCAGTATCTTTTGGGCAAGTCTCGCTTTCATTTTGCACCTCCTTCCTTTGTAGACAAAGACCTCAGCAGTTCATCTTCGCCATGAAACACGCCGTCCTTTACGCTTGCAGGAGCCTTGATGTTGTAACCAAGCCGGTCGGCAAGTCTGCGCATCTTGAATGTTGCTAACTGTTCGACACGTGTCACTCCATAGATTTGTGCCATTTGAAAGCACATAATCATTACGTCTGCTATTTCCTCACAGACATCTCCGACAGTAGCTCGTCCACGTGAGAGTTTGCAGATTGCGTTCTGCAATTCTGACATTTCCTCAAAAAGCATCATTGTCTGAGCCTCTTTTTCGTAGGTGGATATTGCGAGTTTGATTATTTCGTCAAACTCCTTGTCACTCATCTTAGGGAGCGAACTTAACACCGGTTTTCCGTAAGGAACTTCCGGGTCAAGTGTTGTAGTGTTATTATTTTCCATTGAACAAGGCACTTTGATAAAGTATTGTATATATTATTTTGAGTTGAGCATGTCGCAAAGTTCCTCAGCTTCACGCAGGTTGAATTCATCATCCTCATCTGTGAAAACCTTTATAGTTGTAGTGATTAAGTGGCCTCTTTTTGCAATTCTACGGCAAACTCCCCAACAGCCGTTATATTCGCGGTATTCGCGATTGTCGGTTTCTACTCGCTGAACCGAATAAAATGCATTAGGGTCGATGTTTGCCTCTCGATATGCGTTGATTTGGATTTGCTGCGCTTTATTTGTACGAAGCAGACTGTCGGAGCGATAATAATGGCGAACAGCCACCATAATTGCTAAACCGAGAAATAGTGCCAAAATAATGGCGATGATAGTAAGTGTCATTGTTGATGTTGTTTAGAGGTTATCGAATTCCTTTTGTAGTTGTGCCAAACGAACTGTGGCACGAGTACGAATAAGTTCTGTAAGATTGGCCCTAACGGCCTCTATATCCTCGTTTGTTATTACACCCGTATAGCGACTAAAGGATATCCTCACAAAATACTTGTCTTTTACCCGTTCTATAAGTTCATTTAGCCGGTCTATTTCTTCTTTGAGAGAGCATGCGTGATTCAGTGTATCGGTTGTCATGGTTGTTATTTCTTTAGGATTTTTCCGAAGATTCTTTCTGCTGCATCAAGTGCATCTAACATGGTTTTACACGTCAGTGCAACCTTTGCCTTGATGACAGAAAAGTTATTGTTGTTATACTCATGCGCAACCTTAGTAATGCAAGCGGCTAAGAGGGAGTACTTGTCAAATTCTGACAACTCGGATTGCTTTAAGATTTCAAGTATCTGCTTAGATACAGATTTGTATTCGGGTGACATTTTATCCATATTATTACTTATCGTCTACTCTCGCCGGAGAGTGGAATTACATTGTAGGTTTTGAATCGGTCAATGGTGCGACCGTATGGGTCTTTGCCGTTGAACACTTTGGCGAGGTCTGCAGTGGTTAGGTTGGTTGTGAGGTGTGCAAACTTCTTGTCGGCACCGTCACACTGAATGGACCACAACTCGTTACGGGCATGAAGGAAGTCGTTAACCACCGTTGTAGTGTCAATGCCGTAGAACGGTCGGTTTTCAAGGCCTATGTCGTTGAGGCAAAGGTGGAACGGTTTAATCTGAAAAGCCTTTGAATTATCCTCGTTGTAGGTATAGAGGTCTATGTTATTGCAGAGCGAGAAGTGGTTGACCATTTGAGTTACCGATATACATTCAAACTGCATGGGAGAGTTTATGTATTTTAGGTATGCGGAAAAAACCTGCATCAACAGAGTTTTGCCCACGCCGGCCTTACCTTGAAGCATGACATTTTTGTGTATCTTATAGCCACGCCCGGGAAAGACTTCCTCTGCAAGTGGACTTTCATGAAAGTAGTACATCAAGAAGCGGATAACCTCATGGTTGTTATCGTCAACAACAAACTCGCGGCGTTGGGAGCACAGTATTTTGTTGGCAATCTGTTTCCATAGCTGAATGTGAGCATTGAATACAGCAGGGTCTGCAATGTTGACTTTAGACTTTTGCTCGGCATCTATTTCCTTCTGCACCTTGCGCATTACGTTGTCGATAGCTACCATAGCGCAATAGTCCGGTTTATTCTGCTGTCGCAGAGTATGTAATACAGCCCTGTCCCATTCGATATTGCCGGTTGGAGCGTAGTTGTATTTAGCAAGCTCATCGCGGAGGGTTTGTGGATAATTACTCATACTATTGTAGTTTTAGACATCTGCGCCACCGAAACCACCGTCAAAGGTATAATCTGCAGGAGCGTGTGTCGGTTGATTGTTAATAGGTTTATTTGCTGTGTCTCGATGCTTAATTCTCATGGAAGAAATAAGATGTCGCGACCAATCATTATAATCTCTATGCTCTGTTCGTGACAATTCCCATTCTGCAACTACGGCTTGAGCCAATGAGCGCAGATGAGGAATGCCGTCAGGTCCCAATCCGAAGTTTTTGCAGAGCATGTTCAAGTTCTCTTGATGATTATCTGCAAAAAATTCGGCAAGCATCTCCGCATTGTTGCCCGATGCCACAACAGGCGGTTTAGTAGGAGCCGGTTGCACAGGTACTACAGGCTGAGGTGATACCGGTGGTTTGGGATTGACCGACTTCGCAGTTTTCTTACCTTTGTTGGCTGTAGTCTTTTGCTGAGGCATATCCAATAGAGAGTATTTATCAATCCGGCTCATACGTTTGTTGAGGCGCTGAATATTGCAATAGCGCACTTGAATACCCTTAGATGTTAAGACCTGTTCCGTGTCATACATATTTTTATCGAATAACCCCAACGTCAGGCAGTTTTTAATAACCTCCAATACATAAGCCTCCTCAAAGCCCGACATTTCCGAGCCAATGAAAGGCAACTCATCGTCCCACTGCATGAAGTACCCATTCTTGTAGATAAGACAGAGCAGGAGAGCATATACTGTAACAGCTTTACCACCTTGACGCTTGATTAACTTGCGAATGCGTATGTCTTGAAAGAAGTCTATATCAAAAGGGAAATACTCAAGCCCCGATTTTGCTATTCGTGCCATAGCCGTATTGATTAAATTTCTACGATTGATATTCCGTGGACATGGAGCATCAATTTTCGTTTGATTTTATACTCTTTTGTGCGGACTCCCTTTGTATCCTCGACAACGGTCTTACCGTCTTTGCTGTAGACAAAATCGGCATAATAGGCACACTCCCTTTCCAAGAGATTGCCGGCAGTGTCGCGTTGCGCAGGGATAAGCACATACTTTACTTGCTCACGGAGATTAGAGATAAGGCCGGCGCGTTGCATCAGCTTCAGTTCGTTGGCTCTGCTATGTTCCTTTTTGGAGTCGTAGCCGCCGGACTTCTTTGCACCATACTTGTTGCGTTTTTTTGTGGCCGGTGCAACGCGCAATGCCTTAAATTCGTCAATCGTCATCGTCCTTTGGTTTGGATTTATCGACAATGACTGTTTCCGGGATAACCGTGCCGTCGGCACCGTGAACCGACATTGATACCTTTGTACCATCCGGCACCGCATTGCGGAAATTCCTTGCAGCGCGTTGCACACCTTTGTCAGCGGCCACCTTTTCGGCCACTTCCTCAGCGGTGTTCTGTGCCTCCTCTGGGACTTTGTACTTGTAGACATCAACAATCTTTGTTTCGTTGATACCCTCAATCTCATAGTCGGCCAGTGTTCCTCGCATACCTTCGTTGAAGTTGGCGAGAGCTTCAGCAAAGTTGGAGGCTTGCACGAGGATATAAGAGGCACTCCTTTTTTCTGCCGCTGTTTTCTCGTCTATGGTTATGAAATTGACCTTGACCTTATAGAACTTGTCGCCGCCCTCGCTCCAAAAGATTTCAGAGATTTTGGTTTTGCCGACATTGAGAACGTTGAAGTCGTTGCAGAATGGAGTTATCTCCTCAACGACACGAGCCTCAGCCTCTGTGCAGGAGAGCGCATCAACGAGATAGGGGTCGGTTACCTTTACGGACTTGCCTGTTTCCGTCAGCTTCTCGTAACGGACTTTTACTTCAATCCACTGTGCCATTGTTCATGCGATTTTTGAGTTGATTACTGAGTTTGAATTTCACGATACGCTGTGCCGGAACTACAACCGTAGTACCTGCGTTGATGTTACGAGCCTTTTTCTCCTTTGTGGTTTTAACTTCCATCGTGCCGAAGCCACGGAGATAGACGTTTTCGCCACGGTCGAAAGCGTCCGAGAGAATGTCCGTCACACCGTCTACGACATGGAGAGCCGTAGATTTCGGCAGGTCGGGAATACGCTTGCAGAGTTCAACTGCGATGTCATTCTTTGTCATGATTAGTCGATTTTGAATGTTGTTTTTTAAGTTTTCGATTTATTTTATCTTTAAGTTGGCCTATTGCCCAAGCGTGGGTGCTGTTGCGCAGACCGTTCAATGACTTTAATGCTCTATGGCAATATCGAGGCAGGACATTATGCGCTCAATATCTGAATTGCTGATTTCAACCATAGTCGAGGAAAGATTTTACAAGTTCATCGAAATACATCTTGTCGGTCGGTATATCATCATCGGAGGCCATTATCTGATTGGCGATGCTCCGCTTTTTATGAATGATATTGTAGAGAACCGGGTCAATGGTACTGCGCCCGATGAGGTAATAGCAGTTCACGTTATTCTTTTGGCTGATGCGGTGGGCGCGGTCTTCGCACTGACAGCAATCGGCATACGTCCACGGAAATTCCACAAAGGCCACATTAGAGGACGCTGTGAGTGTCAGACCGACACCGGCAGCTTTGATGGAGCAGATTATCAACTGAGCTTCGCCGGACTGAAACGCATCGACAGCAGCCTGTTTCTCGGCAAGGCTATCATCGCCGGTGACACGGACGGCATCGGGGAATTGCTTTTGCAAAGCCTTGACAATCTCTTTGAGTGAGCAGAACACAATCAAAGGCTTGCCATTGGCAAGGAAATTGCGTATAAAGTCTGTTGCCTGTTTTACCTTACCTTTGGAAGCGAGGGAGCGCAGGGTCATGAACTTTACCAGAGCCTCCATGCGCATTTTGCGCCGGATGTCGCGGTCGGTACACTCGGTGTATTCGCGCAGATAGGCGGCGAGGTCGGCGGCAGCGAGGTCGTATTCATCGCGGTTGGATATTTCAACGTAGAGGTCGGTTCGCGTTTTGTCGGGGAGCTGCGTCAGCACCTTTGCTTTCTCTCGCCGTATCATACAGGTATCATACAGTTTGTCGGACAACTCGGATAGATTTTCATTCTCTCCGTAGTCGGCAAGGAATTTGCCACGGCCACCGAAGTCAGAGAGCAGTCGCCCCATGATGGCGAGTTGTGCAACGAGGTCTTGTGCGTGATTGACAACCGGGGTGCCGGAGAGCAATATGCGCCACTCCTTACCCTCGACAATGCCACGAGTGAACATTGTTTGCTGTGCCGTGGGGTCTTTGAGCCGGTGAGACTCGTCCATGATAACGGACTTGAAGATGTTGATGTCGCGGTTGAATACAACATCTTTGAGCGTGAATGTTTTGCCGCCCTTGATGTCCCACACAAAGAACTTTTTCAGACTCTCATAATTGACAATAGCAACATGGAACATACCCATGCCGAGGAGATACGGCCACGATGTGCGAGTGGCATTGTCAAGCACAAGAGCCTTTTTGTCGGTGAACTTCTCAAACTCACGCTGCCAATTTATTTTCAGCGAGGAGGGGCAGATTACCAAACAGGGGTAAGCTGAGGCAGTATCGACAATGCCGATAGACTGCAACGTCTTACCAAGCCCCGGCTCGTCACCAATTAACAGGCGGTGACGTTCGAGGCCGAACAGAATACCCTCACGTTGGTACTCGTATGGCTCTACTCGGAGGTTATGTTTTAACTCTTTCATATTGTTATTATTCACACAGTCCATGATACAAGGACACACAAGACATTATTGGCTCAGTATCGTCCCATAGTGTCGGTTGGTTTTCATTCCGAAGTACATAATCAGAAATCTCTGCGAATGTTGGTGCTCCATTACTATTCTGAATGCAGAACCTTGCTGGGATTTTCCCTTTGCAGAAGAATGATGCCTCTTTACCTTTATCGTGTGATAGGTTCACTTCATTTTCAAGGTCTATCACACGTTGTTTGTATCGTTCATCGCGTGCAACTATTTTTATTTCGCTCAGTCTCGCAAAAATGCAAGGGAAACAGCCAACCCTTGACGCTCCGCGTTCGTATAAGGGATTCGGGCGTTGACCATGAGACAGAATGTAGTCGATAACTTGTTGAGCAGTCCAATGAAAGATAGGGCGTAAAACTGATGCATCGTGAGTTTTGCACCACTCTTTTACATCTCGCTTCCTATACAAGCGTTTTTTGTGGGTGTCATCAAAATATTCACTGAAATACGAGCACTCAACATTAAATTTTGCTCGTTCTGCGCTTTCTTTTGCACGGATACCTTGAATTATGACAAGATGCTTATTTTGTTCAAGAATCCAGTCTATCATTGGCCATATTTTTAATTGCACAGTACACATGCGATTTTGCGAATCGGGAAACCATTTCATTCGTTTGCACAATCCGTACATACCATCAACAGACTCATTTTTGAGTATTATAAGGTCGACACCAAGTTTAGATGCTACCTCCTTTACATGAGAATATGTTTGCTCATGCTCCCACCCGGTATCACAGAAAACAGCCGTGACGTTATTAGCCCCGAAGTCTTCACAAGCTTTTATTAGACAGGCTTGTGAGTCCTTTCCTCCAGAGAACTGAACTATAACTTTTACTTTATTCATAATGCGAGGCACCAATATTGAAATGCTAATTCAAGATACTTATCTCTGCCACGGAGATACACCGGGTCGTCCCTGCGTATGCGTGTGGTAAATACGTTGCAGTTCTTTTTGCTGATGGCATAGATGAAATCGCAGTCGGAATGTGCGATGTCCATGTACCATGCGCGGCTCCTGTCCCAATCGAAGAAATCAACGGCATCATCAAATTCTTTTTGGGTTGCGGCTGAACAGGTTTTGAGGTCGCCACCAAATTTGTAGAGGTCAAGCCACCAATCCCACTTACAGCGCGTATCGAGCGTGAAAGGGAAGCCACCATACTCAAACTGCTGTGCTTGATTGACCATGTAGCGCTGTGTTTCGGCTTCAGCCAACACCTTTGCGAGAAAGGGGTCATGCCGAGCAGTCATACGCAGGGAGCGATACATTTCCTTTGCATGGCGAAACTCATCATCGGTGTATTGCTCATCATCTACCGTCAGTTGGTAGTAGTTCACTCGCTCCGGCTCGGTGATTATCGCGTCCACGAGATTGCCGAAGCGAAACGCGGCCTCCTTTACACCCGGCGGCATAGGCACTGGGTGTAAGAGGTTCTTTAGAGCCGTGAGGTCAGAGTTGCTGACCTCTGTACGGCTGTAATATGCGTCCGGGTTTTGGCTCATGGTTACTTGGCTTTAACCTCGTCCTCGTATTGGACATCAGCGATGAACATAGCGTTGTCTTTGGAGTTTGCGGCGGTATTGGCAAAGGTGATTTGCTTCTTAAACTCCTTGCAGAGTTCTTCTAAGGTCTTTGTGCAGCCCTCTTGTGACCACCAAAAAGCAACAATCTTCATGATGTCCTCGGCAGAATTGATAACCACCTTTTTCTTAACCTGTGTCTTAGGCTGATATGCCACAGGTGTAGCGACCTGTGCGCCGAAAAGACCGTCCATTTCCTGTTTCTTTGCGGCAAGCTGCTTTTCAGCGGCTTCCTGTTTCTCTCGCTCAGCGCGTTCCTTTTCCTTACGAGCGGCCTCAGCGCGTTCCTTAGCCTCCATTTCGGCCTTGATGCGGGCGGCTTCCTCGGCTGACGATTTGGCGATGCGCTCAAGCTCCTTTTTCTTTGAGGGCATACGGTCGAGAATATCATCGCGTATGCTTTGCACCTCAAAAGGGAATTGCTCCTTGAAGCGATTGACGAGGCCGGCCATCACGTTGGCCTGTATAGCGCGACATTCGTCCGGGGTTAGTTCGGCAGGGCGATGTGCGCCGCTGATTACCGTCTGACACCATGTTGCAGGAAGTTCGCAACTGAAATTCTTGATGCCATCGTAGACAATCTCGTAATTGTCGAGGCTAATCTGCTTATCCATGTCGGTAAGCTCGTTGATGCTCTTATTGACAAGAGCGTTGAACTGGCTCACATAGTCGTCATTGACATCAGCGCGATAGCGCACTTTGGCATTCTCCTTTGCCTGTCGAGCGGCCTCCTCACGGCGGCGGCGCTCCTCCTCCTCATGCTTTTTCTTGGCATAGGCATTGCGGTACGCTTGCAGTTGGTTAGGGATAGAGTCAGCTTTGGAGGGGTCTACGTCATTCTCCATTGAGGTGTAGACCTTACGGATTTGGTCAAAGAGCTGCGTAACAGGAGTGCGCTTGCCGTTCATCTTCTTGACGGTCAGCTTTGCTTTTTCGATGAACTTGGCTATCTCTATATCGAGAGCGTCTGTCATGCCCTCCTTTTTTACCCGGAGCAACAGGGCGCTGCCTACTTCAAGGCACCGGGTATGAGATAATTGGTTCTCGCGGTACGACTGTGGAGCGAGTTCGGCAAGGGTCTGCACGTTTTTCTGCTCGAAGATTGTTAATGCTTGGGTGTTATCTGCCATGATTGATATATTTATGGGTTACACGGTTTTGTTTTAGCGTATTCGGTGATGATACCAAGCCGAGTGCAATAGTGTCCGTTGAGAGTGTTACGCACAAGCGGACACCCACTGCAAGGCTTGATGTTGCTTTCAGAAGCCTTCCTCATCATCAGTGTTTACAGTTACGCCCTGTGGAGGCTCGTTGTTACCGAATGGCTGAGGCGCAGGTTCGGGAGCATTGTCGAGGACTTCGCCGGTGTCGGGGTCTACTCCGTAGATTTCCTCATCGGAAAGCTGAGCCGGTTCGTCTACCTGTTGTGATTGTAGTTCGGTGCCGCGACCGATGCGCACTTTCGGGTAAGACTTGAAAGCGTGTTTGATACACTTGGCCATGAGGAAGCCGGGGTCGATGTGGACAACACCGTTAGCGTCCATGCCGTAGAGTTCGTTGGCGACACCTCGGTTCTGCTTCTGCGAGTAACCGGCGAGGCGGCACCAATCTTCGGGGTACATCACTGAGTAGTCGATAGAACTATCGGCGCGAGTGATACGCAGGTAGCAAGCAATGATGTTGTGGCCGGTGTGAGGTAGGTTACAGGTGTAAGACACAGATTTGCGACCGTCAATGTCCTTGAATGAAAATTCGTCATTGTCGTAGACGAGTACAGGATTGTCGGCATGACGTATTTGACCGTCACGAGTACGCATCACAAGTTCGCCGTAGGCCGACACGGTGAGGACGCAGCGACCCTCCCATTGAGGTCTTTCTTTGGTGCCGACATTGACGTTACGCCCCATGAGGTATGCGAGTGCGCGTGTGCCGGGTTCAAGTGAGAGGCCACACACGGCAAGGTCAATGAATGCCGTGAAGATGCTGAACGGTGTGGCGCGTTGCAGTTTGCCCTTGTCGTTGTCGCGGAGAGCCTTGTTGAAGTAGATACTTTCACGCTCATAAGCGGCTTCACCGTTGCCCCAAAGTTTGTCGTAGATAAATATGAAGCGCTCACGCACGACAGGATGCTCGACTATTTCGAGCGGCTTGAGTTGGTTGATTTCCTCAACCGTCAGTTGTAGGTTGCCCATGATTGATGGAGTTAAATTGTTAAACATTTGCGGATTGCTTGATTGAAAAATGGAGGCTGCACTTTGGCTTAGGCTGACAGCGCAGCCTCCGAGGTTATCAATCATGTAGCAACTACCGCTACTTGTAGCCTCTGAGGGAATCGAACCCCCTCCGACAGAACCAAAATCTGTAGTGCGACCGACACACCGAGAGGCTGAGCCGTCAGAGCTTTGCTATGTAAAAGCGTATCCGCTCTGATGTATTTATGCTTGTGGGGTGGTCATAGGAAAACTCGTTGTCATTTCCTTCGGCATTCTGGAAATAGTCAAGCCTGTCGGTAACGCGTAGCCACATTTCATTGAGTTTCGCTTTCGCGGCGAGTTTCGCCCTGTGATTGCAAGCCTCCTGCGTGAAGCGGTAAATAACACGAGGATTCTTGCCGTCATTGGTCTTGTATATTGCGTAATCCATTGTATCTGTCTTATTGGTTGAGGTAATCCTGTTCTGTTCTCTGAAGGAGGCGTAGGTCTGCCATGCAGTATTCAATCTTGCCCGGACGTTTGGAGGGCTTTACCTTTCCTGTGCGCCTCCAACGGTCAACATTCTTGCGTCCGAAGATTGAATAGGCCGTGCGTTGGGAGATATACTCCGGGTCGGCTGCATCGCTCTTAATCACTCGTGCCAACCGTGCTGTAAGGTCGGTCATGAATGTTTCATAGCTGACGAGCCTGTCAGAGAATTGTATGTGTACTGTTGGAGGCATAACGAGATTTAGAGTTGAGTGGGATTAGGTTTGTCCATTACTTCATCGCACATCTTATCGTATGCGATAAACCAGGGGTCTATCTTGCTCCAACGCTTGTAGAGCCGGGCGATGAGAAAGACGGTGCCGATGCCAATAGTTTTGTCGATGACAAAGCGGAAAGTCCATGAAAGGAGGTCTGCATCCTGTTCTTCGCCGAAGATGAGCAGAAAAGCCACCATGCCGAGGGAGAAGAGAATTGCTATGCGGATTATTGAGATTGTCTTATTCATTGTGATAGGGTGTTAGAGAGTTTCTTGAACTAAGTCGTAGAGTTCCCAACGGATGTTGGTGAGCCGCTTTCGGGCTACCTCTGTGTCGGCAATGGAGATAAGGACATCTATGTTGCGATAATCCCAACGGCGGAAGCCGCTTGCCTTCTCGATAAGTTTCTTGTCGAAATCTGTCATGGCATATAGATTTAGTAAGGTTCTACTCCTGCCTCAATGAATGCGGCCTCTTCATCGACCGAGCCGCACCACGTGTCGAGGTATTCATTCGTGGCTTGATAGGTGTTGTCGTTGAGGTCATAGCCACGTGCAGCGCAGAATGACGACCAAGAGATTTCAGCGCGGAGGCTGTCGAGGCTTGCCTGTGTTGACTTACAGCCGGTGAGAAGTACGGCCATAAATGCGAAGATGATAGTTGCTTTTTTCATGATTGATATTTGTTTTAGAGGGTTATTTCGATAAATTCAAGGAGATTGTCTGTGCGCATACTGTTTACCTGTAACTGTGCAGACTTAACTCCATTTTCCTGCATCCATCGTTTGGCACGATTGACGGCAGTAGCTTTGCTTGAGCCATCTGGGATAAGCACTCCCAAGTCTTCGTAAGCCTCATTCATGAGGGTAAACCAATAGCGTTTCATCGGTCAGCGATTATGAATTACTGAATATGTCACTCCATTGTCGGCTGAGGTAATCTTATACACCTCACGACCCGCAGCCTTGTTAAGTCGGCTGACAGCGGACTTTGCGCTCGCCATAGAACCGGCTTCGCGACAATCAAAAGTCACGGTCACTCCGGAGGGAATGCTCTTGATGCTATCTGTCAGAGATACACGTCTGACGAGATACTGATTTTGCGAAGTTTTTTCTTTTGTTGTTTGCATATTATTTAGTAAATTTGCGGTTAGACTCAGCGAGTTGCGTTGCTATACCCGAAGTATTGTAATGCAAAGATATAACAATACTTTTGAATGGGCACAATAATACTTGTATTTTTAAGGATTATTAACATTTAGCCACAATAAAACTTATGCTAAAGGAAAAGATACAAGGGCTACTCACTGACCAAAGAAGGACAGTGAAAGAGCTTGCAAAACATATCGGCATGTCCGACACGGCGATTCGCAACATCTATCAACGTGATAGCTGCGAGTTAGCCACCCTCCGAAAGATTGCAGAATTTTTCGGCGTGGCTGTTACTGACTTGCTTGAAGAAAAAGACGTACGGATAGACATCAGAGACGTAGACCGCAGTTTCAACCCCGGTCAGAATGACCCGGAGACGATTCAGAGACTTACAGACATCATTGATGAGCAGCGCAAGCGCATAGACCAACTGACAGACAAATTACTTGAAATGAAATGAGATGGATTGTGGCTATATTGGTGCTATATCTCACATCATGCACAAACAGCAAGCGCAGCGAGATTGGGAAGTTCGTTTATGTGGATTGTTTCAATACGGTACACACAAACCGCAACTGTGCCGCCAATTTAGTTGACGACCCGAAAACCAAAGATGAACGTATGGCGGATATGCAGGGTATTCAATTCATCGACACGTGTGACTTAAATATGGGCAGATATTCAAATTTTTCTTTCATTGAACATAAGTTTTGCCCAAAATGTGTAGATGATGAAGCGTTCCAACATCTTTCATTGATAATAGAGAGAAACGAGAATAAAGCTCAATAAACGCCTTTCGGACGCTCAGATGATAAACTATACCGCCAAAGCCACAAAAGCGATTGTAGCGCGTCCTACGAGCCAAATAGAGGCATAATTTGATAAGTGATATGAACGAACAAAACATATACAACGAACCGGCTACCTTGACAGCCGAGCTGCAAGACGCCGCATTTGAGTATCTGCTACTCAATCCCGGCTCCGAGTTTGGAGATTGGAGCAAGGGTTTGATTGAAGAATACCCTGCCGAGGTGGTAGACGCACTCGGCAACACCCCCAATGAGGTAAATGCAGACCTCGCCGACCTGTGGGAAACTGACTACGCAGACCCCAAGACCGGCATCGAGCAGAAATACAGCGAGTGGGCAATGTCGTTCGCCAACGAGTATGCAGTTGGAATATACTATTTCCTCGTTGAAGAATGCGCAAAATCGGGTGATGTCCCATTGTCGTCCGCAAATCGCCAAGTAACTCACAACAAGCCAATAGATTGTGCGGCGCAGGCTGCTATTGAGGACTGAGCAAGCAACCTAATAACCAGATAATTAGGCGGTAGGCTCTTGACATTCAGAGTCTACCGCCTATTATTTTGAACATGGA
>ERZ778517.322-NODE-322-length-54918-cov-10.388130_pt1 | contig 54918 bp, 42 predicted proteins | sample MGYA00510341_ERZ778517 | MGnify/ENA primary metagenome ERZ778517 (study PRJEB29527, sample SAMN07138964) | mouse gut metagenome | material: feces | host: mouse | place: China:Nanjing | collected 2016-01-25 ...
CACATCGTCTACTCCGGCGGCATGACTCGCGACATGACCAAGGCAAAGGACACGCGCACACAGGCGCAGCGCGATGCGATGCGTGACTATGTGATTGACTTCCACCGCCGCTTTCCGGGCGTCAGAATTGTCGGCCATAATGAGTTGGCGGCCAAGGAGTGTCCGAGCTTTAATGTGCAAAAATGGCTTAGACAAATAGGTATATATCAATGATAAGAAACAATGGAAATCCTTTTAAACCTCCTGACATACAGCCTCCCCGGTGGCTTTTTGGGTAGTGTGTTTGCGTGGCTCGTAGGCCGTCGCCGACAGGACAACGACATGCTTGTGCAGCTGCAAAAGTCAATCAACATGCTGTCGGAGGAGAATCGAAAAATCCTCGACGAAAACATAAAGCTGCGCAAGGAAAATGCCAACCTCATAGCCAATCAGGAGGCCATCAAACAGAATCAAAAGCTGCTCGAGGAGGAGATTAAGCGCCTCCGAGCAGAAATTATAAAATTAACATCAAACAACCAAAAATGAAAGCATTTGCAAAACCCATCTTAATTGTGCTGTCAGCAACGGCAGCCGTCGCCCTCGTCGGTTGCGGGGCATCGAAAAGTACATCCGAATCAACACATTACGAGCGAGATGACACTACCGAGGTGTACACCGTCGACACCGCCGCACGCGGCACTGTCGAGCAGCTTAGCGGCATGTCCTACTACGCCATCACGGCGCAGCCCATCTCCGAGGACATTGCCGTTGTTGATGTCCCGGTGTCGGCAGTTGCAGAACTGCCCGACGGAGCAAGCTACACCGCTTCCGAGGGGCGGGCGACGGCACAGTTGACGCGCATAGGAGATAACATAAAGGTCGAGGCTCGGTGTGACTCGGTGGCGAGATTATGCGAGATATACCGCTATATAGCCCTCGATTACATGTCTGCCAATGACAGCTTACGCAAGGAGATTGCAAAACTCGACACCAAGCGTCAGCAGTTACAGGAGGCCCTTGAGGAGCAAAAAAGATCGTCTCCCAATCACGCTTTGGGGTGGCTGCTTGGCTCTCTTGCAGCCCTCTGTGTATGTCTTTTAATCATCGTTATAAAACCGTTTAAACACAATAAAAATGGCTGAGGCAATTGAACGAAAAGTGCTTGAGGGCATAAATCTTATACTCTCGATTGGAGGTGTCGCTCTCGGGTTTTCGACCACCTGCAAAATCGACACGACCGCAGAATTTGGCACCCGCGTGACCAAGGAGGCCGCCTCCGGCAAGTGGGAGGAACAATACCTTAAAAAGTTGAGCGAGAAAATCTCGGCATCAGGATGTGTGCTCACCAACGGTGACAGCAATGTGCCTACGTATGACCAACTTAAGGAGATGCAGCTTAACGGCACACCCATCGACGGACAGTACAGCTTGCGCGACGGCGACAAGCGCACAGGCAAGAGCGCCGGAGGCTATAAGGGCAAGTATGTGATTACAAGCCTGTCGCTTGAGGGCACCGCCGGAGAAGATGCAAAGTACACTGTCGAGCTAAGCAATCACGGTAAAATTGAAAAGATAGGCGACGGCTTAACCGAGGGTGCAGCACCCGCGAATGCCAACTAAAAAATCAATCATCATGGCTAAAAAACAATCCGATAAAAAGCCTGTGACGACTCTCAACGTGGGTGGCCGCAAGTTGCCGTGCCGCGTCACCATGGGCGCGATGGTCCGATTTAAGCGCGCCACAGGACATGAGGCCTCCAATCTCGACACTGCCGACATAGAGGAGATGGTGACCTTTGTACACTGTTGTGTCGCGTCGGCGTGTGTTGCCGAAAAGGTCGATTTTGACATGACCGTCGAGGAGTTTGCCGACAACCTTGAGCCGGATGCGCTCAATGAGTTCTACGGCGGCATGGGTGGCGCGGAATCCGTCGACCCCGAAAAAAAAACGGGCAACCCCCAATAGAGCGGTTGCTCGGCATCGCCGTGGGGTGCATGGGCATGAGCCTCGATGACTTTATGTCCTGCACCCCGGCGGAGATAGCCGCCATACACGAGCAATGGCTAAATGACGGCATCGCCCGTGAGCATGCGCAGTGGGAGCGCGCACGCATGATGTGCATGTGTATGCTGCAACCCTACGCAAAAAACACGCTGTCGCCCAGGGATGTCATGGTATTTTCGTGGGAACTTGAGGCTGACAGTGACAATCCAAAAACCAACAACACCAACACTGACAGCAATTTGACCCGTGCCGAAATCTTTGCAAAATTCGAGGAGGCCAAAAAGGCAGCGGGGTTAAAATAATCAACAACAATGGCACAGAGTGTAGACTTTGAAATACGGCTAAAAGCGCCCGACGGCAGCATCCTGCGGAATCTCCGCATGGAGGTTGACGGCCTCGGCGACCTCCTGCGAGGGGTCACCCGCCGCTCCGAGGAGGCCGGCGCAGGGTTGCGCAAGATGGCCGCTACCTCTGTGCTTATAGACACATCCGTACGCGCCGTTGAAAATCTCAAGGGTGTGGTGTCGGGGCTCGTCGCTCCGTTTGCAAGTTTTGAGCAAGCAATGGCCAAGGCTAACACCATGGCAAACAAGTCGGGCGAAGAATTTAAGGCGCTTGAGGGGCAAATAAAGTCCCTCGGCAACGAAATCCCTATGCTGCGCGATGAGATTGCCGGAGGCCTTTATCAGGTAATCTCTAACGGCGTGTCCGAGGGCAATTGGATTGATTACCTTAAAAAGTCGACCAAGGCAGCCGTCGGCGGCGTGGCCGACCTCGGTCAGACGGTCACGGTGACCGCTACGCTCATTAAAAATTACGGCATGTCATGGGATGCCGCCGGCACAATCCAAGATAAGATACAGATGACAGCCAAAAACGGTGTAACATCGTTTGAGCAACTCGCACAGGCATTGCCGCGTGTCAGCGGCTCGGCGTCGCAATTGGGTGTGCAGATTAACGAGTTGATGGCCGTGTTTGCCACAACCACGGGTGTTACAGGTAACACCTCCGAGGTCAGCACGCAGTTGGCCGCCGTGCTCAACTCTCTGATTAAGCCAACCTCGGAGGCAACGGCCGCTGCCGATGCTATGGGTATCAGATTCGACGCCGCAAGCGTCAAGGCATGCGGTGGATTCCGCAATTTTTTGGTCGAGCTTGACGCATCCGTGCAAGCCTATGCCGCGAGTTCCGGGCAGCTGGCCGAGACCATATACGGGCAACTTTTCGGTAGCGCGGAGGCATTGCGCCTCCTTGGCTCGCTCACGGGCGAGCAAAAGGACAAGTTTGCCGACAACATCGCCGCGATGGAGGAGAGTGTCGGCACCATCGACGAGGCATACAACCAAATGTCATCAACTTTTGACGCATCGATGACGCTTATAAAAAATAAGATGGCATCGATGGGTGATTGGGTAGCCTCGGCGGTGTCATTTGCGGCACCGTGGCTGGAGATAGGTGCCAACGTTGGTACCGCCGCAATGAGTATGAGCCAACTATCTATGATGGCCGGCAAGCTCGTCACCGGCATCAAGTCCTTGGAGCTTGCGAGTCATGCCGCCGCTGCGGCGCAGCATGTAGTGTCGGCGGCTACCAAGGCATGGTCCGTCGCTCAGGCAGCACTTAACGTAATAATGAGTCTTAACCCCGTAGGTATAGTGGTAATGGCCATTGCCGCGCTTGTCGCAATCGTCATTGCGGCATATAACAACTGCGAGGAGTTTAGGGAGATTTGCGACAAGGTTTGGGCCGTCATAAAACAGCTTGCAGCCGTCGTTTGGGACTTTTTGGTAAAGGCATTTGAGCGTGCGAGTGAGGTTATCCGCAAGGCGTGGGAGTGGGTTAAAAACTTTTTCGGCATCGACGGGGCCGATGATGCAAAGGAGGCCGCAGCGGCCATCAATGCACAGGCCGACGCGACACAGAGGGTAGCCGACGCGAATAAGGATGCCGCCGCCACCGGACTTAAGGTGGCGGAATCCGTCGATTGGCAGGCTATGAGTTACGAGCACCTCGGCGAGGCGATCGAAAGACAAAAGGCCAAGGTTGCGAGCCTTGCCGGTGTCAATGCCGAATCGGCACGCAAGGAGGCACAATTACTCAAGGCAATGGAGGCCCGGCACGACAAGCTCGGCAAGCAGTACGGCCTCGCATCGTCGACGGGCAGCATCGACAAAAATGATAAGTCCAACTACAAGGGTGGCACCGAGGGTTATTACAAAGCCCTGCAGCGCGAGCTTGAGGACAAGTTGGTCAAGATTGACGCAACCCTCGACCCTGAATCCTACCGCACAATCGTAGGCCAACTCGCCGAAATCAAGTCATGGCTCGACGGCCTTGAGAGCTACCGCCACCGCGTCGAGGTGGAGCTAAAATTTCCGGACGCGAGCGCGCTCAAGAGTGGCGATATATTGCCCGGGAAAATAGACCTGACAAAAAACTTCAAGACATTAAGGCCTACCGACATAATCCCTAATGAGGTGCCGGATAGAGTGAAAGGTTTAGCCGAATCTCTCGCAAAGGATGTTGGTGATGGTATAGCGCCCATACGGCAGGGCTTGTCTTCAATGGCGGGAATGCTACACAGTGTCGCCCGAATGACAAATGAGTCGACAGGCGCTTGGTTACAATGGGGAGCCTCGGTGATCGATGCCTGTTCAAGGGCATTGCCGGCAATCATGGCCGTTACGGCAGCCAAGGCTGCGGAATCGGCCGCAGCGACACCCATTGTCGGATGGATAGCGGCAGGAGCGGCCATTGCGGCAGTGATTGCCTCGTTTGCGCAATTACCAAAATTTGCCGAGGGAGGCATAGCCTACGGCCCGACACTTGGCTTGTTTGGTGAGTATTCCGGGGCGTCAAATAACCCCGAAGTCGTGGCACCGCTCAACAAGCTCAAGGAACTTATAGCGCCGCGGGGAGTGGCGGCCATGCCCGCTGAAATACGCCTTGTGGCACGTGGCCGCGACCTCGTAGGAGTGCTTAATTATAATGACAATTTAAGGAGGAGGACAACGTAATGTCGATGCATTTAAGATATAGCGGCACTTGTTACAGCCGCAACAACGTAAAATGGAAGGTGGACATCCTGCAGGCAAATGATGTACCCTTTGCTAATGTCGGCGAGCTTGACTTGTCGTCCAACGACGCTCTGCTCATAGAGTGGCCGGTCATTGACAAGGAGGAGGTGATTGTCGGCTCCTCGGCGACGCTTAACATCATATCACCGGGTGATAGGACATATGAGGACCTGTACACCATTATACCGGGCAATATACGTATGGATGTGTACTGCGAGGACTCATTGTATTGGTCCGGTACGCTCGACCCTGAATTTTACTCAGAGCCTTATGAGCGGTTCAACAATTACGTTGTCACCCTTACATTTTCCGACTTCGGGGTCCTGGATCGCATAACGTATGACCTCAACGGAGCGCAACCGTTGTTGACAATTGTAGAGCGTGCCATCGCCGGCACCAATATCAATATTATGGGAATCGATTACGACACGCTGGCGAGCACTTATTTTGCCGAGGGTGGCAAAAAGGCCACGGTCGACAATCTGTCAATCCGATCAGACAATTTTACGGATGAAGAGGGAGAGGTGATGTCGATGCGCGATGTCATAATCGGCATTCTGCAACCTCTTGGACTACGCATGGTTCAGCGCGCAGGCAAGGTGTACATATATGACCTTAACGGTTTATACAACAGTGGCCACGCTCAAAGCGTGGTGTGGATGGGCGACAGCTCGACGCTCGGTGTCGACAAGGTGGCAAACAATGTGCGCATCACCTTTTCGCCGTATGCTCAGAGCGACTTGCAGGCTACAACCGCCAACAATGGCAAAATCGTTTACGAGGGAGCGTCGTCGTCTCAGGCGACCAACCTCGGTACAGCCAACCCCGCCGACCCCGATTACGGAGAGTTTTACACCTTTTTAAAGGATTACAACTTAAATACCTCGCAACCTGTTGCGCCGGGCATGTCGTCGCTGCTGCTGTCGCGGTCGTTTAATATCTTTTGCAGCCCTCAAGGCTCGGGTATTACACACCGGGCCAATCCTTATTTTAAGATTGTCCCGGTCATCGGCAGTTCTGAGGCCTCCGAGGGCATCTACGGAGGCTTCCGCGTGGGGTGCTGCTCGCTTGAGTCAGGTGACACCCGGCTTGTCGGCATACAGCCGTCAAAGGTCGACCAAACGGCATTTAACCTCCCTTTAATGCGCACTCAAAAGGTGTTTATCCCCAAGATGGCAGCCGAGGAGGCTTCAAAATATCGCCTTAAAATCACCCTCAAAATGTTGATGGATGTGCGCTATAATCCCTTTGAGGAGGAGGGCGACTACAACGAGGGCGCCAACTGCGAGGAAATTAAGTATAACACGGCGTGGGCTTTTGTCCCGGCTAACATCACGCTCCGCAATGAGGAGCAAGGCAGCGTCGTGCGCTACTACGACAACACAACCATTACGGTGGGTGCCGGATGAGGTCATGTCGACCTCGATTACTCCGGATGGCAAAACGGCGAGCCTACCGGACATAACACTTGGTTGGCTTTTTATGACAATGAAAAACAGTGGGAGCAGCCGGCCATCGGCGAATGGCGCACCAATCGTCATAATTTCGGGCGCCCGGACACGGAATCGCGCAAGCCTCAGAGTGCGGAAGCATGGCCGAAGCCTTACGAGTGGGAGGTGGCCGCAAGCTTTAAAAACGCCAACGACGGCCAATACATACCATACCCGGCACAAGGTGGGTGGCTTGAGATTACCATATACCAGGGCGTAAATTGCTACGCATACGGGGAGGAGAGCATGTTTGCCGCCACCACAAAGTGGACGGAGCTTTCATTATATAATAAGATAAGGTGGCTGCTGTATCAGGCGCCGCAGGTGGAAATCGTAAAATCCAACCTCACGCTTGAGAGTGCAACTATGGAGGATGTTGAGTATACAGGATGGCTGCACCCCAATGCTAAGGACGAGATAGCAATTGACACCATATGCGGCACGGCCAACATTTCCATCCCCTCGGCGCGCGGAATTTATCTTGAGACCTCGTCCGGAGATCAGATAAGGAAGTTGGCACGCGGCGGCGTTGCCGACCACCCCGAAAGGTTGTTGATTGGCACCTTATACAGCCAATACGCATCACGCCGCACCATGCTGTCGGGCGTGATGGCGCTCGACACCTTGGGACTCGGCACATACATGGAGGCCAACCAACAGGGCAAAAAGCTTATGATAAAGGGAGAGGTGCAGGATTTAATGTCGGACACATCGGAGGTAACTTTAGTCGAGTTGCATCCGGACGAATACCAAGCGCAATGAGCACGTATAACGGTAAAATAAAGGTAGTCAAGGCACGACCGCGCAGCAAGAGGTTGCGCGACATTGGCGGCACTGTGTCGACGGTGACCTCCTCGAGGGAGGTTGCCGCCGCACCCTCTGTCGACCTCTCGCGCTACATGATAAAGGAGACCTTTGACGAGCTTTTTGAAAAGGTCAACCTCGGCACCGACGCAGCACCCAAGTGGGCCATCAAAGCCAAGTACAATTTTTATACCGTAGGCTGGCTATCATTCCGCGGAGCCAACGACGGCAGCGGTGGCAGTGCCGTCGCAGGTGCCGCCAACCTCTCCGACCTCAAGGATGTAAGCCTCGGCAGCCTCGCCGCAGGGCAAGCCTTGGTATGGAACGGTGCCAAATGGGTAAACTCAACCATCGCTACAAGCGGCCTCGACGAGTCATCGCTATCAAACTACCTAAGCTCCCACGGCTACGCAACGCAGCAGTGGGTCACCGCGCAAGGCTTCCTTAAGCAGCACCAATCACTCGCCGATTATCTGAAAATCGACGGCAGCAACGGTACTGCAGCTGGTGTCACCGCGCTTATAAAGCACCTCGACGATGCCACCGCCGACATCCTTGACACGACCAAGCTTGTCACTTCCGACACCCTCGGCGACAACGCCGCATCGCGCATGTATCACCGCCGTCCGGCAACCGCCTTGTGGAATTACATTAAGTCGAAATCCGACGCTCTTTACGTAACCGTAATCGGCACATCCGGCAACAACCTCACCTACATCAAAGGCGGCATCACTAACAACATCACCGTCCCCTATGCCGCCAAGACACGACTCCTGGAAGAAGCCTACGGCCTTGCGCGAGGTAGCTACGACGCGCTGCAGGAGCGACCCGACGAGCTTCCGGCGGGATTGCGCGTTAAGTTCAAGGGTTATCCCGGCGCCGGTGTGGGGCCTGAATCCTATTGGAACACCGTTCTTGACATTACCGCCGTCAGTGGCGGCTCGGTCACTGGAGCCGGCTATCGTACACAATTCCTCTTCTCCAACTCATTAAATGAATCCGACGGCACCTTTTGGGTGCGCAACGGCATCGATGCCACTTGGAATTCATGGCAGCAGGTGTTCACGACCGGCAATTACCAAGGCCTCCTTGCCAACACCTTCTATAACAAAACCGAAGTTAATGCTAAACTTGACAAAAAGCTCGACAAGGCCACATTCGACGACCTCTTTGAAAAGGTCAACCTTGGCACCGATGCCGCGCCAAAGTGGGCGATCAAGGCAAAATACAACTTCTACACAGTCGGCTGGCTGTCGTTCCGAGGCGCAAATGACGGCAGCGGCGGCAGTGCCGTAGCAGGTGCCGCCAATCTCAGCGACCTCAAGGATGTGTCGCTCGGCAGCCTCGCCGCAGGGCAAGCCTTGGTATGGAACGGTGCCAAATGGGTCAATTCCACAATCGCAACAAGCGGCCTCGACGAAGCTTCTCTTGCCAATTATCTAAGCTCACACGGCTACGCTACACAGGCATGGGCTAACGGGGCGTTCGTCAACAAAGCGGGCGATACAATGACGGGTCATCTGACCATGCTTGCGAAAGATGTATACCTCAAAAACAGCACCGATAATTCGCAATACGTTTGTTACGGGTTCAAAAATACAGCCAATGCAATCATCGCACAGGTGGGCTACCACAACACCGCCAAGCGCATAGTCATCAATCCCGTCGGCTCTTCCGAGCCGTGGGTGGATGCCGTCGGCAAGTACAACCTAATCGTCGGCAACAACGAGCTGAAGTACAACACCTATACGCTTTGGCACTCAGGCAACGACGGGCACAACTCCGGCCTCGACGCGGACTTGCTCGATGGAGTGCATAATGGAGAGGTAACCGCCAGACTTGTCAACTACAACAATGGCGGCAATGTCAGCGGCGCGGTTCAGTTCATGCAGAGAGCTAATGGTTGGAACGCATGGGACGCTCCGACACAGAATTGGTACAGTGTAATCAAGCTCAACCATGGCAACGGCGACACTTATTACAGCCGTGTGCTTGCGTTCGACTTCCACTCCGACAACATATACACGCACCGTAAACATAATGGCACTGATTACGGTTGGCACACGCTCGCCTTCATCGACTCCACCGTAGCCAACGCCAACTCGCTTGGCGGCATCGCAGCGGGTGACTATGTAACCCGCAACGGCGACCAAAAGATTGGTGGTGTAAAAACATTCACTACCTACGTGAAAAATGAAATGGCGTCGATGTTCAAGGCAGGCTCGGATGGAATCTATTTCGCTCCCAGTACCGACGGCTCACTCCGCATCAACACCCACACCAACTATTCGTACACTGGATATATAGGCCGCATTTCACAGGATGGGTCTTTGGCAATGGGTTCTTTCATCAAATCAGGCGGCACCGCCTCGCAGTTCCTGAAGGCTGACGGCTCGGTTGACGGGACGTCATACGCCACAGCCTCGGCACTCTCCACGGGTCTCGCGGGGAAAGTGAGCAAGAGCGGGGACACGATGAGCGGCGACCTTCGGTTTGGTGCTCCCGACAAGGGCGTGAGGTTTAACCACGCAGGAGTTAACGGCATTTGGGGGCATACCAGCGATAATGCGGCGACTAATCAGATAGGTTCGACCGCCCTGTCCAATCTCGTCATAGCCTCGCATTGGGGAGTGGCGTTCACATCCACTTGCTCCAATCAGACATATACAGACAAGGTTGCTGTAGGCATTGATACACGCATTGGCTCAGTCGCTGCTGGCAGTTGGGTAAAAGCATCGCATTTCTTAGCAAACACGACAAGATTATGCACCAATCTTAACGCCGACTTGCTCGACAGCTACCATGTGTCGCAGCTTGCAAGGCTCACCTCGGCCAACGCCAGTGCCGGCGCGCACAACCTCCCAGTGTATGTCAACGGTGGTGTTGTCAACGCCGTGTCATCTGTTGGTGAGGCTTTCCTGTCTTGGGGTGGCCAATCCTTAAACGGTGGTTTCAGCCCCGTCGACGGCGCGATGGTTGGCGCACTCGGAGCTAATAGATTTGCATTTATAAAGCCTGCCGGCACCACATTTCAATATTCCACGAACAGCGGCTCAACATGGAACAATTACAATCTTAGCGACACCCAAAAGAGCGGCTTCTTCGACGCGGGCGTTCAGCAGGCATTGTATGCCAGTGGCGCATCCAATGTCGTGGGTACTGCAAGTCATCAACTACGCATTATCATTGCCACTTCGGCAGCATGTATATATACCGCCATTAATAAATTCGTAATCAATTTCTCGACACAAGGGTGCCATGGCACAACCGTGACGATCGAGAAAGCCCTGGAGTCAACCCCTGGCAATTGGGTTACGGTGGCTTCAAATGTACCATTGTCCGGATGGAGTGGATGGAATGTTGTCAATGTCCCCGCCTTTCTCACATACGGAAATAGCCCTGGCGTTCAATACGGACGCATTCGATTCACCTTCAAATGCACAAGCGTAGGAAGTAACAATTCGCCATTCGCAGTGTATTGTATCATGGCCTACGGCGGCTTTGGATGGATGACGGCATCGTCGATGGCCGCCAATGGACATCTGTATAGCTACGACGGTAATCAGAATGCCTACTTCCCGGGGTGCGTCAGATTGAACAATGACGGCCAATATCCCGGCACGACATGGAACAACGGCGCCGGACAACTCGGCATCGCATTGGTCAATAACTCCAATCAGACCCCCTTGTTGGTCGCCCATCGCTACGGTGCAGCATCTGATGTAACCGGTACCAACCGACTATTTGCACTCGAGCTTCTCAACAGCGGCGCAGAGATGCACTTTGCTTTCGGTGGCTCGACAAAATTCAGCATGACCAACACGGGCGTGTTTTTCGCGAACGGCGGTCTGTGGACGAATGGTTTTCTTTCATTCAAAGGCAAGAACACAAGCTCCGATGCCAGATTGAAAAGATACATTGGTGACATTCGTGTGCCACTTGCTGTCATCGCAAAGGCACCCAACATTATATATGCATGGCGCGATGACGGCTCGCTCGACATGGGCAGCATTGCACAGTACTGGCAAAGGTATTTACCGCTATCCGTGCGCCTGTGTCAAAACGGCTACCTCGGTATGGATTATTCAAAGGTCGCACTCGCTTGCGTAATCTCGATGGCCTCCGAGCTTCTCGGCGTCAAGGACGATGTATCTGTGCTAAAGCAAGAGGTGCGACAACTAAGGCACGAGAATCGAGAACTTAAACAACAAATAGATAAAATGGGAAGGAGGATTGCATAATGGGACACATCAATGGCAGAATCACGCCTCCCGTAGGCGTGGAACCCGACATCTGCGGAACGCTCGGCGTCGGTCGCAAAAGCGACGGCTACTACGACAGCTATTCGGCAATATCAGCATCGACAATAAACAAGTGGTCAAGAACCAAGCCGCTGCGCAACAGCTCATACGCCTCACTGCCCCGGCCCTTTCAACACAATTCAGGCGAGGGCACTTGGGGCATGGAGTACCCGCGAGTGACGGGAACCAATATGCTGAAAAACGCCAGTATGGGTGTCAAGGTGGCGGGAGCGGCATCGGGATATAAAAACTACACCTATCTGACGGTGCGCACTACCGACTACGGACGCCTCGACGACTTCGACGGCTACAACCAAAACGCTGTACAGCCCGTTCTCGCGGGCATGGACGGCAACAAGGGGTCACAGATTACCATTAATGGATTCGCATCCAACTCCCTGCGCTTCTACATCCAAGCCGATGCAAACACCGAAATAGGCATCAATGAGTTTTGGCCGGAAACCAACCTCGTCTATGTCGTGGAGCTCTACTATAAGGACAGCAGCAGCTTCTCGTCCGACACTCCGTTCCTTTGGGCGGCATCCACAAAGAAACTGTCGGCGATGGGAAAGTTCGACGGGCAGTCCATCGTGATTACCATGTCGGAACTAAAGACGGCGTTCAAGGCCAAGTTCCCCTCCGTAGACATCGACAACGGCGAGGTGAAGCTAATCGCAATCTACGGGGTCATGGGGCTGTCGTCGACGGGCGAGAGCCACCGAGCGGCGGCATCGGGCGACCACTTCAAGGCCGTAAACGCCGACTTCTCCGGCCTCGGCTACCTCGCACCGTGGAACGACCACACGCACACCGAGCACCAAGCCAACATAACAATCGCCAACTTCTTCTCCTATTTGTTCACGGGGCTGCAATACACCGTAACCTTTCCCGCGACTACGGCGAGCTTCTTCGACCTCACGACGGTCAAGACATCTTACACAGCCGACCTCGGCATCAAGACATCCATCAAAAATACGGGAACGCGCAACTTGGCCGTACACACTCGAGGCACTCTTGCCAACGCCACCTACGTGCGCATGATGCTACGCGCACACGCCGTGGGCGATTTCAGGCAGACAGCGGGCGACCCTGCCTACAACACCCCTTACGACGGCAAGACCGTGGAAGCGGGCATAACATCAAATGGTAATGTCACTACGCTCACCAACCTCGTGACCATCGGGCCAAACGTGACGGCCACCGTGTACCTGAACCTACAGGGTATCCTGCCCGTCGGAGTGACCAAGGGCATAGTCGTCGAGGCTTCCACCGACCAAGGGGCAAGCTGGGTCATCGCACAGTGGCTGACGGCGCAGATTACACGAAACTAATTATTAACCTATAAAAACAGAAATTATGAACACAATGACAACAGTGAAAGCAGTATCTGCTCGCATCAGATACAACAACTACGACGACGAAAACCGCACCTACGACATCGCAGCAGATGTTGATGTTTCAAACGGCGTAATGGGAGCTGTAAGCAACGGCAGTTTGGTTGCCAAAGGCAGCGGCATGGGACAAGGCGTGTCATTCGACACCTCGATGGGGTATAAGCGACTTGAGTACTACGACAAGACCATCGACGAAATCCCCGCGCATCAGGCCATCAACAACTTCATCGCGAGCGTCAACGCCCTAATCACATCCAATCCCTCACAAATCTAAAGACTGACACTATGCCAAAGAAAATAACTTACGACAAAGCATTTTACCGCTCATTGCTGATTAAGTCAATCCCCTTTAAACAGGGCGACCGCACACTCGATGACGCAACAGCAACAGCCGTCCTGCTGCTTTCGGCAAAGTATACCAAGCTCACCGAGAACTTCAACGCACTGATTTCCGACGCGGTTAAAGCTTTAAAAGAAAAGGACGATAAATACAAGGATTTCGACAAAAAGGCGCAGGAATTTGCCGATATGAAACGCATAGAGGCGCAGATAGCCGAGCATGACAATTGGACTGAGGGCCAAAAAGATGCTGACGGCAACGACATCCCGCGCCCGGCGATGCCATCGGATGAGCAAGTAAAGCGAGCAAAAGAGTTGCGAGAGCGCGACGATCGCGAGGCATTTTACTCCGCCTATGCTGATTTGAAGCAAGCCGAAATAGATTTGCGCATGAAGCACGCCGACGACGAGGTGGACGAGCCGTCGGGCTTGTCATCAGCCGAACTGCAAGGCATCCTCCGATGCATCGGCACCGATGGGACAATCACCCTCGCCGTCGCCCATCCAATAACGGGCAAATACGAGTGGTCGCGCCGCGAGTGCCTCGAGCTCCTTGCCGCCAACTTTTGCTAGTTTTAAACGGCATTTAAATACTGTTTAAATTGTATTGAATTATTCTTGCCGGGGTGCAATAAAGCCCCCGGCCTGTTAGTAGTCCTCTTACCTACATACTAACAAAAATGCGCCACAACGCACAGCCGGGGGCTCCACGCGAAAGGAGTTTAACGCATCGATGAATCGTGGCGCGCATTATACAGATATAATGCTGCACAATGTTGCATGATTTATGATGAAAAAGTAATAATGATTTTATTTAAAGTAAAAAAATCTTAATTTTTAGACAAATATGTATCATATATGATACATATTTGTTATATTTGCACTGTTATTAATTAAAACGAGGGGGCAACTCGCTAAATACTGCACAAAAAATATGTCAACAATTGCACATTCTAGTAAGTACATTGTAAAGTGGGTGGTAATCAAGGCTTCATTATGCATAAGCGAGCGTCAAAAACACGAATTGGAAAAGATCGGTTTTGTGATAATGGGTCTTTACGATAGTTCCGAAAGGGTTGTCGCCAAACATTATGCGAACATGGAGGAAGTGAGAGCCGATGCCGATGACATAAAAAAAGCTTATACTATTCTCATGAAGACAAGAGGTCGAAAGCCTCAAGAGTTAGCCGGATGTGTAGTAAGTGATGCGCAATTTGGGAAAATGGATTTTAAGGATGTGCAGGGCTTGTGGACGGCAAAGGGTGTTGAAAATTTCAAAGCAATCATAGAATGACGGAAGAACGTTCCGACAAAATAAAGCAAGAGGCCCGGTTAAACATAGGCCACGCGCTCAGAGGGCTTAGGGAGGCGATGAACCTCAGCCAGGAGGCGCTCGCAGAAAAGGCAGGAATTAAGCGCAGCAATATAGCAAGGATAGAGGGAGGCAAATACAATGTCACACTTGACACTCTCGCGGTCATCGCCAATGCGTTGGATTGCAACATTAACTTTTGCATAAACGACGCTGATTCATTGCCGGACGGAGCGTTGTGACTTGTCGCGATAGTGACTTTTGATTACGTTTTGGGGCTAAAGCACAAAAAAGCTGGGAGCACAAGCTTCCAGCTTTTTTTTATTTATTGATGTGCGCTGTTGAACTCGGCAACATTTCGTTTTTCCTAAACAACATTTCGTTTGTGCAACTCGGCAACATTTCGTTTTTCCGATTATATATTAATATCAATATTATTATGACCGACCGATTAAGTTATGAAGAGAAGAAAGAACTGCCCGATGAGGTGTTCGGACTTCCTGAAAGGCGTGAATACCCAATGCCCGATGCAGCACATGTGCGCGCTGCCGAAGCCTATTTCCGTTATTGTCCCGATGACCTGAAGCCGAAGCTTGCACGCGCTATCATGGCCCGTGCCCGTGAATTTGGAGTCGATGTTGAAAGCCCTACAGTAAAATCATACGCCGGTATGTAACACTCTAACGATATGGAATCATAGCATATTAATGATTCCATATCAATGCTCGTAGGCACCGAGATCGGGTGTCGAGCCTCGCTCACGGCCGTAGAAATCACGCACGGCCTCGGGCAAGGTAAGTGACGCGTCGGCGGCTCCCAAAGCAGGAGAACCAGGACCGACGCGATAGTCGAATATATAACGGTCGGTGTCGGTAATGAACATGGGATCGGAGTTCCATAGCATGTCGATGAACGTGTCATCGTCGCTGCCGTCAGTTCCCACAAGACAACACCGTAGCGTGACATCACCCGAGGCGGGCGATTTAGTGTTCATCATAGGGCCGTTGCCGTAGACGATGGAGTTGGTTATGTGGCATGACACTCCGTCATCTTTCAGCTCAAGCAGAGCGCCCGTCACGGGAGCAAACAGGTAGCTGTTGGCGACAGTGCAGTGATTCATTGTCAATCGGGCGCGGCCGTCGAGCGTCACAACCCCTTCGGGTGCGTCGGCAAATTCACATCCCACAGCCTTGACCTCGGCATCGGTAACGGAGATGACGCTTTCACGCGAGTTGCGCACGACACAGTTAAGCATTGAGAGCTCACCGCCCGTCACGGCAATGCCCGATGAGGTGTTGCGCACAACAGTGTGCGACAACCGGCTCCCGGGGCCTGCGAAAGTGACACCGCCCCATTGCCCAGGCACAATGTCGTAGGGGATGCGGCCCACCATCGTTCCGTTGCGGTCGCCACACATCACAACCGGCTTTTCGGGAGTTCCATCGGCTACAACGGCACCCTCGACATTAAGCGATGCCTTGTCGTGGAAGTAGAGCGTCGAGCCCTCGGCGAGATTCAATGTCACGCCTGAAGCAACCGTCACATCACCCATTACATGATAAGCTCCCGACCAAAGGGCGTCGGCCGACAACACCGAAGCCTGAACGACAGTCACATCGATGCACTCGGCACTCAACACCACCGTGGAGCGACCGCCGTTGACCTCGAAGTCGAGGAGCGACTTAACGGTGAGCTTGCCGTCGCGCCCCACAGGAGGAAACTGTGCGTCGACAAACACGTAGATGGAGTCGTGCGGCCTTATGGCTACATCGGTAAACTCCTTGCCGGCAACGCCGTCGACATTCAGCCGGTAGGCGTCACTGCCGTCACGCAGCGCAATGCGGCTTATGAGCAGATTGCGGTCGTGACGATTGTAAACCCTGAAACTGTGGACGGGTGTGAGCTCGCCAGTGAATGTGAGTCCAAGGTTGAGGGTGTCGACCGAAAACTCGGGACGGGCCGACGAATCATCGGTGAATCCATCCTCGATGCAACCGCTCGCAACGGCAAGAAGCACAATTATAAGAAATATGTTGAGAAAACGATTTATCATAGTGTAAGCGTCTACATAAATCCAACGTTACTCAACGCTCAATATTGCTTATTCAATGTCGGGAGATTGCGGATATGAACTATTTTTCGTAATATTGTGACGACAAAAGCCCAATGATGCATATACAACGACTCGATTCCGACAGCTACCGTCGTGCATTCCCACATCCGGGACACATCTACAATTCAGTCCAATTTTCAGAGCTGAACCGCGGCAAGTGTGACGATGTGCTATACCTTGCGTTATATGACGGAGGGAGGTTGCGCTGCGGCATGATTGCTGGCGAGCGTGACGGAGCCATCATGTCACCGTGGTCGGCCCCGTTCGGCGGATTGACGGTCAACCGCCGTCAGTCGTTCCGATGCATCGACAACGCAGTCAAGACGCTTTGCACATTCACTAAATCGCAGGAACGATCGCTTGTCGTGACACTGCCCCCCGAATGTTACGGCGACAACGCCGCCATAAAATGCGCCTACTCGTTAATGTCGACACCCGGCATCGAGATAACGCCCCACCTCAACTACGCGGCCGACCTTACGCGTCACCTCGACCCTGTCGAGCTGATGTCGCACAAATCGCGGTGGAGCATAGGGCGAGCGTTGATGTCACACTACACAATCACCAGGCAACCCGCAATCGAGAGTGAAATAACGCGCAACTACAACCTGATACTTGCCAATCATAACGCAAAAGGGAGGGAGCTGCGAATGTCGCTGCACGACTTCATGGCGACCGCACCGGTGGCCGGCAGCGACTTCTTCATAGTGACTCTTGACGGAATCGACATAGCAGCCGCCCAGCTGCACCACACAGCCCCGGGAATAGTGCAGCTCATCAACTGGGGCGACCTGCCCGAACACCGTCATCCGGGAGCCATGAATCTTCTCGCGCTCCACATGATGCGTCACTACAAGGCCAAGGGAGCGAGGATGCTCGACTTCGGGCCTGTCGACAGTGGCGACGGAGTAAATGAAGGTCTAAGTAAATTCAAGGAGAGCCTGGGATGCACTCCGTCATTGAAGTACACATTCAGGCTCTCCTAAAAAGTCGTATATGTGCCGTGACCTGAGCGTCACTGCATCATCTCATATATCTTTATGGTGTCATCGGCCGAAAGCTTGACATAACCGCCGATGCGTTCACCCTTGTGCTCGTGAAGCTTTGCAACAAGTCGCTCGATGTCGGGATTGTCGATGCCGAGCTCCTTGAATGTAACGGGCATACCTATGCTCATGAAGAAATCCTTAAGACGCTTGATGCCTTCGGCTGCTACCGACCTGTCATCGCCCTGCGACACGACACCCATGACTCGGCGGGCAAACTGCGCCACCTTAACGGGATTGACACCGGCCACATACTGCATCCATGCGGGAACCACGACGGCAAGTCCGGCTCCGTGGGCAACGTTGTATATAGCGCTTATCTCATGTTCGATAAAGTGTGACGACCAATCCTCGGCACGGCCTGTGCCGCACACTCCGTTATGGGCAAGAGTGCCGCTCCACATGATGTTGGCACGCGCCTCATAGTTCTCGGGGTCGCACATCACTTTGGGAGCCTCCTCCATTATCGCGGTGAGCACACCCTCGGCCACGCGGTCGGTAATCTCGACATCAGGGGTATTGGTGAAATAACGCTCCATGATGTGGACCATCATGTCGACGATGCCGCATGCGGTCTGATAGGGAGGCAACGTGAAGGTGAGTTCGGGATTCATCACCGCAAACTTGGGGCGAAAGGCGCTTTCGGTGCGCAGGCTGAGCTTTATGAGTCCGTCACGCTTGGTGATGACCGAGTTGCCTGAGCCTTCACTTCCGGCAGCCGGGATGGTGAGCACGACTCCCACAGGGAGAGCCTTCTCCACTATCTTTTTGCCGCAATAGAAGTCCCAGAAGTCGCCTTCGTAGGGAACTCCGCATGCGATGCCCTTGGCTGTGTCGATGACCGAACCACCACCCACGGCAATGAGCATATCGATGTTCCGCGAGCGCACCAGTTCAATCCCCTCATAAACGCGGTCGTCGGTGGGATTGGGCTGAATTCCGCCCATCTCCTCCCATTCGATACCGCTCGCTGAAAGCGATGCCTTAACCCGGTCGAGCAAACCGCTGCGCACAACCGAGCCGCCACCGTAGACAAGCAGCACCTTACGGCCGCCAAACTCACGAGCCAAGGCTCCGGTGCGGCTTTCGGTGTCACGCCCGAAAACGAACTTGGTCGGGCTCCAGAACACGAAATTATTCATAGCTAATCAATTGATTTAAATCATATCGGCGAGCCGCTTTATCGGCGGTTGGCACCCTTTTTACGCTTCTCCTGCTCGCGTAGCATAGCCTGCTGCTGACGCTGGGCCTCTTCAAGACGGGCCATGAAACCCGACTTTTTGCGGGGCTTCTTGGAAGCTTCCTGCATCTTGGCACGCATCTTCTCCTCATTTACAACGTGACGGAACACATAGGTCTGCACGATTGTGATCAACAGCGACAGGAAGTAGTAGTAGGAAAGACCTGCGGCATAGTTGTTGAAGAAGACGAGGAACATCAAAGGCATCAGATACATCATCCACTTCATGCCGGGCATCGACGCTCCCGACGGCTGATTCTGCATCGTGACCTTAGTGTAGATGATGTTGGTCACGGTCATGAGAAGACAGAACAGCGACAGATGGTTGCCGAAGTACTCGGTGACCAAGGGAATGTTGCCGCTCCAGGTGATGATGGCGTCGGGAGCCGACAGGTCCTTAACCCAAAGGAAGGGCTCGCCACGCAGCTCGATACACGAGGGGAAGAAGGTGAACATGGCGATAAGCACCGGCATCTGCAGCAACATGGGCAGACAGCCCGCCATGGGATTGGCACCGGCACGCGAGTAAAGTTCCATCGTCTTTTGCTGACGGGTCATGGCATTCTCCTGACCGGGATACTTTTCATTGATTTCCTTTATCTCGGGAGCGAGCAAGCGCATCTTGGCCTGCGACATGTAGCTCTTATAGGTGAAGGGGAAGATGATGATCTTGATGAAGATTGTGAGCAACAGGATGATGACACCGTAGTTGGTAAACCACTTGCCAAGGATGTCAAATACGGGAATCACAATCCAGGTGTTGATCCAGCGGAAGAGAGTCCATCCGAGAGGAATAAGTCGTGTCAAGTGAAGATCCTCGCCGTCGTTCAGCTTGTCATCAAGTCCCGACAACATGGGATAGAGGTTGGGGCCGATGAGAATGTCAAACTGCGCCGGCATGGGGTTGGAAGCGTTGTAGTCGACCGACGAAACGGCCTCAAGTTCCTTCAGGTAGCCGGGCTGGCTCTTTGATAGTATCTTTGATGTGAGATTGGCGTTATTGAACGTGCCTCGAGCTATAAACGCCATCGAGAAGAACTGATTCTTGAATCCTATCCACTTGATGCGCTCGTTGACCTCCTCATCGTCATTTGACGACTCGCTGAGGTTTTCGACACCGCCTCCGGCATACATGTAATACAATCCCGAGTTACGCTCCTCAAACATGCGGCCTTCCTCTTGCCTTATCATCTTCTGATGCCAAAGGAAGTCCATAGTCGCCACACTTGACGGAATAACCGACTGCATGCCGTTCTGCACAACCTCCATTCTCACCACGTAGCTTTCGGGGAGAAGGGTGTAACGCATTCCAAACGATGCGCCGCTTCCGAGATTGAGCGTCATCAACACCGTAGTGTCGCTCTCCTGAACCGGCTCAAAGAAGAAGTTGCGGGTGTCAAACTCACGGTCGGCCGAGTTGAGGATAAATGAGTAACCGTTGTCGTCGCCCTCAAACACCACGACATTGCCGCCCTTATAGGACTTGTAGTCCTTCAGCTCGGCACGCGATATTATGCCGCCCTTGTTGGAGAGGTCGAGCGCGATGTATTCATTTTCAAGACGCACAGTCGAACTGTCACCCTGCAGGTAACGCGCAAATCCCTGATACTGGGTAAGCTCACGGGTTGTAGTCTTAAGCAACTTCACAGCCTTTGAGGCGATGACGGGTGAAAGCCCTGCGGCAGCAGGATTGGAGAGGTCGGCAATGTCTACACTCTTTCCGTCGACATTGACCGAGCCGGTCAACAGGTATCCGTCGGATACAAGATCCACCTTTGAATTTTGCATCGTTACGCGGCCTGACACCGAGTCGGGAGTTCCGTACTGGTGAACGGCGGCGGCCAGCATCGAAGTTTCGGCCGGAGTGAGCGTGTCGAGCGATGAAGCGAGCTGTGCATCGGCCATCGCCTCGGCCTGTTCTGAGGTTATCTGCTCGGCGGGAGCAATACTGTCGGGCTTGGGGTCGGGCTGGTTGAGCCACATGAAGCCAAGGATGACAGCTCCCATCAGGAGCAATCCGTACATTGTGTTCTTATCCATTATTTCTTTTCGTGTTTATATGCGATTGCAGCTTTAATGAAGTCGAGGAAGAGAGGGTTGGGATTGAGTACCGTCGAAGAGTATTCAGGGTGATACTGCGTACCGATAAACCAACGGTGGTCGGGCAGCTCCACGACCTCGACAAGGCGGGTGGCAGGGTTTTCGCCCACACACCGCATGCCGGCGGCCTCGAAACGCTCGCGGTATTCATTGTTGAATTCAAAACGATGACGATGACGCTCCTTCACATCGGTGCATCCGTAAGCCTTGGCGGCTCGCGAACCGGGTTGCAGACGACAGTCGTAGGCTCCGAGTCGCATTGTGCCACCCTTGTCGACAACCGTCTTCTGATCCTCCATGAGGTCGATTACATTGTCGGGGGTGGTGGGATTCATCTCGGTAGAATTGGCCTCACGCAGTCCAAGCACATCACGGGCAAACTCGATGACCATGCACTGCATGCCAAGGCAGATGCCGAATGTGGGAACATCGTGCTCGCGACACCACTTCAGGGCTACAAACTTGCCCTCGATGCCTCGCTGGCCGAATCCCGGCGCAATGATTACGCCGTCGAGCGGCGACAGCAGCTCATCGACATTGCCGGCATTGAGCTTCTCGGAGTGGATATACACGAGCTTGAGCTTGTAATCGTTATAGGTAGCGGCCTGAAAGAGCGACTCGTTGATCGACTTGTAGGCATCCTGAAGCTCGACATACTTGCCCACAAGACCTATCGTCACCTCCTCCTCGGCATTGTCGAGCTTGCGGAGGAAGTTGAGCCAAGGCTCCATGTGGGGCTCACCCTCGACAGGCACCCCGGTCTTGCGAAGCACAATCTCATCGAGGTGCTGCTCATGCATGCGCAGGGGCACCTCGTAGATTGTGGGCATGTCGACCGACTGAATTACCGCGTCGGGCGACACGTTGCAGAACTGCGCTATCTTGCGGCGCATGTCGGCGGGAATCTCCTTCTCGGTACGCAGCACGAGGATATCGGGCTGTATACCCACCTCCTGCAACTGCTTCACCGAGTGCTGCGTGGGCTTTGTCTTCAGCTCCTTGGCGGCACGGATGTAGGGTACATAGGTCAAGTGGATGCAAAGCGAGTCCTGACCGAGCTCCCAGCGCAGCTGACGCACGCTTTCAAGGAAGGGAAGCGACTCGATGTCACCCACCGTACCTCCGATTTCGGTTATTATGAAATCGAAATTACCGGTGTTTCCGAGCAATTTTACGTTACGCTTTATTTCATCGGTAATGTGGGGAATTATCTGGACGGTCTTGCCGAGATAGTCGCCGCGACGCTCCTTGTCGATCACGCTCTGGTATATGCGTCCTGTGGTGACATTGTTGGCGCGAGTGGTGGGAACGTTGGTGAATCGCTCGTAATGTCCGAGGTCAAGGTCGGCCTCGTGACCGTCGACAGTCACGTAACACTCGCCGTGCTCGTAGGGATTCAATGTACCCGGGTCGATATTGATGTACGGGTCAAACTTCTGAATCGTAACCCTGAAGCCTCTTGCTTTCAGCAAGCAGGCAAGCGACGACGAAATAATTCCCTTACCAAGGGAAGAAACCACGCCGCCGGTGACAAAAATATATTTGGGTTCCACGTTTTTGTCCTATTATATTAAATCAAAGCGCAAAGTTAGTGATTTTAATGCACATAACAATGGAAGGCACCCCTCAATCGAGAAACCCTGCGTCATATTTATTAATGTTTTCTACTTAACAGCAAGCGTCACGCTTCGAGAGCCTGCCTGATGTCGGCGATGATGTCGTCGACATTCTCGATTCCCACCGAAAAACGGATAAGGTCGGGGCGCACTCCCGCTTCCAGGAGCTGCTCGTCGGAAAGCTGACGATGGGTGTGACTTGCAGGATGCAGCACACAAGTGCGCGCATCGGCCACGTGCGTCACGATAGCGGCGAGCTTAAGGTTGTCCATAAACCTTATAGCCACGTCACGGCCGCCCTTGAGTCCAAACGACACTACGCCGCAGGAGCCGTTGGGCATATACTTCATCGCAAGGTCGTGATACTTGTTGCCGGGCAGTCCGCAATAGTTGACCCAGGCCACCTTGTCGTTGCCCGAGAGATATTCGGCCACTGCCTGAGCATTGGAACAGTGACGGGGCATGCGCAAGTGCAACGTTTCAAGACCGAGATTCAACAGAAATGCGTTCTGCGGCGACTGGATGCTTCCGAGGTCACGCATGAGTTGCGCAGTGGCCTTGACCATGTAGGCCATCTTGCCGAAAGCCTTTGTGTAGGTGAGGCCGTGGTATGAGTCATCGGGGGTGCAAAGTCCGGGATATTTCTCGGCATGGGCCTCCCAGTCAAAGTTTCCGCTGTCGACGATGACGCCGCCCACGCTCGTTGCGTGACCGTCCATATATTTGGTGGTCGAGTGGACAACGATGTCGGCACCCCATTCAAACGGGCGACAATTTATGGGCGTGGGGAATGTGTTGTCGACAATCAGGGGCACACCCTGACTGTGGGCTATGCGGGCAAACTTTTCGATGTCAAGCACCTCGAGCGAGGGGTTGGATATCGTTTCGCCAAAGAGCGCCTTGGTGTTGGGACGGAAAGCGGCTATAATCTCCTCCTCGCTTGCGTCGGGACTGACGAATGTCACATCGATTCCAAGCTTCTTCATTGTCACGCCAAACAGGTTGAACGTGCCGCCGTAGATGGCCGACGAGCACACGAAGTGGTCGCCTGCCTGACAGATGTTGAACAGTGCATAGAAGTTGGCGGCCTGTCCACTGGAGGTGAGCATCGCGCCCACTCCGCCTTCAAGCGCGGCAATCTTTGCGGCAACGGCCTCATTGGTGGGATTCTGAAGACGGGTGTAAAAGAAACCCGTGTCCTCAAGGTCAAACAGACGGGCCATCTGCTCGCTCGTATCATATTTAAACGTAGTACTCTGATAAATCGGGAGCACTCTCGGCTCTCCCTTGGTAGGGGACCAACCGGCCTGCACACACAGGGTTTCCGGCTTAAAATTGTTTGCCATAATTTCCGTTTTTTATATTTCTCAATTAAATATTCAACTATGCACTTTCGCACTCGCAAAGGTATGCAAAAAAACGAGAAATATGCAAGTCACGCCAAGTGTTTTTAAAAAAATCGGAATATTGATGTAACGTTTTGCTATATCTTTGCGTCATATAGGTGAATATGGAACGGAAAGAGTTTGAAAGCCGAATAACACGTATGCGTCCGCAACTTCTGCAGCTCGCCATCCGGTACCTCAACAACGGTGACGATGCCGAAGATGTGGTACAGGACACGCTGCTGAAGCTATGGTTTCTGCGTGACCGACTCGAAGACTACCGAAGCGTAGAATCACTGGCCTCGGTCATCACGCGGCATCTTGCAATAAGCTGCATAAGAAGCCGCCGAGCAGGAGTGGTCGACATCGACGAGCTATACGATGTAAAAGGCGACGAATCAACTGAAATGAAAATCATCCGGGAGGAGAGCCTCAAGGAGATATTCGACGCAATATCGGCACTGCCCGACCTCCAGCAATCGATACTGAGGATGAAGCATGTCGAAGGCTTCGAGGTCGAAGAGATAGCCGCAATAACGGGAAGCAATCCCGGAGCCGTGCGCGTCAACCTGTCGAGAGCAAGAAAAAGAATAAAACAACAATTCATGCCCAATTGAACGATGAACACTACTATTATAACAAAGAAAAACGTAAGGAACTACATCGAAAAGTTTCTTGACGGTGAAACAAGCAACGCCGAAGAGCAGGCGCTATATGACTTTTTCAAGAATGAGGATGTGCCTCAGTCGCTGCAAGAGTACGCCCCGATGTTTGCGTGGTATGACGGCAAGATGGAGGAGGATCCCCGCCGGCTCATAGAGGAGAACCGCCGACAGAGCCGCATCATACGCATAAGGCTCGTGAGGTGGAGCATAGCCGCCGCAGCCATGGTGGCTGTGATGGTGAGCGTGGGAATAGCGCTGTTCACCGACAGCACATCCTCGACGAGCATCTACGACGGCAGCTACGTGAAAGTGGGCAACACGGTCAACAGCAACATCAACGAGATAATGCCCGAGATAGAGGCCACCATCGCCCATGCCGACGATGTGGAGCGCAAGGCTCTCGAAACCTACCGCAACCTCCAGCAGGCCGAGAACGAAATAGAACAAAAAGGCAGACAATAATAAATTAATCAATCAAATAGACTCCAAGCAATGAACTCATCAAGCATCATCAAGAGCCTGCTGCTCGCAGTGGTATTCGCAGTGGCATGTTCGGTCGAAATTTCGGCCCAGAAAAACATCCAGTCGGCAATAAACGCAATAGCCAAGGACAAGTCGGTGATAGTGAACTCGGTAACCACGCGCAATCCCAAGAACCACAAAATCGAGAAGACCGTGCGCACCTACACCATCAACAGCAAAGCCCTCGCGCAACGGCTTAAGGATGCGTTCATGGACGATGAAGAGCAGGCCGATAAGGCAATCATATCGAGCGACAGCAACCAGGTGTCGTTTACCTACTACTTCAACAAGCGCGAAACGATGTACAGCGCCACAATAGCCAACGGCGAGCAGATAACGGTGACCTACATATTCCGTCCCGACGGAAAGGACAACGGCGCGGTCAACGTAATGATACGCCGCGACAAGCTGCCCCAGATGAACCTGCCGCTGACGGCGATGCTATAGACCACCATACCGAAACAAAGATAACATATAAATAAAGAGAATAGCTTTTAATGCACTGAATTGAGTAATCGGGTGGAGGACACTGAAAATTGGGAACGGCCTCTATAGAGATTAATACAACAGGCCGAAGACGCCTCCACTAATAACGAAAGAAGCGCGACTGTGTGGGATACACAATCGCGCTTCGCTTTTTATCGTAACACCGATCGGGTGGCTTACTTGACCTCCCAGGTTTCGCCTGCGAGAATCATGTCGCGCAACCGGTCAAATCCCTTCTTGGCGCGCACCTGCTCGATCTGCATGTCAATCTCCTCGTTGTAGACGGGGCTCTCCACATCGCGGATCACGCCCACAGCAAGCGGCAGGTCGTAGCCGTCCATCATGGCAAGCTGCTGGTGGAGGAAGTTGCTCGGAGTGTGAGCGTCGTGAACGAGCACATCGTCGATCGTGTATCCGTCCTTGCCCAGCTCGACAGCCTTCAGCAGGAATCCGTCGCGCACAAGTCCCTTCTCCATGTTCTTGCCGAAGAGCATCTTCTCGCCGTGACGCAGATGAATTGTGCGCTCGGCACGGAACTCGCGGTCGCTGATGTAGTTGTGTATGCCGTTGTTGAATATCACGCAGTTCTGAAGCATCTCTACAACCGAAGTGCCACGGTGACGGGCGGCGGCCACCATCACCTCCTGGGCGATGGGCAGGTCGACATCGATCGAGCGGCCGAAGAAGTTGCCACGGGCGCCAAACACGAGTTCGGCCGGGATAAACGGATCCTCGGTAGTGCCGTAGGGCGATGACTTGCTCACAAATCCGCGTGCGCTTGTGGGTGAATACTGACCCTTGGTCAAGCCGTAGATCTTATTGTTGAACAACAGCAGGTTGATGTCGACATTTCGACGCACTGCATGGATGAAGTGGTTTCCGCCTATGGCAAGGCCGTCGCCGTCACCCGAAATCTGCCACACGGTCATTGCCGGATTGGCCACCTTGAATCCCGTAGCCACTGCGGCAGCACGGCCGTGGATGGTGTGGAATCCGTAGGTGTTCATGTAGTAAGGGAGGCGCGAGCTGCACCCGATGCCTGAAATCACGGCTGTGTTGTGGGGAGCCACGCCTATTTCGGCCATAGCCTTGTGGAGCACGTTGAGTATGGCATGGTCACCACATCCGGGGCACCAGCGCACCGATTGGTCGCTCTTATAGTCAGCTGCTGTATATTTTATGCAATCCATAGTCGTAACTTTTTACTTTTCGTCCATAAATTTTTTAACGCCGTCAACGACCTCCTGCACCAGGAAGGGCTGACCCTGAACCTTGTTGATGCGCTTAACCTCAAGTCCGGCAAACTTGCTCTGCAGATAGTCGGCAAACTGTCCCGTGTTCAATTCGGCGCATATCACCTTCTTGTAGCGCGAAAGCACTTCGCGGGTGTTGCGGGGCAGCGGGCTTATGTAGCGGAAATGGGCAAACGCCACCTTGCGGCCCTCCTTGCACAGCTCCTGAGCTGCGGTGTAGAGGTGTCCGTAGGTACCACCCCAGCCCACGAGCAACGTGTCGGCATCGGCGTCACACAGCACTTCGAGCTCGGGAATGTCATTGGCAATCTTCTCAATCTTGGCCTTGCGCACATACACCATCTTCTCATGGTTGGCGGGGTCGGTCGATATGGCACCGGTCACAAAGTCCTTCTCAAGGCCGCCGAGGCGGTGGGTGAGGCCTTCGGTTCCGGGAATTGCCCAGTAGCGCACATTGCTCTCCTCGTCGCGCTGATAGGCACGCCATGTGGCGCGCAGCTCCTCGGGCACGTAATGGGGCTTGATGGCGGGATATTCGTCATCGTCGGGGATGCGCCATGCCGACGAGCCGTTGCCGATGAATGCATCGGATAGCAGAATCACGGGAGTCATGTGCTCAATCGCTATGCGCGAAGCCTCAAAGGCCATGGTGAAACAGTCGGTGGGCGATGCGGGAGCCACTACCACCAGGGGCGACTCGCCGTTGCGACCGTAGAGGGCCTGCATAAGGTCGGTCTGCTCGGTCTTGGTGGGAAGTCCGGTCGAGGGGCCTCCGCGCTGTACATCGATTACCACCAACGGCAGCTCGGCCATAACGGCAAGACCTATACCCTCGCTCTTCAATGCAAGGCCGGGGCCCGAAGTTGAAGTGACGCCGAGGTTTCCGGCAAATGACGCTCCGATAGCCGAGCAAACTCCGGCAATCTCGTCCTCCATCTGCACGGCCTTCACGCCGAGATCCTTGCGCTTGGCAAGCTCATGAAGAATGTCGGTGGCGGGAGTGATGGGGTAGCTTCCGAGGAAGAGCGGACGGCCCGACTTCTCGGCGGCCATTATCAATCCCCATGCAGTGGCGGTGTTGCCGTTGATGTCGGTATAGTGTCCCGGACGAATGTCCTCCGACTCGATGCGGTAGGTCGACACCGAGGCGTGTATGTTGGACCCGTAGTCGTAGCCGGCCTGGATTACCTTGGCATTGGCCTCGTAAATGGCGGGCTTGCGGGCAAACTTATTCTTAAGATGATGCATGGCAGCCTCCAGCGGACGGTCAAACAACCAGCACACGAGGCCGAGAGCAAATATGTTGCGGCACTTCAACACCGACTTGTTGTCAAGTCCCGATTCGGCAAGTGCGGCCTTGGTCATCGAGGTGACGGGCACCTCAACCACCTGTGCGTTAAGGTTAAGTTCCTTGAAGGGGTCGGCTGTTTCAAAAAGAGCCTTTTTCAGGTCGGCTTCCTTGAATGAGTCGATGTCGACAATCACTACACCTCCGGGCTTGAGGTGCTTGACATTCTGCTTCAAGGCAGCGGGATTCATGGCAATAAGCACATCGGCCTTGTCGCCCGGTGTGTGTACATTTGTTCCTATATGAACCTGAAATCCCGATACTCCGCCAAGCGAACCTTGCGGGGCGCGGATTTCTGCCGGATAGTCGGGGAAAGTCGAAACTTGGTTTCCGACTCCGGCCGACACATTAGTGAAGATATTGCCGGCAAGCTGCATTCCGTCGCCGGAATCGCCGGAAAATCTCACGACTACTTTGTCAAGAGTCTTTACATTGGTTTTCTCTAACATGACGCTTATTATGATTTCACTTAGTTTTTTGGCCTATTATCGATAAAAAGCACTTGATTGTCATTGATTTTGACGCTCAAGTGGCTTGGTTCGCAAATTTACGGTTAAATATTTTACATGGCAAATAATCCTCACGATTTATTTAACCTACATTTGTCTTTTTATCGATTACTTCTTCGGAACCTTATTAGATTCGACAACTTTCATGGCCAAATATTGCAGCAACAGGAGGGTTACGGATTTACCAATATCCCATCATGGGCTGAAGTTAGCGAAATGAAAAAAGAGTATATTGCAAATAATCCCGACTGGAAGGAGAATCTTCCCAAATGGGGAGAGGAACTGCCCGAGCGATAACAAATATTGGGGAACGAAGCCTTAATCTTATTCTAATAGTGACGAGGGGCGACCTTGCAAGGCCGCCCCTCTTGTTTCGTTAGTTTTCAAGTTGTTTACCGCCGTATCGCAATTCCGTGCCTCGCACAGTGTCGTCGACTTTTCCGTCACGGCACGCCCGATGCCCGTTTACCCATGTATCGGTAACGCGATTGTGGAGAGTTGTACCTGCAAGAGGCGTCCAGCCGCATCGGCTCAGCACCATGTCGTCGGTCACCGTGTAAGCCTCGCCGGGCTTCACCAGCACCAAGTCGGCCATGTAACCCTCGCGAATGAAGCCTCGCCCCATGATGTCATACAATCTTGCGGGCGCGTGACACATCTTGTCGACCACGAGCTGATGGGTAAACACTCCCATGTCGGCAAGCTCCAGCATCACGGGAAGCGAGAACTGCACCATAGGCGCTCCCGAAGCGGCAGTGAGGGCATCGCCCTCCTTCTCGGCAGGCAGATGCGGAGCATGGTCGGTGGCCACGATGTCGATGCGGCCGTCGCGCAATCCCTGACGGAGAGCATCGCGGTCGGCACGGCTCTTGACCGCGGGATTCATCTTTATCCTCGACCCAAGCCGGGCATAGTCCTCGTCGCAGAACCAAAGGTGGTGCACACACACCTCGGCCGTTATGCGCTTCTCGGGGAGCGGTGCATCGGAAAACATGGCTACTTCGTCGGCGGTCGACACATGCAGCACATGGAGCCTCGTGTTGCATCGCTCGGCGCGCTCGATGGCCCTTCGTGTCGACAGCACGCAAGCCTCACGGCTGCGGATGAGCGGATGCATCGCAACGGGCACGCTGCCTCCACACTCGCTTTCGTAACGCTGACGATTGGCGCGTATAGTCGCCTCGTCCTCGGAGTGCACGGCTATTATGGCCGGCACCTCGCTGAATATGCGGTCGAGCGTCGACTCCTCGTCGACGAGCATGTTGCCTGTCGACGAACCCAGAAACAGCTTCACGCCGGGAGTGATTTTATAGTCACACTCAAGGAGCTCGCGCATGTTGTCGTTGGTAGCTCCGATGAAGAATGAGTAGTTGGCAGCCGACACCTCCGACGCATGCTGCAGCTTCTCGCGAAGCGCCTTCTGGGTCACGGTTGGCGGCTTGGTATTGGGCATGTCCATGAACGATGTCACACCTCCCGCCACTGCGGCAATCGACTCGGTGGCAATGTCGCCCTTATGCACCAGTCCGGGGTCACGGAAGTGCACCTGGTCGTCGATCACTCCGGGGAGCAGATAGGAGCCTCGGGCGTCGACAGCCTCGCGGCAGGCTGCAATGAGATCGGCAGACGCGTCACCACGCCCCACGCGGGCTATGACCGGGCCGTCGGTCACCACGTAACCCTTGAATTTCTCGCCCTCGTTGATCAGCAGGGCATTGTAGATGATAGTATCGTTCACGGGGATATATGACTATTTTTTACTGCAATCGGGATACTTGTGAAACCAGCTCCACACCTTGAGGCGCACCACTCCAAACACCGCTTCCGAGAATATGCCCGAGCTCATCTTGCTCTCGCCGAGCACCCGGTTGACAAACACGATGGGCACCTCGACAATCTTGAACCGGCACTTGTAGGCGGTGAACTTCATCTCAATCTGGAAAGCATAGCCCTTGAAGCGCACATCGTCGAGCCTGATTGTTTCGAGCACGCGGCGGCGATAGCACACAAATCCCGCGGTGGTGTCGCGGATGGGCATTCCGGTCACTATCCGCACATACTTGGATGCGTAGTAGGACATGAGCACGCGCCCCATGGGCCAGTTGACCACATTCACCCCCGTCACGTAACGGGAACCGATGGCCACATCGGCACCACCTTCGGCACATGCCTTGTATAGAGCCATGAGGTCGTCGGGGTTGTGGGAAAAGTCGGCATCCATCTCGAATATGTATTCATACTTGCGCTCGATGGCCCACTTGAACCCGGTGATGTAGGCGGTGCCGAGTCCGAGCTTTCCGCTTCGTTCAAGCAGATGCACTCGTCCGGGATACTCCTCCATCTTACCTCGCACAATGGCGGCGGTGCCGTCGGGCGAACCGTCATCAACCACGAGCACATCCATTTCGTGAGGCTGGTTCATGACCGCCTCGATGATGGCGGCGGCGTTTTCACGCTCATTGTAGGTGGGAATAATCACCACACAGTCCGATTTACCCTCGATAGGCTTCATTAAGATATCCTGTAGTTATTGCTTATACTTGTATTTGGTTTAACGCCCCGGCATCACACGAGCTTGGCAAGAGCAGCCTCGATGCGACGCATGGCTTCACGGATGTTGTCGTCGCTTGTAGCGTAGCTGAGGCGTATGTAGCCTGGAGTGCAGAATGCCGAGCCGGCAACTGTGGCCACGTGTCCCTCCTCGAGCAGATACATTGCAAGGTCGGAGTCGTTGTTGATCACCGTGTCGCCGTAACGCTTGCCGAAGTAGCTCGACACCTCGGGGAAGAGGTAGAAGGCTCCCTGGGGATTGTTGACCTTCCAGCCGGGGATGGTGCGTGCGAGTCCCACAACAAGGTCGCGGCGGCGTTCAAATGCCTTGCGCATCTCCTCGACACACTCCTGCGAGCCGGTGTAGGCAGCCTCGGCAGCCTTCTGTGCTATTGAGGAGGCACCTGAGGTGTACTGGCTCTGGAGCTTGTTGGTGGCACGTGCCAGCCACAGCGGAGCGGCAAGGAATCCGATGCGCCATCCGGTCATGGCATAAGCCTTTGACACGCCGTTGACGATGCACACGCGGTCGGCGATTTCGGGGAACGAGGCAAGCGAGGTGAAGCTTCCGGTGAAGTTGATGTGCTCATATATCTCGTCGGCGAGCACAAGCACGTCGGGATAGTCGGCAAGCACCTTTACGAGCTCGGCCAGCTCCTCACGGCTGTATACGCTGCCGGTGGGGTTGGAGGGCGAGCAGAAGATAATGAGGCGGGTGCGCTCGGTCAAAGCGGCACGCAACTGCTCGGGAGTGATCTTGAAATCCTGCTCGATAGTGGCGGGAACAAGCACGTTCTTGCCCTCGGCGAGATGCACCATCTCAACGTAGCTCACCCAAGCCGGAGTGGGAATGATAACTTCGTCGCCGGGATTGATCACCGACAGCACCACATTGCACAGCGACTGCTTTGCACCGCCCGAAACCACAATCTGCTCGGGAGCGAAATCCACGCCGTTCTCCTTCTTCAACTTCTCTGAAATAGCCTTGCGCAAGGTCATGTAACCCGGCACGGGAGTGTAGAAAGTGTAGTTCTCGTCGACGGCGCGCTTGGCGGCCTCCTTTATGTGCTCGGGAGTGTTGAAGTCGGGTTCTCCTACCGAAAGATTTATTACATCCACACCCTGAGCCTTAAGCTCATTGCTCTTCTGCGACATCGCAAGTGTCTGCGACGGTGCAAGCGATTGAACGCGATTTGACACGTGATTCATCTCTATGCAATATTTTTAAGTTACCGTATACTAATAGTTGATGCAAAGTTAATTAATAAAAATGACATTCAACACAAAAACGCCACTTTGGATGACAAAATATTTTTTCATGACATTTTGAAGTTTTTTATTCCAAAAAATGAATAATTTTGCAACATCATGAAACGCTACCACCGCTTGATAGCCGCAATCATCACGCTTCTTGCCGTCATCGTCACCTCAAGTGCTTCGATCAGGGTCGACGACCTTGTGTTTACACGCATTGCCGCTCGTGACGGACTTAGCGACAACGAAGTGCTTCATCTGCTGCAGCTGCATGACGGACGCATGGCCGTGACCACTTCAGGAAATGTCAACATCTACAACGGCGGGGGCTTCGACTATGTTCACTACGTTGACTCAAGCATGTACAGTCTTGCCGATTACGACGGCGCCTATCACGTCTATGCCGGACGCGACAACCGGCTGTGGATAAAGGAGCGTCACAACATGCAGTGCCTCGATGTAAACCGCATGGGTTATGTCAACGACCTTGAGAGGATGTTCATGACGATGAAGCCCTCGGGAGGGCGCGTCAACGACCTCTTTCTCGACCGCATGAGCGACATCTGGCTTGTTGACTCCGCCGGGCTGTGGGATGTGGAGCGTCAGCGTCATCTGTCGTTGGTAAAGGATAGCGGCAACCTTCAGGACCTGGAGGTGACGGGCGACACGGTGATGCTGTTTTACAGCACCGGACTGGTGCGCGGCATCAACCGCAACACATCGGCCACCCTGTTTGAATCGCGAGCCTACGGCGACGACATCGCCGGAAAGTTCAGGGGCTCATCGCTCGTAAGGTACTCTCCCGACGGAAAAATCTATCAGATACGCACCAATTTCGGCAATTCGATACTGCTGCAGTTTGACCCGCGCACCCTGTCGTGGCGCGAAATAATGCGCACTCCTTATATATTGCACACTCTTGCCGTGACTCCGCTCGGCGACATATTGATAACGAGCCAGGGCGGCCTGTGGCATGTCGCCCGACATTCGCTCTCGCCAAGGCTGATTGAAGAGATAAAGACTCCAGGCGGTCCTATAAAAGCCGACAATTTCAACACTATATTCATCGACAACCACGGCGGAGTGTGGATAGGCACCTATCATTCGGGATTGCTCTACTCCCACCCGCTGAGATTCAGGATGCACTCTTCGGAGGAACGGCCTGAAATGCTGCCCGCGACATTCAGCTTCGGAGAACGACACGGCACAGCATTGAGAATCAACGACACAATCACCGACTCGCGGGGATGGCTGTGGAGCGCGACTTCCGACGGACTGAAAGTGACACGCAACACCGGCGACAGCGTAATCCTCTACACCGAAAACGGACTCGTCAACAACAACGTGAAGTCGCTTGTCGAGGCCGCCGACGGCACAATGTGGGCGGGAACGGCCTACGGAATATCGTCGGTGAGGCCCGAGAGTGACGGAGGATTCACCGTGCGCAGCTTTGACATATATGACGGTGCTCTTTCCAACGAATATATACCGCAGCGGGCCAGGCGGCTCGACAACGGTTTTCTCGTATTCCAGGGTCAGAACGGGTGGACCGTATTCCATCCCGATTCGATGTCGGTGGAGCCCGACACGTTCAATCCCGTGTTCACCCGGTTCACAGCCGACAACCGGCGCATCGACATTCACCCCGGTGCCACCGTCACGTTGCCGTTTAACGACAACAACCTTTCGCTCGACATAGCGTCGCTCAACTATGCGCGGCCAATGCTGACAACATTCAAGGTGCGCATCCTCACCGACATCGACAACGACGCGCCGTGGACCGTCTATTCGGCGTCGGACGACAACGGCATCGTCGACCGCAACGGATTCATGCACCTGAAATTCATGAATCAACCTCCGGGCCGATACACAGTGCAGGTTGCCGCCGCCACCGACGCGTCGACACTTGACGACGCTCCCGTAAACTCACTGCAATTTGTCATCACTCCCCCGTGGTGGTTAACACGCGGTGCCATAATCGTTTACATCCTTGTGGCAATAGCGTTGATTGTAGCGTCATTTGCCATATATCAGCACATTACGCGCAACAGGCTGAAGCGCAAGCATCGCGAAGAGATGCTGTTGATGCGCATCCACAATCTCATCGAGCGATGTGACTTTTACGAGCGCGGACAAGCCGACAGGGCGGCCGACAACAGCCGGAATCCCGACCAGGCATGCACCACCCAAAGCAATGAGGAGGCCGAGCCGGCAATTTCGCCGCAGGACAGGGAGTTCATAGCGAAGGCCATAAACCTTGTCGAGGCCAACATAGGAGTGAGAGGCTTTTCGGTAAAGCAACTGAGCGAGGAGCTGTGCATGGAACGCACGGGATTATACAAGAAGATGACATTCCTGCTCGACAAGTCGCCCAGCTCATTCATACGCAGCATCCGCCTCAATCATGCTGCCGCAATGGTCGAGGAAGGACGACTCTCAATGGCCGAAATAGCCGACCGCACAGGCTTCAGCTCAACAAGTCACATGAGCCGATGCTTCGTGGAAGAATACGGCTGTAAGCCAAGCGAATACGCTCAACGCGTCGCCAAGAGTCAACAATAAATCAACATCCATATCCTTTTATTCAACATCCGTGTTGTCACGGTGACGGACCTCTTTTATAATTTTGTTGAACCAATCATTTTTCATTAACCTAAAATTGTCTTACATGAAAAAATTGTTTCAACTTTTGCTTTTATTGAGCCTTACATTATCATCCTACGCTCAACAAAGCATCCATGGAAACGTAGTGGATTCGCAATCGGGCGAACCGCTTCCCGGAGTTACCGTAATGGTAAAAGGAATGTCAATAGGAACCTCGACCGACATCGACGGCCGGTTCTCTATTACGCTACCCCCCCCCCATCGAGGGTAAACAACTACAAGTCAGCTACATAGGTTACATTACACAGACTGTAACGCTAAAATCGACTGAAGAACTGACCATTAAGATGATTGAAGATTCACAGAATCTTGACGAAGTTGTCGTAATCGGATACGGCACGCAACGTAAAGGCGATGTAACAAGCTCAGTCGCCAGCGTCAAGTCGGAAAACTTCGTCAAAGGCGCCGTAAAGGATGTGGGTCAGCTCATTCAAGGCAAAGTCGCAGGACTTGCAATCACCAATCCCTCAGGTGACCCTACAGGCAACACCCAGATTCGCCTGCGCGGTACAAGCACAATCGGCGGCGCCAACACAGCACCTCTTATTCTAATTGACGGAATACCCGGCGACTTCAACACCGTGGCACCCGAGGATGTCGAGAGCATCGACGTGCTCAAGGACGGATCGGCGGCAGCCATCTACGGTACACGAGGCACCAACGGCGTAATCCTGATCACCACCAAGCAGGCTCGCGGCTCCGAAATTCTGAGAGTCGACTACAGCGGCTACATCAGCACATCACACATCTCCAAGAAGCACGACATGCTAAATGCATCGGAGTTTGCTCAGCTATATCCCGACTATGACCAAGGCTACGACACCGACTGGGTCGACGAGATAACCCGCACCCCGGTGAGCCATGTGCACAACCTTTCGCTATCGGGAGGAACATCACGCGCCAACTATATAGCCAACGTGAACTATGCTTCGCGCCAAGGTATCATGAAGCGCTCCAATTTTGAGAATTTCCGCGCTCGCATCGAGGTGACGCAGCGACTCTTTGACGATAAAGTGCGTCTGCGTTTCGGACTTCTCGGCCGCTCCGACTGGCGCGAATCGACCGTCAGCGGCGGCAGTTTCCGCGGCGTGGCCTACAGCCAGGCAACCCGACGCAACCCCACCGAGCCCGTGCGCAACGAGGACGGCTCATGGTACGAGAACCTCAGCAAGTTTGAGTATGAAAATCCCGTGGCACTTCTCACCGAGGCCGACGGCGATGTAAAGAACACCCAGCTGCGCTATAACGCCGGCATCACCTACAACCCCATACGCGACCTCACCCTTCAGGCCAACTACTCCTACAACCGATTCGTGATGAACCGTGGTTACAGCGAAACGCTCAACCACATATCGGCCCGTCGCGACGGCTACAAAGGATGGTCATCGGTAGGCTCGTCGATCTCGGTCGAGAAGCTTCTCGAACTCACAGCTCAATATGACGCATCGATAGGACGCAACAAGTTCACCATACTCGGCGGTTACAGCTATAACGAAAACAATTACGAAAACATCTGGGTGGATAACTGGGGATTCCAGGACGACTACTTCGGCGGATGGCACAACATCGGCATCGGTTCGGCTCTTAAGGACGGAAAAGCCAATGTTGGCTCCTCCAAGTCGCTCACCAACCTCATCGGCTTCTTCGGCCGCGCCACCTACTCCTACGACAACAAATACCTGCTCATGGCCGCCCTGCGCTACGAAGGCGCAAGCCAGCTGTGGGGAACCGACAACGCATGGGGTCTATTCCCGTCGGTATCACTCGGATGGCGCATAACCCAGGAGAAGTTCATGCAGGACCAGAACATATTCGACGACCTGAAACTCCGTGTGGGTTACGGTGTCACAGGCTCACAGCCGCGTGCGTCATTCCTCGGAGTGGCAATGTTGCGCTACGGCTCCTACGCCTACCTCGACGGACAGTGGATCCAGACCATCGTTCCGGCATCAAACCCCAACCCCGACCTTAAGTGGGAAGAGAAGAAAGAGTTCAACGTAGGTATCGACTTCATGTCGTGGAACAGCCGCATCAACGGTTCAATCGACTTCTACAACCGTCGCATCGACGGCCTCATCTACGATTACTCGGTGCCAACTCCTCCAAATTTGTATAATGTCACAACAGCCAACGGCGGCACAATGGAAAACCGTGGTGTCGAGGTGCTCGTAAACGTGGTTCCGGTACAGATGCGTGACTTCGAGTGGACCACCTCGGCAAGCTTCTCGATCAACTCCAACAAGCTGAAGAGCCTCTCGGGCAGCGTGTTCAAGACCGAATATGACTTCTTCGACACCGGTACAGCCGAATATTCGGGTCAGGTGACCTCGTCACACCGTGTGCAGGTAGGCGAGAGCATCGGTAACTTCTACGGATTCAAAGTAGTGGATGTCGACGATGAAGGACGATGGATCTACGAGGACCGCAACGGCGAGCTCGTCAATTACAAGGACTTCACCCACGCTCCCGAGGACAAGCACGTGATAGGCAACGGTCTACCCAAATGGTATGCCGGATGGAACAACACCCTGCGCTATCGCCGCTGGGACCTCAACGTGACAATGCGCGGCGCATTCGGATTCCAGGTTATCAACGGTGCCCGCCTCAACTACGAGAACACCAAAAACAGCCGCTTCGAGAACCGACTGAAGACAGTGTTTGACCCCGTGTTCGGCAAAGTGCCTCTAAGCAAGGAGGTAGAGCCCGAGTTCAACAGCTACTACATCGAGGACGGCGACTACTGGAAAATCGACAACATAACGCTCGGCTACACATTCGGCAAGATAGGCAAGTACATCCAGTCGCTGCGACTCTACGGCTCGGTGCTCAACGCCTTCACATTCACCCACTACAAGGGCATCGACCCCGAAGTGTCGACCGACGGACTCACCCCCGGCTACGACACCCGCGACCGTTATCCGCAGGTACGCTCGTTCACATTCGGAGTCAACGTAAGTTTCTAACCTGATAAATGAATAAAACGATGAAAAAACATAATATATTAAAAGCATTTGGCATGGCGGCTCTGCTGCTTGCATCGGCATCATGCACCGAACTCAAGGACGAGAGCTACGGCTCAATCGTGTCATCGCAATATGAACCCAAAACCGAAGCCGATATAAGTTACGTGGTCAACGCCGCCTACATCCCATGGCGACAGACAATGCTGCTGTGGCAAGGTGTCGTAAGGTCGCAGGAGCTGTCGGCCGACCAGGATGTCATTCCGGCCCGACTCGGTATAGGATGGGTCGACGGATACATCTACAAGCGCTGGCATCAGCACACATGGACCACCGAGGATGAAGGCGTGCTCAACGGCTGGGAGCGCACGTTCAACGGTGTCACTGCCTGCAACCGTGTGCTGTCGCAGATCGAGGACAATGTCATCGACATTCAGGGCGACGCACGCGAGCGTCTTATTGCCGAGCTGAAAGTGCTTCGCGCATCCTACTATTACGTGCTCATCGACCTCTACGGCAATGTGCCCATCATCACCGACTTCAAGGATGTGGAGCTGCCCGAACAGTCAACCCGCAAGCAGGTGTTTGACTTCATCGTGACGGAGGTTAACGACAATCTTCCCCTCCTCTCCGACCAGGCACGCGGATACTATTACGCACGTTTCAACAAGTGGGCCGCCCACACCCTGCTTGCCAAGATGTATCTCAACGCCGAAGTGTGGACCGGACAGGCCATGTGGAACGAATGTGTGACCCACTGCAACGCTGTCATCGAACATGCCAAGGCCACCGGCGACTACGGTCTTGAATCCGACATCAACGCCCCATTTGTCACCGCCAACGAAAATTCAAAGGAGATAATATTTGCCCTTCCGTTCGATGAAATCTACGTGACCGACTGGAATGCATTTGACTTCCACCTCTACACTCTCGCACCCGAGAACCAGGCCACCTACGGCTTCACCGACCGTCCTTGGGGTGGTGTATGCGCAATTCCTCAGTTCATCAAGAGCTTCGACCCCGACGACAAGCGTCTTGCCGAGTGGTACATCCAGGGACAGCAATATGACGCATCGGGCAACATCCTCCTGCGCAGCTCCGACGGCAATCCTCTCATATATGAAGTGGATGTTCCCTCAATCGACGCATCGGATGTCGACGACGGTTTCCGCTGGGGCAAGTTTGAGTATGCCCACGGAATCACCAACCGCCTCAGCAACGACTTCCCTCTCTTCCGTTACGCCGACATTCTCATGATGAAGGCCGAGGCATTGATGCGTGACGGCAAGCCGGGCGCAGGCGAGCTCGTGACAATGGTGCGCTCACGCGCATTCCCCAACAACCCCGAGAAGGCAGTCGTGACCGACGAGCAGCTCAAGGGCGGCAGCGTCTATGACTACGGTCGCCGCGACGAGTATGCCACCTCGTCGGAGGGCGGTGCCGACATAACCTACGGCCGCTTCCTCGACGAACTCGGATGGGAATTCTGTCAGGAAGGCCGTCGCCGTCAGGACATGGTACGCTTCAACGCGTTCACTACCAAGTCATGGTTCTCCCACGACAAGAGCAACGCCGACAAGAACCTCTACCCGATACCCAACAAGGTGCTGCTCACCAACAGCAAGCTGCACCAGAACCCCGGATATTAATGTCAACCAACCATATATCCATTTTCTATGATAAAAAATTTAGTTTTAGGTCTGGCAATCCTATCCATCTCATCCACACTCACGGCTCAAAGCGTGAGTGTGGACAATGGAGGAGCCACCGTCACCCCCGACGGGCAGTGGACCACCCGTGTCACATTCTATTCACCTTCAATCGTAAGAGTAAGCAAATATCCGGGCGCAACGGCTCCCGACAAGAAGAGCTACTCGGTAATCATGCAGCCTGAGAGCGTGACGCTCGGCACTGAGCGCAAGGCCAACGGCGTGACATTGAAGTCGTCGTCGCTGACAGCCTCAATAGGAGCCGACGGTAATGTGCGCTTCTCCGACTCCAAAGGCAATCTACTGCTGAGTGAAAGCGCATCGAGCCACGCTCCCTGCGTCAACAAAGTCGATGAAGGACGGTTCAAAGTGAGCCGGTGATATTCGGACTCGGTCAACGCCAATCTCCGGTTCTCAACCAGCGCGGTCAGGATGTAAGGATGTGGTGTGGCAACACCAACATCACTATACCCTACTTCACATCCGACAAAGGCTACGGACTGTACTGGGATAATGCCGGCGACTCAAGGTTTACCGACATTGACAACATTGCATCGTTCACCTCGGAGGTAGCACCCTCGATCGACTACTACTTCATCTATCGCGACGGCACTCAGGACGGCGTCATTGCCGGCATACGCTCGCTTACCGGCGAAGCTACCATGTTCCCCATCTGGACACTGGGACACTGGCAGTGCCGCGAACGCTACAAGAGCAGCGACGAACTCTGTGATGTGCTCGACCGCTACCGCGCTCTCGAGATTCCGCTCGACGGAATGGTTCAGGACTGGCAATACTGGGGCTGCGATTCCAACTGGAACGCGATGAAATTTGTCAATCCTCACTACATCAACAAGATGGGCGATGCCAAATGAATGCGTTACCTGCCCAACGACGAAGACCCCAACGCTGTGTATCCCGACCCGCGCATAAAGTCGCCCGAAGAGATGGTGAGCTACGTTCACGACAACAACTCGAAGCTGATGATATCCATCTGGGCCAATTTCGGCCCGTGGACCGACCAATACCGCGAGCTCGACAAGATAGGCGCGCTGTTGCCGTTTGAAACATGGCCGCGCAACCGCGGTGTGCGTCCCTACGACCCGTTCAACCCCAAGGCGCGTGACATCTACTGGAAATATCTCACCAACCTCTACAAGATGGGCATCGACGCATGGTGGACCGACTCCACCGAGCCCGACCACTTCGAGGCTCCGGGCGATGCCGACTACATGACCCACGACGGCTCGTGGCGCAGTGTCAAGAATGCATTCGCATTGATGACCAACAAGGGAATATACGAACATCAGCGCAAAATGAAGGGCAACAACCGCCGCTCGGTGCAGATGACGCGCTGCGGAACATTCGGCCTGCAGCACTACGGCACATTCAGCTGGAGCGGCGATGTGGTTTCCAACTGGAACGTGATGAAAAACCAGATTCCTTCAGGACTGAACTATGTTATCTGCGGAATCCCGTTCTGGAACACCGACATAGGCGGATTCTTCGGCTGGGACTACAAAAACGATCCCAAGAGCCCTGCCATGCAGGAACTCCAAGTGCGCTGGATGCAGTGGGGATGCTTCATGCCCATGATGCGCAACCACTGCTCGTCGCCTATGGTGAGCGAGCTCTACAACTTCGGCAATCCCGGCGACTGGGCATTTGACGCCCAGAAGAAAGCCATCGAGCTTCGTTACCGCCTCATGCCCTACATCTACAGCCTCGCAGGCGATGTGGTGCAGCGTTCGGGCACAATGATGCGTCCGCTCGTAATGGACTTCCCCGCCGACCGCAAGGCGATTACGCTCGACGACCAGTATATGTTTGGCAAGGCGCTTCTCGTAAAGCCCGTCACCGATCCTCTCTACACCTATCTTGACGCCGACAAGAACGGCCATGCCATATACCCCGACATAACCAAGGCGGCAGCGCCCGTCAACGTTTATCTGCCCGAAGGCAGCAAGTGGTATAACTTCTGGAGCAACGAGGTGAGCGACGGCGGCAAGAATGTGCAGTGCCTCGCCCCAATCGACCGCATGCCGGTATATGTAAAGAGCGGCAGCATCATCCCGTTTGGCCCTGCGGTGCAGTACACTACCGAAAAGCCTTGGGACAACCTTGAGCTGCGCGTATATCCCGGCGACGACGGTGAGTTCATCCTCTACGAGGACGACGGCGAAAGCTACGACTACGAGAAGGGTATGTTTGCTGAAATTCCTTTCCGCTGGGACGACGCTACCCGCACTCTGCACATCGGTCAACGCAACGGTTCATATCCCGGAATGCTCAACAATCGCAACTTCAACATCGTCATCGTAAACCCCGACACCGAATCAGGTGACACCGCGGCCCTCAAAGTGACGCGCACCGTAAGCTACGACGGCAATGCCACATCGGTAAAACTGTAGTCCTCTACATTTTCCATCCCTCATAATTATAAAGGGGCGCCGCTTACCTCTGCAGCGGCGCCCCTTTTCGCATTCATGAACGGAGGGTATAAAAAAATTCAGGGCCACCTGAATGTCAGGTAGTCCTGAATGTCGGGGTGAGAAGACTCGAACTTCCGACCTCCACGTCCCGAACGTGGCGCGCTGCCAACTGTGCTACACCCCGAGCGCGATTTGCGACCACAAAGATAATGCTTTTTTATAAATCATCAACTAAAAATGTGCCACAATTTATTTTTTGCGTATCTTTGATTGCATCTTAGATACTCTCGCTCGGCAAAATCAAAATAAATTTTGCTTTTGCACTCGACTTATTCGTATCTTTGAATACTTCTTAGATACTCTCGCTCGGCAATGGCCAAATAAATTTGGCATTGCACTCGACTTATTCGTATCTTTGAATACTTCTTAGATACTCACGCTCGGCAATGGCCAAATAAATTTGGCATTGCACTCGACTTATTCGTATCTTTGTCAACATGAAATTAAACGATGTTACATATATGAGGCTGATATTGGCAGCGGTTGCAGCGTTTATCCTCGCCGCATGCGCTTCAATGGGCCGTCCTACCGGAGGCGAATACGATGTCGACCCGCCGGTTTACGTACAGAGCAACCCCGCTATCGGCTCTGTTAACTTCAAGAAGAATCACATCACCATCGACTTTAACGAGAATGTGCAAGTGGAGGATGTGATGAACAAGGTCGTAGTGTCGCCTCCTCAGAAGAACATCCCGTCGATTACGGCAAACGGCAAACGTGTCACGGCCGAATTGCGTGACTCTATGCTGGACAATACCACCTATACCATCGACTTTTCCGACGCGATAAAGGACCTGAACGAGGGCAACACGCTCGACGGATTTGCAATCGACTTCTCGACCGGCGACTCGATCGACTCGTTGCGAATAGCCGGTATGGTTTTCGAGGCTCGCACTCTTGAGCCTGCGCAGAATATGCTCGTGGGTGTCTACAGCAACCTCTCCGACACCGCAATAACTACACTGCCGCTTGAACGCATCGGACGCACCAACCAGCTCGGCCAGTTCATAATAAGAGGCCTTAAGCCCGGTGACTACCGCATTTATGCGCTCAACGACATCAACCGCGACTACCATTGGGATCGCTCCGAGGATGTGGCGTTCTACGATGTGACAGTGTCACCCTACGCCGAACCCACTACTGTCAGCGACACACTCATAACGCTCGACGGCCGCGACTCCATCGTCACCCATCCGGGCACCAACTACTTCCCCAACGACATCCTGCTCACATGGTTCAACGAAGGATATAAGGCGCAATACCTCAAGGACTACACCCGTCCCGACCGCCGTCGCCTTCTGCTCAACCTCGCGGCTCCGAGCGACACATTCCCCACTATCACTCTGCTCAACGGCCCGGCAGCAGGAAAGCGCATCGACGAGCTTGCGATACTAAACACGGGTATGACTCGCGACACACTCGAATACTTCATAACCGACACAGCCCTTATGGCCCAGGACACAATGATGCTTGCACTGCACTTCCTGCGCACCGACACATTGCAACAGCTGTCGTGGGGCAACGACACGATAAGGGTGCTATATCGCGAACCCAAAGCCAACAAAACCAAGGAAAAGAAGGTAAAGAAGAAAAAAGACGACGAGGAGAACAGCGACTCCATCGTCGGCCCTCAGCTCACCTTCCTGAACATATCGGCAAAGACAAGCAACACCCAGGAGATATACCTGCCTATAATATTTGAGGTGAACCAGCCCCTCGACACCATCATTCCCGAAGGACTGCATCTTGAAATGATACGCGACACGATATTCGACACCCTTGCCGTGCCGGAACTCGTGAGGGTCGACCCATTCAACACCATGCGCTACAAGGTGGAGTACAAGTGGGAGCCCGGCGTAAAATACCGATTCTCAGCCGACTCGGCATCAATAGTAGGTATCTACAACGAGTGGAACAAGCCGTTTAAGCATGAGTTCACCGCCCGTGCCCTGGAGGACTACTCGCTGCTCGCATTCAATGTCACCGGTGTGCGTGACTCGGCAATTGTCGAGGTGCTCGGCTCCGACGACAATCCCGTTGCAATAGCTCCGCTGAAGGACGGTGTTGCGGAATTTCCCTATCTGCAACCCGGCACCTACTACGCCCGCCTGTATATCGACCGCAACGGCAACGGCGAGTATGACACCGGCAATCTTCTCGACTCCATACAGCCCGAGGAGGTATATTACTATCCCAAGAAGATAGTCCTGAAAAAGAACTGGGATGTCGAGCAAAGCTGGGACATATATGAAACTCCCATCGACCTTCAGAAGCCTCAGGAGATAAAGAAGAACAAGCCCAAGGAGAAGAAACGCCGTCGCAATCCCGACGGAACATTTGTCGAGGACGAGAACGACAACCGCAACCGCGATGAAGATGAGGACGGCTACTACGACGACACCAACTTCTTCGGTCCCGGCAACCCCAACGGCTCGAGCAACATAGGCAACATGAACAACCAGAACAATCTGCGCAATCTGCGCCGCTAACCGACTGTCAGATATGGGAATATGCGTTCTTGACAAGGAAACCATAAAAGAGCCCCGAAGCAGTCGGCTGGCCCTGCGGCTCGGACACGACTCGCTTCATGCCCTCGCCTACAATCCCGATGACACAGCATCGGCAATCTACCGCCGCCTGCCGCTCGAATCGTCATCGGCATCGCTGATGAAATCGCTCGAGGAGGTGGTCTACGACAATCCCGTGCTGCTGAGCGACTTCCTGCAGATTGACATATTGATCGACACACCTCGGTTTGCGATAGTACCCGACGACATCATCGCCGTCGACAGTGACATGACTCAGTCACTGCTCATAAAGGCCATAGGCGAGGAAGCCGCCTCGGGCGAAGTGATTGTAGACGACATGACGCATATAGGAGCTACAATTGTCATGTCGGTCGACAGCGACATAACGGCTTTTATGCGTCGCACGTTCAACAATCCCGCGATAAGGCACAACCTGTCGCCGCAATGCCGCTACTTCTTCGACAAGAACCGCATTGACAACGCCGGCAAGATGTATGTCAACCTGCGCCGCGACGCGATGGACATCATTGTGCTGGGCAATGACTCGTTGCGCATGGCCAACACATTCCGGTTCCGTGACATCATGGATGCCGTCTACTACATCATGGCCTGTCGAGAAATGCTCGACCTCGACCCTGCCGGCAACGAGCACCTTATAGCCGGCGATGAAGCGTTGCGCGATGAAATCACCCCCATTCTGCGCAAATTCCTCGGATATGTAATGCCGGTGGTTCCGCCCGCCTACGTGCCCAAGGACGACGAGCAATGGGAAAAAGCTCCGTTTGACTTAATAATACTGCCGCTATGCGAATAATAAGAGGAAAATTCGGCCGTCGCCGATTTGACGTGCCCACCAACATTTCAGCACGCCCCACCACCGACTTTGCGCGTGAAAACATATTCAACGTGCTTGAAAACATGGTCGACTTCGACGGATTGAAGGCTCTCGACCTGTTTGCCGGAACGGGCGCCATAACATTTGAGTTCCTTTCACGCGGATGCGCCGAAGTGACATCGGTTGAAAAAGCCGCCACTCAATACAAGTTCATCAAGCAGGTGGCGCAGCAGCTCAACTGCAAGAACCTCAACCTCATTAAAGGTGACGCATTCAAGTTTATCGAGAGTTGCTCAACCAAATTCGACATAATCTTCGCCGACCCCCCTTACGACCTGCCCAACTTCGGCGAGGTACCCACACGCATACTCGGCTCACGGATGCTGTCGCCCGACACCATCGTAATAGTCGAGCACTCCAAGGCCTACGACTTCTCGTCGCTTCCCGGATTCTTCGACCACCGCACCTACGGATCGGTAAATTTCTCGCTCTTCCGTCCGGGCGATAATGAAGCAACATCCGAAAAGGATGAAAATGAGTAAATAAGAGTGTCACAATTGTGAATATGGGGATTTTTGGCTAATTTTGCAACGAATAGGCCGGGGAGCACTATATGCCGGCATTCACAAGTACAACGATGGGATTGAATCAGCAACATGAAGCAACGCTTCGCGACACTGTCAGGCGACTGTCGGACACCGACAACCTGACCAACATCTGCCCCTCGCAGTGGCAGGGCCAACCGCTTCCCTCACAGCAGGCGGTCAAGGAAATCATCTACCTTTCGCGAGCCCTGATTTTTCCCGGATTCTTCGGCGACAGCGATGTAACGCGCAACAATGTGACTTACTTCACCGGATTGTGGGCCGAAAAGCTCTACCACCTGCTCGTTGAACAGATTCACGCCGGATTGTCGATGGATATATGCACCGACACAGCTCCCGATTACGACGAGATGGAGCACAAGGCAGCCGAAAAAGCGGCCGAGTTCATCAAGCAGCTCCCCAATCTGCGCCGGCTCCTCAACACCGATGTCTACGCCACCCACCGAGGCGACCCTGCTGCAACCTCCACCCAGGAGGTGATATATTGCTATCCCGGCATACGCGCCATCTGCAACTACCGCATAGCCCATGAGCTGATAAAGCTCGATGTGCCTATAATACCCCGCATGATAAGCGAGCAGGCCCATAGCGAAACGGGTATCGACATACACCCCGCAGCCACCATTGGCGAAGGCTTCACCATCGACCACGGAACCGGCGTGGTAATCGGCGCTACCGCCATCCTCGGAAACAATGTCAAGCTGTATCAGGGTGTGACGCTCGGAGCTAAGAGCTTTGACATGGACCCCGACGGCAACCCCATCAAGGGAATACCGCGTCACCCCATCATAGGAAACAACGTAATCATATACTCCAACGCCTCCATCCTGGGACGCATAACAATAGGCGACAACGCCATCATAGGAGGTAACATCTGGGTAACCCAGAATGTAGCCCCGGGAGAACGACTCATTCAAGCAAAAGCCAACAACGTTTTAAGAATCAAGCAGTGATGAATACTGAAAAATTTGAAATGGTAGCAAAGACCTTCCAAGGACTGGAAGAGATCCTGGCCGACGAGCTTCGCGGAATCGGCGCCCTGAACGTACAGCCCGGACGCCGCATGGTAGCGTTTGAAGGCGACCTCGCCACTCTCTACAAGGCCAACCTGTGCTGCCGCACCGCCCTGCGCATCCTGAAGCCCATCTACAAATTCACGGCATCGGACCCCGACGCGCTCTATGAGATGACAAAGGAGTTTGACTGGACTTCGGTGCTATCAATCGACAAGACATTCTCCATTGATTCAGTTGTCAACTCCGAGCAGTTCACTCACTCGCGTTATGTCACCTACCGCGTCAAGGACGGCATCGTCGACTTCTTCAAGGACCGTTTCGGTGCCGACAAGCGTCCCGGCGTGCGCCTGCAGGATGCCGATGTGATGATAAACGTGCACATCGACGGCAACCGCGTCACGCTGTCGCTCGACTCATCGGGCGAGTCACTGCACAAGCGCGGCTATCGCGTGGCACAGACCGAGGCACCCATCAACGAAGTGCTGGCCGCCGGCATTCTGCTCAAGAGCGGATGGAAAGGCGAGTGTCCGCTCGTCGACCCCATGTGCGGATCGGGCACATTCCTTATCGAAGCCGCCCTCATCGCCGCCAACATCAATCCCGGAGTCTATCGCAAGCGCTTTGCATTCGAGCAGTGGAAGGACTTCGACGAAGAACTATTTGAAAGCCTCTACAACGACGATTCGCAGGAGCGCACATTCGACTACAAGATCTACGGAAGCGACATATCGCCCAAGGCAATCGCCATCGCCGAGCAAAACATCAAGCAGGCCGGCGTGGGACGCTACATCGACCTCAGCATAAAGCCCCTGTCGCAGTGGACCGAGGCTCCCGCCGACGGAGTGCTCGTAACCAATCCCCCCTACGGCGAGCGCATCTCGGTCAACGACATGGACGGCCTCTACGAGATGATAGGCAACAAGCTCAAAAACGTGTTCAAGGGCTACCACGCCTGGATTATCGGATATCAGGACGAGTATTTCCGTCGCATAGGACTGGCCCCCTCATTGAAGATGCCCCTGCTTAACGGTTCGCTCGAGTGTGAGCTCCGCGAATACATCATCTTCGAGGGCGACTACAAGAGCTTCCGTCACGAAGGTCATTCGCTGAAGGATCCCGAGAGCAACCCCACGCCCAAGGAGAACAAGCCCAAACGCCGCCTCACCGACGACGAATGGCGCAACAACGCACGCCGCAAAGGATTCGGAGGCAAGAAAGGCGACCGTCCCGAAAAGCGCGGCGAGAAGCACAACGCACTCAAGGAAAAATATAAGCCGAAACCGCTCGGCCGCAAGAAATATCCGTCAAACAAGCCCGAAGAGGAGCCGACTCAGGAACCTTCGGAAAACCCGCTGGCAATACGCCGCAACGAAAAGGCGCTGAAGTCAATCCTCGGACGCAAGCCCACCCTTCCCGTAATGCGCCGTCGCGGATGGAAGCGCAACGACGAAAACAACGACTCATCATCCAACGAAAACAAATAACGCAGTAACCCATTTAACAACCCGTGAATATGCAGCAACCCATCGACATTCTGCTTCTTGGTTCGGGAGGCCGTGAATCGGCTCTCGCATGGAAAATAAGCCAAAGCCCGCTTCTCGGCAAGTTATACATAGCCCCCGGAAACGGAGGCACTACCCAGTATGGTACCAATGTCGACATGTCGCCTACCGACTTCGACGCAATCGATAAGTTTGTAACCGACAACGGCATCAAGATGATTGTCGTAGGCAACGAAGACCCGCTTGTAAAGGGCATCTACGACCGATTTGCCGACAGCGACATACTTGTCGTAGGCCCAAGCCGCACAGGTGCCGCGCTTGAAGGCAGCAAGGACTTCGCAAAGCAGTTCATGGTGCGTCACAACATCCCCACCGCACACTACCGCAGCTTCACTGCCGACAACATCGAGGAGGGATACCGCTTCCTTGAAGAGCTGAAGCCGCCCTACGTGCTCAAAGCCAACGGACTGGCCGCAGGAAAGGGTGTGCTCATACTCCCCACCATCGAGGAGGCCCGCGAGTCGCTTAAGGAGATGCTTTCGGGAATGTTCGGAGCATCATCGGCTACAGTGGTAATCGAGGAGTTCCTCTCGGGCATCGAATGTTCGGTATTCGTGCTAACCGACGGCAACGACTACCGCGTGCTCCCCGTAGCCAAGGACTACAAGCGCATTGGCGAAGGCGACACCGGACTCAACACCGGCGGAATGGGCGCAGTGAGCCCCGTACCGTTTGCCGACGACTCATTCATGGAGAAGGTGCGCACACGCATAATCGAGCCCACAGTCAAGGGACTTGCATCGGAAGGCATCACCTATCGCGGATTCATATTCCTCGGCCTCATCAACGTTGAGGGCGAACCTATGGTAATCGAGTACAACGTGCGCATGGGCGACCCCGAAACCGAAGCCGTAATGCTGCGCATCGACAGCGACCTCGTCGAGCTGATGCAGGCAGCCGCCCGAGGCAACCTCGGCGACCTTGAGCTCCGTCAGGACCCGCGCACGGCGGTGACCGTGATGATGGTGTCGGGCGGATACCCCGGAAGCTACGAAAAGGGCAAGCTCATCAGCGGCCTCGACAAGGTGACGCAAAGCACCGTGTTCCACGCCGGCACCAAGCGTGACGCCGAGGGCAATGTAGTGACATCGGGCGGACGAGTACTTTCGGTAAGCTCCTACGGCGACAGCATAGCTGACGCGCTTGCCAACAGCTACGCCTCAATCGCGCTCATCGACTTCGACGGCCGTTACTTCCGTCGCGACATAGGCCGCGACCTTATGGTCCTGCAACAGAAATAATCACTACAGGCTGTGAAGGAGCAGGAAATCACACGATATCTGCACTCACGCTATGGCATGATGCTGATGATGGCCGCAGCCGTCATCGGCACCATTATTGCCTATCGCAACGGCGACATCGTCTACATAACGGGTAACAACGGATTCGGACTTCCATCGGCCAACGAATGGATCACCGACCGTTACGCCTCGCTGTGGGCCGGAATCGCCGTCAATGTGCTGCTCGCCCTGCTCCTCTCCTACATGAACAGGCGATTCAACGTGCTGCGCACAATGTCACACCTGTTTGTGGGCATGTTCATGATAATGCAGGGGGGACTCCCCTCCATCATGGGACAGTTCTACGACGGCACCGTCATGTGTGCGATATTACTCTTTGCCATAATACCACTCTTCTCAACCTTCCAGAATCCCGATCTCACGCGCCGCATATTCCTCACTTTCTTCCTCATCAGCATAGGCTCGCTGACAAGTTACGCCTATGCCATATACATTGTGGCCTTCCTGGTGGGATGCCTGCAGATGCGCTCGTTCACAATGCGCGGACTGATGGCGGCCACTATCGGCATCGTAACGCCCTATTGGATTCTGTGGGGATTCGGCATCATATCGCCGTCCAACTTCACGCTACCCGAGTTTGTGAGTCTGTTCAACGCCCTTGAAGGACGCGAGCTTGCACAGATTATCGTCTACACGGGCGTGACGCTGTTCCTCGGATTCGGGTTCGACACACTGAACCTCATGCGAATCTACCGTTACAACGCCCGCACACGCGCCTACAACGGGTTCTGGCTCGTAGTGTCGCTGATTACGGCTGTGCTCATTTTCGTCGACTACAACAATCTCATAATCTATCTGCCCATACTTAACTGCTGCTCGGCCTTGCAGATAGGCCACTTCTTCAGGTTTAACAACCAGCTGCGCAGTTACATTCCCATCCTCTGTATAATAGGAACCTACACCGCACTCTACATCTGGAGCATATCTATATGAAAGTCATAATCGAAAACAAGATACCCTTCATCAAGGGGCTGCTTGAGCCCATTGTCGACAACGTGACCTACCTGTCGCCCGACGAAATCACCAACGAAGCGTTACGTGACGCCGACGCGCTGATAACGCGCACACGCACACGATGTGACGCCCGGCTGCTCGACGGCACCGCGTGCAAGTTCATAGCCACCGCCACCATAGGCACCGACCACATCGACCTAGACTACTGCAAGGCCAACGGCATAACCGTGGCCAACGCTCCGGGATGTAACGCTCCCGCCGTAGCGCAATACGTGTTCGGCTCCATCGCCATGTGGCGTAAGGCAGTCGATGACCGCCGCCCCCTGTCGTCGCTCACCATAGGCATAGTGGGCGTGGGCCACGTAGGCTCAATCGTGAAGCGATGGGCACGGCAGTTGGGAATGAAGGTTCTGCTCTGCGACCCTCCGAGAGCCGAGCGCGAAGGCGACGCGATGTTCACCGACATGGCATCCATAGCACGCCTGGCCGATGTGATAACATTTCACACACCCATGGCCCGACAGGGAGCGCACCCCACCTTCCACCTGCTCGACGGCTCCTTCACAGCTGAGCTTGGCCGCAAGCCGCTTGTCATAAACTCCTCGCGAGGTCCCGTGACCGATACCCAATCGCTGATCGACGCACTCGACAGCGGCGCGATAGGTGCCGCAGCCATCGACTGCTGGGAAAACGAGCCGACAATATCACGCCCTCTCCTTGAAAAAGCTCTCATAGCCACCCCCCACATAGCGGGATATTCACGCGAAGGCAAAATACGCGCTACCACCATGGCGGTAAACGCGCTCACTGCCCACTTCAACCTCCCCCAAGTTGTGATGCACGAAAAAGTCGCTCCCGGCGCAGCCGAGAGCGTTACATTGGAAGCCATAGCCGAGAGCTACACTCCGGCAGCCGACACTTTGTCGTTGAAGGAAAATCCCGAGAAGTTTGAGCAGCTGCGCAACACCTACGATTACCGTCACGAAGTGATGTGATCGCGGTAGTGCTTCACCACATCGTCGATTGAGATTCCGAGTATATCCATTTCCCTGAACACATCGTCGAGCGTGTCATGGAAAAACTCGTCACGACGCTCCTCGACGATTATGTCACGCGCGTCGGGCGACACAAAGTAACCCAAGCCGCGCTTCACATAGATTATCTCCTTCATCTGCATATACTCGTAAGCCTTTATAACAGTGCGGTTATTGACAGCAAGCTCAACCGAAAGTTCCTTTATCGAAGGAACTCGCCCGTCGACAGCCCACTCTCCCGACATGATGTTGCCGAAACAGTAGTCAATTATCTGCTTATATATCGGTTTATTGTTCTTGAAGTCCATTGACTGTTATATTTGACGATTGCTTATCACCTTATGGGTGCGATATAGTACAAAGATACTACAAATAAGCAATATAACCCCAAGTACTATGAAGAAAGATTCCATACCTTCAGTCACCAGCTTCATGACGCTTTCGACATCGCTGCTGCTTTTTTCCCAGAATCGTCCGTAAATGGCCATAACCATACCGTAGATGCCTCCTACGAAACTCATCGATATAAGTGCAACAACCGACCAAACCATACCAAGCAGTATGCGGTTGGTTGTGCGCTTCATGACAACATAGAGGCACACCGATATCGGAAACAGGTTTTCGATAATTGTAAACCCGTAGGTAGAAGCGGAAAGACTGCTACGTAACGCCAAAACACGCGCTATGTCGGCATTATCCTTAAGCATGTCACATGGCATGCCCCAAAAAACGGGAAGATAGAGAAGTATAGGAACCACAATGCATACATAGCCTATGATAAATGTCGACTTTTCGGCACCGGTAGCCGGCAGCACGGTTTCAACATCAAGTCCGTTGCGTGACGCAAATATCGTGGGCGCAAACACAAGCATCATCGACAATGCCCCGTTAACAGCCAGGAACAATCCATAGCCCAGTCCTGCTACTCTTTCCGATAGTATCACAATCACCATCCCCAAAATCGAAAAAGCGGGATAGATTATCAGCTGCTTCTTTATATAAGGAAAATAGAAGCGGGCCACGCGGCCTACCCTTCTCCATGAAAACGAATCCATGCAATCACATTTAGCGTCCATCTCGGTTAATCATTTAGAAGTTTTACAATATTGTCACGCGCGTCGGCGTTCATCAACGCCGAGTAGAGCAGCACATAGTCGATGTCGGTATCGGTGTCGCCGTCATTTTTCACGATGGCGTTGAATCGTCCGGCAACACGCTCGATGTAGAGCGCACCCACCGGCGGCTCCGAAGCGCTCACAAAGGCAATGCGGCCGAGAATCTCGTCGACAGTCGACGCCACGAGGAGTTGTCCGTGATTCAGCACCAAAAGCCCGTCAAATAGGTTCTTGAAATCCCACACAGTGTGGGTCGACACGATTATCGTCTGCTCCTCGGTGATGTTCTCTACGATTATCTCCTGCAACAGTTTCTTCGACGATATGTCAAGCCCGTTGGCCGGCTCGTCGAGCAAGAGCACCTGCGTGCGCAGCGAAAGAGCATAGGCAAGCTGTGCCTTCTTGCGCGTTCCGAGCGACATGCCGTCAAGGCGCTCCGCCGGGTTTATGCCAAAACGGCCAAGTATGTCGGCAAGCAGCTGAGGGTCAAAGGTCGGGAAAAATTGAGCGTGCATCTTCACAAACTCGTCGATCGTGCGCCCCGGAAACGGCATGTTGTCGCCAAGGAAAAATATCCGCTGCATGTCGGAAGGGCGTCGCGCCGCTATCGGGTCGCCGTTGAGCAAACACTCACCACTGCCGGGATAGAGCAATCCGGCCATCAGGTGCAGCAATGTCGTCTTTCCGGCTCCGTTCTCTCCAAGGAGCAGATAGACACCCCCGCCAATCGAGGCCGAGGCGTTGGTCAACGCCTCGGCACCCTTGCGGTAAGCAAATTTAAGCCTTCTCAGTTCTAACATGTAATGTGATTTTTTAACTACAAGTGTAAGTATGAATTGTAAGTATGAAGCTGTAATGTCATTTATTTAACCGGAGTCACGGTGTAACCGGCATCCTGAAGCTGCTTGATGAGTCCGCGCTCGCCCACGAGATGACCTATACCCACGGCTACCATTATCGATTCGTGGCCCACGGCATCCTTGATGGTCTTGATCCAGTTGTCGTTGCGGTCATAGAGCATGTGCTTTGCAGTTTCCTCGTCCATGCCTATTTCAGGGGCAAACATCACCTTCTCTATAGCGGCAAGATCGCCTTCGGTGTAGGCGCGTGCCAATTCTTTAACATGGCCTATGGCCTCTTCATCGGTACGTGCTGCCTTGAGAAGTCCCTCGGCTTGGTCGGCGATGGGGTCGCCAAACAACAGATTCATCTGAAATTCAACTGTTTCAAAGTCCTTAATGGCCTTGCCAAGTTCCTTGGCCTTCAGCTGTACCGTCTGGTCGAGCTGCTGCGAAGCGTTGAAGCCGGGGAAAGCCACCATGTTTTGGAACATTGCTATCTGAGTGGCAACCATC
>ERZ778517.328-NODE-328-length-54370-cov-8.271380_pt1 | contig 54370 bp, 50 predicted proteins | sample MGYA00510341_ERZ778517 | MGnify/ENA primary metagenome ERZ778517 (study PRJEB29527, sample SAMN07138964) | mouse gut metagenome | material: feces | host: mouse | place: China:Nanjing | collected 2016-01-25 ...
AGCTCCTCCGATATATTTTCTGTATCCACAGCTTCCATTTATCCTCTTCCTTTCTAGTTAGCTTTCACTAACTTACGAGGTAAATAAAAATGCCTTTTGGCATTCTGTATCTTCCTTTTTAGTTAGTTATTTCTAATCTTATACAGAATAGCATGATAAAGGATGTCCTGTCAATACCATTTTCAAAACTGTCGAACCGGACAAAAATATATGAGCCAAAGCATTTGGCAGAAACAGCCCACAGGGCATCTCATTTTGTGGAACCGTTCCTGCCCTCCTTGATGTTTTATTGGCTTCAGCACTGGATTTTTTCGCCGGTCTGACAACAGATTTCGTTATCATAATCACTATCAGTACGAACATTCCCACAAACACTGCAACACTTGTATCCGCGTCCCCGGCCTGAATCCATGCATGCAAAGTAAACGAATCCGGCAGGCTGTCCTGATAGGTCTGCCAATAGGTCTGATAAGTGACTGTCTCGTCTAATCCCACATTCTGTCCGACAAACTTACTTTCAAAGGAATTGTCAGATGCAAACAAATCATGCTCCACTCCTAAAGACTTATATTCATCATCCATTGTATAAAACTCTACCGGGCCATAGAAGTCAACCAATGCCACAACACCAGAGGATATTCCGGGATTATCCGTGACATCTCCGTTTAACTCCTCCACCTCCGGCGTCAATGCTGTCATCAAAGATAAATAGGCGCCTGCAGACTCTCCCCAAACAGCGATCCGTTCCTCATCAAATCCATACTCCGCTGCATTGGCTCGCACAAAGCGTACCGCTGCCTTCACATCTGCCAGTGCTGCCGGGAATACTGCCTCTGATGATTTCCGGTAATCCACACTGACTACCGCATATCCATGTTCCATAGCTGCAGCAAATATCGGCTGTATGATTTCCATATTCTGTGCACCGAAGGCAAATCCCCCTCCATGAACGACAACAATCGTCGGAAACGGACCTTCTCCCTCTGGAAGATAGATGTCGCACACCTCTGATGCTGACAGAGATGCGTATGCTGCGTTCGTGTATGCTGCACTGACCGCTCCGGGAGCATTTGCCGGCATTTCTACTGGCACAGCACTGACCGCTTCATACTTTAACGGCATACAGCTATCCCCCTCTAACGTCCATTGGCAGGAGTAATCACTCTCAAACCACGCTGCAATGGGCATATCATCGCCCTCCAAAGGAGATGTCGTGACAATCGTGTCTTCCTCTGTAAAAGTCCCTGTGTAAGTACTTGTCCCCATCATGCCGTTTTCACAGATAAGCTCATATGTCATATCTTCGTTCAGCGTCAATGTCCAGGAGACTTGAAGTTGTCCACCCATCACGTCCTCCAAAAATACATAACTCCCCGTAATCTCTACCGATTCGTCTGCCGCTTCGCTTTCCGGAACTTCTGTTATATCGACATTTTCTGCAGCAGTCTGTGACTGATTCCCACATCCCGCTGTCATAAAAACAATCATACACAACAATACCACGCTTACTGTAAATGATACTCTCTTTTTCATGAAAAATCCTCCACTTCATCCAGTCTCTTTTTTGTCTTATGTAACAGACAGCACATCATGCTTCGGTTTTAAATCCCCGGACAATCGTCTACAAATAGTTTAATATGTCTGAAAATGATAAAAGATTCACATCCTTCTCCCCGGAATACCGTACATCGCCGCCAAGGGCATAAGCGGTCATATTTCCGGCTTTCGCCGCCCTGATGCCGGAATCTGCGTCCTCCACCACCACGCATTGTTCCGGGGCGATGCCTAATTTCTCTGCCGCTTTCAGAAATACCTCCGGATCAGGCTTTGACTTTGTGATATCATTTCCGTCTGCAACCGCGTCAAAATAAGAAACAGCGCCAATCTGCCTGAGAATAAATTGAGCATTTTTACTGGAAGAACCAACCGCCAGCCGGTATCCGCGGTGTCTTAGTTCTGCCAGTGTCTGACGCACCTCATCCGACATATCCTTCTCGCTCATCTGCTGGAGCAGTTTCTGATACTGCGCATTCTTCTCCTCCGCAAAAACTTCCTTTTCTTCCAATGTGTACTGCCTGTCTGATTTTTCTAAGATAATCTCCAGGCTGGCCATTCTGCTGATGCCTCTGAGCCGGTCATTGATCTTTTCGTCAAAATAGATGCCCAGTCGGTCTGCAATCGCTTTCCAGGCCTGATAATGATACTTGTCCGTAAAACATAACACGCCATCCAAATCAAAAATGACTGCTTTCATCTCTCTGTTCATACTCAAATCCTCGTGTCAGGCAGTCCGCAGAATGCATCGACCGGACTTACGCCTGTAAACTCTCCTTTTCCCAATAATTTTTCCAAAACAATCCTGACACTGTCCGCCGTAGCCGTGTACGCGTTAATATATACTTTCACCCTGGGAACATCCTGCAGCAGATAAGGGTTTGCCAGCGATATAAAAACAGATGGTTCCTCATTCAGAAACCGCGGCGTGTCCAGCGCGTGCTTTCTGCACCACTCAATCCGCACCGTTGTCTGATTACTTGCATGTTCGTAATTTGCCAGATAAACCGTCAGACGTCTTGTCGGTAAATCCCCTGAACCGTGCAGTTCATCCTGGTAAGGATCGTAAAGTTCTGTCGCAAAACCATGGCTTTCAAGAACATTCTTTGCAATGCCGGATACCGTTCCCCCCGGAATGACGTCATTTCCGAGAACAATCAGGCGGATACTGTCATAATGTTCTCTGGTCACAGGCAGCCATTCCGGAGTAAGATTTTTCACCAGTGTTGCGGATTTCTCCACACACTCCCTATGCCAGTCTGCGGATGTTTCCCTTGTGACTTCTGTATATGGCAGTTTTGCACATACTTTTGCTTTCATGGCAAGGATTCGGGTAACGGCTTCGTCCAGGCGTTCCTCTGTAAGCCTGCCGTCCCGGAGCGCCTCCATCATATAAGCATAATCCTCCTCAAAATCCATGTTGAACACCAGCATATCGTTGCCTGCCATAATTGCTGCCGGGATTGCCAGACGACGCTCCATTGCCATGCAGAAGCCACCCATGATCGTGGCATCCGTCGTGATAACTCCGTTAAAGCCAAACTTTTCCCGGAGCACTCCCGTCAACAGCTCCCTGCTCAGGGAACCCGGCAGACAGTCCCCGAACCGCAATTCGGGATTGATATCCATTGACACGTTTGGCTGGACGATGTGTCCTGCCATAATGCTCAGCAGGCCTTTTTGGATAAGACTCTGATAAACGCGCCCATAGGTTGCATACCATTCCTCCGCACTCAGGGAATTATAAGAGGGGTGCAGATGCTGATCCCGATAATCCACACCATCTCCCGGAAAATGCTTTGCACAGGCAGCAATCCCATTTTTCTGCATAATATCCGCAAAGATTCCTGTTCCCCGGATAACCTTTTCCACATCGCTGCCACAGGTTCTTACGTTCGTGATCGGATTCCTGAAATTCAGATCCAGGTCACACACCGGGGAGAATGTCCAGTTGATACCGACTTCCCTTCCCTCCGAAGCTGTAGACAGGGCAAAATGCTCTGTCTGTTCTGCATCATCAGCTGCCGCTGCAAGCATTGGCCATCCAAACAGTGTTCCGTCACTGATCGCTCCGGCTCCTCCTTCATCAAGGTTTGCCGCTTTCAACAGCGGAACCGGTGCAGCCGCATCCAGCTCCTGATACCATGCCCTGATCTCCTCTGCCGGAGCAGGCCGGAACAGGATTCCTCCTACTCGTCCATCGCTGACCATTGCCTTCAGCTGATCCTGTGCATAATCGCCTCCCATGACACAGAACAACTGTCCGACTTTCTGTTCCGTGCTGAGACTGTTTAATCTGTCTTCCACCCATGCCGCCTGTTCGGAAGATAAATAAAACGGCTGTTTCTTTACATCCACCATCTTCATAACTCCTTTGCTTTCCTGACATCTATCAATTCCGTATCGCTTCATCCCTGCCATGTCATGACCACCGCTTCATCCCCTCTGGCTCAAGGTCAAACTGATCGAGAATCTTTCCCGCAATATGCCTTGTACAGTCCTCTATGGAACCTGGGTTGTTATAATAACTTAAAACCGGCGGAAGAATGACCGCCCCGAGCTGGCTGGCCTCATACATATTCCGCAGATGAAGCGTTCCAAAAGGACATTCCCTGGTCACGAGAACCAGCCTGCGGCGCTCTTTCAGGGTGACGTCAGCTGCCCGGAGGAGCAGATTATCACTGTAACCGCTGACAATCCCCGCAAGTGTCTTCATACTGCATGGGACAACCACCATTCCCAATGTGCGGAATGTACCACTGGCCGGGCCTGCACCGATATTGCTGTTATCGTAGACGATATCTGCAAGCCCGCGTATTTGCATGAGCGACAGCTCTGTTTCGAATGTTATTGTCCGCTCAGCGCTTTCGGTATATACAAGATGTGTTTCGATGTCAGACATATTTTTTAACTGCCTTAGCACCTCCACTGCAACCGGTATCCCGGAAGCTCCGCTGATTCCAACGATGATCCTTCTTTTCATTGCCGTAACCTTCCTACCATTCTTTCAGCCACTGATGCGGATCCACTTCGAGGAACTCAGCCCTCCTGAAATGCTCCCTTAAATGAAATGGAACGGTACAGTCATAGATTGTCTTGCAGCTGATCCCTACATCACTGATGGAATCTGCATATTCCGGAGACGACGACGGGTCAAGCGGGTGACAGCGGACTCCCGGAATCGTGATAATATCCTTATCCCCCTGAAATCTGGTATTCATCGCCCAGAGCACATCGTCACTGTCAAACAGATCGACATCATCGTCAACCAGAATGACATTCTTCAGCTCCGGAAACGCGGAGAAAGCGAGCAATGCCGCCTGCCTTTGCTTTCCTTCGTCTGTGTGCACTGTTTTGGCAACCTGGAGAACTGCCATGTACTTGCCGCATCCAGACCTGTGCGCATATACATTTTTCAGCTTACCTGGCAGCGCTTTCTCAATCATCCCGATAATACTTGCCTCTGTCGGTATGCCAGCCATATTCAGATGCTCGTCGCTTGGCCCGATACAGGTCTGCATGATCGGATGCTCCCTGTGTGTGACCGCATGCACTTTGATCAGCCAGGTCTCACTGCTTGCCCGTCCACTGTATCCCGGAAATTCCGGCATGGCAAAACCTGTATGCGAATTTTGATCCTCCACGACACGGCGCCCGGTAATGATCTCACCCTCTATCACATATTCCGCATTGGCAATCGCATTTTCATTGACAGTCTTACACTTTACAAGTTCCACCGGATGCTCCCTCAAAGCGCCGGCAATCGAAAGCTCGTTAAAGCCAAGCGGCGTTGTCGGCGGCTCGAAACAAGCCGTGATCTCGATTGCCGGATCGACGCCAATACTGATGGATATCGGCAGATTCCGTCCCAATTCCTCCGCCCTTTCCGCCATTGCCCCGATATGTCTGGAGCCGGGCTGCAGAAAAATCGACAGTTCATCCTTTGACTGAATGCACATTCTATGAATCGTTACATCGGATTCTCCTGTGTCGGGATGCGTCGCATAACACATCCCCAGCGTAATATACGGACCTGCGTCCGTTGGTGTATTGGTCGGTGCAGGCACCAGCTTATTCAGGTCAAAATCTGCGTCTGTCGCCAGATGGACAACTTCCTGGCATGGAGCAGGAGTGTCAATCACAACTGGCGCGACCGCATTGTCCACACAGTCGTGCAGCAGCCAGCCAAGCCGTTCCGGTTCACATCCGAAAAGCATTCCTACACGCTTGCGGCTTGCCAGCAGCCCGATTATAACCCGCGCGTCATCAAAGCCCTTTATCTTATTGAACATCATTGCCGGACCCTCAATCGTGGTCGGGCGCTTCACTGTCCCCCCGGCTCCGACATAGCGGTAAACACCAGAAAGCTCTGCCTCCGGGTTTACCTCCACATCTGTTTCAACATATTGTCCTTTCTGTGTTTTGAGAAATTCAATTGCCGTCCGGAGATCCCGTATGTCTGTTCTATTATTCATACCCATTCACCTCAAATCATTTTACACCTGTTTTCATTTCAGGCTTTTTTTAGTATTTCTTCAATCCATTCAACCGCCTCGCCCGGATAGTCCGCTTCGCTGTGCGGCTGCTCCCAGACAAGCTGATAATCCACGTCTTTCCCGGCCGCCGCAAGCAGACAGGCCAGTGTCATGCTGACAGAAAAGGAAGTATCCGCATCACTTGCGCCCACACGGATCCGATAGTACTGCGCCTGTGTACTCTTTTCCGCCGTGCCAATATAATGAAACGGATTGATCAGGTAAATCTGCCTGTCAAGCTCCTCATTTCCGACGGCCTGGGCATACGATGCATGATATTTCCCATACTCCTGTGGAAAACGCTCCTTTAATTTTTCCAGCGCCGCAGCAATATAAGAATTGAAGTGTCTCATCGGGATATCTGCGTTTCCAAATACTTTATTTTCTCCGCTGTCCATACCCAAAACATCAAAAGAAGTGCATGGCTTCATTCTGCGCCTGTGATTTAAGACATAGCTGTCAATATCACTGATAACAGCCTTCTCCCCATCCCATGACAGCCACGCTCTCTTATCTTTTCCCGACACCTCCATCATCGGCGGCACAAACGGATGCGCCTCCACACCCTTCGGTGGTCTGGATACCATATCGCCAAGTGTCGGCGGCTCCATCGGTTTGTCAAACGGCGGCTTGTCAACAGGCCTGTTCAGCGCCACACCAGGACCTGCATGACCCTGCATCATATCCGCATCGTCATCCTTTTTTCCCATCGGTGCCGGCGCTTGAAAGGTATAATTGCCGTTCAGATAGTCTTCCACACTGTATTTCTCGGGCAGCTCTCCCCGGTCAAGCTTTTTCAGATAAACTGAAGCTGCCTCGTTCAGTTTTGCCATCAGATAGTCCACTCCGCTCCCGCTTCTTCCGTCCTCTCCAATGACCAGCATTTCCCCTGTTTCTGGATGTTTCAGCCCCAGGCTGTTAAAATATTGGATATACTCTTTGGCAAGTGCGTCAGAAAGCGCCTCCTGGAACGGACTCATCACGCTTGCCGGACCTGCCGGTGACGCCTCATTCTCCTTGTCTGCGCCAAACAGCCATTCATAGGCAAGATCCGCATGCTCCAGGTCCACGATCGGACAGTAAATCTGGGAGGCATAAACCGCGTCGCTCTCGTCCATAAATGCACCGTTTGCCTCAAGATACGGGGTGAAATTTTCATTGTCGCCAGTGACAGCCAGAAGCGTGGACATCGCTCCTCCTGCACTCCATCCAATCGATATCAGTTTCGTCATATCACCCGGTATGGAAGCACGGTTATGTCTGATAAAACGGATGCCTGTTTTCAAGTCCACCAGATTGACCGGCGCTTTTCCACAGAACCTGCCCGTATCATCTTTGGACTCATGTCCCCGGTTGCCACAGGTAACGTAGACATATCCTTGCTCCAAATAAGGGTGCGCATAGCACCGGGGACCATCCAGCCATACATGCGGCATCTGCATATATCCCGCCGAATTATTCTCGAAAATAACCGGCGCTGTGTCCGCATGGTACCCATTGATCTCCCCTTTGGGATCGATCACTCCGCCTGCATTCATATACGCCTCCGGCACAAAGATACTGAGCCGCTGAAATTTCGGCGTCGTCGCCTTGTCTGTGTAGAGGATATCTTCCAGGCACCACACACGGTACTTCTCATCAAAAGCCCATAGATCTTTACAATCCGACAGTTCCATTGTTTTGTTGGCAACTGGTATCTCAAACATTTTAAATTCCCTCCTTGATTTCTGTTAAACTCTGCCTATATAAATTGTTTTTCCATCCATTTCCAGAGAATATTCATATTCCAGTCGCTGGAGTATTCTTTATCCTCGTGGTCCGCATCCGGAAGCGGCACAAACTCTACTCTTCCCTGCCCCAGTTTCCGGTAGATCGCATTGACAAAATTCACGCTCTGCATAAAGGGAACCAGACGATCTGCACAGCCATGTTCCACCAAAAGCGGCGCCATGTTCTCATTGATGTATGTCATCGGGTTCGCCTTACCAAGCCACTCGTCAGAAAGCTCCTGCAGTGCGCCGCCCATATAACCTGACTCGGCAGAGGCAGCTTCATCGTGATCTGCAAAGCTCACGCCATTCGCCCTTGCCTGCGCATCCATATTCCGAAAGTCAATTGGTCCAAACTGGTCGATCGCAAACAACACGCCGCATTCTGTATCAAAGGTTTTTCCCTCCTCTCCCGGAAATGCTCCATTCGGAATATTCATTCCCAGCATCGCTGACAGATTTCCCCCGGCAGACCCGCCGATCACAGCGATCTTATCCGGAATCACCTGATACTCGGCTGCATGTTTTCTCAGGAAGCGCACCGCCTGCCTGCAGTCCAGTACTGCAGCCGGAAAGATCGCCTCCCCGCTCAGTCTGTACTCAATGGAGCCGACTGCTATTCCCTTTTCCAGAAACTTCAGATACGTATCCATATGGTCGTCGCGTTTATCCCCCATACCAAAACCGCCGCCATGAATGTGCAGCAGAACTGCAAAAGGACCTTCCCCTTCCTGCGGATAATAGAGATCCATCACTTGATTTTTGGACTCCTGTGCATAGGGAATGTCCAGTTTCTTATGCTTTACCCAGCTGATATCCGCCATCTTCATCTCCATCGGGGGCGGACCGCCGGCTTGTCCTTTATTCTGTCCAAAACTCAAAGAACCTTTCAGATCTGCATAATTATCTAACCCAAATTCTTTACCCATTTTTCTCCTCCTAATTGTTCACACTTATTTTGGAAATGCCAGGATAACTGATGTTTTAGCTATCCCGGCACTCTTATGTAAGGTTTCTACCTCATCGGCGGGCGCTCCTCCTCATGGAGCTTGCGATACTCCGGAGCATTAACAGCGGAAATACACCGATCAAAACCAGAATATAGAAATATCTGTTTTTCAGCACTCCCTTGAGCTGCTCTCCCATCGGGGCGCTCTCCCTTACAGGCACGCCGCCCGCATCGTTTCCCGTACCGACTTCCTTGTTGAGCAGCCCTGAGATCAGAATCAGAACCATGGCAATTACGCCGAGTATGATGCTGGAAACCCGCCATCCCGTATTCATGACAAGCGGCGTGATCGCAGAACCTGCTATTAACCCAATGATGTTATTTCCAAGGGACTGGAAGGTTGCCAGCATGGTATGCTCTTTCGGGTTGTCGGTCATCAATGGAAGCATTGCTGTGTTTGCAATTCCATAAATGGTATAAACGATACAATTCATAAATATATAAGTCACATATGCATAGATCAGTTTCCCGCCGTCACTCGCCCCCATCGGCACATTCATCAGTAAAAACATACCGATCAGCATCAACGGAGCTGACAACAGAAGCCATGGTCTTGCTTTTCCGAGCTTTGAGTGTGTCTTATCAATGATTCCACCCATCACGAAATCACTGATACCATCAAATACCCGGCACACTAAGAACATTGTGGCAATCGCGCCCGCACCGATCAATGCCGAGTCGGTATAGTACTGGAGCAAAAATGCGGCGGCAATCTGGTTATAAATATTGCCGGCGCCTGTACCCAGCGCATAGGCTGTTTTGTTCACCACAGGGACTTTTCCTTTGTTTTCCATAAGAAAACCTCCTTCATCTTTTTGTCATCAGATTCTTCTGCCCTCATAAGAGCCTGTTCATGTGATGAGATTTATGATAACAGATTTATGGAGCCTATTTTATGCAAAATATTGATTTTCAGATTCTTTTCCCTTATAATTAACAGAAGGGAATGACACGGTTCCTCCATCGTAAAACCCATGCTTTAAATGAAATGTGAGAAGGGAGATAACGCCGATATGGAATTGGACCGATTACAGGAATTTACAATCCTTGCAGAAGAACAATCATTGAAAAAAGCTGCCGAACGGCTGGGAATCGCGCCGAATGTGCTGTCCATGCGTATGCACAGTCTTGAAGATTCACTCAATACCAAACTTTTCAAACGCGTCAGGAACGGAATCGAGCTGACAGAAACCGGAAACTCCCTGATTCCTAATATCGATTCATTTTTCAGGTCCTATACACAAATGACAGACTCGCTCAGCAATATCAAAAATCATACATTTCAAACATTAAACCTGCAGTTCTGTGCCCATCTGATTGCTTCGGAAATGGGTCCATACCTGGATATTTTCTGCAGAAAGCATCCACAGCTTCTTCTCAATATTTATGATGAGAACACATGCCTGATACGGGGCGGCCTGAAAACAGGAAAGGTCGATATCTCCTTTGTGGTGTGCAGAGAGCACGATTTTGAGGACATTGCCGGCCGGATTCCCCTATCCCATTTTCCAAACATGTATGTATATCTCCCACTGGACCATTCGCTGGCAAACGAAAAAAAGATTCATTTTTCAGATCTTATGGGTGAAACATTTATCCTTTATCCAAATATGTGCGATTCATGGACCCGTGATCTGCAGGTTTCCATGTTAGATCAGTCCGGAATTGTTTATCAGATTTATGACGAATCCAGCTCACCGTTCTTTTTCGACCTGCTCGTTCCGATCGGAAAAGGCGTCCGCCTGTGGAACTGGCGTGAGGAAAACACACCGAATACTGTGCTGCTTCCCATCATGGACAGCGGCTATGATACCTATCTGTATATGCTGTATGACACCAGGACCGAGAATCCCGCAGTCCTTCCGTTCATCAACGGATTTCTAAAACACAGGAGCAGTAAGAAATGACATCAGAACAGTTAAATGAATTTTATATTCTCTCAACAACACTCAATTACAGCGAAACTGCCCAGAAGCTTTTTATCTCGCAGTCCACTTTGAGCCGCCATATCAAGAGCATGGAAGACGAATTGAGTGTCTGTCTGTTTGCAAGAAACACAAGAAATGTGGTATTGACAAGTGAAGGGAAATTTTTACAGATACAGATTCCGCGCCTGCTGAAAAAAGCCATGGATATCGAATCTTTTGTCAACCTGAAATCAATCACGACAAACGGCCGCGTAAATATCCTGGCTGCTCCACAGACACTCAACACTGGCATCTTACAGTTCCTGCGCGATTTTCAGGATCAATATAAAAATATCTGCATGGAAGTCATGCCAACCGTACAGCGCCCTGCGATTGAGCTGATCTACAGTACTGATATCATGCTGTCCTCCAGCGATTTTACCAAAACAAAGCGGGAAGATATTGATGCGATGCTTGTTTCCACACAATCTGCCCTGCTGGCCATCCCTCCGCGCCATCATTTCGGCGAAAAAGCCCAGGTCAGTCTTTCTGACCTGGACAATGAGATCCTGATCATTCCCTGCGCGGACGATCCGGCTGGTCCATATGCACAACTTTCCCTGATGGCCAAGCGCAAATGCTGCGGACTTGCAAATATCGCATCCACAACTGAGGATCATGCACTTTTGCAGGTGGAGCTCGGACACGGCATCATGATCATCCCCCACCACCTCAAGCATCATGTGTATGCGCATACAAGGACAATCCCTATATCCGATCCGGATTGCTTCTTTCCAATTTACGCATACCATAACCTGAACAATAAGAACGGCGCCGCAATGTTATTTTATGAAAGTATGACAAAACACTTTCAAAAGAGCATGCTTTAAGACACGCTGATTCCGTAGTCCGCTTTTATGCAAATTTTTGATTTTATACATAATAATTTCCTTTATTGTTATCTTCCATGCAATATTTATTGCTGCAGTCAGAAGGCAAAATTTTGAACCGCGGCAATCACTTCCTCAATTTGGGCGGAACTGATGTTATCCATATGAAAACCGCCAGTGCACACAACAGTTACACCGTACTTTTTGGATGCTTTTTCCGCCAGTATACGGCATATAACATCATCTTTATGCCCGGTGACATTCATCACAGAAGATGTTGTGCTGGCAGATTCGTCCCCAGTCAGTGAAAAACGGGGAACTGCCAGCACCGCTGTTCCTATATGGGGTCTTTCGCCCCCCTGAATCGTAATCAGAATATCTTCCCCTATACGTCGGGTAGAGATATATAATTTCGCGAATGATAATTTAATTTCTGTTTCCATAAATCTCCCTTTATCTTACATTTTTCAGAACATCATTTTCGTCAATCAGGATAACCACCCTTTTCCTTAATCTTATTCAGCCGCCGGGATAAAATTTAATTGGCAAGTTCAAAGTCCTCTGGTTCTCTTTAGTATATCCCATAATCCAGGTAGTTGTAAAGATTATCCAGGATCTCTCATTCAGCTTCCCTGGAACGGGTTATTTTTTAATGGTTCCTAAATGCCACCCTTCCGCCTGCTCCCTGATTCGCACGAACTCCCTGTAAGTTCCTTCCTGCTCCAGAAGCTCCTTATGAGTCCCTCTCTGCGCCACAAAGCTGGCACTTTCTTGATTTCATTGGAAAACACCTCCAGCTTTGCAAGGGAACCCACCATGGACAGGGACAGCATGACCGCAAGCGCCGCCTGTGCCGCCGTAACCACTCCGTCCGCCCAAGCAGAAGCGCCGCCGGCAGTACGCCTAACAGAGTGAACGAGAACAGGGCAAATTCCAGCTTCATCGTCACCCATGTGGAAGAGAGCCATCTGATCACAAATGTCCTGTAATTCAGGATAGCGGACGAAAATTTCTCGTAAGACTCCCCCGCCCTGCCAAATGCCTTGATGACCTCGATACCTTCCGGCTCAATGTCCTCGATTTTCTATACCATAATCCCCCTTAATCTCCCCGATGCTGTGTTTCGTCACTTCCCCCAGCGGCGCGTGCAGAAACCGATCTGCCACACGGCCCCGCAACCTCCGCTGTCTGCTGATTCACACCGGACACCTAACCGATCAGCCCCAGGGAATAGATGGCAAAAGCAGATGCCAGGGCAAAACCTCGCTGTACTTATACGTGTCCTTTTTGACTTCATAATGAATGCGCTCCGTGCTGCCTGACAGCAGGATCGTGTATGCCAGGATACTGCCCAGGCCAAAGATGACCGCGATCACGAAAAATGCCATGGGAACCGGGTTGGTGTCCTTGTCATAAATGAACTGCGGGACGAGGGACAGAAGGATCCCCACGATCGCACCCCCGAAGGAACGTGCGCGGGAGAGCTTGGCATTTTCAACCGGATCGGAAGTGATCACCGTCGCCAGCGAACCATATGGCATCGAGGCGCCAGTGTAACACATTCCGTATGCAATGTAGGCAAAACACACCCACGTGTGTTTCCAGAAATCGGCAAATCCTGACACATTGGTGAAATTGCGATCAGGAACAGTGTTCCCATGAAATAAGTACTGACACCCTGCACATATGTGCAGAACACAAGAAAATACGCATCGACATACAGATTTACAAAACTGCCTCCCACATCTCCGAATAGATAGTATACCTGATCCTTGACGCCAAACTTCTTTTTCTTTTTTCCATGTTGATTCCTTTCTAGCAATCTGCACAAAAGCGCCATTTCCTTTTACTATTTTTTGTGATATTTTTATTATAAGGAATCTGAATCACATAGAAAATGATAATTACGGGAATTTATATTGTGATTCCGGTAAACAAATGAAAAAAGCCCTAGGAGGTGCAAAAATGCGGACCCGCTCATTTGAGGGTGTGTTCAACATATATCAGGAGCTCAAGATGCAGTCCCAGTTTGTAGAGGCACACCGGGATATCAGCACGCACGGCGACACAGTCCAGCTTCACAGCCACTCTTTCTACGAACTGCTGTATATCTGTTCAGGAAAGATAGAATATCTGCTTGGCACAGAACGGTGCGAGATTCAGAAAGGAGATGTCATCATCATTCCACCCAATCTCAGCCACCGCCCGCTCTTCACCATGGATATGGACGGCAGAAAATACGAGCGCATTGCGGTCTGGCTCAGCACAGCCTTCGCTGATTCCTGCAAAGATCTGCTGTCCGAGTTCTCAGAGAGCCATATCCTGCATTTGGGCAACGGACACTGGAATGCCATGTACGACTACTTCAGCCGGATCTACACAGAGTCAAGCCAGCAGCGCAAAGCCTACGAAAACGTTCTATACGGAAATGCACTCGCGCTGATGGCGTTGTTGTCGCGCGCGCTTGCGAGCGAGACACATCAGGCTGCAGAAAAGGGGGAACTGCTGGACGATGTCATTTATTTCATCGATATTCATCTGAGTGAAAAAATATCTCTGGAAGAGACAGCACGCTATTTTTATGTGAGCCAGAGCACACTCAGCAAACTTTTCCGCAGCCGCTTAAATGAAAGCTTTTACCAGTACGTCACACAGCGCCGCCTGATCGCCGCAAAACAGTTGGTTTACAGGGGACTGTCATTGAATCAGGCCAGTGAACAGGCTGGCTTCATGGTCTCTCCGATCCAATACAAAGAGCTGATCCGCCAGTGACAGTGTTTTTGCCGCGCCATCACTGCGCCAGCAGCACATATCTGAAACATTCCTCCATTCCCGACTTGGTATAGCTGTTCACAAAGCCATACAGCGCCCAGCCCTGTCCGCGCGTCCACGCGGAACCTTCCCCATAGCCCTGTCCGCCATGGCTTTTTACAAATGCCCCTGTCTCAGGATCAAACTCCCCGATGTGGATCACCGAGCCGTCCTTTCTGATAAAGTGCGTCATGACACTGTCCGCATGGCGCATGGCAATATGCCGGTATCGCGGATCTCCAGTCTCCTTTGACGCCCAGTACAGCAGCGATATGTTAAACATGCAGTCAATGATCGCCCAGCCTCTGGTGTCCTGATCCGGTAAATCATTCCATGCACGAATATAATTTCCCTGCGGATTAAAACGTCCAGCCAGAAGATTCGCGGCGTGCAGCGCAGCCTTTTTCGCTTCCTCGTTTCCTGTGATCCTGTAGTCGGCCACCACAGCCGGCAGAAACATAAATCCCACATCATGGTGAAGCCCGTAGAAATCCGAGAAAGTCTGTTCCAGCTTTTTCTCACATTTCCTCGCCATGTCAATGTAGCGCTCCTCCCCCGTATCCTGGTACAACAGCCACAGAATCCCGCCCCAGAAGCCATTCGTCCACCAGTTCAATCCATCATCTGTATTCCAGTCTTTTGTGCTGTCGCTCCGGTCGTCGTAGTTTCCATTTTCATCCGTCGTGTAGGGAATCTTATCTTTATTTTTCTCGCTTACCCAACTGATCTTTTCCCTGATTTTTTCAACCGTATCTGTGATCCATCTCTGTTCGTCCATATCTCTCCTCCGTTTGTTTTTCCTTATGGTTTCAAGGAACTGTTGATAGTTTCCAAGATTCCTGATCCTACTATAAAGATTTGAACGACCTCCTGCAATGACCTTTGATGTGATCAACTGACATTTTATGCTTTTTAACAACAGGGCTTATCTATTCTCCTGCTGATACAGCCGCAGCCGCTCATTCATTCGTTCCGCCTGCTTTTTCCCCCGCCTCCACACAACAGCGGAAACAAACACAAAGATAGCCGCTATGGCAAGGAGCATCGCCAGTACCATCGGCAGATTGTCAAGATAGAACCACTCAAACCAGATCCCGCAGCCCAGGACGATCGCATTCGTCAGGACATAATGGCATACATAAATACACAGCAGCGCCTTTTTGCCGATCTCCCGCTGCGGATAAAAACCTGCCACAAGACTGCACAGAAAGGAGACACCCAGAATCTGCCACAAAATCTCCACCCCCAGTACCGCCTGCTGCCAGAACACAGTAATGTACAATGCCGTCACAGCAAGCACACAGGTTGTCACACACACAAAGACAAAAGCCACATCTCTTAACCGTTTCACCTTCGACAGATTGACAATGCAGGACTTGGACGCACGGAAAAAATCCGTTCCCTGGAAAATCTCCTGCAGCTCATACAGTTTCATCCTGGTCTCATAGACCTCCTTTTCCAGATACAGGAAAACCTTATTGTCCACCGCCTCAAAATAATAGATCTCCTCCGGCGCGACCTGAAAATAATTCCCGGCCTGCAGGGCAGTGATCTTCTCCCGCCCCGCCTTGACCGCATAGATCAATTTTAACAGCTGCTGATCCATATGACGGCAGCGGACAATGATCTCATCCTCCTCGCCCTCGCCCGGCTCTGTGATCGTAATCTTCATAACCCCTCCAATTTCATCTCAACGGTCTCTCAGCCTGCGCCGCCTGCTGATCCACACGGATATCGTTACAGCCATTATAGCATATACCGCGATCAATAAAAACTGAAACTGCAGCGACACTTCCTGATCTCCTATGAAAATGGTCACGCCCATCTGCTCGCGAAACTGCTCTCCCGCGGTCCTGGGCAGCCCGTCAAATGTCCGCGCGATGGCGTCTTCCGTGCAGACGTCCCGCATCATCGCGGCGCCGTGCAGCACCGGCAGGCATTTCAATACGCTGCCGACACTCTCCGGCAGCATGGACATCGGCAGGTAAATGGCGCCCACAAAGCCTACCAGCGTCCCTATGATCGTCATCATGCTGCTCCACGCGCTCTCGCTGTGCACAAACAGCGCAAGCAGATAAAACAGCGCCGCATACATAAACGTGTTCAGCACAATCATGCCAGATAATTTCAGGCAATCCGCCACACCGAGCAGCGGATACCCGCACAATGCCATGTAGGCTTCACCCAGCGCCAGTGTCAGCACACACATGCCTGTACCGACAATCCATGCTGCAAAGATATATCCAAGCGCGGTCTGAATCCGCCTGACCGGCGCCATGTAAAAACACGCCAGCCTGTTTTTCGCCTCGTCCTGCACCATCGTTCCCATGATCGTCAGTGTGATCGTGACTGCATTGACCTCCAGGATCCCCGCAAGCGTCCACATCTGTATCAGCCAGGCAGCATTTCTCTCGTCCGCCGCGGTATCCCGCACCCCGCCGGACGCCGCGAGCGCGCTCACCACGTTTTCGCTGTTCATGCTTCCCAGAAAGATGACCATCAAGGCCAGCACGATCAGCATGGACAGCACGGAAAAAAAGACGGACACGTAATCCCTGATATAAAGCAGCATATTTCTCTTTGACAAATAATAGATTTCTTTCATTTTAACCCTCCAGTATTTTTCCTGTCACGTTCAAGAACACATCGTCCATGGAGCCCTGCACCATCTCAAACCCGTCGATCAGTTCCCTCACACTGTCCAGAACCGGCAGCGCCGCCTTGCTCTCCGGCACAGCCGTTCCAGAGACTCCCACACCTTTTTTCTCGTGGCGGGATCAAGCCCTGTCGTCGGCTCGTCCAGAAACATGATCTGCGGCGTATTGACCAGTGCCCTTGCGATCTCGCACCGCCTCTTCTGCCCGCCGGAAAGTTTTGCAAACCGCCTGTGATATACGTCCTCGAGTTCCAGTATACCGCATATCCTCTCAATGGAAGCACGCAGCTTTTTATGGTCTCTCTCGTACAGCACACCCCTGACAAACAGGTTTTCCTCCACGGTCAGCTTGTCGTCCAGACAGTTATTCTGATAGACGACTCCGATCCGCTTCCTGATCTCCTCGTCCTGTTCTCCCGCCTGAAATCCGCAGACCTCCACTCTTCCCGCCGTCGCCGGATAGAGCGTGCAGAGCATGTTGATCGTCGTGGACTTGCCCGCGCCGTTGATGCCCAGAAAGCCAAACAGCTCCCCACGCTTCACCTGAAAACTGATGTCGTCCACCGCCTTTACATCGCCAAAATACTTCTTTAATCCCTCTGCTTTGATCACTGGTCCCATCTGCCTGTTCCTTTCTATTCCTTTTTATTCCTTTTTATTTCTTTCTATTTTATTTCCTCCAATGCTTCATTCCTAAACATCATACGCAAAAAAGGCAGCCGCCGCAATCGCAATGCGGCAAGCTGCCTTTTTGAATCTGTAAGTTGCCATGGCAGGGCGCAACATGCACTGTCGCCCCTCCATCATTTGTTCCGCACCGTGCACACAAACTCCCATTCACCTGCTCCGGCGGGCACTCCGATCAGTATGGTGAAATCGCTGATTTCACACTGACTGTCCTGTGTTACTCCCGTGCGCAATACAGCACGACCCGCACCTGGCTGAAACCGGCGTGGTTCAGCGCGGTTACTCCCGTGCGCAATACAGCGCGACCGCCTGGCTGACAAACGCCGCGGTACCCTCCCCGCCGGCTTTGTCTATATTGCGCTTCATGCGCTCATCACCCGCGTACATCTCGCCCAGACCGCGCAGGATCTCGTCCGTACACTGGTAATAATGCTCCGTGATAAACGCCTGTATCCCGGCAACCTCCTCCTGCACTGCCTGATCCGCAGGAGAGCCCTGCCGCAGCCTGCCGATCCTGGCAAAGCGCTCCATCAGCCGGCTGGCGATCTCTGCCTGCTCTGTGTCCGTCCTCCCTTTTGCCTTCTGCTGATATTCGCCATATGCCGCGGTATCACCCCACCGCCTGCGGACCTCCTCCTCATACTGTTTCATTTCTTCTTTTTCAAATGCGTCAAAAGCCTTCATATCCATTGTTTCCACTCCTTCTTCCTGCAACCTGCGCGCAAACGAGATCAGCTTCTGCGTGTGGGCGAGCTGCAGCTCCAACAGTCTGATCTGCTGTGCAAGCGCCTCCCGCTGGTCAAAATCCGGACTATCCAGAATCGTCCTGATCTGTTTCAGCGGAAACTGTAGCTCGCGGAACAGCAGTATATTCTGCAGGCGTTTTAACTCGTCGTCACCGTACAGGCGATACCCGGCCTCCGTCACCCTGGCAGGCTTCAACAAGCCGATCGCATCATAGTGGTGCAGTGAGCGGACGCTCACACCCGTCAGTCTGCTTACCTCGTTTACTGTCAGCATCGTTCTTTCCTTTCCTTACATATTTTATTTTATACGTTCTTCCCGGGAATAAACTTATCATAAACTATGACACAGTGTCAGAGTCAAGACTTTTTTGCATTTTTTGTCTTTTCTTTTGTCATAAAGGCTGCGGCCCACTCCGAGGCAGTTCATCCGGACATCCTGCGCCGTCATCAGTCGTTTAACGTAGATTATACCAGCTTCACCGCCGCCGTATCCGCGTAGATCAGCGGCGCTTTATGCTGGAAAAAGACGGTTCCGTCCCGGGGCGCCGCAAGCTGCTCCAACAGCGTCCCTTCATATGGGTCTGTGATCTCGGCGAGCAGCTGCCCTTCGTACACTTCCTCCCCGACATAGACTTTATTTTCATAGATACCCGCCGCACTGCACCGCACGGACAGCAGGTCGTCATCGCAGAGCACCTGCGAATTGTAATGATAGCCGCCCGTGATGCTGCTGTGCAGAACCCCTTCGCTGTTCAGCATGTGCTCGATGCCTTTCACCGCGTCCGCCGCGCTCCTGCGGTCGATCTCGTCCGTATCCGTCGTGTAAATGCTAAATGCCTTCGTCTCCCAGATCTGCCAGTTGTAGTTGAGCGTCGTGGTGTCAAAAGGACGGGCACCGTGCGTGATCACATACGGAAACGCGAATTTTTTCGCTGTTTCAATATCCTCAAATCCGGTCTTCATCATACGGATATGAGGCAGAAAACGCCCCGGCATATAATTCGAGGCAAACTGGATTCCGATCTGATAATCCTTGACTGCCTCAAACACGCCTGCCGCGATGCGCTGCGTCGTCTCCCCCTCGCTGTATCCGGGAAACATGCGGTTGATGTCCGTATTGTCCGTTGACCAGAAACGCTTCCCGATATTCATGGAGTACGAATTGACACACGGAATGACAAGAATGCTTTTCCCCTCCGCAACCGCACGCTGCTCCTCCAGTTTTTTCAGACGCTGGATCAGCCTGCTGCACGCATACATCTGCTGCACCTCATTTCCACGCATACTGCCGACGACACACACAGTCTTTTCTCCATCACTGCAATCGCCAAACACATACCCAGTCACGCGCATCGGCTCCCTGTACAGCGCGTTCAATTCATAGATCACTTTCTTCTGCATAAATATACTCCCTGCCTTTCACACATCCATTCCGCCATCGGCGGCTCAGGCAATCCGTGAAGAACGCTGCTCCTGCGTTCTTCGGGGTGAAGCTATAGATTTTCTTAGTCTGCGTTTTTTGCAGGCTTAGAAAATCTCTTCACACTTTCAACAACCTTCCTACCAGGGAACCTTCATCGACCACCGGATATTCCCTGATGGTAAAGAGAATCCCTTTTTCGGGCGTCGTGATCCCGGACAAAACCTCCCCGGTCAGCGGGTTGACGATATCTCCTACCTTATCCCCTTCCGCAAGCTCCGTCCAGTGCTTTGCCTCCGACACAAAGATGCCTGCCCTGGGCGCATTGAAAAAGACAACGCCGTCCGCCCGGTCATCGACAATCGGTTCCCTGACAGACCGTGTTTCGCCCTTCCAGATTCCGAGCATTTTCATCGTATTCATCAATCCGTCCGCGAGCTGATTACAGTACGCCTTCGTGATACGCATACCGACACCCGCCTCCACGACAAGCGTCGGTGTGCCCGTGCTGTTAAGACTGTACGCGAGTGTGGATTCGAGGACAGTACTCGCCGCGTGCACCCACACAAAATCGACATTCATATGGCATGCGAGCGGCACCAGTACGTCCTTGCTGAGCTCATTGATGCGGATCTGCGGTATCTCTGTCAGATAAATATTGCTGGCATGGATATCCACCACCAGGTCTGCACCCGACAGTTCTTCTATGATTTTGTGTGCCACATACTCCGTCATGGCGCCATCTTCGCTCCCCGGAAAAATCCGGTTCATATCGAGGTCAAACCCCGGAATCCCCCTTGTGATGGAATCAATCCCCATAGGGTTCATCGCCGGGTACACATCTACGATACCCGCAAGGCACTCCGGCTGCTCCCTGATGCGCCTGATAACCTCATAACAGACATACTGCCCCTCTAATTCATCACCGTGGATTCCGGTCACGATGCCGATTCTCTTTCCACTATTCCGCGCCTCGTCCGAAGGCAATAATCTGTTTCTCCTGATATTTAATGTCTCTCCAACTGGCAGCTTCACCTGACAGATCGAGCTGATTTCGGATATGATTTCTTTTGACATTTCACTCCCAGACCTTTCATAATCGTTAAACGCATCTTCCTACACCGTCACCACCACTTCCACCCGCTGCGTCTGCATCCCGCCGCCCCGGAACGTGCCGCGGTTGACGATGCAGTCCTGGTAGTCCCGCCCGTGCGATATTTTAATATACGTATCGTCCACAACCTGATCGTTTGTCGGGTCGATTCCATACCATCTGCCGTCCGCGCACACCTCCACCCACGCGTGCGAGAACCCTTCCCCCTGCATCATACCGACAACATAACGGCTCGGAATATCCGCAATCCTGCACAGCGCGAGCATAATGTGGGCGTAATCCTGACATACGCCCCTTTTCCCCGCCAGAGCCTCCTCGGCAGTCGTGCGTATGTCCGTTACGCCCTGTACATACTCCATATCTTCGTAAATCTGATGCAAAAGCCTTGCGGCAAAAGCGAGCACTCCCTCGCCTTCCCTCAGACCGTGCAGCCTGTAATATTTTTTTAAAGCGTCCCCCGCTTTTGTATACTGCGAGGGAAATCGATAGGGAGCCAGCTCGATCATCTTGTTATCGCATGCCAGCTGTGTATCTTTCCTCACCGCAGCCTCCCCCGACACCTCCACGCAAAACTCGTTGTGGAGACGATCGATCTCACCATATATGTAACGGTTTCCAAAACTGTCAACGCTGTCGCTGTAGTCACACTCCGGCTTCAGGTCAATCCTGCACGCCGATATTGTCTGCCGGTCATCGGTCTGCGGTATCATGCGCAATGCAAACTGGTGTTTCCAAACCGGCTCCGAAAATTCCAGTGACATACAGTAGCGAAACTGCAGCGTCCTGTTCTCCTGCATAATCCCAATCAGCCTCCACTCATAAATTGTCCAATCCCATGCAGCTGCCAATTCCCCACAAATCTGTGCCTCCACACAAACCTGCCGTGTGAAATCTCTGATTACACACTCCCTATATTTTCACAAGACTTTCTATATTTCTCACGATACTACCGTAATCGACCGTCTCCGTCACGTCCATCTGCCCGATCGCGTCATTCAGAAAATCAAGGCAGTTCTGGTTATAGGGCATACCGCTGCCGGCCAGTCTGACATGCATGCGGCACAGCTCACTCTTTAATTCCCTGGCGCCAATCTTCAGCCGCGCATACAGATCGATGCGCTCCACCCTTTTTCCGGTCCTGATGATATTTCTGATCGTCTCGCTTTCTATAAAATCATCCGCGATTCCCCAGAAAGCGAGAATGTTGTCCTGCACATTCTGCAGCTCCAGAAGCGGCGCACGCGAGATCTTTGCCTTGTTGATCGCATAGATGGCAAGCTGTATGTACGACAACGTCTCGCTTCCGATCTCCTCGCGCAGCACGATGGCATTATCATACGCGCGCATGAGGTTGCTCAAAATGGAGTTTGGATCCGTCTCGTCAAAACCATACCGCTGGTTAAAATCGTCCTTGTCCTTATAAATATTTGGAATCTCCAGCATCATGCAAAAGTCCGAATAATTTTCACCAATGTCATCGATCATGTCATCGTAGCACTTCGAGTACAGCCGTATCGTTGTGTACACCCGCTCCGAGTACCTTCCAAGCCAGTACAGCCTGTTTGTCTGTTCTAATGAGATAATACCCATGTGTCCTTAAATCCTCCTCCCTGTGATGAATTCACGATAAACGAATCCGGATTACGCGAAAACCTGGTGAGCCCGCTCTTCCAGACATAAGGCTCCTGTGCCATCAGCACAAACGCGCGCAGATCCGCTTTCCGCGCCACCACCGTATCATTGTCCTGTATATCGAGATCCTGAAAATCAATCACTTCCTGCGCGATAAACCGCCTGGGCTCCTTTTTCAGCAGCGCGATAAAATCCGCTTTCTGCTGTGTCGTCATGTTGCTGCCAAACACGACGCCGTAACCGCCTGCCTCCGCCACATCCTTGAGCACCAGCTCGTCAAAGTGTGCGAGCACATACGCCATATCCTCCTCATAAAATGGCAGATACGTCGGCGCATTGGACAAGACAGGTTCCTCGCCGAGATAGTATCTGATCATCTTCGGCACAAAATAGTAGATGCCCTTATCGTCCGCGATACCATTTCCGGGCGCATTGAGCAGCGCGATATTCCCTTTTCTGTACACGTCAAAAATATGCGGTATCCCGATCACGGACTCTGGATTGAAATGCATGGGATCCAGGTATTCGTCGGAAATCCGGCGGTACACGGCGCCCACCCTCTCCCGCTTGCCCTTATAATCTACATAGTAAAGCTTATCGTTCTCCACGATCAGCTCACTTCCGTTGACAAGATGCGAACCAGTCTTTTCCGCGAGGTAAGAATGTTCAAAATAAGCAGCGTTATATCTTCCCGGTGTCAGTATGACCGTGTGTCCCCCGACATTCACGTTGTCGAGCGTCCTCCGCAGCAGCTGCGCATAATTCCTGTTATCCTCGAGCGGATTGTCACGGAACGTCTTGGGGCTGCTCCGGCGGCACAGCTCCCGTGCGATCATGGGATAGGACGCCCCCGACGGCACGCGCAGATTGTCCTCGAGAATATACCACTTCTCATTTTTTCCTTTCACAAGGTCAATGCCGGAGATGTGTGAGTAGATCTTTTTGACCGGCGTCACACTCTCGCACTCCGGCATATAACCGCTCGACGCGAAGATAAAATCCTCCGGTATCACCCTGTCCTTCACGATCTTCTTGCCATGATAGATGTCGTCCAGAAACAGGTTGAGCGCCACGACCCGCTGCTTCAATCCCTTTTCCAGATAGTCGAACTCCTCCCGCCGGATCACACGCGGTATGGCATCAAACGGGAACAGCTGCTCCTTGAAGGTGTTATTTTTATAGATGCCAAATTTCACACCGTATCTGGCCAGCAGTCTGTTTACATTTTCTGTATTGTCAAGTAAATCCATCTCATACATACGCTCACGCACCTTTCTCTGTATGGTTTTTGCTTGCTCTGCACGCCGGACGTCCGTCAGCGTATGCTGATAATCTTCCTCTGGACGCCCGTGTGCAATCGAGTAGGGAAGAGCCATCTTCACCTACTCGACGCGCCGGGCGTCCGTCAGCGCATGCTGACATTCTTCCTCTGGACGCCCGTGTGCATAAAAAAAGACGCCCTGCCCGATACAGAACGCCTTTGTTCACACAACGATTATGTTATCAGTTTACACGAATTTTGCCGTTTGTCAATGATTTGCAGAAACATTTTGGAAAGAACCGTTATAGCGTATTTGTTTGTGTTTTATACTGCATTTATTACCTTTAAAATATACTCGAGCTATCTCCTTAAGGAGACACGCGACAGCGCCTACACCAGCCAGCTCCACTCTGACCAGAAACTCGCACCAAATTCAGTCGCCTTAGCCTGCAACGATTTCTTCATCTGGCACAAATCTCCCACTAACTGCGACGCACATCTGACGGAAACCATTTTTCAAATACGCTCCAAAAAACTGCATTGACACCTGACATGAAGATTTGACATGCCAATGACAATGCCCTATAATGTAATCAACTGATCTTTTATGTTTTTTTTGCACTGGATCCTGTTTATATGGAGGAAGATTATGATAAACGTATTGAACTGCGGCCACAACTCCCGTCACAAAAAACCCTGCGACATCCTGCATCCCGCCGGGCTCAACGACTATCTTTTTCTGCTGGTCAAACAGTATTCCTGGTATTATGACAGCGATGGGAAACGCGCCGTCGCGCCAAATTCCGTCCTGCTCTTCCCTCCTCGCACCCCGATCCACTATGGCTGCGATACCGATGACTACAACGATGACTGGATCCACTTTGACCTGACGGAAGCGGATACGGACATATTGGGCACGTTCCATTTTCCATATGGTACGATCCTGCAGCCGCGCGATTTTCGCAGGCTGTCTGATTACGCCAGACTGATCTCCGATGAATTTCACTCGGACAGAATCCATCGCGAGGAGATCATCGACAGGCTCATGCACATTTTCATGTGTGCGCTGCATGAAGAATTGATCCGTACAGAGGAGCAGTCGACCGTTATGCCAAAATATTACCGTGAATTTGCCAGCATCCGCACGCAGATCTACAATGCCCCCGCCGCAGACTGGACCGTCAACCAGCTCGCAGACACGCTGTGCCTGAGCTGCTCCCACTTCCAGCACCTCTACAAGCGCTTTTTCGGCTGTTCATGCCAGCATGACATCATTCTCGCCAGAATAGCCCTCGCCAGATTTTACCTGACCTCAACCGATATGAGCATCTACCAGTTAAGCCTCTTCTGCGGCTATGAGACAGACCTGCATTTCATGCGGCAGTTCAAGAAGCACACCGGCACGACGCCGTCAGCATACCGGCGCCAGACACGCTGCACGGATAAATGAGTTCCTCACGATTATCTGACACGCTAAATGTCAATGTTTAAATCGCGCCGCACCAGCATCCCGCTGATGCAGATCGTAACAAACTCCGTCACCGGCGCCGCCAGCCACACCCCTGTCATGCCAAGATACGCCGGGAGCACAAAGATGCACGCCAGCAGCACCACAAGCCCTCTCGACAGGGAGATCACCGCGGACTCGAGCGATTTCCCGATCGATGTAAAATAAAACGAAGTGACCGCATTGATCCCGGAAAAGAAAAACGAAACCATAAAGATCATCATGCCGGACTGCACCATTCCCCGAATCGCGTCATTTTTCACAAAGAGCCCGCTGTACCACTCCGACAGAAACCCCATCACCACAAAAACCGCCGCGCCGATCGCACACACCATGCCATTTGTCCTCCTGCGCAGCCTTCCCGCCAGACCATGCTCCCCTGCCCCATAGCTAAAACTGACCAGCGGACTTGCACCCTGCCCAAATCCTACGACGATCATGCCAAACACATAGGACACATATCCCACGATCGTGAACGCCGTGACGCCGCTGACACCGATCCGTCTCATGATCACATAGTTATAGGCAAACATCGCGATCCCTGTCGACATCTCACCGATAAACTCCGAACTCCCGTTGAACAGCGTCCTTCTTAAAACATCCAGCGAAAAGGAAAACCGCCCCAGCCGGTACACTTTCGCTTTTCTCAGAAAAAAGAACAGGATCAGCCCCAGGGAGACCAGCGCGGAGATCAGGGACGCAGATGCGATCCCGGCGATCCCGGCGCGAAGGACAGCCGCAAATATGTAATCCAACGCAATGTTTGTCAGCACACTCACAACATTGACCTTCATGTAGTACTGCGGATCGCCCTCTCCCCTGATGAACATGCCAAAGGACGAATTGACCACCATCACGACCAGCTCCAGCAGCAGGATACCATAATACGTCCGAAAATATTCCCGCACCAGTCCTTTTGCCCCCAGAACATCCAACACCGGTTCAAAAAACAGCGCCACCAGCAGTCCTGTCATCACAGCGGCCACCACTGTTGTCACGATCGTCTGACGAAAAACCTGACCGCACGCTTCCATATCCCCGGCGCCAAGTGCCATCCCCGCGATCGCAACGCCGCCGACCGATACCATCAGGCCGACCGACAAAAATAAGTAGATGACCGGCAAGCCCAGATTGACAGCCGCAATGCCCTGCTCCCCGACATAATTGCCGATAAAATAACCATCCACCACCGTGATCAGCGAAGTCAGCACCATCGCGATGATAGCCGGGATCGAGTACTGCAGGATCATCCCCGCCGTGTTGTTTCTGATCCTCTCCAGATCCATAAATATCTCCTCCTGTCATTCACATTCCCGAAAGTCACACTTTGACTTTGGTATGCTCCATTATAGAAGGAAAATGAAATATAAACTTCTGAATTCTTGCTCTCTCTACATACCGGACCCGTCCTCTTTTCCTACTGTTCTTTGAGCGGCATACAGATATCCATCTCCAGATAACCGGATCTGCTGTCCACTTTGTGATAGATATCAAATCCGCTGCGGTAATCCAGCGTGTACGGCGTCCGCGGCAGCCACACTGTAAATATGGTCTGATACGCCGCATAAATATGTTTTCCCAATCCCTTATAAGGGTACACTGCGCACTTGCCGCCCTCTATCGTGCAGGTATTGTACATCGGAGCGCTCACTTTCAAAGCATCTGCGTTCACAGCACTTCGATCCACACTCATGCAGATATCATAGAGACACCCGTCTGCGTCCGTGATGACCGGATCATCAAAAGTCCGTTCCAGAAACTGCGTGTCCCTGGTCACAAACTCCCGGTACTTCCCGATAAATTCGTCCCACTGTCCGCTCAGATGACGGTAGCTGCCGATCCTGCGCTCATACAGGACAAAATAGTCCGGGAGATTCCGAATCGTGATCTTTCGATCACACTCCTCAAAGCTCTCCAGACAGCTATATGTCCCGGAAACCGATCCCTCCCCTCCATGCGCGCCCGGCGAGCGCAGTGCGGCTGCATCCAGATGCATAAAGGCGTGTCTCACCGTCGCCTGCTCGACGTTCCTGCGGAAGCTCACCGGATTGGTCTGATACCGCTGGCGGAACATCCAGCTGTAATTGGACGGACTGTAGCCGAACTCACAGCCGATATCCGTCACCGTCCGCTCAGGCTCCACTTTCATGCGGAATGCACTCTGTTCCAGTTTCATCCGCCTGATGAACGCATGAACACTCTCCCCGGTCTCTTTCTTGAACATTCTGCTGAAATGATATTTTGAAAAATGACAGTGCGCCGCCACATCATCGACAGACAGCTCCTCATGAATGTGCTGCAGGATATAGTCGATCGCTCGGTTGACGGCCTCGTTTGTGATCATTGACATGCTGATACCACCGTCGTCAGCACCAGTCTCGCCTCCAGATCCGCCGCACCGGCAAAATTTCCGCGCAGGATATCCCTCCTGTCCAGCCGGACCACCACTGGTCTCTCATTGGAGATCGAAAAGAAATTGTCGCTGAAAATGACGTCCGCGTCGGCAAAATCCATCTCCACAAACGGCGCAAACCCGTCACTGCGCACGGTGATCTCAAAACAATTCCCCGCTTCCATCACTTCCGCCGTCAGATGCACCGCCGGCAGCTCCAGATGCTTGTACGGTATCAGGGTATCTGTGTCAGTCAGTACAGTCCCGTCCGCCAGAACCACCTCCGCCTCCAGAAACAGATCATCCGCACCGGCAAACCCCGTGTCCGCAAATTCCGTCTGGAATGGACACCGGAGAAGCTCTGCCGCGCTGAACGCACCTGCCTGTCCGTCTGCATTCCATTCTTTGACGATGCCAAATCCCATATCCCGGACGCGCAGCGACGCACTGCACTTTTGCTCCGCAGACGTCTCATTCTCGATCCATACACTGATGTGATCCTGCGCCTTCTGTATGCTTACTGCGATCGGTGCGTAGAACTTCGCCGCCATATAATGCAGTGCCTTCCAACGGCCATAATAGTCAATGCCCGCCCATGAAGCCACCGGCCAGTTATCGTTGATCTGCCAGTACAGTGCCCCCATACAGCGTCCCCGGTTGCGCCGCCAGTGGTCTACGCCGCTCTTGATCGCCATTCCCTGCAGGATCTGGGACACATAGAGCAGACTCTTAAAATCCTTCGGATACTTAAAATTCTCGGAGAGATAATAGAGTATCTTTCCGTTTGCGGCGCCATTCTTCTGATGGCTCTCCATCACTTTTGAAAAAATGTTCCTGTCCTTCTCCAGTGTAAAGCGCTCCACCGTCTTCAGGCACGGAAACGACTGAAAGCCAAATTCAGAGCAGAACCGGAAATAGTATTTCTGATAATCGCTAAACGGCCTCTGTCCGTGCCACACGTCCCAATAGTGCACGTCGCCGCGCCTGTCAGAGTCCGGATCGTCAAGACAGCCGCCCGAAGACGGGGACGAAGGCCAGTAAAAGGTCACATCATCCGCCTCCCGCAGCGTCCTCGGCAGGATCTCCTCAAACAACCTGATATAATCCGCGCGCAGGTACACAGACTCCTGCTGGAAATCTCCCCAGTGATGCCATGCAGACTCGATCTCATTGTTGCCGCACCAGAGCCCGAGCGATGCATGATGCCTCAGCCGCCGCACATTGTCGAGCGTCTCCTGCCTGACTGTCGCCGCAAAATCGTCCGTCACGTCGTACGCATTGCACGCATACATCAGATCCTGCCACACGATCAATCCATATTCATCGCACAGATCATAAAAAGTATCGGACGGATAATAACCGCCTCCCCAGACACGGACGCAGTTAAAATTCGCGCGGACACAGCATTTTAACAGGTACTCCTGCCTCTCCCCTGTGATCCACGGATACACCGCGTCCTCCGGGATATAGTTGCCGCCCTTTGTGAAGATCTTCACGCCGTTCACGATAAAGGCAAACTCATTCCCCCACTCGTCCGCCTCCTGACTGACCGTCAGCGTGCGCAGACCGATCGTCTTTTCGACCGTCTGGACAGCCTCCTGCGCAGAATGGTCCGCAACAGAGACCGTCAGTTTATACAAAGACTGCTCCCCATAACCGTTTGGCCACCAGAGCTTTGGATCCTCCACGACGATCTCCGCCTCATAAACATGTCCATGACCCTTTTCGTCCGGCGCTGCATCAGCACACCCTGCCGCAGCTTCAGCAATGATCTTTGAACTGTCCATGCCGCTCTTTTCTGCCAGGATCACAGTGACTGCCGTTTCTGTCTGTTCCTCCGACACACTGTCTGACACCAGGACAACCGTCGTTCTGACGCGAACCTTTCCATCCTCATCATGAAACTGCCGGATCCGCACATCCTCTATTTTTACACCGCTGTTTCCCTCGATACAGATGTCGCGCCAGATCCCGGCGTCCACAAGCTGCGGTCCCCAGTCCCACCCAAACATGGAGTGCCCCTTGCGCACCAGCTGGTTTCCCCTAACCGCACCGCAGGGAACAATGTGGCTCTCCCTGTTTTCCCTGTACGGATAATCCGCAATGAACCGCAGCACTGAGCGGAATGTGATGCAGATCTCATTCTCCCCCTCATGAACATATTCCTTGACCGGCAAAATATAAGTGCGGTGCATATTGTCCGTCGCGGCAAGCTCCTTTCCGTTGATGCAGATCTGTGCCAGCGTATCCAGCCCCTTACAGACCAGGTTTAGCTCCTTTAACCCCATCAGCTCCTGATCTGCCACAAAGCTGCGCACAAACTGGTAATCCTTCCAGAACAAGTCGCGGACTTCATACTCGTTCTCCCTGTAATACGGATCCTCGATCTTTCCCGCCGCGCAAAGACCCGATATCACCGTCCCCGGTACCTCCACTGAACAAAGAGGCACTCCCGCCGCATCCCTCAATTCCCATTTTCCGTTCAGATCTAAAATCATCATACTGATCATCCTCTTTCTTTATTGTAAAAACCCCCAAAAGTATACGCTACTTCTGGGGGCATCCTGTTCTCAGCGCATCATCTCAGCCAGCACTTCCTTCGCCTTTTCCAACTGATTGTCTGTGCCATTTTTATATAACTCCGCATCAAACGGGATCTCCACATCCGGCTCAATGCCGATCCCGTGAATGTTATTTCCGTTTGGTGTAAAATAGCTGCTCACCGTGAGCTTGATCGCCGAACCATCCGACAAGTCGATCACCTTCTGAACGATCCCCTTGCCGAAAGTCGTGGTTCCCACGAGCTTGCCGATCCCGTAGTCCTTCACCGCGCCCGCGAGGATCTCCGAGGCGCTCGCGCTGTAACCGTTCGTGAGCACGACGAGCGGAACCTGGATCTGATTCTCCCCATTACAGGTATACTCCTCGCGCTTTCCGTATTTGTCCTCCGTGTACACGATCATTCCCTTGGGAAGGAGCATGCGGGAAATATCGCATACTGTCGAGAGGTTTCCGCCGGGATTGCTCCGAAGGTCAATGATCAGCCCTCTCATCCCCTCTGCTTTTACCTGTTCGTAAGCGCTCTCAAACTGTCCCGTCGTCACCATGTCAAACTCTGTGATCTGTATATACGCCATACCATTGTCGTACATCTCATACTCAACTGTCGGACTCTCGATCTTTCTGCGCTCGACATCGATATCGATCGGCTCCGGGGCGTTCTCCCGAATGACCGTCATCTTCACATACGTGTGCTCCTCACCCTTGATCTTGCTGACGACATACGTTTTATCCTTGCCCTGCATATCCTCATCATTGACCTTGTAGATGTAGTCCCCCTGCATCAGGCCACTCTCCTCAGCCGGCGTGTTTTTGATCACCCTGCTGATCTGCACGTATCCGGCGTCCCCGTCCTGTATATACGCACCGATCCCATAATACATTCCCTCTGTCTGCTGCTGCAGAGCGATGCGCTCCTCGCTCGTGTAGTAAACACTGTACGGATCGTCGAGCGCGTCCAGCAGTCCCTTATACAGTCCGTCCTCCAGCGTAGTCTCTTCCACATCTTTCCAGAAATATTTTCCGATCGTGTCCTCCAGCACGGCAAGCTTCTGCTCCACACTCTTATCGGTAATGCTCGTCGTCTGACCAGCTGCCATACCCGGGTCGGCACTGCCGCCTCCGAACGGCAATGCCGACCTGTAAAAGCGCACCACGCCAAATGCTCCGAGCGCCACTGCCAGCATAGTCAGAATCCCCGTCACGATCCCGAGAACATAATATCTCGTACCAGCGTTATGTCCTTTATCCTGCACAGGCCCGCTCATCTGATCTCCCGGCTGATTATTGATGTCATGATTACCATTTGAATATTGGTTCTGCATTTTTTGCCTTTCTATTCACACTTTTTTCCTTTTCACTTTAAATATTTCCACGGATTCACATAGCTTCCATTCAGGCGCACACCGAAATGAAGATGATTTCCCGTCGATCTGCCCGTCGTGCCGACCGCCGCGATCTTCTGTCCCTTCGTGACCTCCGCCCCCTGTGAGACGTACAGCTTCGACGCGTGCATGTAGATCGTGTACAGGTTGTCGCCGTGGTCGATCATGATATAATTTCCCATCGTCGAGCTGTAGGCAGCCGCCACCACCGTACCATTGTATGCGGCCAGAATGGGTGAACCGCCCGGCGCTGCCATGTCCAGGCCGTTATGAAACTTCTTGACATTCAGAGTGGGGTGCATGCGCTCCCCGTACTCGTCCGAGATGCGCGTGTATGAAGGCGCCGGCCAGGTAAACATGCCGCCGTCATACTTATTTTTCTTACCATTTGCCTCCTCCAGCTGCTTCTGGAGCGTCTTGGCGATCTGCTCCATCTCCCTGATCTCGGCTTCCTGCGCCGCGAGCTCCGCCTCGTACTCCCGCACCAGCTGTTCACGGTTGTTGATATCGGTCTCATATGCCTTGATATCGGCTTCCTTCTGTGTGATCAGGCTCTCCAGGGATGCCTCCTCGGCCTCCACGTTCCGCTTCGCCTCCTCCAGCAGCTCCTGCTCAGACTCCAGCTGTGCCTTGCACACCTCCACATACTCCCTCGTCGCCCTGAATTCCTCCAGCATATGCCTGTCAGACGCCGAGACCTTCTCCACATAGTCCACACGGTTGATCATATCCGCAAAAGATGCGGCATTCAGGATCGCCTCAAAGTAAAAGTTATCACCGCGCTCATACATGCTCCGGATCCGCGCCTTCATGTTCGCATACTGGGCTTCCTCCTTTGCCACTGCCGCGTCAAGCTCCGCTTTCGTCTCTGTGATCTCCGCCTCCTTCTGCGTGATCATCCCTTTGATCTCCTCAATCCTGCCCTGCACTACATCCAGATTGGCGTCAAGCTGGGTGACATAAGCGGCAAGATCCTGCTTTGCCTGCTCGAGATCACTGATCATCGACTTGACATCCGTAAGCCCCGACTGGAGCTCTTTTTTCTGATTCTGCGCGTTCTTGATCTCCTGCTGCTTCTGTTCGATGCTCTTCTTCAGGTCCGACACTTCATCCGCCCTGCTGACAAGCGGACGCATGCCGGAAAACATGACTGCCGCGAACATTGTAACCGCCACGAGCAGCGCCGTCCCTCTTCGCGTTTTTCCTCTATGGTACCTATACTGCATACAATCTGCCTTTCTCCAGAGAACCGTCAGCCCGCCGACGGCTTTTACCGTTACACACTCAGATGCTTCCTCACCGTGGTAAAGCTTCCGATAAATCCGATCCCGACACCCAGTCCGATACACACCGGGATCAGGTTCGTAAACACCGTCTCCACCGGCAGAAATGCCAGGAGCTGCGACAGTGACGGGAAACGCTTTGCCACATACATCATCGCCTCATTGTAGATAAAATATACTCCGATCAGCGGAAGAAAAGAACCGATCAGCCCGATCAGCATACCCTCGATCACAAACGGCGCCCTCGTGAAAAAGTCCGTCGCGCCGATATATTTCATGATCTGGATCTCCTCCTTCCTGACAGAGATACCGATCGACACCGTGTTGCTGATCAGGAAGATCGACACCAGAAACAATATGACGATGATCCCGATCGAAACGTAACCGATGATCGCATTGACGCCTGTGAGCGCCTGCGCTGTCAGAAAGGACTGGTTGACCTTCCGCACACCCTCGACGGACTCCAGGTAGGACACCAGTGCCGGCTGCATGGACACATCGCTCAGGTAAATGTCAAAATGTGCGCAGTCCTCCAGCGGGTTCTCCGTAAAGATGCTGATATCGCCAAAATTGTTCTCCTCCGCAAACTGCGCCCAGGTGTCCTCCGCGGACACGTACTCCACCTCACTGACCTCCGTCCGGCGCATGAGCGTCCCCCGGATCTCCGCCACGCGCTCGTCGCTCATCCCCGCATCGAGGAGCGCACTGACACACAGCCCCTGTTCCGCGTTCCTCACCATATGCTGAAAGTTCGTGAGTATCGAATAAAACAGCCCAAACAAAAACAGACACGCCGATATCGTCGCCACCGATGCCAGTGTGAACCATTTATTTTTGAAAATATTGCGTATTCCCTGCTTGATGCAGTAAAATAATGTATTAATCCTCATCGATATAACCACCCTTTTCCTCATCACTGACAATGATGCCTTTCTTCATAGTAATGACCCTTTTCTGCATGGCATTCACGATCTCGCGGTTGTGCGTGACTACCAGGACGGTGGTTCCATTATTGTTGATCTTTTCGAGCAGGTTCATGATGTCCCATGAATTTTTGGGATCCAGGTTTCCTGTCGGCTCATCTGCCAGAAGGATCTGCGGTTTGTTCACCAGCGCCCGCGCAAGCGCCACACGCTGCTGCTCGCCCCCGGAGAGCTGCTTGGGTCTCGCCTTGTACTTTCCCGCAAGCCCCACTGTCGAGAGGATCGACGGCACATTCCTGCGGATCTCCCTGTTCGGCATCTGGATGATGCGCTGCGCGAAGGCGACATTCTCATAGACATTCCTATCTTTCAGCAGACGGAAATCCTGAAACACGACGCCAAGGCTCCTGCGGAACTTCGGGATCTGGCGTCTCCTCAGCCGGACCACATCCGTGCCGTTGACGATCACCCGCCCCGATGTGGGCAAAAGCTCCCGGAGCAGCAGCTTGATCAGCGTGGACTTCCCAGAACCGCTGTCCCCTACGATAAACACAAACTCTCCTTTATTTATATGCAGAGTGACATCATTTAATGCTGGCACTCCCGCCGTGTACGCCTTGCTCACGTGCTCCAGTATGATCGCCTTGTCGCTGACGCCGGAGCCCGCCCGCCTTCTCATTCCTGTAGTTTTCAAAATTGTATTTCACCCCTGTATATTTTTGTGCTAAAAACGCCTTCTTTAATATTCAAATGATTCCATGTATTTCATATAGCGCACCACCATCAACGCGATCTTGAACGTGATCGCATCCTCAAAGATGCGCAGGTCAAGCCCTGTACTCTTCTGGAGCTTATCCAGCCTGTAGACCAGTGTATTCCTGTGGATGAACAGCTGCCTCGAAGTCTCCGACACGTTCAGGGAATTCTCAAAGAATTTGTTGATCGTCGTCAGCGTCTCCTCGTCAAAATCATCCGGGCTCTTCCCGCCAAAGATCTCCTTGATGAACATCTTGCAGAGCGGTATCGGCAGCTGATAGATCAGACGTCCGATGCCGAGCTCGCTGTACGCGATGATATCCCTCTCGGCAAAAAAGATCTTGCCCACGTCGAGCGCCATCTTTGCCTCCTTGTAAGAGCGGCTGACCTCCTTGATCTCCTTGACATTTGTGCCGTAGGAGATGTGTACGTTCCTGATGCCCTCCTTGACAAGGCTGTCCTCGATCGCCCGTGCATACTTGTCGATGTCGCGGTTCGTCTCATTGTCCGCGATCTCCTTGACGACGATCACATTGTTCTCATCGACCGCGGTCACAAAATCTCTGCCGTTCTGCCCGAAATTCTCCCGGACCTTCTCAAGGATATTCGTGTCCTTTCCATTCTGGGATTCCACGATCAGAACGGCACGTTTCACATCAGTCTGTATATGAAGCTTTTTGGAACGGCTGTAGATATCCACCAGCAGCAGATTGTCAAGCAGGAGATTTTTGATGAAATTGTCCTTGTCAAAGCGCTCCTTGTAGGCCACCATCAGATTCTGCAATTGGAATGCCGCCATCTTTCCCACCATGTATGCATTCTCACCCGCATCACTGGCGATCAGGATATACTCAAGCTGCTGGTCATCATAGATCTTAAAGAACTGGCAGCCCTGGATCTCCTGGCTGTCGGCGGCTGACTTTACGAACTCAAGTACCGAATTTTCAAAGCTGTTTCCGGTCGTCTTGGTGGAGGCCACCAATTTGCCATCGATATCGGCCACAAATAGTTCAACCCTTGCGATCGCCTTGATCCCCTCGATGGTATTCTGCATGATCTGATTTGAAATCATATGCCACTCTCCTTCTTATACATTATCCACAAAAAATAACTGCTGTGTTCTATCCTTTTGATTGCATTCCGTTATCATTTTAATATATTTCCACAAATAAATCTATAGTTATCAACAATTTTTTTATGCATTTTGGAAAACTTCTACAAAAAACACCCCTTTTTTCATGTTTATGCAAGATACACAAAAGTATTTCCGCATCTCAAAAAGGTTGCTTTCCACGGTAAACTTTCAGATATTTCTACCGAAATACATAATGTAGTATTGTGTCTGTCTGAAAAAGGATATGATGCAGATGCAAAAATCAAACTGCGATCCACAAAGGAGGCTGGTTATATGGATATACCATCTCTCTCAATGAGTATGGCTCAGACAAATCTTCTGACAGATGTCGGCACCGCGATGCTGGCAAAATCCATGGAGCAGGCAGATATCATCACTGCTTCCATGACGGAAATGCTCGACGCATCCGCGATGGAGCTCTCCGTCAACCCTGACATCGGGGGAAATATCGACATCAGTGTATAGAAGACCTCAGACAGCCCTTTGGGGCTGTTTTTGGTTATTTTTTGTTATACAAGGCGGATCACGTCGGGCTTGATGACGATCTTTCCATTTTTCAGCAGATTGCCCACGGCGCGCTTGAACTCATTCTTGCTCATTCCCGTCTCGCGCCGGATCACATCGGGACTTGCCTTGTCCGTAAACGGCAGGACACCATCATAGCTCTCAAGGATCTCGATGAGTCTCTCCGCATCCTTCCCGATCTGCAGATATGCCTTCTCGCGCACGCTCAGATCCAGCTTGCCGTCCTCCTTGACGCTGATAACGCGCGCTGTCACGACATCGCCCACCCGGATCTCCCCGTACAGCTCCCTCGTGGGGATCAGCGCGGAGAACCGATCGTCAACGGCGACAAAAGCCCCCATGTCCTCCAGGATCTCATACACCGTACCGCGCACCATATCATCCTTCACATAGCTGCCGCCGCGCTCCAGATAATGGTACACCTTCATCGTCGCCGCGAGACGGCTGCTCTTGTCCACATAGAGCGCCACCAGGATCTCATCGCCCTCCCGTACTTTGGCTGTCTGTTCCTTGTACGGAAGCAGCACATCCTTCTCGAGTCCCCAGTCGAGAAAGGCTCCGATCTGCGTCACCTGGGACACTTTCAGTTTCCCCACCTCACCTACGCTCAGAAGCGGCCTGTTTGTCGTAGCGATGATCCTGTCCCTGGAATCCTTGTACAGAAACACCTCGACCGTATCCCCCATCCGGCTGCCCTGCGGCACCTGTTTTTTCGGAAGGAGCACTCTGTCATCCATGGACGCATTGGGCTGCTCACCCAGATACACCCCGAAATCCAGCTCCTTCACAATGATCAACGACTGTGTTTTTCCCAATTCAAACATATTCTTTTATCCTCCATATTCAGACATCCTCCACATACTCTGTCTTCCTGCCCAGCCTGCGGAATATCAGTATCAGCTCCATAACCGCCGCGACTGCGAGCACGAACTCCGCCGCAAACTGTGCGTAGGCGAGTCCATACAGCGGGAACAGATGGTTCAAAAGGTACAGTGCCGGTATCTCCAGCACGATCTTTCTCATGATGGCAAAGGCAAGCGCATTTTTCCCGTAACCGAGTGCCTGAAAGACGCCGACTGCCAGAAAGTCCATACACAAGAACGGAAGCCCCAGACAAAAACCCCTCAAAAACCGGATCCCATACGCGATGATGGACGGATTGTCCATAAAAAACCGCACGACGCCTTCCGCACCCACATAGAAGAACAGCGCCGCCGCCGTGATAAAACTGATGCTGATCCCGCCGGTAAAGACGATCGCCGATTTCATCCTCCTGTGGTTTCCGCTGGCATAATTGTAACTCACCAGCGGCATGATCCCCTGTGACATTCCCATGCAGACATACATCGGGACCATATATATTTTCTGCGTGATCCCCATCGCCGCCACCGCGTCCGCGCCAAATGACGACGTAAAATTGTTCAGGATCGTCATTCCGGTCACATTCAGCAGGTTCTGTATCGACGCCGGAATGCCGACACCGCACACGCCGAGCACGATCGCGCTTCTCAGGCAGAATTTGCCCGGCAGGATACAGACGTAGGTACTCTCTCTTCTAATATATAGTAACACAAAGAAATACATGCACGCCACACAGTTTGAGATAAAAGTGGCAAGCCCCGCTCCCGCCGCTCCCATGTTCAGCCCCCAGGGCAGTATGAATATCGGATCCAGCACGATATTCAGGAGACACCCGCTCATGGTTCCGATACTTGCATGAAAGGACGAGCCCTCAGCGCGCACCATGTTCGCCATGACCACGTTCAGGATCGCCGGCACCGCACCGCAGGTCACCGTCCATCTCATATAATCCGCCGTCGCCTCCGTCGTGACCGCATCCGCCCCCAGCAGTGCCAGCAGCGGAACCTTTCCGGCTGTACAGGCCAGCGAGAACAGCATGCCGCAAACCCCTGCACAGTAAAATCCAAAAGCGGACGTCCTGCGCACCGTGTCGAAATCCCTGCGTCCGAGCGCCCGGCTCATCATACTCGAGCACCCCACGCCGAACAGGTTGTTGATCGCGTTAAATGCCAGCAGCACAGGACCTGCGAGGGTCACTGCCGCATTCTGCACAGGATCGTTCAGTATCCCGACAAAATATGTATCCGCCAGATTGTACAGCACCATCACAAGGGAGCTGATGATCGTAGGAACGCACAGGAGCGCCACCGCTTTCGGTATCGGTACATTCTCAAATATCGCTGTCCGGTTCTCTGTCTTTGTTTTGCCCATATCCTATCCTCCCTGTTCAGCCTTTCTTTATGATACCTAGAGCTCGGTACTGCTCTTCGCCCTTCCCATAAAACACACTGCCGCCGCGCTCACCACCACCGCGCAGACAGCGAACAGAATGCTCTGGCAGAACTCTGGAAGCATCGTTACTACAAAAGAAAGCAGATTGTAAAACAGATGCATAAAAATACACGGGATCACTGATCTGCTCTTGACAGCCACATATCCGAGCGCTGCCCCGACCGGAAGCACATAGAGCCCCTGCACCCAGTTTGCGTGAAAGATCCCGAACAGGACAGCCTGTATGACGATCACGGCAGACGTCGGGAAAAAGCGCTGCAGATTCTTGAGGATCAGCCCCCTCATGATGCATTCCTCATTGATCGGCGCCAGCAGCACTGCCGCGAGCATCGCCAGCATCTGGCTGCCGCCGAGTGTCATGTCCATCATCTCATTGTACGCGTCCATCGTCGCCGGACTGATGACGTCAATCACCACCGAGATCAGTATCGCCAGATAGTACAGCCCGCATGACCCGATAACGACCATCGCAAACGGCCTGGGCTTCAGCACCTTCTCCCTGAAGTACTGCCTGTCCTGTGCTGTCCGCTTCCTGCCCCAGACCAGCCAGTACGCCGGCACTGAGAACATCGCCGACACCAGCGTCGCCACGACAGTGAGCATGGTCAGATAATCGCTGTCTGCCAGGATGTCAAACAGGGCATACTGGGCATGCACGATGTCCCCGCCTGTCTGCAACATATAGGCCGTCATCGCCGCTGTCATTCCCACAAAGCTCACCAGGATCTGCAGCGCCATGAACAGTCCCATGATCCCAAAACTGAGAAGGATCCCCTCGAGCAGCTTTTTGCCGGCGCTTGCACTTTTACCATTCTCCATATCAAACCTCCATAGCTTATCACTCCCTATACCGTAACACGCCAGCCCGCTCCTGTCAAATACTGTTTGATATTTGTCCCGAATGCCCTTGCACTTTTTGCCCAGCCGCCTTATAATTATTTTAGCTGCCAGTTCCGAAAGGAGTACGGCTGCGCTGTATCGGAGGTGTCCGGTCTCACATGGATCATCCCGGGAACACGCTCCGGCTGGCAGTAAATTCCAGCATCTCCTCCACGATCCCGTTCATTTTACTGACATTTTCCAGTATCTTTTCCGCATAATGTTCCCTTTTCTCAACCTGGATCTCTGCCAGAAAATTCTCCGAATAGCCGGATATCACCATCATCGGTGTCTTCAGACCATGGGCAAGCGCGTTGACCTTCCCGCTGTAATCAGCCTCCATCGCCCGCCGCTTTTTGTACAGTTTATGATAACTCCCGGCGATAAAAAGCGTCAAAACGAACATCGCGGCAAAAAAAACCGCTCCCATCAGAATCAGTTTATCACCGTCACGCTGCCACGATGACGTCATCCCCGCACAATACAGCGCACACGCCCCCTGCGGTATCCATACCGGTGCTTCTGCAAACCAGTAATTGTAATCAAACACGTTCACCTGCTCATTAGAACGGCCACTTCCGGCATGACGCTCCAGCATCATCTCCTCCATCTTATGGTACTGTGCGATGCGCTCATTGTCCGCATCAGCGTAATGCTCCACGGCTGAACGCGCGATCTCCCTGCCGTTCCCGTCAAACAGAATCCCTGCCATATGAAAATCGGCCAGACGGTCAAGCTGACGTTCCACTGCCTCCCTGTCCGTCAGATCCGTGTTCGACAACATCATACCCATCTCAGCGCTTATGCGTTCCACCCTGCTGCCGCCAAGCGATTCTATGCTGATCAGAACCATGTACAATAAAAAATAAAGCACAATGGCCGTAACAGACAGAACCGGCCCTCCTACCCGCAGCCATATCCTGACAAACATCCATTTTTCATTCTTCTTTCCTGTTTCCGCTTTCATCTGTATCCTCCTTCAACTGATATCCTTTTCTGATGATCGTTTTGATCATTCTGCCCTGCGCGCCCAATTTTTTCCGCAGCTTTTTGATGTGGTTGTCCACTACCCTGTCGCTTCCCTCAAAGTCGTAGCCCCAGATGCGCGTCAGCAGCTCCTCTCTCATACATACCTTTCCCTTGTGCTCCAGCAGGTACCGCAGCAGTTCGTATTCTTTGTGCGAAAAGTCAACCTCCCTCCCCGCACAGCAGACCCGGTACCGCTCTGGTTCCAGCACGATCTCCCCTGCCGTCAGGACCGTGCTCTGCACCATGCCTTTAGCCCGCTTTAAGAGCGCCAGCATCTTGGCATGCAGGACAGCGAGCGAGAACGGCTTCACCAGATAGTCGTCACACCCCAGCTGATAACCGCGCAGCTTGTCCTCCTCGCGCCCCCTTGCCGTGATAAAGATGATCGGTGCGTCGCTGATCCTGCGAAGCTCCCTGCACAGCGAAAATCCATCCATCTCCGGCAGCATGATGTCCAGCAGCACCAGGTCATATTGTCCCTCCACGATCTGCTCCATTCCCTTCTGCCCGTCATTGGCACAGCGCACGAGAAACACGTTCTCCGGCTGTGCCTCCAGATAATCCGTGAGGATCTCGCAGATCTGCAGGTCATCCTCGATCAATAAAATCTGATAGGTCATATTGCCCTCCTTTCATCATTTGAAGTACTACTACAATATACTGCCGCGATGTGTCCTCAAGATGTCGCGCGACCCGTGTACCGCCTCGGCGGCATATTTCCTCTGCACGGGTCTGTGCATAAAAAGAGATACTCTTTCAAGTACCTCCAAACACTCAGATATTCAAAGCATAGTCCATCTCATGCCACTGCTCCCCGCCCCACGTGGATCCTGAGATCCCCCTGTCACAGAATCCCATCTTAGTATACATATTAACCTTGGACTCCAGGCAGGTCAGCGTCACTTTTTTCCTGCCCCGTGCCTGCTCCCGGCGCAGATATCGGAACACGATCTCCCTTGCCAGCCCCTGTCCGCGGTATTCGGGAAGCACATCCAGCCCAAGCAGCATCACATTATTTCCAGCCGGATCATGCAATCCGGCATCCGTAAAAAATTCATCGCGGAACAGATACTCATCCGTCGCGATTCCATTCAGAAATCCGGCAAGCTTTCCTGTCTCCCTGTCAATCGCCACCAGAAACAAGTCCGGCGCCACCGTGGCACGCTCGATCATCGTGGACTTAGCACACGCCTCGTTTGGCGGAAAGCAGATCTGTTCGATCTCTGCCGCCTGCTCCGCCTCTTCCGATCGAATATTCCGAAACTCAAACCGCTCGTTCAGATCCTTATCACAGAGCCCATACTCTATCGCTTTATTATAGGCTTTTTTACATCCCTTATCAATATTTCCCACTTTCAATCCCTCATTTCCTGCATCATCAGCGTCCAGCCATTCAATTATTATTGTCTGTTTTGATCCTCACGCCTGAAACTTCACCAGGCAGTCCTTCCCGCAGAACGCGATCCCGTACTTGCCCACGGTCTCGTAACCGTCGTCCAGGATCTCCGCGGCATACTGTCTGTCCTCGATCTGACGGATCGCCTCGTCCGCCATCTTCTCCAAGTCCCTCGGCTTCCTCGCCACCTTGAACTCCACGACAAACGCCTCTTTCCTGCGCGATACCGGCTTGACGAAAAGGTCGCTCCTGCCCTTTCCCGCTTCACGGTTCGACTTCGTGCGGTAACCCTTCATGGGTGAGAGCAGCCCTGCCACCAGACCGTGGTAATAGCTCTCGTTCTCATCCATGGAGCTGATCGTCTCGAGCATGATCTGCCCAAGCTCCTCCTCCAGCGCCGCCGTATCCTTGTTCACAAATGCCGTGTACAGACCCGTCAGGTCTTTCTCCTGTATCCTCTCCTGGAACCATGACATGACCTTCTCCCGGAAGATGTAGCGCACCTCGCGGTTTGGCAGGCGCATCGTGAGCCAGCGGATATCGTTGTCGTCCATCCGCTCCTCCACCTTGCGGAAGTATCCCGTGAAAAACATGAAGTTCCACATGTTGTCCATCGTCCTGTAGATCTCATCGTAGGTGATGTCCTCATGCACCGGCTTCTCGATCACCCCCCCGTCGATCAGATGCTCGATCTCCCCCTTCACGCTGTCGTCCGCCCGCTCGATCAGCTTCCTCACGATACTGTTGGAGGACGTGTTTGCCCAGTAGGATTTCGGAAACGGACTGTTTCCCGTGCTCACGTCCTTCACATAACAGATCACACTCCACGGATTGTAGACATTGGATTCCCCAAAAATATAGCCGTTGTACCAGTTTTTCACGGTATCATACTGCGCACCCAGGCCATAATATCCGCAGAGCGCCTCCACCTCACTGTCCGTAAACCCAAAGTACTCATCATACCGGTTATCCAGGATCGAGATCGTCTCCAGATTATTCAGCCCCGTAAAAATACTCTCCTTGCTGATCCTTAAACATCCTGTGACCACCGCAAATTCCAGACTGCTGTTCGTCTTTAGTGCCGCCTCAAAAAACGACCGCACAAAATCCACCATCTGCTGGTAAAAGTCTCTCAGATACGCATTCTCGAGCGGCACATCGTACTCGTCGATCAGAATGATCGCCTTTTTGCCATAATATATTTCCAGACATTTCGATAAAAACTGCAAGGAAGCACAGTAATCATCCAGCGTTCCATGCCTTCCCATAATCTTTTTGTACTGATCCCTGTCACTTTCTGAAAGTGCTTCCAGCACATAGCTGTGCCTTTCATACTCCATCGCGATCTGCCACCCGATCTGTGTGCAGGCACTCTCAAAAGTCGGGCGTTTTCCCGCCTTCAGCGTCATGTTGATCACCGGGTATTTCCCCATGTGCGACAGGTACGCCTCCCCTGCATGCATGATCTCCAGTCCCTCAAACAGCCCTGTATTGTCGATGATCCCTCCCTCCCGATCCCGCATGTCCTCAAAGAAATACTGCAGCATGCTCATGTTCAGCGTCTTTCCAAACCGCCTCGGTCTGGTAAAAAGATTGACTGAACCTTTCAGATCCAAGAGATCCCTCATGAAATTTGTCTTGTCAATGAAATAGTATCCCCTGGTCACTAGCATCTCAAAATTGTCAACACCAACCGGCAGCGGTTTTCTGTCATATCCCATATCCTTCCCTCCTCCTCACGCCTGAAACTTCACCAGACAGTCCTTCCCGCAGAACGCGATCCCGTACTTGCCCACGGTCTCGTAACCGTCGTCCAGGATCTCCGCGGCATACTGTCTGTCCTCGATCTGACGGATCGCCTCGTCCGCCATCTTCTCCAAGTCCCTCGGCTTCCTCGCCACCTTGAACTCCACGACAAACGCCTCTTTCCTGCGCGATACCGGCTTGACGAAAAGGTCGCTCCTGCCCTTTCCCGCTTCACGGTTCGACTTCGTGCGGTAACCCTTCATGGGTGAGAGCAGCCCTGCCACCAGACCGTGGTAATAGCTCTCGTTCTCATCCATGGAGCTGATCGTCTCGAGCATGATCTGCCCAAGCTCCTCCTCCAGCGCCGCCGTATCCTTGTTCACAAATGCCGTGTACAGACCCGTCAGGTCTTTCTCCTGTATCCTCTCCTGGAACCATGACATGACCTTCTCCCGGAAGATGTAGCGCACCTCGCGGTTTGGCAGGCGCATCGTGAGCCAGCGGATATCGTTGTCGTCCATCCGCTCCTCCACCTTGCGGAAGTATCCCGTGAAAAACATGAAGTTCCACATGTTGTCCATCGTCCTGTAGATCTCATCGTAGGTGATGTCCTCATGCACCGGCTTCTCGATCACCCCCCCGTCGATCAGATGCTCGATCTCCCCCTTCACGCTGTCGTCCGCCCGCTCGATCAGCTTCCTCACGATACTGTTGGAGGACGTGTTTGCCCAGTAGGATTTCGGAAACGGACTGTTTCCCGTGCTCACGTCCTTCACATAACAGATCACACTCCACGGATTGTAGACATTGGATTCCCCAAAAATATAGCCGTTGTACCAGTTTTTCACGGTATCATACTGCGCACCCAGGCCATAATATCCGCAGAGCGCCTCCACCTCACTGTCCGTAAACCCAAAGTACTCATCATACCGGTTATCCAGGATCGAGATCGTCTCCAGATTGTTCAGTCCTGTAAATATACTCTCCTTACTGATCCTTAAACACCCTGTGACCACCGCAAATTCCAGACTGCTGTTCGTCTTTAGTGCCGTCTCAAAAAATGACCGCACAAAATCCACCATCTGCTGGTAAAAGCCTCTCAGATACGCATTCTCGAGCGGCACATCGTACTCGTCGATCAGAATGATCGTCTTTTTGCCATAGTATTTTTCCAGACATTTCGATAAAAACTGCAGGGAGGCGCAATACTCATCCAGAGATGCCCTTTCCCCCATGATCCGTTCATATTTTTCCCTGTCATCATCAGGCAGACGGTCCAGCACATAACTGTGCCTATCATACTCCATCGCGATCTGCCACCCGAGCTGCGTGCAGGCACTCTCAAAAGTCGGACGTTTTCCCGCCTTCAGCGTCATGTTGATCACCGGGTATTTCCCCATATGCGACAGGTACGCCTCCCCTGCATGCATGATCTCCAGTCCCTCAAACAGCCCTGTATTGTCGATGATCTCTCCATCCGGATCCCTCATGTCCTCAAAGAAATACTGCAGCATGCTCATGTTCAGCGTCTTTCCAAAGCGCCTCGGTCTGGTAAAAAGATTCACATCACCCTTGAGATCCAGCAGATCCCTCATGAGATTTGTCTTGTCAATAAAATAGTATCCCCGCGCCACAAGCTTCTCAAAATCATCAACACCGACTGGCAGCGGTTTTCTGTCATATCCCATATCCTTCCCTCCTGATCCGATATCTCTATACTAATAAACCCCCTCCGCATCCTTAGGCAGGTCTCTCACGTGCTCCAGATAAGACCTCGCCGCCCGAGCCTCCGCATCATTGTATGTGTATCCCAGTTCGCGCGCCACATACTCTGACGTGCGTTCAAAAAGACTGCACATCCGCAAAACCGCCGCCCACGCCCCCTCTATGTCTCCGCCAAAATAAGTGTCCAGATACTCCTGATATTCCCCCGCATCAAGCCACCTGTACAGATATTTTGCCGACTTTCCGACACTGACCTGAAAATCCGTCCTGATTCCCGTCTTCCACGCGAGCATCTTTTCGAGCTGCTTACGGACAATAAAATTCGTCATGTCCTGCACATAGGGCATCTCCCCGCGCCAGAGCCCCTTCGCTATATTATTGCTGCACCACCAGAATTCATTCGTGCATGCCTGAAACTGTGCCTCGGTCGGTCTTTTCACATGATGATCCGCGTCGGTCGCCGCCGGTATATCGGGCAGGATATGTTCCTTGTCCAGCAGGATCTTACATAATCTGTCGTCATGAATATGCTCTTTTGCATGTTCCGCCGTCTCCACATGAAGGTCGATCCTGTTTCCGTCGTCAAACTGCATCAGCCAGCCGTAAATATTCTCCCTGTCTCCCGGCTCATCGGGACTCTCATCGGGATACTGCATATATAAAATATTTCCAAATCTGCGGACCCACTCCCGATCCTCAATAAAAGAGCCTGTCTCCCGCACCACATACACAATATCGTAATCCTGAAAAATATCCGCCGGCACATTGACATTCGTCCTTGAACCATTCATGTACACTGCCAGGATCCTGTCATCCGCCTCTGCCGCATCCATCAATAATCTGTACATCTCCGCCTCGCCGCGCATCCGTCCCCTCCATCCGTTATTTCCAACCAGTTCCTTCCTTTAGTATACTGTCATTTCCCGGTTTCAGCAACCTTTTGATGAACACTTTTCCATTTCCATCATATTTTAAAGATAAGTCGATCGAAAACAAGGAGGTGCGATATGCCTCCAAGAACTATGGCAAAATATGATATCGCGATCTTAGGCGGCGACAGGCGGACAGCATGTATGGCACCCGTTCTTGCCGAAAAAGGATACCGTGTCGTATGCTTTCGCACTGTCAGTATCCCCTGTGGTTCATCCATAAAATCAAAGCTGGCCTTCACCGATTCCCTGCGCGAAGCCCTCGACTCCGCGCCTGTGATCATCGGCGGCATACCGTTCACAAGATCCGGCTCGCTCTACTGCGAGGAAAACACCTCCGACGCCGCGGTCAGCATCTCAGAGCTGCAGCGGGGCATCCGCAAGCACCAGAAAATATTTGCCGGCGTCATACCGGAGGATTTCCGCAAGACCTGTGAGGAGCGGGAGATCAGCTGTCACGACTTCATGCTCGATGAACCCATGACACTGTACAACGCAGTCTCCACCGCGGAGGGCGCGATCCTCGAGGCGCTGCTGCACAAGGACACAAACCTCCACATGAGCAATACCCTCGTGCTGGGCTACGGCAGATGCGGCAAGATCCTCGCCGACCGCCTGAAAGGACTCCACGCGTGCGTCACTGTGTGCTCCAACGACGCATGCGAGCTCGCACTAGCCTGTGCCCTCGGATTCGAGACACTGCACCTGTCAAAGCTGTGGAACAATATCTGCTGTTACGAGTACATATTCAACACGATCCCCGCCCGCGTCCTCAACCGCAGATGTCTCGAAAAAGTATCACCCAGCGCCCTCATCATCGACATCGCCTCCAACAAGACAGGCGCCGACTATGAGGCCGCCCAGAAATTAAACATTCACATCCGCTTCTGCCCGGGACTTCCCGGAAAATACGCCGGAGAAAGCTGTGCAAAGTATTTAACGGACTACGTCATCAACAGACTATAGGAGGCATGATCCACATGGACATCAAAGGAAAAAAAATTGGCATCGCACTGACCGGCTCCTTCTGCACCTTCGAAAAAACCTTTGCAGAACTGCAAAAGCTATCCGACGCCGGCGCTGACATCTACCCGATCCTGTCAGACGCGTCCCAGACGATCGAGAGCCGTTTCGGAAAACCCGACACTTATATCACCAGAATAAAAGAGATCACAGGAAAAGAACCGATCCTGTCCATACCTGGGGCAGAGCCGATCGGACCCAAGGCGTATCTCGATGCGCTGGCGATCCTCCCCTGCACCGGAAACACCGCCGCAAAGCTCGCAAACGGCATCACCGACACGCCGGTGCTCATGGCGGCAAAAGCCCACATGCGCAACAACAAGCCGCTCGTGATTGCCATCTCGACCAACGACGGACTCGGCATGAACCTGAAAAATATCGGCCTGCTGTGCAACAGCAAGAACATCTACTTCGTCCCGTTCGGACAGGATAACTACCAGACAAAGCCAAATTCCCTGGTCGCGCACGTCGACCTGCTGATCCCGACACTGGAAATGGCACTGGAACACAGACAGTACCAGCCGATCCTCAAGGATTACATTTGATCAAATCGATATTATCGGAAAGGATATAAGAAATGTGTGGAATCGCAGGCTTTACAAGCTTTCATGTAAACTACAGAGAAGAATCCGCAAGATGGTTCTTTGTCCTGCAGAAGATGAATACCCGCCAGCACCACCGCGGACCTGATGAAAACGGAGTCTACCTGTCAAGAAACTGCGGACTCTCCCACACCCGGCTGTCCATCCTGGATCTCGAGTGCGGGAAACAGCCCATGACAAGACAGCTCGGAAACCACCGCGCCGTCATCTGCTACAACGGTGAGATCTACAACATGACTGCCCTCCGGCACGAGCTGGAAAAAGAAGGGATCGTCTTCGAAACGACCTGCGACACGGAAGTAATCCTCATGGGATATCTCCTCCACGGCACTTCCTACATAACACGGCTGAACGGCATCTTTTCCTTTGCGATCTACGATGAAACTCTGCAAAGACTATATCTGTTCCGCGACAGACTCGGGGTAAAGCCATTGTTCTATACCCTCTTTCGCAACACCCTCATCTTTTCCTCCGAGCTGAAGGGGATCCTGTGCTTTCCGGACTTTAAGGCGCAGGCCGACCGCGACGGGCTCTGTGAGATCTTCGGTCTTGGCCCTGCAAAGACCTACGGAAAGGGTGTTTTTAAAAACATAGATGAGCTGCTTCCGGGACATTATCTCGAATATTACGCCTCCGATTTTTCCGGGCACCTTTCCACAAAGTGCTATTGGAAACTGGAGAGTTATCCACATAAAGACGACTGGCAGCGCACAGTCGAGAAAACCCGGTATCTGGTCACAGACGCCATCAGGATGCAGATGCTCTCTGATGTGCCCGTCTGTACCTTCCTGTCGGGCGGTGTGGACAGCAGTCTTGTCACAGCGGTATGCAGCAGCGAGCTTCAAAAGCAGGGTAAGAGGCTCGACACATACTCCTTTGACTTCAAGGACAACGACAAGAATTTCAGGGCAAATGCCTTCCAGCCCTCCCAGGACAGACCGTGGGTGGATCTGATGATCGCCCACTGCCGCACAAACCATCAGTACCTTGAATGTGCCAACACGGATCTGTATCAATACCTGTTCGAAGCGGTCGATGCCAGGGATCTGCCATGCATGGCGGACGTGGAGGCATCGATGCTCTACTTCTGCAGGCGAGTCGCCGCAAACCACAAGGTGACGCTCACAGGGGAGTGTGCCGACGAGATCTTTGGCGGTTATCCGTGGTTCCACAAGAAGGAATGCTTCGACGCCGACTGCTTCCCGTGGTCCATGGACTTCTCCCCGCGTACCATGCTCCTGAAAGACAGCGTGCTGTCCGTCCTTCCGCTGAAGGAATACGCGCACGCCGCATATGCCAAAACAATATCCGAGGTTCCTGTACTTGAAGGTGAAAACAGCGAAGAAAAACGCAGACGGGAAATATCGTATCTGAATATCAGATGGTTTATGCAGACACTGCTCGACCGCATGGACCGCACGAGCATGCACGCCGGACTCGAGGCGCGCGTGCCGTTCGCCGACCATCGCATCGTGGAATATCTGTGGAATGTGCCATGGGCCATGAAATGCAAGGACGGCGTGGTCAAAGGACTCCTTCGCGCAGCCGCGGACGGACTGCTCCCCGGCAAGGTGCTGTACCGCCGCAAGAGTCCCTACCCCAAGACCTACGATCCCGCCTACGAAAACCTGCTGCGCACCGCGATCGTGGAGACACTTTCCGACACGCGCGCGCCGCTCCGGGAGCTGATCGACCTCACCAAAGTGCTCGACTACATCAGCCAGCCCTCCGACTACGGCAGACCGTTCTACGGACAGCTCATGGCAGGTCCGCAGCTGCTCGCCTATCTGCTGCAGGTCAACTACTGGCTCGAAAAATACAAGGTGGAACTGCTAATTTAGCAAATAAAAACAATTTCACGGGCGTCCGTCAGCGAACCGATTTATCGGTTTGTTGATGGACGCCCGTGTACATAAAAAGACCGCCTGGCAGATCCAAGCGGTCTTCTCTGTATATTTTGTTGTTTCTTCCAAATGCTGTGTTTATTGTATGTACTCTTACTGCAGAAGTGAGAGTACACCCTGGTTTGCCTGATTTGCCTGTGCGAGGATGGACTGGCCTGCCTGCATGAGCACCTGGTTGTTGGAGAATTTCACCATCTCCTCCGCCATATCTGTGTCGCGGATCGCAGACTCTGCCGCCGTAGTGTTCTCTACGACATTGTCCAGGTTCGCGATCGTATGCTCTAAGCGGTTCTGCACCGCACCGAGGATGGAGCGCTGTGTCGATACGATCTTCAATGCCTCACCGACAACATCGATCGCCTCTCTCGCGTTATCGCCAGTCGGATCTACGATACCGATGGAGGTGCTCTTTAACCTGTTGACGCCAAGGCCTGCAGCTGTCATCGTGTCGATCGTCGCAGAGATCCTGTTTGTGAGGTCAGAGTCTGAACCTGCATGAACACTGAATGTCAACGGAGCTGTCACTTTCTCACTGAGGCCGCTGATATAGCTTCCAAAGTAATGCGTCGCCGTCTTCTCCCCTGAGATCGCCATCTCAGCAGTAGCATCCTTATTCGCGAACAGTCCGCCCGTGTAATCTCCGTTCTCATTGAAGTATTTGTACAATCCCATACCATACACTTCGTTGCCGTCCTTATCATAGAGCCTGTTCTCGGCTACGGAACCGACAAGATCCTTGTTTGTGACTTTGATCGCATTCGCAGGTGCTCCCAAAGTATCTGCCGGTACAACACCAGCAGATTCTGGATTCGCATTGTAAACAAGTCTGTACCGATCCGCCATCATATAGGTATCCGGCTGTCCGGTAGTGCTGATCTTCTCAACATACTCTGACAGATCCTGCTCCTTTTTCACGTGAATGATATTCTGTGTCTTTGTATCATAAATGTATGCATCCTGATCCTTACAGATCAAATTTTCTCCATTCTTTTCAAGCTTTGCAGAATCCAGCTGACCATTCCTGAATATCGCATAATCCGCATTTAACGTCAAAGCCGTAACAGAAGAACTTGCACCAATCTTTGTACCTGTCTCACAGTAGCTTGTAAAGTCGGAACCCTTTGTGATCACATCTGCGGACATCGGCTCCTCCCGTTTCGCCGCACTGATACTTGCAGCCCTGACAGCATATACATTGTCCGTACCATTATAATTCACCTTGTACGATCCCTTGCCCATGGAATTTGTAACCTTGGACTGTCCCGTCCTGTCGATCTCGTCACCCTCGATATAATTAAATGTATGTACCAGATTCTCCGGCTGTGTCTTGTCGCCCTTCAGGAGATAGGTCTCGTTGAACTTGGTCGTCTCCGCGATTCTGTCCATCTCTGTCACGAGCTGGTCGATCTCGTCCTGGATATACTGGCGGTCTGTGACGGAGTTCGTGCCGTTCGCAGCCTGTACGCAGAGCTCGTTCATTCTCTGCAGCATATCCTGTACTTCCGCAAGTGCACCTTCTGCTGTCTGCACGCAGGAGATACCGTCCTCCGCGTTGCGTGAACCCTGTGTCAGACCACGGATCTGCTTCCTCATCTTCTCTGAGATCGCAAGTCCTGCTGCATCGTCTGCAGCCCTGTTTACGCGATAGCCGCTTGAAAGTTTCTCTGTAGAACGCGCAGACGCATTCGTGTTGATGTTCAACATTCTGTTCGCGTTCATAGCTTTAAGATTGTGCTGTACTACCATAATTTCTCCTCCTTTAGCAGCCCAGGACATCCCTTTCTCCAAGCAACTTTCCCATTTATTTATTTCTTTTTATACTTTGACTATTCCCCTTGAATCGGTCGCTTTATTATCGTTAATACATTCTGTAACTCCGTTTACAGTATATATATCGGCCTTATTTTCTGAAAATTTAGTTATTTATCAGAAATTTTCTAAATTTTCTCTTTTTTGCCGCACAAAAGCGGCCTGTTCCCCTTCGCTGGCACATGAGCAGCCTGGCCTATAAAGAACTTTAGAAACATAACTGACGCATTCTGACTTGTCTATTTCTCCGATTATCAGTCTTTATGCCTTGGTTACGATATTGATTTATCGTGACATGTCAGCATCGGTTTACTATATTATGATTATCGGCAAACCATTATGTAAATATTAGAAGTTTTTGCAAAAATTCATACAATTCGGGCAATTTCTATTTGACTGTATAAAACAGTCGAAAATAGCCAATACTGACCCTTGACAGGTTGTCCCAAAAATGATAATTTAATGCTATAGGCTTGTCCCTCGAAATGGCAGGCCTATAATTCTTAGAAAAGGAATCATTTCCATAAATCGGCATATAATAAAGCAGACTTGTGGAAATCAGGTAAATAACATGGCAGGAAAAAATGTACCCAAGGTTTCATTTAACGGAATTGAAAAGAATCATTGGATTGAAGGAAAGGATTCTTACATGCGTATGTACAATGATCCCAGCAGTACACATATAAACTACGAGATGCTGACCCTGCGGGGAAAAAGTTCCAAAGAACCATCCCTCGTCAGCCCGCCTACAGAAACAGATAAACCTGTAGATTTTGTGAAACTAGGCAAGGTCAAACTAAAACTAAAATAAGTCCATTATCTATGGACTTATTTTATTATATCCGAACATTTCACAAAGGAGATATTGACATGATCTGTCGACCACTATTATTGCACAATGAATTCATGCCTGCGATCACCGGTGAAAGGAACTGGGACTACCGTGTTCTGGGATACCACGATGGCATGACTGTCAAAAACAGCATTATTCTGGAGGATACCAATTCCTTCGCAGAAATTTTTCGCACTTGTGTGGCCTATGAGGAAGAAGCCATACATCCTTTCTTTACGCAGTTTCTTTTCGGATTTCATCCTGATGAAAAAACAGATAGACGATTCTGGGACAATTCACAGCATTGGAATTTTACTTATATTTCTTTATTGCAATTTGCGAATCCCGATATCGGACTATTTCGTGAGATTCTGGAAAGTTCTTCTTTTATACAAGACGAACTAAAATCCCTAAAATGCCCTGATGAAACAGTCAGGACAATCGCCTACTATTCATTAGATAACAGTGACCTCATCTTTGTGATAAAGTGTGACAACTGTAAACTTGGTGCGAAGATTATCAACAACCTGCACTGCAGTCAAAATCAGGACCATAACTTCCATCTGCGCAACAGCTATACCGTCCTTGCACTCAACAGTCAGGACATTAATCATTCTGAGAAATTGAGCCAACTCGACGAAAAAATCGATCTGTTAGAGCTGCGTATCGTAGAACGGAGCAGCAATTCCGGCGCTAAATTGCACCGTAAACTTTATGATATCCTGCACCTCTGGGACGAAGACATCAAAATTGAAAGAAAAGCATTGCTCGGCACAGAGAACGAAGCAATCATTATTCGTGATATCGCCTGGAAATATTTGATTCCATTTTATCGCACCTGTCATCCAGAAGGCATATTGTGCAATTCAAACGCAGATGCCCAAAATTATGCCAATGCGATCTCTACCAAGATTATGCTCTCCCTGGAACTGGAAGATTCTTCTATTGCAGAATCAAACACTGAAAATGAAACCGTAAATTCTCATCGGTCAAAATTACTGTGTGAGATCATTTACAACAACATTAAAGAATTATACCAAACAAAAATAGGAGGAAGATACCAGGCGGAATTAAAAAATCTGCTCATGTTCACCGATGCATTATGGCGATTCGAAAGTGCTTATCACAATGGAAAAGCATTTTCAGATTACAATTTTTTTTCCATTCTGAGGCCTTTGTACATATTTGTGGAGTTGTCAAGGCAGAATGAGGATGTCTTCTCAAACTATTACTATGATTTCATGAATGGAATGAAGCTCTGCACCCAGAACTTTACCAAACCGGACAGGGTCTATTCACTGATCACTGATTTTAATATGCGCTATTTTGATGTGCCTTCCAAGCTTGTGACACTCTACAGCGCCTATATTTACTATCTGAAAAATGCTCTGAACAGCCACCCTAAGTTTCAGTATGAGTTTCTGGTCTGCCCCGGGGTAAACAACAAAACACAGGTAAAAGAACTGATGCCCCGGGAGTCCCCTACCCAAAGACTGTTTTTCGTTGAAATTCCAGAACAGCAGGTATATTATCCCAAAAGAATGCTCATTATTCTGGGACATGAGACAGCCCATTTTGTAGGACGCAATCTAAGACTCAGAAAGGAACGGCTACAGGCGCTCATTAACGCCTGCTGCCATGCAGTCGCCAACTCCCTAAAACACTTTATAGCTTATAAACTCAAACTTCGCACATAAATTTTAGCTATGTTCCTTGAAAATTCAATG
>ERZ778517.350-NODE-350-length-51555-cov-10.832660_pt1 | contig 51555 bp, 44 predicted proteins | sample MGYA00510341_ERZ778517 | MGnify/ENA primary metagenome ERZ778517 (study PRJEB29527, sample SAMN07138964) | mouse gut metagenome | material: feces | host: mouse | place: China:Nanjing | collected 2016-01-25 ...
TGTAAGATATATGCTTAATAGATTTTGTTCACACAGGGTTTTCCCGGTGATCCCTGTTGCCTCAATAGCAAACTTTACTGATAGAGGATTTTTAGGAGATTATGGGTGGATGCCGCAGAGTGGGAGCAAGATGAGGGTGAGAGCAAGATGTGAGTGAGGACAAGACGGGCTTGCTATCTACCTATGGTGAAGTGTAAGTTGTTTGTTATTAGTATTTTATGTGATTTTGGGTGTGTAAATCTGCATACCCGAAATTTCGTAATAGTTCGATGTTCAGAATGTTATGCTTCTCTGTGGAATATGATGTCTGGCTTTTTTGATGAGGTACTCCGAAAATCTAAGGCGCTCCGAAGGACTTGGTCATACCGGAGAGTATTATGCGAGATGTTTGGGCATTGTGAAACATAATTTGAGAGACAAGCGGGTATGCCTGCTTGATTTCCCAACTGATATGTGACAGTAGTTCTTGCATGTCACATTCACATATCATATGTTTCTGTTGTTGTTCAATTGTCTATGATTGTCTTTTTGCTTTATAATCAAATATTTGGTGAGAAGTGAAATAGCGCAAGAGAGTAAAGGGGAGATTATTGACCATAGCAGCAATATGATTAGAACCAACTCATTAGTGGTAATGAATGAACCGACATCAGGCGGTATATTTTCAGGGCGTTTTCCTGTGTCGTGCCAGTCCCATACAAATCCGAACAAAGCTATGGCAAGAAACGCGGTCGTAATCATAAACAGATATGTTGCCAATTTCCACCATTGGTTACCCTTGTACAGTTTCCATGCAAAGATGCCGCCACCTGGAAACAGCAAACAATAAGCGATTGCAACCAAGATGTGAAACTGCCAACGGGCTATCCATAAAGCAATAAGAGTGATAATTGTGCATATCATTATTATTGCTTCAAATGTCCAGAATCGTTTATCAGCCAGTTTCATAAGTTGTTATTGCATTTGTTCATAAATTTTTGTTTTCCGCCAAATTGTTGTTTGCCAATGGCTCTGCCACCAAAATCAAAGACTGTTGAATCATTATGCCGGGATATGCGGAGCGGATATTCCAACTGTTAAATGCACAAATAAAAAGCCGCAATAATATGTGCGGCTCCTTTGATTGACGATGTTGTTTTTAGCGCTTGCTCAAATGCTGTCTGATTCTCGCTTTCAGGATTATGAAATATATGACCTCTATAAGCAGGACACTTCTGAGGCTGACCAGTTTCAAGTCTGGCATCAGGCTGTCCATGTCAAGGATTGTGAGTACCGAGTTGAGCATGTTGTAAAGCATGATTACGCAGAAGCATATAGCCATTATTGCAGATGCGGTCTGTGTCCTGATTGATTTTACTGTTTCGTTTTCCACTTTTTCTTTTGAAAAGGGAGCGATAAGCGCTGTGACGCAAACTAACAAGCCCAAGCAGGTAACGGCAATGTGAGTTGCTGCCTCTGGTAAATTTACGTCAAAGCAACGCAGTACAATGTAAATTGCTGACAGAAACATTGCGCATGCGAATAATGCGATGGAAATGGTTTGTGTTTTGTGAGAGAATATCATAATGATGGTTTTATTGTGTCTTGAAATGTAGTGTCAATATTGTGGTTATATCTTTCAGTTGCTTGTTGCTATTGTGCCGTTCCGGCTTCAAAGATACAATTTATAATTTCATATTCAATATGCTGCTGCCTTTCTTTACAGAAATTTCCGATAATAAGGTTTAAGGTTATGAAGATAAGGTTACAGTTTTTCAAATATACAACGTGAGCATAACTGAAGCAACAGAAGAGTCTGTATCATTGGTGAATGCCCGGCACATGGGGACGGGTTTACAGCAGATTGAAAAATTGTCCGATATGACGGCCGTCTGCAAGGCCGTGGTTTGCTTCTATTGCAACTGTCATCATTTTACGGCCTTCATGGTCTGTCAGTTTGCCGACAGCTATCTGCGGGATTGAATCTCCTGGACGATAGCCTCCTGCATGACGTATTCCTGTGAAATCCACCCATGGAATGGATGTGAAATATATAAGGTCTGTCCGTCTTTCGTTGCCGTTTGTGCCAAGGCCGGAGCTTGATTTGACACGTTCGATTTCTTTCGTGGCCTCTGCTGCGAAAATGCTGCGGTCTTCATGCCATTCGAAATATGCGAAACCAAAGGATCCGTCTTCTCGCGCTATTGTGGGGCTGGCTCCGATATGGTTGTATATTACTGCTTGGCCGTCTTCAATGCGGCATCTCAGCTGTGGAACGGCATTGACGGCTGCCAGGATATAGTGAAGCGAGTACAGGAAAAAGGATGCTCCGTCAGCCTTGGCCTGCTTGAAGCATTCTGTGAAGTCGATTTTTGCGGTCAGTCCGAAGAACGGGTCCAGAAGATTTCCGAAAAATTCATAATGCTCTTTGCGTTCCCAGGTCGAGATGTCGATTATTTCTTTTGTATTCATAATTATGTGGCTGTCAAATTAGACGGACAAAGATAATGAAAGTAGAATGCAATGCGTCAATTGTGTTTGCTTTTGTAATTTTGAAGTCAGAAAAGAAACAGTAATGAAGAGGTGTCGGGAAATATGAGGAAGGTTATATTATACATTGAAATGGGCCTTGACGGATACATTGCGGATTGCAGGAAGTCAGTTGATTGGATAAAGGGACAGGATGGTTCCGTGGAGATGCCGGATACGTTTTCGGTTTTTTGCCAATGTCGGCACTGTCATTATGGGCAGGCGTATATATGGACAGATAACGACAGAATTGTCTCCTTATATGTGGCCTTATTCCGGGGCTATGACATATGTCCTGACTCATAATGCGCCTATGGCTGACACGGTAAATAATCTCCAGGAGGGGACAGGGAAAAATATTCGGATTTGCGGTGGAGCTGATGTCATAAAAAGCCTTGACAGATAGGTGCCATATTGTGATGATACCGCTTATTCTTGGTGGATGCATAAGAGTATTTGATGAAATCGGCCGGATGATAAATTTGACTTTGGTTGATACGATGAATTATAAAGGGGTAGTGGAGGTTGTGTATGACAGCAGGAAAGTCACAAAATGAAATTGTGCAGAGGGTATAATTTTTTGTACTTTTGTGCCGTTTTTGAAGCCGGGGACTGTGCATTGGCTATGCCTTGGCAATTAAGAATGTCTGGAATGGAAGGAAAAATGCTTGCATATACATACGTGGAGGGCGGAAGGTTCGAAATGAAGGAAAAACCGAGGCCGCGTTTGCAGAGTCCGCGTGATGCTGTCGTCAGGGTGACTCTCGGGAGCATATGCACGAGTGACCTGCATATAAAGCATGGCAGTGTGCCGCGTGCTGTCCCGGGAATAACTGTGGGGCATGAGATGGTCGGTGTCGTGGAAGAGGTCGGAAGTGAGGTAGTCGGCGTGAGGCCCGGGGACCGTGTTGCTGTGAATGTGGAGACTTTCTGCGGTGAATGTTTTTTCTGCAGAAAGGGATTTGTGAACAATTGCACTGATCCTGACGGCGGGTGGGCATTGGGATGCCGGATTGACGGAGGACAGGCTGAATATGTGCGTGTTCCGTTTGCTGACAGCGGGCTGAGCCTGATTCCTGAGGGTGTGAGTGACGAGCAGGCGCTTTTTGTCGGGGACGTGCTTGCCACCGGTTTTTGGGCAGCCCGGATATCGGAAATTTTGCATGAGGACACGGTTCTTGTAATCGGTGCCGGTCCGACAGGGATATGCACTTTGCTGTGCGTGATGCTTAAATGCCCGAAGAAGATAATTGTCTGTGAGAAGTCTCCTGAAAGAGCGGATTTTATACGTCTGCATTATCCTGATGTGATTGTCACTGAGCCGGCTGCATGTCTGGAAACGGTCCGGGCAAACAGTCTCCATGGCGGGGCTGATGTTGTGCTGGAGGTCGCGGGCAGTGATGATTCTTTCAATCTTGCATGGGAGTGCGCAAGGCCGAATGCCATAGTGACGATTGTCGCTCTGTATGACAGGCCGCAGGTGCTTCCGCTTCCTCAGATGTATGGGAAGAACCTGACTTTCAAGACCGGCGGAGTGGACGGATGTGATTGTGATGAGATTTTGAAGCTGATTGCTGACGGCAGGATTGACACGACTCCGCTCATAACCCATCGTTTTCCGCTGGACAGGATTGAGGAAGCTTATAATGTATTCGAGAATCGTCTTGACGGTGTCATCAAGGTGGCCGTGGAGCCTGTAGTGTGTGGGAGGTAGTGCTTGCAAATTTATATGAATCGTATGAAGAAATGCAATAATAATATGCCGGCCGCTGCGGCTGGAAGTACGGTATATCCTGTTTTGTTCGCCATCAGCCTGGCACATCTGCTTAATGACATGATACAGTCTGTGGTGCCGGCCATATATCCTATGCTGAAGGAAAACTATGCCTTGACTTTTGGTCAGATAGGCCTGATTACGCTGGTGTATCAGATGACATCTTCCATATTCCAACCTTTTGTGGGGCTGTATGCTGACCGTCATCCGCGGCCTTATTCTTTGGCTTTCGGCATGTGCCTGACTCTTTCCGGACTGCTGACTCTTGCTGTTTCGTGGAATTATGGGCTGATACTGATTGCAGTCGGCATTATCGGGTGCGGCTCGTCCATTTTCCATCCTGAGTCATCCCGTGTCGCGCAAATGGCTTCGGGAGGTAGGAAAAGTCTTGCACAGTCGATATTCCAGGTCGGCGGGAACGGCGGAAGTGCAATCGGCCCGCTGTTGGCTGCCATTATTGTAATACCGCATGGCCAAGGGGCAGTAGGATGCTTTGCTGTTGCGGCGTTTGTGGCGTTTGCCGTTCTGGCGGGTGTCGGCAGGTGGTATAGCAGGACTTTGATGCAGAGGCGGTGCGAAGGCTTTGAGGATGTGGCCGCAGCTGCTCCGTTTCCTGCCAGTGTGGTTCGCCGTGCCATGACTATACTTGTGGTAATGATTTTCTCGAAATATTTCTTCATATCAAGCATGACGAGTTATTTCACATTTTTCCTGATTGACAAGTTCGGAGTCAGTGTCCAGCAGTCGCAGATATGTCTTTTCGCGTTTTTGGCCGCATTGGCAGCAGGTACGCTCGCAGGGGGATTCCTTGGTGACAGATATGGCCGGAAATATGTGATTTTGTTCTCGATTTTCGGTGCCGCTCCGTTTGCATTGGCTTTGCCCTATCTGAATTTCGGATGGACTGTTGCATTTTCCGTGGTCATAGGTCTTGTGATTGCGTCTGCCTTTTCTGCAATCCTGGTGTATGCCACAGACTTGAAGCCGGATAAGGTCGGTATGGTCTCCGGTGTGTTTTTCGGTCTGATGTTCGGGCTTGGAGGAATAGCTTCGGCATTTTTCGGGTGGCTTGCTGACCATACAAGTGTGGAGTTCATTTTCCATGTGAGCACTCTGCTGCCGCTTCTCGGAATTATTGCGATATGGCTACCTGATACCCGCAAGGCATCTTAAGCATGACTTTGTGCATTTGCTCAGGCTTGGTTGATGTGACGGGTGATGGCGCTCCGGATGAGTAGGCGCTGTCGGGGGCGTTGAGTGGGGCACTTGCTATATTGGGGGGCATTTATCTGAAAACGGTTTAAGAAAACGCCCTATTTTAAACGGAATGCCATAAAAATAAATTCGGTGTAAAGAATCCCCGATTTTTAAACCGAATCATATTTGCAATCCGTATAAAGCTTTGTCCCGGTTCTCCAGAGTTCGGCAGCTGGTGCGGCATCTTCGTTTATGCAGTTTCTGCGAGCCGTTATTCTGGACATTCGGTGTCTTCGATTCCTGCTTCTGCAGCAAGAGATAAAAGCTTCTCCCTGAGGGCTTTCGGGCTGACGTTCTTTTTGATGACCGTCATGTAGGAATGGCATATTTCTCGTATGACAAGTTCATCGTCAAGCAGGTCCACGTTGATGTCATTCCAATGCTTTTTGTTGAAATGCCATGCCGGAGTGATGGCGGAATGGCTGTCCCTAAGCAATATGGCACGGTCAGGATTGCATTTGACTGCCAGTATGCCGGGGCGGTCAAATGCTGTGCATGCAAACATTTTCCCCTCGATCTTGTATACGGCTATTTCTTCCCCGAACGGCTGGCATTCTTCGCACAAAGGCAGTGACACCAGATAATCTCTTACGTCCATAATGTCCATACGCAATTTTCCATCCCGCTTATGGATGGCCGCTGCAAATATACAGAAAGTCGAGAGCAGAGGCAAAATTTACTTTGATTCTGCCGAAGCGCATCAGTATATGTGCGCGAAGCACAAATATAGCCAAAGTCGAGTGCAGAGGGAAAATTTATTTTCACTCTGCCGAAACCAAGCGTATATATGTCCGTCAGGACAAATATAGCCAAAGTCGAGAGCAAAACGTAAAAGTTTTGTGTGAAGAGCGAACGTATATATGTGTATTGTAAGTTGGCTCTTTAGAGCATTGATGGTTAACTGGCTAAAGCATCGCTTCCCGGAGAAACCGCTGTCGCATTTCCCGCCTAAGCTATTGAGAACAGCTCAATTTCGAATATCAGTGTTGAGCCGCCTGGAATGCCAGGTTGTGAGAATTTGCCGTATCCAAGTTCTGCGGGAATATAAACTTCCCATTTGTCCCCGATGCACATCTGCTGTATCGCGATAATCCACCCCTCTATCAGCTCGTTCAGGCGGAACGCCATCGGTATTCCGCCAAGGCTGCTGTCGAATTTCTTGCCGTCTATAGTCCAGCCTGTGTAATGTGCAGTGACAACGCTGCGTGGCGTCGGATGCCTGCCGTCATTTTTACCCTCGCTTATCACTTTGTAATATACGCCTTTGGAAAGAGCGTTGACTCCGTCTTCCTTAGCTTTTGTCTCAAGCCAATCCTTGTTGGCCTGCCGGTATTCCCGTTTGTTCATGATTTTCTGATTTATATGTCATCTGATGCACTCTTTGGCAGGTTTGATAACACTGCTCAAATCTACAAAATTACATATAAATATTTAATTAGATGTAATTTTAGACTTGAGCAGGTCCTAACCCTTGATGACTGCCATGGGAGAAAGTTTGGTGATTATCTTGACAAGGTCCTGCTGGTTTGCCATAACTTCATCTATATTCTTATATGCGCTGGCTGCTTCATCAAGGTGATTTTGAGAACGTATGCCGTGGATTATGCCCTTGCTGTCAAGCATTTCTATTTCCTTCTTGAGCGAAAGGGTCTTGATGGCCTCTGTGCGGCTCATGGTCCTGCCTGCGCCGTGAGATGAACTCATGAATGACTTCGGACAGCCGAGTCCCTCTACAATATATGAACTGGTTCCCTGTGATCCTGGAATGATTCCTGTTTCGCCAGCCATTGCACGCACTGCGCCTTTTCTGTGCACTATGACATCATTGCCATAATGGTGTTCCCATGAGGCGTAGTTATGCGCAATGTTGATTATCTGTCCGAACTCCACCTGCGGAATAGCATCTGCCACTATCTCCATGATGCGGTTCATCATCAGTTTTCTGTTGCAGAGTGCAAAGTCAACGCAGTATGACATCTCTTTCCAGTAGGCGGTGAATTCTTTGGAGCCGAGTGGGAGGAAATGCATCTGCCAAGATGGGTCAACAGCGCTGTGGTACATGGCATTAAGCTCTTTTGCAATTTTGTTGTAATGTTCTCCGACTTGCTTTCCGAGGTTTCGTGAGCCTGAGTGAAGCATTATCCACAGATGTCCCTCATCGTCTTTCTGGAGCTCTATGAAGTGGTTTCCTCCGCCGAGAGTGCCGACCTGACGTCTTGCAGATACGTATTGTCTGCCCACAACTTGCAGTTTGTCTATGTCATGGCCCTGAGGCATGAATGACTCGTCTTGAAGCTCCTTGTGGTGTTCCATGCCCAAAGGAATCCTTTGACGTATTCTGGACATGATATCCTTCCTGATGATTTCTTTTGATATGTCACTTGCCATTATGTTCGTTTTAACGGCGCACATTCCGCATCCGATGTCCACACCTACAGCATTTGGAACTACCGCTTTCTCTGAAGCCAGAACTCCGCCGATAGGCATGCCCATTCCGCCATGTACATCCGGCATGAAGGCCAGATGGTGATAGATGAACGGAAGACGTGAAAGGTTGTCAATCTCTTGCCATGCGTGAGGGTCAACATATTTTGCCCAAACCTTGATAGGCGTGTCATTAAGTAAGAATTCATTCATATTGCTATTCCTAAAAATTGTTATACTATTCCAAAGTCGGATTGTTACGTTATCGTAAGCCATTTCTACCAGGCTTGTCATCTTGATGATGCAAAATAAATAACGTGGTGCGCAGTCTTATTGCGCATCAGGATATAATTAGATAAATTTGTGAAAAATTTATACTTATGCCTGTAAACCGTAATGCGCTTATCCGTTACAAGACTATTGACAATTGCCTTCGCCGCCGCAACCGCCGGTGGACACTCGATGAACTCATAGAGGCTTGCAGCGATGCACTGTATGAGTATGAGGGTATCGTCAAGGGTATCAGCCGCAGGACTGTCCAAATGGACATTCAGATGATGCGAAGTGACAAACTTGGGTATAATGCGCCGATAGAGGTCTATGAAAACAAATATTACCGCTATTCTGACCCGGAATACAGCATCACTAATTCTCCACTGACGGAAGATGACCTTAAGCTTATGGGAGATACGGTGGAAGTGCTTCGTCAGTTCGGAGGATTTTCGGCATTCTCCGGGATGGAGGATGTGCTCGGCCGTCTGGAGGATTATGTGTCATCCATACGTCATAACAGAAAGCCTGTCATATTGCTTGAGACTAATGATAGTCTTAAGGGGTTGAAGTTCATTGACCCTCTGTATAAGGCCATACTGTCCAGGAAACCTGTTACGATAGTTTATAAGTCATTCAAGGCGCGTGATATACAAAGATTCATTTTTTCTCCTTTCTTCCTTAAGGAGTACAGGAACCGCTGGTTTGTATATGGGTGGAGAAATGGGGCTGATATGATATACAATCTTGCACTTGACAGGATTCATGATATTGGGGAAGCATTTGGAGAGGTCTATCGGGAGAATACGATGATAGATCAGGACAAATTTTTTGACAACCTGATAGGAGTTACCAAGAATGTGAGTGATAAGGTTCATAATGTCCGTTTCTGGGCAAATTCTGAGCAGGTTCCCTACATAGAGACCAAACCTCTTCATAAGAGTCAGTTTGTTGTTCAGAGGAATGAGGATGGCTCGGCAATCTTCCAGATGGAGGTGATTTTGAATTATGAGCTGGAGAAGGAACTTCTTGGCTTCGGTGAAGGGATAAAGGTACTTGCACCAAGGGACTTGGCGCACAAAATGTCTATGAGATTGAGAAAAGCAGCGGAGAACTATGGCTGATGTTAAATTGCACCGTTTGAAATAAGTCCTTCATTTATATGATACTTATACCTTGGCCATGGTTCATCTTCAATCCATGTCTTTCCGTCTATGACAACGGCATGTTCCAGTTCTTCGTATTCATAATCCGTCAGCCATTTTTCCTCCTTGACAAATTTCGCCAGCAATGAGCCTTCTGAAGAAATGCCTAATTCGCTGCTGTTTTGTATGCAGGCTTCAATCTTATGAATCAAAACAGGAATTTTCAAAGTGTGCCTGGCGGCAGGAGCTAATGTAGGGGCAATCGCGAAATAGATTTAAAAATACAATAAATTGATTGTCAATGTGATAAATATTTTGCACCTTAGTAGAGAGAAATAAAAATTCCTCCGAATACCGTGGAAAAGTGACTTTCGGAGGAAACGAGCAAAAATAACTCATGGCAAAAGTACGAAATTTATCTGACATTCAGCAAGAGATTGCATTTACAGAGTTTGATTTTTATCAGCGATACGAAGAGTGCTTCAAGGCATCGGAACTTGGACGCATCAAGTCACTTCTTCCTCTTCGCGAGATGGCGATATCGTTCGGGTTGGTAGAAGAGAAGCCGAAGAGTCTTAGAACGAAGCGAGGCAGAAAGTCTTTCTTCACACCAGAGGGCAAGGTGGCATTGGCGTTCTTGAAGATGCATGCCGGCTTGTCGGCTCCGAAGCTGATGGAGGCTCTGAATGGAAACATCCATTATCAGATCTTCTGCGGGATCAGGATCAGTCCTGAGAACCAGTTGACAAACTACAAGCTGATTGACAGCATCCTTCTGGAGTTGTCCAAGGCGTTGAAGATCCAGGAACAGCAGAAGTTGCTTGCAGAAGTATGGAAGCCGTATATGAAGAATCTTGACACAGTTTATACTGATGCAAGTTGCTATGAAAGTCTGCTTCGCTTCCCGACCGACGTGAAGTTGCTTTGGGAATGTGTCGAGAGGGCGTACAAGATGATGTGCGGTATCAGTTCTCAGCTTGGTGAGCATCGAATGAGAACGAAGTACAATGACATTGAGAAAGCGAACTTGGCTTACAGGAAGCAGCGCAAGCATACTCACAAGCAGACCAGAAAGATGATAATGAGACTGCTAGCACTGCTGGGGAAGATGCTCGGTAAGATCCGCAGACAGATGCGCGTCCATCCTGATGAAGAACTGTTGAATGACAAGCAGTTGGATATGCTTGAGACTATCACGCGGGTATACCGCCAGCAGAAGAACCACTTCAAGAGTGGTGACTCTCGCGAGAGTATCCCGAACAGAATTGTAAGCGTCAGCAAACCATATGTCAGACCGATAGTCAGAGGCAAGGAGGCCAAGACGGTTGAGTTTGGAGCGAAGTGCAACAATATATTGATTGATGGAATCTCGTTCATTGAAAAGCTGTCATTCAACGCCTTCAATGAAGGAACAAGACTGAAGCATTGCGTGTCCCTGTCAGAGAAGTTGACAGGAGTGCCGGTAAAGAAGATAGGTGGCGACCAGGGCTACTCCGGAAACGATAACAGAACGTACTGCGAAGAGAACAAAATAGAGATTTCGTTCTCGCAGAAAGGCAGGACAGGCAAGAACGAGGTGAAGAATGCAACCAAGCGGGAACTTGCCAGAGTGAGAGCGACAGTGATGGAAGGCTCATTTGGAACTCAGAAAGAACATTACGGACTTCGAAAGATAGCGGCGAGGATAAAATCGACAGAGATCATTCTGATCTTCTTCGGTATCCACACAGCAAATGTGGTCAACCTTGCAAGACGAGAGTCGGTCCAAGTAGCTCTTGCAGCCTGATGTTCTACGCGTGGAACACAACTTCACGGGAGTGGTGGCTCCAGACGTGACTGAAAATGAAAAAATCGGCCCTGAAACCAGAGCCGATGATATAAAAACGATGAGTATGATCGGAAAAACAAGGAAAAGTCTGCCGGTTAACTCAAATTGAAGGAATTAAATGACTATCCCTAACATACTCCATAGAGGCGTTGTAAACTATTAATTCAAGATACATTTGGGTTTCAACAACTTTGTCAACTTTTATGCTTAACTAATACTTGTTTGTAGCCCCTTTAATAATTAATTATAACGTTCTACATATCCCGTCCCCTGACATATTAGACATGGTCTCTTCTCTTTTCCAGAACCACTACATTTAGGACATAACTGCTTGTCAATGATATGGCGTCCGGTGCCATTACAAGATGAGCATGTGATACGATCTCCGTATCGGTCTATTATTCGCCCCGTTCCTCCGCAAGAAGAACATTTTTTCGAACGGGTAATATAGCGTTTTCCTTCACAGGACGAACAGCAAAATGTCACCGGATCAGTTCCTCTACCATCGCATCTTTTGCAAACATATTTTTCGGGATGATTGTAAACAGAACAATTGTGATGTTGTTCATCGTGCGCAAAAGCACAAACTGCGACTACCGCCATAATAGTAGTGGCTAACAAAATAATTTTTTTCACCATATAAAAACAGGTATTTTTTTCCGTGACCACCCTTATCGGAATATATACAAAAAAAAGACGTGGGAAGTCCTACTCTTGCTTATCCCGTCTTCAGGCCTTGGCTGCCTACACAAAGGATAAGCAACTCAGATAGCCCACGCCGAAGATGATATATGAGTAAGCATCACGCCTAAGCATAATGACTCTATTGTCACCTCAAAAGTGGACGTTCCTGTTGCCGTATCTTCTTTGTGTATCAAATTGCCAAGTTTGAAGACAGAAGATAAACGTCAAGTAACGTCTTATGTTATCTTACCCAATCTACCATGCAAGCCAAACTTTCGAATAATAAACAAACTCCATGAAAGTTTGAAAGACCTGGCTACTGAGCAACTGCAAATTTACATTATTTTATTAAAAGGACAACACTTAGCGATTGAGATTCCATGAAAGATATAATTTAGGGGCAATCGCGAAATAGATTTAAGAATACAACCAATTGATTGTCAATGTGATAAATGTTTCATGTCTTCTCCCGTCCTGAAAATAGTTTACATAGGCAAGGCTATATAATATTCTTGAAAAGCAAGAGTGCCATAATTGACATCGTAGACTCTGATTGATAACATATGAGACTTTGCGAGATACCATTGCTCCTGCTTGTTGGGAGTGGTATCTCGCAACGTTATGAATGTCAATGTCTTATTGGGCAGGTCGCCGTGTCTGGTCAGTCGGCGTTCCTGTTGAGCCATTCCGTGCGGCGGGCGTCTGGAAGATGCTTTATCTTGAAGTTTTCGAATGTTGCCTTGAAGCCGTTTCCGTCAGGAGAGGCTGCCATGAGGCCTACTGCAACCGGGGTGTTGTCCTGCAGGTGGCAATTGCGCATCATTGTGTATGATTGGCCGTCAAAAGAATAGAATATTTCTACGGCATCCAGTCTTCTGACTGCTTTTATCCAGATGTGTTCAACTGGCCTGTCCAGCTGGATTACACTCCAGTCGCTTGTGCCGTGAGTCACTACGGTGCTCAGATTGTATTTTCCGTCAACAAATTCGATTCCGGTCTTGATGTAGTTTTCCTTGTCCGCACGTATCATAAGGCCGGCCTGGTCGAACCGGACCTTGTAGTCTCCGGAAATCTTTGCCTCAACTTCAAATTCTCCTCCGCGTACCGTGTAGAGGAAGGGGGCGTCGTCTACCGTAAAGCCGTAATGGGATATCCTCCAGTAGTCGGTTTGGGGAGTCACATCCATTATAAGCTTGCCGTCTTTTTTGATTTCCCAGCTTTCAGGTTCGTTGAACCATTGCATTTTTTCCAGTGTCTGTCCCTGCAGTTGCGCTGCGGCCATAATGGCCAAAGCTGAAATGATGATTTTTTTCATTGTTCACTATGTTTTATTGTTTAATTTTTATGTTTTGTCCAGTCTCTTCCCGTCAGGCGGTGCCGTTGTTATTCTCCACAGTAAAAACCGCATGTGGATTGTTGCATCACATATGTATGATAACCATTATTTGGTTAACTTTGCAAAGTTACAGGAAGCTCCTGTGGCAGACAATAGTCAAAAATAACCATTATGAACAGAATCCTTGACAGGCAGCTTCTGATGCAGGAATTTTCCGGATATGATTCTATTCCGGAATTTGAGGCATATCTTGCCGTGGCACCGGCATATTCCATGACTGAGAATGCGGTATCCGTGCTCAGTGACCTTAAGGAAAGGACGAGCCATATATTTTATGGAGGCTTTGGCCAGACGCTCGGAATTGCCGGAAAGGGAACGGTCCACAGGCTGAAGACCATTTGGGAAGAGGAGATTCTGTGCCGGATTTCTTCCGCGGACCTGGAGCGCAAGCAGCTTGAGGAACTGAGGTTTTTCGAATTCATAAGGCATGGCGCTTCTGCTGATGAGCATTATATGCAGAGCAGTCTTGTGATGAGGGATGCCGTTGGGAGAGAAGTCAAGGCGCTCCACAGGATTTTTTATTTCCGCCACGGGAAATCCGTGCGTTTTGCATTGTGCCTTTATACCCCGGCAATGCATGATGTGCTGCCGGCCATTGTGCATTCTCCTACTGGGAAGCTTGTCACGATGAATATGTGCGGCGGGGCCGGGATACTTTCCGCGAGAGAGTGTGAGGTTCTGGCGCTTGTTGAAGAGGGACTTTCAAGCAAGGACATAGCAGCGCGTCTGTCAATAAGTCTGCATACTGTCAGCCGCCATAGGCAGAATATAATGTTCAAGCTTCGGGCATGCAATTCCGCCCAGGCCTGCCGTATGGCAAAGAGTCTGAACCTGATATGAATGATGTTCAAAATTATAAGTTATGGGAAGATTTATAGAGTGCTGCTGCACCGGTGTTGATGAGGTGCTGGAAGCTGTGGCTGGCGGGGCACGGAGGATTGAGTTGTGCGAAAGGCTTGATGTCGGGGGTGTCACTCCGGGCAGGGCTTTGCTTGAAGAGGTGCTAAGCAGGTGTACGCTGCCTGTAAATGTGCTTGTGAGGCCACGGGAAGGGGATTTTGTGTATTCGGAACATGAGGAAGCGGCCATGATTGAGTCAATTGAAATGTGCCGTGAGCTGAATGTCAATGGGGTCGTAATAGGTGTGCTCAATAGGGACGGAAGTGTTGATGTTGGGATGATGCGCAGGCTTTTAGCTTCAGCGGGGCCTCTTTCTGTGACTTTTCATCGTGCCTTTGATTGTTGCAGTGAGCCTTTTGCGGCTTTGGAGGACATAATCTCCCTCGGTTGCGGGCGTCTTCTTACATCCGGGCTTGAGGATTCGGCATATGACGGGCGGGTGCTTATCGCAGGACTTGTCAGGCAGGCAGGCGGGAGGCTCGTGATAATGCCAGGAGGGGGAGTGCGTCCAGCCAATATTGATGAGCTGGAGATGGTTACGGGGGCTTCAGAGTATCACGGGTCGGCACATTCTGAGCAAGGAAGGACTGACCGTCATGTTGTCTCCCTGCTGGTTGGCAGATAGGCATTGTCTGCTGCTCATTGGGAGTGGTTCATGAGCCTGGCTCAGGCAATGGAGCTAAGATGAGGATGGAGAGTCAGGGAACGGCGTCAACGAAGTGTAAATTACTTGCTATTAATGCTTTATAAGATTTCGGGTATGCGTATTTGCATACCCGTGTTGTCTTAATTGTTTGATATGTAGGTTGTTATGGATTTCTGTGGAATGTGATGTGGCGGTATCCATGAAATTCCAACTGTGGGTGGATAAGAGAGCTGGAAACAACGGTTTATCCACCGAAATGCCATTCTGGGTGGATACCACAGAGTGAACAAAGAGGAGAGTGTGAAGACAAAGACGAGTTCGCTATTCACACAGAACCCGGATTTCATGGATAGCAGGCATTTTTTCACAGACGTATCCATAAGAACCTGAGTTTCCATGGATGCAACCCAGCTTTGTGAAGCGTAAGTACTTGACAGTTAGTGACATGCTAACAGACGATTCCCCTTAAACGGGGAATCGTCTGTTAGGAAGTGCTTGATAGTCAGACTGGTGTGTTTTATGTGCATTTTTCTCTGCCATGAGATTGTTGCTGTTGTCCTGTGCAGTATTGTGCAATGTTATCGTGTGGCCTTATGTCCTGAAAAGCTGAAGGCATTATTCCAATGATGTAATGCAATGCCTAAGCTGCTCGGAAAGGGAGGTGTTGTAGCCTTGCGAGTAATAGACCACGCGGCCGAAACTGTCGGCGACGATGATTGCAGGAAGGCTTTCTGACTCCGGCTTGCATCCGTCATATATCATCCTCAGGATTTTTCCGTCCGGGTCTGTGCCGTATGATACGTTTTCGAGTTCACTCAGGTAGTCATTGCAACGCTTGCATCCGTCGTTGTCGCTGCTTAGCACAATCAGTTTGCGTCCCCACTCGTTCAGAAGTCCGGATGATGCTCCAAGCTGCCTGAGAGCATGGATTGACGGTTCGGTGAAGTCCCGTATCAAGGCAATGGAGAAGTAGCCTCTTCCAGTGACAGACAGGATTGATGCCTCATCTGCCTGACCAAGCGGCAGGAAAGTCTGCTCCGCGTCAATATTGCCTATGACAGCGATGCTGTTCCCGTCATGTCTGAGCACGAGCGGCACTTCTGTATGGGAATCCTTTCCCACATTGAAGAATTCGAGATGTACGGCAACATTTCCTCCTGCCATCCTTATTCCGGAGGTCAGCAGGTAATAGCCTTCCTCCGCTGCATAAGGAGATGCGAGAATTTCCTGCCAGCCGGTTTCCATATTCTCGTCAAAAGCCATGAGACTGGCGGAGCCGTCATCAATTTTGGACAGGGTGAAATGTCTGTAATAGAGAGGATTCCTGAGCCAGGTGACCGGGTCGTAGGTAGCGCTGACAGTGCCGTGGCTGGCTGCCTTCGGAGCGTCTTCGCTCCATTTCACGTCTTTCCATATTTTTCCGTCACGATATTGGGTCTTTCCTGTGACCTCGTCAATCCTTGCTTCGATGCCTTTGCTCCGGCATGCGGCAACAAAGAAAATCTCGCGGGAACGGGTGTCGGAGATGCGTGATTTCCACACGTTTATAGGAGGAATCCTGATTCCTTGCGGATTTGCCTTGTCGTCAATTCTTATATTGGCAAGTGTCCACTCGAAAATCTCTTGTGCATTGTTTGCTTCAAGTCCGTCACCGATTTCCTTGAAATATGGGAGAAGAGGCTCGTATGATATCCTCGGGCAATCACGCCATACGTTGAATCTCTTGCCGCAATGCGAAATTGCGTCTTCCAGGACGTCTGCTCTAACGTCGCCCATGTCCTTTGCCGACAGGGAGGCGAGCAGTGCCTCGGCATTCTTGCCTTTGTGGGCTTTGCGGAAAGTTTCAATGACTTCTGCATTGCCTTTCGGGCGGGCATTCCTGATGGAATCCTCTTTGGCCAAAAGCAGGTTGTTGAGACTAACCTGTTCGGCCGTGGCTTTGGAAGGGATAGGATTTTCTGCCGGTGGAACTATCTCAAAGTCAAGTCCGAAGCTTTCTCCTATGCGGTGCCCGAGCCTTATCTCGGTCATTTCACCCGATGCCTTTGCAATCCCGAATGCCCCGTCCTTATATGCCCAGACGAGCATGTCACCTATTCCGGTGTCGAGTGCGGCGATTCCGTCATTTCCGGTGAATTGCCTTGCCACAGTATAGAACTCTGCATAATTGTATATCTTGAATTCCACCTTTGCCCCTTCGACAGGATTCCCGGCTCCGTCCAATACCTTGACGCAGGTTCTCCTTGTAGGGATGTAGCTCTTTATCACATTGATTTCCGTGAATGAGCGTGTCTTTCTGATGACATCTTCCGGTCCGTCATAGTCTCCGAAAGCAAGCGTATGGAGAAGCATGGCCCTTGACACTGGCGCATTGAACCATGCAAGATCCAGCACAGGCTCCGGTTCGCATGCTCCCATGAAATGCCAGTTCCCGTCCACATAGACCTCGACCCATGCATGATTGTCGTCGGTGTGTGCCCAGCGCGGTGTATATACCTGGCGCGCCGGTATTCCTGCTGCCCTGAGTGCGGCTACAGCGAGCACGGATTCTTCGCCGCAGCGTCCAAGTCCGGCCTTGATTGTGCCGGTAGGAGGAAGTGTGCGGGCATCTGACGGGGTGTATGTCGCCATTTCATGACACCAATGGTTGATTTCAAGTGCGGCCTCCGCTGCGGACTTGCCTTTTATCCGTTCATGCAGTTCATCCGAATAAACGGTTCGGAAATCATCCACTGCTTCATTGTTTACGCGCACCGGCAGCACGAAATGGCGGAACTCCCTCTCCGGAATGGTCCATCCGGCTCTTTGGCGTGCTTCGATGGCCTTGCGCGTATTTTCAAGCCAGTAGCCGAACGGGTAGCCAGTGATGTCGGGAAGCGGCATGGAGCGGTACAGGAATGACAAGTATTCTTCCTCTTGAGCCGTAAGTTCAGCAAGCTGCACTTTGATTATATGGTCAACCGTATCTTCGGGGAATGCCGGAACTTTCAGCAGCACACCTTCGGGAGTATGGACGAACGGTATTTCTTTGCCGTCTGCGAAAGTTTCTGCTGCCAGGATGTTATGGGAGGGGAGTGGCAGGAGTATGTCGCGGGTACCGCAATCCGAAGCTCTGCCTGCAGCGCTGTCGAGAATATGCACATACAGTTCATTGCCTTTCTGGGTCGTGACACCCCAAGGCTGCTCAGGTATGCATCCGCCCTGTGTCCCGTATATTGTCTGCCCGTATTTTTCGAGCCATCTGCCAATTGTCTCAAGGCGCTCTACAGCTTCCTCTGGCAATGTCCCGTCGGGCCGAGGGCCTATGTTCAGGAGCAGGTTCGCTCCCTTGCCTGCCGTCCGGACAAGATATCTGATGAGAAATTCTGCGGTTTTATAGTCCTTGTCCGTTATCCTGTAGCCCCAGGTGCGGTTCATGGTCTGGCATGTTTCCAGCGGAAGGCGCGAGATGTCCTGGCCTGACAGGCCGTATTCATTCATGCCGGGGATATCGCGTTCGAATATCTGTATGTCTTCTCCCTCGAATGGGAGCAGGTGATGATTGTTGCCGACAAGGCAGGCCGGCTGAAGATTGTGAATCAGGTCATATTGGCGGCGGAGGTTCCATATGCCAGGCTGCTCCTCACGTGGACGGTCGTCCTTGTCCCATACGCCGTCAAACCATATCGCTCCTATCGGGCCGTAGCCGGTCAGAAGCTCCGTGAGCTGCGCGTCTATGAAATCCATGTAATGCTCCCATGCATTTATCCTGCTGCCGGAGCAGTCATGTCTTTGTCTGCTGTCCGGAATGTCTGCATGCCGCATGCGTGCCTGTTCGTCAAGAATGTCAAATGCTGTCCGGGCATAGTCATTGAGGATGCAGGAAGAAATGGTCCCGTCCTCATTTCCTTGCGGTCTGCCTGTACCAAGCCCGGTGCGTCCGAGAGGCCAATAGTCCGTGCGCCCCCAATCGAGGTGCGAATAATAGAAATTGAGCGTGAGCCCTTCTTCGGAGCATGCCTGTGAAAGCTCTTTGAGCACATCTCTCCCGAACGGGGTGGCTTTTACTATGTTGTAGCTGCTTGCCTTGGAGTCATACATTGAGAATCCGTCGTGGTGGCGCGAAGTTATTGTGATGTATTTGGCTCCTGAAGCCTTGATTGCGCGGACCCATTCTGATGCATCGAATTTTGATGGATTGAAGCCTCGTGCGAGAAGCGGATATTCCCGGTAGTCTATGTTTTCGTTCTGCATCACCCATTCACCGTGTCCGAGCATGGAATATATGCCCCAGTGGATGAAGATCCCGAAACGTGCGTCTGAAAATTCTTTGCGTGCCTTCAGATTGGCTTCTGTCGGGACATATTTTGCCGTTTCCGCTTCCGCAGCGGCTGGACTGGAGTGTTCCTGCTGAATTGTGGCGTTCTTTGGCTGGCCCTCAGATGTGCCGGCGGGATGGTGCGAGGCTGCATGGGATGAGGCTGTGAGACAAAGTGCAGCAGATAATATTGCTGCGGAGAATGTTTTGAACTGCTTTCTGAAAAGGTGCATGGCTGTTCGTGTATGTTATCGGTTATAGTGTTATGGCCGCAGCCGGAAATCCGGACTGCTTCCGGCTGACTAAGGTAGTGAATTTTCCTGTCATTGCAAAAGGCGGTGGTATCCTTTCTTCACATTCCGCAATTTGGTTGCGTACCACATTCTCATTGCATTAAGGGACTCTGCGTTCTTTCGCTTTCAAATGACATCTGAAATAATAATAGTAATGCAGTTCCTTGTAATGTCGTGAATTATAACTACTTTTGCAATGAAGTACGTTGGTTGATATGGTAAAGATTACGGTTCAGGATACACAAATATCAGTTCTGCAATGGGAAGAACGTGATTATATATCTCTTACAGATATGGCTTCTGCCAAGGAAGGAGACAGCAGGTCGGCAGATATAATCAAAAACTGGATAAGGACTCGTTATACGATTGAATTTCTTGGAACTTGGGAAGTGATTCACAACCCCGATTTTAAAGTGGTCGAATTTGACCACTTCAGAAAAAGTGCGGGTTTGCCATCTTTTGTACTTAGTGCTTCGGAATGGATTGAACGCACTAATGCTATAGGTCTTGTCGTCAGAAAAGGGCGTTATGGCGGAACTTATGCTCATAAAGACATAGCTTTCGAGTTTGGCTCAGCAATCAGCGTTCCTTTCAAACTTTATTTGATAGAAGAGTTCCAGCGGCTTAAAACCAATGAACTGCAACAACTTGGCTGGTCAGTGAAACGTGAACTTTCGAAAATCAATTATCGGATACATACGGATGCTGTCAAGCATAATCTTATTCCTGCTGAAATCACACCAAAGCAAGCAAGTATGATTTATGCCAATGAGGCAGATGTGTTGAATGTGGCAATGTTTGGAATGACGGCAAAACAATGGAGGGATGATAATCCTGAATTGAAAGGTAATATTAGGGATTATGCCACCATTAATGAACTAATCTGTTTGTCCAATATGGAAAATCTTAATGCTGTATTCATAGATCAGGGAATTCCTCAAGGAGAACGGCTGATAAAGCTCAATCAAATAGCCATTCATCAGATGAACGTATTGGAAAGTGGTGATAGTGGTGGTATAAAACTGTTACGATAGGCAGATAAATTTCCGTATGGAAAAATTGAGCAGAGTTGTGTTCCCAAAAACGAAAAAACTTTAATATATGATATTATGAAAATAAGCAGAATATGCCAGCCGTTGGCCGGGACGATTCTTGTCGGGGCGGCTTGTCTTTCATGTGCGAAGAAAGAGGCGCGGAAGCCGTACAATATCCTCTTCATAATGACCGATGACCATACGGCCCAGATGATGAGCTGCTATGACACGAGATACATGGAAACTCCTAACCTGGACCGGATTGCGAGGGACGGGGTAAGATTCACGAACAGTTTTGTCGCCAATTCGCTCAGCGGGCCGAGCAGGGCCTGCATGATAACCGGAAAGCATTCCTGCGGAAATCTCTTTTATGACAACACGACATGCGTGTTTGACAATACGCAGCAGACCTTCCCCAAGCTGCTCCGTAAGGCGGGGTATGAGACAGCTGTTATAGGAAAATGGCATCTGGAGAGCCTTCCGACCGGTTTTGATTATTGGCAGATTGTACCTGGGCAGGGAGAATATTATAATCCTGGATTCATTACGATGGACAATGACACTATCGTAAAGCAGGGATACCTCACGAACATAATCACTGACGACGCCATAGATTGGATGGAAAACGGAAGGGACAGGGACAAGCCTTTCTGCCTGCTGGTCCACCATAAGGCGATACACCGCAACTGGATGGCGGACACGACGCATCTGAACTTGTATGAGGACAGGACGATTCCTGTTCCGGAGACATTCTATGATGACTATGAGGGACGTCCTGCGGCTGCTGCACAGGAGATGAGCATTGACAAGGACATGGATCTTGTATATGACCTCAAGCTGTTCGGCACCGGAATGGACAGCCGTCTGATGGGAAGCTATATGTACAATGTTGACCGGATGAAGCCGGATGAGCGTGCGGCATGGGACAGGTTCTACGGGAAGATAGCCGATGATTTCATGGAACGCGGGCTGAGCGGGAAGGAACTTGCGGAGTGGAAGTTCGACAGGTATATGAAGGATTATATGAAGGTGGTCCATTCGCTTGACAATAATGTTGGGCGACTGCTTGATTATCTGGAGGAGAAAGGCCTGCTGGACAATACCCTTGTCGTATATACATCCGACCAGGGGTTCTATATGGGTGAGCACGGCTGGTTTGACAAGCGTTTCATGTATGAGGAGTCATTCCGTACGCCTTTGATTATGCGCTTGCCCGACGGGTTTGCAAGACGCGGGGATATCACGGAAATGGTACAGAACATTGACTATGCCCCGACTTTCCTTGAACTTGCTGGGGCTGATGTGCCGGAAGACATGCATGGAGTGTCACTTGTGCCGCTGTTGAAGGGGGAGAAGCCTGAAGGATGGCGCGAGTCGCTTTATTATCATTTCTATGAATATCCTGCCGAGCATATGGTGAAGCGCCATTACGGGGTGCGCAATGACCGGTACAAGCTGATTCATTTCTATAATGACATTGACTGCTGGGAATTGTATGACCTTGAAAATGACCCGCATGAGCTGCATAATCTTTATGATGACCCGGCCTATTCCGTACAAGTTGCCATGATGAAAGATGAACTCAGGAAGCTCCAGGAACAATATGATGATCCTGCGCGCTTTTCGTGGCACATCTGAACATGTGATTTAGCTGTGGAACACAGATGCATACTGCCTGTCCTGGGCATTCAGACGGCATTTTGTAGATTGTCATGGTGCTGCAGGTGCAGGCTTTTTTGCTGCAATGCCGGTAGACTGTAACGCCCATAGGCGGAGTCGGGGCTGGAGCGGCTGGGAGTTGACGTGAGCCATGTTGAGTTCCGTGAGGCTTTGGCGTGAATTTCGGTGGGCTTAGCTGCTCTAAATTCTGAAAATATTTATTATTAGATATGGCCCGAGTTTCATCATTGTGAATATAATTCTCTATATTTACGGAAAATTGTATTGTGCTATGAAAAGGTATTCTTTGCCAGCCATTGTGCTGATTTCATTGTTTATCTTGGTTTTGCCTGCCCAAATGCATGCCAGGAAGAAATCCGGGAAAAAAGAGGATGCGGTAAGGGTGACTCTGTACCTTAACGGAAATCACGATGGGACAGGTGAGAGGAAACGTGTGGACGGGTTCCTCATGTCCGCGATGCTGAATGATCCGGAATATTTCGAGGTCAGTTCCTCTCCGGACGGGGAGAGAGTCCGGTATATCAGTGAGGATGTGGACTCGCTGGTGATTATGGATGAACTGGCATATGTGAAGCGGAAATGCCGTCCTGGCGGAATGCTTCCCGGACCTGTCATGACGAGATGGGTGAGAAAGGTTTATGAGGGTCATGGAATTGATGTCTACTCTGCATATTTCATTACCCATACGCGCTTTAATAATACTGTCTTGATTGAGACTTCGATGAATTGGTATCTGAGCATTGCTGATGATGTGGCTATCGGGGTCGCGTCCGTCATTTGCGACAGTCCGTATTATGTCGGAGTGCCTGATGTCCATCGCGGTCTGATGGCTCATTATTTCGGGAAAATATACGGATATGATGAATTTGCGGAGCGCATAAAGAGCGGTGAATTTACAGGCCTGGATGATGCTGTGTACGCTTGGGAAAATGAGTATTCAGCTCTTCCTGTGTCGCGCGTGGAGGGGAAGCTAAAGGCGGATCAGATTGGTGTGCAGGCTCTTGTGGCTTCCGAGAGTGCTTCAAGGACGGTGGGGTGGAAACGTATGAGGCATGAGGCCGTGTTTCCTAAATATACGAGGACTTTGCAGGTGGGTGTTTCTCCTGATGTCGCTCCTTGGGCACGTCACATAAGGCATTCCGGGACCGGATACCGGCTGATTGTCCCGCCGGTCGGGATCTATGCCGACATTAGCTGGATGGATTTCGGAAAGTTCGGCAGCCTGGGCTATGTGCTCGGCGGGGGCTACAGCCGGTTCGGATATGACTGGCAGTGGGATAACGGCCATGCTGTTTCTGTCATGGATACGAAATGCAACCGTTTTGATGTTGAGGCCGGGCTGAGCTGGCATGTGACTTTGTGCCGTAATCTGGAAGTCTATGTAAGGGCCATGGCGGATCTTGCTATGATAGACGATCATGTGGTCAATACATCTGACGGGGAGAAGAGCATCTCTGACAGTGATTTCAAGACATACGTTTCCTTTGCTGCCGCCGGAGGCCTGCGCTGGTATTTCTGACGAAGCGTCGGAATCTGGGTGGAAGGAGGATATGATGTCGGATACGTTTCGGCAGGGCTTTCGTTCAAGTTCTGAGGACGCTGTCCGTCTGCTGAGGTCAAAAGCCGCTGATGTCGAGCAGGACTGTGGGCAGAAGCAGCAGGAAGCCGATGAGGATGAGCAGCAGGATGAATTTCCATGCCCATCTGACCCATTTCATGTATGGTATGCGGGCCATTCCGAGTACGGCCATGAGCACTCCCGAGGTCGGGGTAATCATGTTTGTGAATCCGTCGCCGAACTGGAAGGCGAGGACGGTTGCCTGGCGTGAAAGTCCTATCAGATCGGAGAAAGGTGCCATTATAGGCATTGTGATGGCGGCTTTTGCCGTGGCGGACGGGATGAAAAGGTTTATGCAGGTCTGTATTCCGTACATCATGCTCAATGAGGCAAGCGGGCCTGCACCGTTGAGTGAGGATTCCATAGAATGCAGTATGGTGCCGATTATTTTGCCGTCCTGCAGTATGATTATGATTCCGGAGGCCAGGCCTACGATGAATGCCGCTGGAAATATGTCTTTCGCGCCGGCGATGAATTCGTCTGAGATTTTGCCTGCTCCATATCCTGAGGCGATTCCTGACAATATAGCAAGTGCAAGGAACAATGCGCTGATTTCCGGTATGTACCATCCGAAACATATTGTGCCGATGACCTGATACACGATTGTGAACGCGAGCAGGACAACGATATAGAAGTGCACGGACTTGCGGAGCGCATAGACCGACAGGATTGTGAACAGAAAGGCCGCTGCGGGCATCAGCCATGGCGTATGAATGCCGGAACTTCCTATGTTGACGGTGCAGTCCGGGCTGTATCGTATCGTGAAAAGCAGAATTGCAGTGAAAGCAAGCGCAAACGATATCCATGATGACTTGTTGCGGCAGTTTGAGCCGGTTTCATGTACTTCAGATGCTGTGGCTCTCCAGAATCCGTCAAGTTCATACATCGGGCTTTTTTTCGGGTCTTTGCGTATGCGTGAGGCATATATCAGCAGGAATGACATCAGAAACAATGTCAGTACAGCCCAGCAGGCCAGCCTGTAGCCGATTCCCGAGAATAGGGGCAGGCCTGCCATGTCTTGGGCGACACCGATGGTGAACGGATTGAGGAATGCCCCGGCGAAACCTACATGTGCTCCGAGGTAGACCATTCCGACACCGGTTATTGAGTCATAGCCCATTGATATTGCGAGAGGAATGGAAATGGCCACAAAGGCTATGCATTCTTCGCTCATGCCGAATATGCCCCCGAAAAGCGAGAACATCAGCGTCATGCAGACGAGTATGATGTTGTTTATTCCGATAGCCCTGAATATGGCGTGTTTTTCAAGTTTCTGTGCTTTTGCGAGGAATGCCATTATGCCTGTGTCAAGGGCTTTGGTCGAGTTTGTTATCCACATTGCTCCTCCGACTATGAGGATGAAGACGATTATTCCTGCCTGCTTTTCGAAGCCTTTGTACATGGCTGCCAGGACCTGCCAAGTCTGCGGAACATGCTCTGTGGCTTTGTATTCCGGTTGTCCGTCCGCTCCCTGCACATATTCTCCTCCTGGAATGAGCCATGTTGCGATTGCGCACAGGAGTATGACTGCTGATACTATGATGTATGTGTTCGGAAATTTTCTTTTCATATGTCCTGTCATTTCGTTTTGTTGTCCTGTTTTCGTTCTCCTCCGTTTTTCGGAGTTGCAAATTTAGCTTTTTTCAAAATAATCCGGGGCTTCAGGGGATGGTTGTGTCTGGAATTTGATTGTTTGTCTTCCTTTTTTCTTGGTAAAACGGAAAAGAATGACTTAATTTGAATTCAAGTCAATGAGAGGGCTACGTACTTGTGCGTTTGCGGTTTCATCGTGATTTTGCGCCTATGATGATTCCGTTTCTGCTCTTTTGTGGAGATTGTTTTATATTGATTTTTTGTGTTGGTATGAAATGTCATTATTTTTTGCTGGTAACGGCACTGGCTCTGTTTGTTGATGTCGATGCATTCGGATGGGACGGCAAGGCAGGGGACGAGGAGACGAAGAAAGAAAGGACAGTTTGCCATAGGAAGAACGAGACTTCGCTGCAGGAGCCGCGTTATGAGATGATTGATGATTTCCTGCTGGACAAATACACCGGAAATGTCTTCTATGTTTATGTGTTGTTCTCGAAGACAGAAAAGATCCTGCTGGACAGGGAAAGTGCCGGAAGCGATGTCGTGCCTGACCATGAGCATGTGAATTATCAGCTGATTGTGAAACGGGACGTCACGGATTCATATTACCTGCTCAATCTCGTCTCAGGTGACATGTGGTACATCCGTAACGTTTCCTCTAAAAAGGCGAGGCTTCAGTATCTGTCTCCGGTGCTCGGAGAAGTTGAATAGGCTCGTGTCAAGAGCATTGTTGCTGCCGGTTCAAAATCCGATGCTTTCTGTGGCTTGCTTGTATCCAGTTGCTTGTGCTCCACTGACTTGTCCCGTCCCGCCTCGGATCTTGTATGCGGACAAATGAGCCGGGGCAGGTGAGGCCGTCAGTTTCCGGAGACGATTATACAGGCGAGTCCGCTGAGTTGCTTTGTGGGTGTAACGGGTTGTCGTATTCTTAAAATTCAATCGTCAGGCAGACCGGAAGGTGGTCTGAGGCTGTGCCTATTATTTCTGGGGATATGTTCATCCGGGCATGGCCGTTATTGCTGCCGACGGGAAGCAGGGTGTTTGTCACTTTGACTTTTTTTGCGGATTTGAGGGCGAAGATGTAGTCTATGCATACGTAGGGGAGAGGTGACGGGTGCGTCAGGGCTGTGCCGGAGAGCTGTTCCCATTCTTCTGACAGAGTTTTTATTGTGGCGCTTTCCGGGGTGTCGTTCATGTCTCCGCATAGTAGTACGGGTTTGCGTGAACCTGAGTATTTTTCTTTGAACCAGTCGTTTATGGCTTTTGCCTGTGCTATTCTGGCTGCTTCTCCAATGTGGTCCAGATGCGCGGATGCGAAGATGCAGTCTTTTGTTTCAACGACTGCTACACTGCGCGGTTCTGCTCCGTTTTCTATCGGGAGAGTAATTATGTGGCGTGAGATAATCGGATTTCTTGATATTATGCCGTTTCCGTATGCTCCTTCCGCAAACGGGAAGGCTTGTGCGAAATGAAAGTCGAGTCCGCCGGCCGCCTGTGCTATTTCTTCCAGCTGGAAGGTGGAGTGACGCAGGTTGCAGCTGTCCAGTTCGTTCATTGACACGATGTCCGCCTGTGTTTCCTTAATGATTTCCGCGACATGTTGCATGCTGTTGCTGCCTGATTTTTCAAATACTCCCACGTTGTATGTCATCAGGGTCATTTCCTGTTTGCATGAGGCGCAGGCGATGGATATTATTGCAACGATGGCTGTTTTTAGTGCTGTTCTTTTCATTTCGGTGAGTGGTTTTCTTAATGTTTAATGTGTCGCGTAATATGTTGACTGTTAGCTTTTTGCTGATGCGCTATTCCTCGAGTTTGGGGAACTGCATATGTGGATTGTCCTGATTGTCAGGATGTTCTGCTCCACGGTGAGGGACATTTGCCTGATGTGCCGCTGCAGTTCTACAGCTCTTTCAGTATGTCCTCCAATATCCCGATGTCTGCGGGAAGCCAGCGGACTGAATGAATGGTTTTGGCAGTAAGCCAGCATGATGCCTCGTGTTCGTTCAGGTGCATGGACTCTGATGCGAGAGAGCACCAGAAGCAGTGCATTGTCAGATGAAAGTCCGGATAGTCCCATTCTACCGTCCTTATCAGGTCTCCGATTTCAATTTCGGCGTCAAGTTCTTCGCGGATTTCCCGTTTGAGGGCATCTGACGGGGATTCTCCTGACTCCATCTTGCCTCCGGGAAATTCCCACCAGTCCTTGAACTCTCCGTATCCTCTTTGGGTCGCGAATATTTCGTTGCCACGCCTGATGACGGCTGCCACTACTTCGATATGCTTCATTTTATTGTACCATTTTTATTGGGCGAAAGTTTGCCCAAACTTCCTTTAAAGGATATTCTCCTCTTTCAGAATCTGCACAGCTTGTTCCTTGTCTATGGTGAAAACATGACCGAGCAGCCCGACTGACACTGTCTTGCTTTCATTTTCCGCAAGCTGGATTTCTCCGATGCTAACCACAAAATAGTTGTTTACATGCAAAAGCGGGTCGAAAAAATTGTGAATGAGACGTTTGCCGCCAAATACGGAAAACAGGGCAGCCATTCCTGTCTCATCCTGATTAATGGAATGGTCTATGATTTCATCAAAGGCTTCAAGGTGTTTTGCCTTGTCAGGGCATGTGATGACCATTGCTGCTGCAACGATGACAAATGTCAGGAGTATTGTCAGAAAATGTTTCATATTTTAAACTGTGTTTACAATCACTTTCGCCTCGGCATAGTCAGGCAAACTTGTCCCTGCTCTCATTTTGTCGTAGGCCAATCGTTTATTTCATACGGTTATTGACCTGAGGCATAAAGGGTAAGGATTGGGATATTCTGCGGTTAACGATATTTAACTGTCAAATAGCTTTTCCGCCGGCAAATTTAGTGAAAATCCCGATATGGCAGGCTGAAATTTTCAATTGTTCAGGCGGAATGTCAGTCCAGGACAACGATACGGTTGTCGTAGGATGCCTCCACTTTACGTCCTTCTGCCGTGAGTTTCTGCACATGCTTGCACATCAGGTCATATACGAATTCATCGCTGTCTTTGCGTGAGACGTAGCTTCCAAGACTGTAGTGGTCAGAGTTGGAGAGGTAATCAAGAGTGCATACCTTATATATCTTATTCGGGTCTATGGCCTTGCCGGAGAGTTTGACTGAAGCGACCTGCCCGTCTTTTATGTTCAGCTGAACTTGGGCGCTCACCGGTTCTTGGTTGCCGCGTGAGATGTCCGCGAACAATTGCATCAAGACGCTGCCTTTCATCTCTAAGAGAGAAAGCTTATTGTCAAACGGGAATATTGAATAGATGCGGCTGCGGGTCACATCTCCTGCCGGCAATTCGGTACGCAGGCCTCCGTTGTTGCATATTGCCATGTCCGGAACTGTTCCGAAAGTGTCCCGGCATATCTCTGTCATGGCGTCTGCAGCCCAGTTTCCGAGAAGTCCTTGCGGGGTGCCTTTCCTGAGAGTAGAAGGGCATTGGCCGAGCACTTCTCCCATAGTCTTTTCGAGCTCCGAAGAGTAGCCTTTGAGCATGGCCGCAAAATCCGGGTCTATGCGTGAGTCAAGCCTTGAATCTACAGGAATCAGCCTATATGTGAAGCGTTCTTTGCCGCTTTTCTTCATGTTGATTTTCATGTATCCCAGACATACGCCACGTGAACCGGTCTGGACAATCGGGACCTGCTTTCCTTCCATATTGGTGACATATACAGCCTCGTTAAGGAAGGTATGTGAGTGGCCGCCGATGATGAAATCTATGTTTCTTGTGTTCATGGCCAGGCCTTTGTCATAGTATTTCGCATCGCTCTTTGCATTGTAGCCGAGGTGCGAAAGCGCAATAACAAGGTCGGCTCCATCATGCTTGAGGGCCGCTGCCAGCCTGTCGGCATTTTCCCACGGATTTGAATATATGACTCCTTCGCATGAAATGGGGTCCACAAGTCCATCCAGGCGCGCTCCAAATCCGATGAATCCGATCTTGAGTCCGGCGGCATCAATTATAGCCTTTTCTTTCACTTTATCAAAAAGGGACGTTGCCGCGAAGTTGTAATTGCTGCTCACCGTAACGACATCGTTCTGCGAAAACATCCTGTCCAGTCCGGGAATCTTTTTGTCAAATTCATGGTTGCCGACAGTCCTGATGTCATATCCGATTTCTTTCTGGATTCTCATTTCCACGTCTCCGTTCAGGCAGGTGAAATAATATGTGCCCTGGACAAAATCTCCCGCATCTGCCAGGATGACAGCCTTTTCCTCAGCCCTGACGCTGTCGGCGAGCACTTTTATCCTTGCGACTCCTCCTCTTCCCGCATTATATGTAGAAGCGGCGTCCAACGGTTCTATCTGGCTGTGCAAATCATTGGTAAACAGCATCACAAGCTCTTCTGCAGGCTTTTCCGGAGTTTCTCCTGGATTTATTCCATGCTGGTTTCCGTTTGATGTCTCATGGCCTGTGAAGTTGCAGCCCTGCAATCCTGCAAGCAGCGCGAGTGCGCATATGTTCAATAGCTTTTTCATGTCTTTAGCCAATTTTGCCCGATGTTCTGAGATTCAGCCGGCAAATTTATGGATTATTCGCGAATCTTTAAAATGTTGTTTTTTGACGTAATGGAGTAAATTTAATTGATGTGCTCTTGTTTGGCACAATGGTGATGTATTTTTGTAGCATAATGAAATTTATGGATATGGAAGTAAATATTAAGGCAAACAAAGAAAAATGCGTAGAATTGTTGCGCTCAACAGGCAGGGAAGGTGTTGAAGACCTGATTCTTGAGCTTGACAGGATGGGATTCTTTACTGCTCCGGCTTCAGCAGTCTATCATCTTAATTGTGAGGGAGGTCTTGCACAGCATTCGTTGAACACTTTTAAAGCGGCGTTGGGCGTATGGGAGAACATGAAGAATTTTTGTCCGCATATCGCGAAGGAGGTCAGTGTTGATAATATCATTATTGCATCTTTGCTCCATGACTTGTGCAAGTGTGATGTTTACAAGCGCAAGAGGGAACCAAGCCTGCGTCCTTATGATTATACAAAAGAGGCATCGCGTTATAGTTCATCATATGATGAATTTCCGATAGGGCATGGAGAAAAATCTGTGATTCTTGCTTTATGTGCGGGACTTGTTATGTGTGACTCTGAGATGGTGGCTATAAGATGGCACATGGGGCCATGGAGTGTGAATATGGAGAATAATGATGAAAAAATGTCTTTCAAAGCGGCTCAGGACAAGTTCGCCTTAGTGACGATTATTCAAGTTGCTGATACGTTGGCGGCAAGGATAATAGAGAGGTAGAGGTGCGCTTAATTCGTTGATTTGGATGAGTATCAAAAAACGTAGCAAGATTGAAGATTATGAGCGTCAATTGATGGGGTTCCTCGGATTCCGCAGCTCAAGATATGAATATGATTCTTTTGCTCCGATAAATACTTTATACAGCAAGTCTAAGGTAAGCATTGAGGAAAAGAAGCAAAAGAAAATGAACGAATTCTGGATAAGATGTTCCCGGCACTCATATGAGCAAATCAATAATCCTTTTGAGTATGATGAAGAACTTCTTAAAATGTACTTGCCTAAAATTCACGAATATACGCTTGATCCGATTCATGGATATGAGAAAGTTGTCTTAACCCTGTTCAGAATGGGGGTTACGGTCTTGACTCAGTCATACATTAAAGGAGTCGGAGCCTTTGGGGCATCAATGTTTGTCAATGTGAAACCATATGTCGTGGTGACAGATATGATGAAAAAGTATCATAAGCTTTGGGTGACATTGTTTCATGAGCTATATCATATAATCAACGATAGGCAGATGCTTGAAAGGGCAATATACCACATCAGTTCAGAAAGTGAAATGTCATTGTTTTTCAATGAGGAACAGGCCGATTTGTTCGCCTGCAGGATGCTCGTACCTTATGAAGTGTCAAGACATTTAGCTAAAGTTATCGTTTCACCATACAGAATTAAGAGGTTATCAGAAGAATTGGCGGTTCATCCTTCAGTTGTGTATGGGATCTATCTTGAGAACTCTCCAAAAGAGCAGAAAAATAAGGAGTTCTCCAAGTATGCAGGGCATCTTATCGGTTCTGAGGTTGCGACAAAACAAATAATGTTTTCACCAATACAAACTGGCAATCTGAGAGATGCAATAGATGATATAAAAGAAAAGTTGTACAATATAAGAATAGCATAAAATGGGAAACGCGGAGAAATTGCAGAATCTTATTTCAACTGTTGATAAGATTGTAGATGCAACTCTTTTCCTGGCCATGGCAAAAATTGGCATGAAGGTCAATTTTGCATTGAGCCAACGCCATTTTATACCTAACCGGTCCCATTTATCAGGAAACGGTTTAAAAAACGCGCCGGATTTTTACGGAATGCTTCAAAAAAGCAATTCGGTTTAAGATTTGCCCGATATTTAAACCGTTTTGCCATTGTATCATCTGCCATTGTATCATCTGCCATTGTCTCATTTGCCGTTGTATCATTTTCCCATTTTCCATCGCGTCTTGCTGGACGTGTTATAAAAGTACTATGCTGTTCGTGGCGCCTAATGGGCTTGCTATCAGTGTTTTCATGGGAATGCGGTTCCCCGGGATAGGGGAGTCGTATTGCAGCAATGTGTCAATAATCATGGCGCTCCATTCCATTGCAAAAAGCAAATTCCTCCTTGCGCATCGGGAAAAAACTGGAGATGCAGAGCCTAAAGAATCGGAGGCTACCCTGCAAATGAAACCTTATGTATTGTAAGTTTAGAAATGGCCGGTTTCATGCTAAAACCTTTTAAAAATATGCTTTTTATGTTGCAATATTATGAAGAATCATTAATTTTGTATTAGGAACGCTTGAAATTTGTCAGGCATCGTGTGTCTGAATGAAAGCAGGCTGTTCCCAACTATTAACAACTTTATTAATTTTATTTATGGTAAAAACAATGAAATCTTCATTGTTCAAATGCTGTCTCGCCATATTGGCTCTGGCAGCGTTGAATGTGCTGGTGCCAGTCGCTTATGCGCAGTCCCCTGTATCGGGGGGGGGTATCAGCGGTATAGTATCTGACGACCAGGGACCGCTTGTCGGCGCCGCGGTCATGGTCAAGGGAAGCACGGGCGGAGTATCCACCGGTCTGGACGGTGAATATGCCCTTTCCGGAGTTAAGAAAGGAGACATCATAGTCTTCTCTCTCCTGGGTTATAATGATGTTGAGATTGTCTATGACGGACAGCCGACTCTTAATGCCACCCTTGAGGTCTCTTCCGAGTTTCTGGATGAAGTCGTGGTCACGGCTCTCGGTATCAAGAGATCAGAAAAAGCACTGACATATAACGTGCAGCAGGTCAGCGGTGAGGAACTGCAGACTGTCAAGAGCACCAACTTCATGAATGCTCTTGCCGGAAAGGCTGCCGGCGTGCAGATCAACAACAGTTCTTCCGGTCCCGGAGGAGCAGTGAAGGTCGTGATGCGCGGTGCCAAGTCCATTACCCAGAACAACAACGCCCTCTATGTGATTGATGGTGTTCCTATGTACAACCCTGCAACCAAGGGAGGTGACGGAGCCATGACAGACCAGCCTGGTTCACAGGCGTCAGCTGACATCAACCCTGACGACATCGAGAGCATTTCCCTTCTTACCGGCCCTTCAGCTGCGGCTCTTTACGGTTATGAAGGAGCGAACGGAGTCGTGCTCATCACAACTAAAAAAGGAAAGGCAGGAAAGACATCGCTGACATACAGCAACAACACCATGTTCAGCGACCCGCTGATGATGCCTCGCTTCCAGAACAAGTATGCGAGCTCTCCGACAGACAAGAATATGTGGAGCCAGCCAAATGCCTACGCGTACAATCCAGAGAACTTCTTCAACACCGGAAGCACAGTGACGAACACTCTGTCGCTTTCTACGGGAACGGAAAAGAACCAGGCTTACATTTCAGTTGCAGCCACTAATGCTGCGGGCATCCTTCCGAACAACGATTACAACCGTTACAACTTCAACTTCCGCAACACTACATCATTCCTCAATGACAAGTTCCTCCTTGACGTGAGCGCGAACTATATCTTGCAGAATGACAAGAACATGGTGTCTTCCGGAACGTACTACAACCCTCTCACTGCCCTCTACCTTTTCCCGAGGGGCGAGGACTTCGCTGACATCGAGGTTTACGAAAGATGGGACCCGTCTCTTGAGCGCAATGACCAGTATTGGCCAAAGACCATAAGCGACGGCATCAATCTGGCCGACAACAACCCGTATTGGACTATGTACCGCATGAACCGCGAGAATGTCAAGCGCAGGTACAAGCTCTCCGCAAGCCTTCAGTACAAGATCACGGACTGGCTCAACATCCAGGGCCGTGCAAGTCTCGACAATTCGGACAACAAGTACACCAAGAAGATGCATGCTGGAACAAATGCCATTCTTGCCGGTCCTAAGGGACGCTATCTTGAGAGGATGAACTTTGACCGCCAGACATATGCGGATGCTATTGCCAATGTAAACAAGACTTGGGGAGGATTCAATCTTATCGCCAATGTCGGAGGCTCAATCAAGGACACGAGAGTGGAGATGAGCGAGACTGAAGGTGATTTGAGGGACGTTACCAACTTCTTCTCTGTCGAGAACATAGTCGGAAGCGGTTACTATAAGGTGGACAGGGATGGTATGAGACGTCAGACACAGTCTGTTTTCGCCAATGTCGAGCTCGGATGGAAGAACTATCTCTTCCTCAGCGGAACAGTTCGTGCGGACTGGGATTCGGCACTTGCATTCTCTTCTTACGGCAAAAAGCCTTTTGTCTATCCTTCAGTCGGAGTCTCCGCTCTTTTCCATGAGATGTTCACCATGCCGAAGTGGTTCAGCTTCCTCAAGGCACGTTTCTCATACACGTCAGTGGGTAACTCCTACGATCCTCACATGACAAGGATCAGGTATGAGTATGACCCTCAGAACAATTATTTCAAGGTGAGAGATCTCTATCCGAACTTTGACCTCAAGCCTGAGCTTACCCAGTCATATGAGGCCGGTCTCAACCTGAAGTTCATCGACAATACCCTCGGCCTGGATTTGACTTATTATCATTCCAATACCATGAACCAGACTTTTGAGGCTCCGCTTTCCGGAGGCTCAGGATACAGGGCTGTCCCTGTGCAGGCCGGAAATATCCAGAACTCAGGTATCGAGGCTGCCCTTGGATATGATAACAAATGGGGCAAATTCGCGTGGTCATCAAATCTGACTGTTTCCATGAACAGGAACAAGATTGTAAGCCTTGTGGACGGAGTCAGGAATCCTGTGGATGGCGAGCTCATTTCTCTTCCTGCTGTTGAAAAAGCCAACCTTGGAGGTCCTACTGTGCGTCTGGTGAAGGATGGTACGATGGGTGACATTTATGTCAACAGGGACTGGAAGCGTGACCGTTACGGAATGATTGAAGTGATTGACGGTGTGCCTTCTATGGAAAACACTGAGTACAGGAAAGTCGGCTCTCTGCTTCCAAAGGCCAATCTCGGATGGCGCAACTCTCTTTCATGGGACGGCATACGCCTGAACTTCCTCTTCACTGCCCGTATCGGCGGCAATGTGGTTTCACAGACTCAGGCATATATGGACTACCACGGAGTATCCGAGCGCAGTGCGCAGCTCAGGGAACTGGGAGGTGTACAGATGAACGGAACCATGGTGTCTGCATATGACTACCTTAAGGTAATCGGTGCAAGCGGCGGAGAGGCTGACTACTATGTCTATGACGCTACTAACGTCCGCCTGCAGGAACTCAGCCTCGAGTACACCATCAACAGGAAATATCTGAAGAATGTCTGCGACATCACTGTAGGTCTTGTCGCCAACAACCTTTGGATGATATACTGCAAGGCTCCTTTTGATCCTGAACTTGTATCTTCTGCCTCATCCACTTTCTATACGGGTGTGGACCTTTTCATGACACCAAGTCTGAGAAGCTTCGGTTTCAATGTTAAACTCAACTTCTAAAACAGGAACGAAATGATAAACAAGATTACAATAAAAAACATTCTTGCTGTTGTGGCGGCAGGTTCGCTCATTGCTGTGTCCTGTACCAAGAACTTCGAGAATATCAATATTCATCCTACTGACCTTGATCCGGACAACATGAGCTCCGTGGAGAAGGTAGGAACACTTTTGCCTGCGATGATTTATCTGCTTCAGCCGCAGCAGGAGAACAATTCGCAGATGACAGACCAGCTGGTTTACGGGCAGCTCGGAGGATACTATTCGGCTCCGAACATGTTCAACAACCATGGAGGAAACGGACATCAGATTGCCAACTGGAACCCGCAGGAGACAATGTACCGCGGCCCTTATGTCGACTTCATGTCACCGTTCTATTCCAACTATTTCAGAGTAGTGGAGGAGACAGGTGGAGAAGGAGCCGTTTATGTGGTCTCCAATGTGCTCAAAGTTGCTATTATGCATAGGGTGGCTGACACTTATGGCCCGATTCCTTATTCAAAGGTCGGCTCAGGTGCCTTTGAGGTGGAATATGACGCCCTTGATGTGCTTTATCCGAAACTTCTCGAGGATATCTCTTCTGTCATCGCCTCGCTTGAGAGTTATGGCAATACGCCTTCTCCGGCCCTTGCAGAGTATGACATAATGTTCAAGGGTGATTTCTCAAAATGGCTTAAGTATGCTAACTCGCTGAAGTTCCGCATTGCCATGAGGATCAGCTCAATGAATGAGGACCTGGCCAAGACTGCGATGCAGGAGGCAATGCTCAGCGGAATGTTGCTGGACAATGCGGACAATCCTACATTGCCGACGAATGACAACCCTGTCTATAAGGCGGCGGTGTCTTGGGGTGACCTCTGCATCAATGCTTCCATCACAACATATATGAACGGTTACAATGACCCTCGTCTTGCAAAATACTTTACCCGTACGACCGGAGGTGCGTACAACGGCTTGAGGATTGGCTATATGCCGGGGCAGATTGGCGGTGCGAGTGCAAGATATTCAAAGCCTGGTGCTGTTCAGGATACTCCTATGCCTGTGTTCTATGCAGCTGAGTCATGGTTCCTGATGGCGGAGGCCGCGCTCAAGAACTATATCGCGGGAGATGCCGAGACATATTATAACAAGGCCATCGAGACTTCCATGGGACAGTGGGGCGTTGCAGCAGGAAACTATATGTCACATCCGGGAGGCTCATTCGCTTATACTGATAGTTACAATACGTCCAACAATTACACTCTCACTTCCGTTCCGGGTGTGGCATGGAGCAGCGAGAGCACGCAGGAGGGGCACCTCAAGCAGATTCTCACCCAGAAGTATATTGCCAATTATCCTTTCGGTCTTGAGTCTTGGAGTGATTTCCGCCGCACTGGCTATCCTGAACTCATCCCGACTTGCAGCCTTGCAGGTTCTGAGGGCGTGACCCTGGAGCGTGGAATGCGCCGTCTGAAATATCCTGACCAGGAGTATTCCCAGAATCCGGTGAACTGCGAGAGCGCCGTAGCAAAATATTTCGGCGGCCAGGACTGGTTCTCAAAGGATCTTGACTGGGCAAAAAAGAACTAATAAATAAACATTTTGAAAATCATGATTTATAAAATAGCAAAAATCATTGGCATTTCTTGTGCTTTTTGTGCGGTGGCTGCTTGTAGCGATTGGCTGGAGCCTAAGCCTGTAAAAGGTTATGACCAGGATTATGACAGCAGTGCCATCTCGCCGGAGAATGAGGAATATTTCAAGTCTTTGCGCGAATGGAAGCAGATTCCTGACCTGCCGCAGACTTTCGTGTGGTTTGACAGCTGGAGCGGCGCGTCCAATACAGGTTCAGAGAGCCTCCGGGCTCTTCCTGATTCTGTGACAATAGCCTCAAACTGGGGCCTGCACGGAGCGGACACTTCAAAGTTTGACTTGTCTCCTGCAAGAAAGTACGACATGGAAGTCATGCAGAAAATAAAGGGAACCAAGGTGGTGGTGACGTTCTTCTCAAGATTTCCGGGAGAAGGACTGCCGAAGAGCAGATTCCCTCACTGGTATGATGAGAACGGCAATTATATCTATTTGGGCAAATCATCGTATGAGGTGAATACAAACGATGAAGAATTGGCAAGGCCGGCCATCAGGCGGTATGTGGAAGATCTCTACAATGCTTGTATTGAGGCAGGTTATGACGGATACGATTGGGATTACGAGCCTGCCCTTGGAATGGACGCTCCAGGTGGAAGGGAATACACGCCATTCTACTACAACCGTGTACAGCAGAGGATATTTGTGGAAGAGCTTTCGTATTGGTTCGGGCGTGAAGCTATGAATCCTAACCGTGATCGTGGAGGCCGTCCTATGCCTGAGAAGCAGCTTTTGCTCATCATTGACGGTGACATAGGCTGGAATTATGGTATGGGAGATGATTGGCTGCACTACTGTTTTGACTACTTTATTCTTCAGGCCTATGGAGGAGGCGGATTGCAGAACAGGGTCAGCAATGTCATCACCGACTGCGGACCGTCAATTGCCAATGGCTTGATGACTGCAGAGGATGCGGTTAAAAGGACTATTCTCACTGAGAATTTTGAGTCTTATGCGTCATCCGGCGGAGGATTCCTGGATATGTCAAATTTCATCTACCGCGGTACATATGGCGGAGGGGCTCTTGACCAGCAGATCGGAGGATGCGGCCTCTACCGTGTAGGATTCGACTATGTAGGAGGCAAGTGGAAATTCCTCGACCAAGGAATAACGAACATGTATCGCATCTGGCGTGAAAGGCGACAGGCCGAGTAACCACCGGAATGAATTAATATGAATATTTTTATGACAATGAAACGTATAGCATTTATTGCTGCGGCAGCTGCCGCAATGCTTCTTGCTGGCTGTGAGAATGCTGAATATAGTCCGAAAGGCAATATTATCTATTTTGATGCGGCAGCCGGTGGCGAAAAGTCCCAGATGGTGACTCTTGAAGGTGCTTCTGTCGATTTGCCCATGCTTGTGAGGCTTGCACAGAAGGCCGAGCAGGATGTGGAGGTGCAGATTGTTTTTGACCCTGCCCAAATTGACGAGTTCAATAGCCTGAACGGCACTGATTATCTTCCGGTTCCGGAAAGTGCGCTTCCGTCTGAAGGGAAGATTACCATCCCTAAAGGCGAGGTGGGCGTGACATACAACCTTCACGTATCTTCGTTTGAATCAGATGGCGCAACTTATGCGGTACCTGTACGTATTGCATCTTCTTCAGCTTCTGACATTCCGGTTTCCTCTGTACAGAGCAAATTCGTGTATGTGTTGACGATTCCGCTTTCTGTAACCGTGCCTACTATGAGGCCTTCAAGTTCATCTCCTATTCTTGCTGAACCGACTTCTGAGTGGGGGATTGAAGTGGAGGACTGGACTATCGAGACCTGGGTTAAGATGGACGGATTCCGCAAAAACAACCAGGCCCTCTTCACTTCAGGAAACTCTGACAAGGGGTGCGAAATCTATGTCAGGTTTGGAGATGCCAACCGTCCTTTCAACTACCTTCAGGCCAAGATTATGGGAAATAATGACATTTCTACAGATAGGGACTGGAAGGCGGACAGGTGGTATCATGTTGCCATCGTGTGCACGAAAGCCGATTCAAAGGTTGCAATCTACCGTGACGGCGTCAAGATTAAGGAGGCCGGTGTGACCTATCCTTCTGACGGAAAGTGCAAGATTGACCAGTTCCAGATGATTTCCAGCGGAAACATGTGGTTCGTGAACAATTGCTCAATGGGTCAGGTGAAGCTGTGGAAGGTGGCGAGGACCCCTAAGGAAATCACTGACAACATGTATTTCTCTGTGAATCCTCAGAACCCGAATCTCATCGGATATTGGCCTTTGGATAAGAACATAAACGTGGATGAAGGAGGAGTGCCGAATGAGTCCGAGGTAATATTCGAGGACATAACAGGAAACGGCCATAACGCAGTATGTCCATGGGGAATGGTAAACTCCTGGACCGATAATGTGAATTTCAAGAACTGACGCCAGTTCATGAATGCTTTTTAAACTGGCCCGGCCTGAAGTCTGATGACTTTCGGGCCGGGCTTTTTTGCAATCCGGAATGTCCGGGCACAATGTAAGACCTTATTCTTTAACTTGACAGGATTGCTTTGGCATAAGCTGCTGTCATCTTGATTGTGAGGGATATATATTTGATTATATTGCAGTATTGACTTTCTTTGGAAAAGATTTGGTTTCATATGTTAATGTGTATCTATGTTTGTTCGCTATATTGACGGTGACAACGTGTCATTCAAGGAGTTGTTCAGAAACATCAAAAGTCCCATTGTGTTTACTTCGGCATGGACGTGCTTTAAATTCATATTCAAGGTTATTGGGCCGCTCTGCATTGTGTTGGGTATGATATTGTGGACTGCAGTGTCAATGGACGGCAAGATAGGTGTCCTTGAATTTGCAGATTTTATATTTATTCCGTTTATCTTCTTTATGTTGCTCGTGTTCCCGTTATTATATTACGGAGTCGTTGCTGTTCCAAGGCGGCATGTGAAGCAGATGTGCAAGGCAATCACGGCCATGACAGGCGAGGCTCCGGAATGGAGGAAAACAGGGCCTATGAAATTTGTATTTGAATTTTACGGCATTGAGTATTTTGCTGAGGCCTTGGTTGTTCCAATGAAAGCTGAATGTATGGTAATCGGGAAATTGTATCTTCCGATTGATGACGACTTTCCTAATCCGTTCGTGATGAAAGACGGAATTTATATGATGAATGATGACTTCTTTTATGAATGGTCTTCTTTCCTTTCGGGAAAGCCGGCTGCAAAATATATAAGGTTTTCCTATAATTCAATTTCTTTCATTGCTGATTTCAAGGAAGATGTTTCGGCTTCGGACTATGGCTATGCGTTTGATCTCCTTAAATATCTTCCCGGCAGATTCCATCTGATACCGGTCTCTCGCAAACAATATGAAGAGATTGTAAATAAGGCCATTGGCGACTTCTTGTGGAAGAGGACTGAGGCAGATTGATGTCATGGTTACCATAAAATATGTCTATCTTCGCTTATGGTCAACGTGTCGGCCCGGGACAGCAGGGACGATTGCCCTTTTTCGGAAAATGACGTTGCTCCATTCGCCCCAAAGAGCATCTGCACCTTATGGCGTGTTATCCTTTGTGTTGCTTTAGTCATCGTGGTGGCTGTGTGGGCGGGGTGGCGTTGGGGCAATTAGAGGTTTCTGGTTTTGGCGTTACATGATTATCGTAACGATAAAGTGGCAATGATATGAAAACGGAATAATTCTTCGTGCCATTTTTGAACATGTGTGGCTAAGGAAGTTTTATGGTGTGAATGTTGATTGCTGTCTGATTGGTCTTGATAATCTGAAAATATCTGATTCGATGTTTTTATTTGATTGATGTATAATGCGTCTCGTTGTTATGTTGAATATACTGATGAAGTGTGTTCTTGTGGCAAAATTTTGGATATATGGATATTAAATTATATTTTTGCCACAGCTAAGTCAATAAATTGTATGTGTATTATGGAGGAGATACAGATAATTGCACGAAACATCAAAAAGATGCGCGAAGCCAGCAGCTACACGCAAGATAATATTGCGTCATTTCTTGGAATAACTCGTTCTGCATATTCCAATTATGAACTCGGGACGAGAGAGTTGCCTTTGGAGTGCATGGAAAAATTAGCGGATTTATATGGATGTGATGCATATTTGCTATACGAGGAAGATGCGGATGTTGTTGAAAATATGCTTGTGACAGCTTTCAGAGTTGATAATTTGTCTCACAATGATATGGAGCAGATTGCTGCTTTTAAGCGGATTGTCAAAAAATCACTGATGATGGATTCAATGTTGCTGAAATGAGGAGATTAACTATGCAGCAGGCTGAAATGCTTGCAAGTAAATTCAGGACAGAGAACGGTCTGGGACAGGCAGAGCCGGTAAGTGTGAAGACTTTATTGCGTAAATTTCAGATCACTGCTATGTATCGTCCGCTGTCAGCTGATTCTTATGGGATCAGCTGCAAGTCTAAGACAGGCAAAATGTTCATGCTGATTAACAGTAATTCAACTCGAGGCCGGCAGCATTTTACGATAGCCCATGAATTTTATCATCTTTATTTTGATGAGAATCCGACACCTCATATGTGCTGTGGCGGAGCCTCTGTCGAGGAAAAGAATGCAGATATATTTGCATCTGTACTTCTGCTTCCAAAAGAAGGAGTGTATGCAATGCTTGGCAAAGAGGAAATTCTACAACGTAAAGTAAAACTTGCTACAGTCCTCAGAATTGAGCAGATGTTTCAGGTCTCTAGATCAATGCTGCTCATTCGTTTAAGGGACATCGGGGTGATTTCTGAGAATGAACGCCAAGCCATGCAAAGTATTCCGGTCAAGGAATCGGCTCTTGAATATGGCTATGATAAATCACTGTATGAGTCCGCTAATGAGGGGGTTACGATAGGTGATTTCGGTGAGAAAGCAAGAATATTGTTTGAAGAAGGACGGATATCGGAAGGTCATTATCTGGAATTGCTAAAAATGATTTCTGATGGCAGGGAAGATAACTAAAATTGTGCTTGACGCAGATGTCATAAATCATTTTGTGAGAGGAAATCGTTTGTCTCTGCTTCCGAAGATATTTCCTGACTATCAGTTTATTGTCCTTGATGTCGTAAAGAAAGAATTGCCTCTTTTGATTCTGTCGGCATTGGACAAACAAATTTCCCAAGGGAAAGATATATGTGAGGAGGTTTTCGGCACTTCTCCTGCTGAGAAGAAGGAATATTTCAGGCTGACAGCAACTGGCGGATTGCATTTGGGAAAAGGGGAAAGTGCCTGCATGGTCTATTGCCGGTTTCACAACGATGTGGTTGGCAGCAGCAATACCAAAGATGTCACCCGATATTGCAATGACCATGGAATCACTTACCTCACAACAAATGATTTCTTGTTTTATGCTATCCGTCGGGGACTTTTGACAAAAGATGAAGCTGCGGAGTTTATAGCTACAGTAAGAAGCATGGGGAGCTTTCCTCCAGTCGTGGACTTCGATGAATATATTTGTACAAAATTGTAGAATTGAGTGGATTGCTTTAGATACTTAACTTTTAAAAGCAAGTAATGTTAATATTATGAAACGATTTTTAATAACACTGTTAATTCTCTTCATCGGGATTTTCTCTGGTGCTCAAGAAAAGCAAATTACCGCATTGGGACAGGATAGCCCAAATGCGACGTACCGTTTATTCCCGACCACGAATATGTGGACATTCCTAAAGCTTAATACTGCTGATGGAAGAATATGGCAAGTACAGTATGATGTAAATGGCCCCAATCGATTTGAAACATATTTAAACATGGTCCCTCTTGCTTTCGGAGAAGATAAAAGGCCAGGGAGATTCACGCTATATCCAACCCAGAATATTTGGACTTTCATCTTGCTTGATACAATTAATGGTTCACTTTCGTGCAGCTTTCTCTCGCCTCGGCAATTCAAGTGAACTTGATTGCGCTCGGCTTAAACGAAAGGTTCAACATGGCAGGTGCAATGGTCGCATGACAAAGATGAAAGGGGGATTATTCCGATAAATTAAGCTTATGTGCTAATTCACCCCTGTGATATTTTTCGATTAGAAAGTTCACTATGCGGGCGTGTGCATTCGTTATGAAATTACTTACAGCCAGCATCGTTCTGAATAATTTTAAATGGGACAAACAGTACTAATTTTTGCCCCCCCTCACTTCTTCAAAGCCATAGCAGAATAACAAAGAGTCATTTTTTGTCAACCCTTCTTATCTTTTCTGTTTTTCGGTACATCAAATTTTATTGTTTCAGACATCCTATCGGAACAATGTAAATTCCATCTTCAAGGCGACGATACGCATGTTCGCCGGTTGCCGTTAAAATCATTTTAAAGGCAGGGGCTTTCATGCGTGTGGTATCAATTTGGTCAGATAACGCGGTTAGTGTCTCCACTCCTTCTTTTATCAAGGTCTCGCCTCCGAGTTTGACTTCAATAAGCCCATACTGTCCGTTTCGAAGATGTATAACCGCATCACATTCCAAACCGCTTTTATCCCGATAATGATATACCTTACCATTTAATGCTTCTGCGAACACACGCAAGTCTCTTACGCACATTGCTTCAAAGAAGAAGCCCATTGTCTTCAGATCGTTCATTAAATCGGCTGGGCCTAAACCTAATGCAGCCGTTGCGATAGACGGATCAACAAAATAGCGTGTGTCAGCAGTGCGAATTGCTGTCTTTGAACGAAGATTTGGATTCCATGCCGGCATATCTTCCACCACAAATATTTTCCTCAGAGCTTCGAGGTAAGAACTTATGGTATCATCATCAAGTGCAGCGGTGTCATTATTTTTCAAGTCTGCCTTCAAGGTGGCAACAGATGCTTGTGTTCCTTGATGGCGTGCATATGCTCTCATCAAGCGTTGTACTCGCTCCGAAGCCCTTTTAACGCCATCTACTTTGGTTATGTCTTCCTTAGTTACCGCATCGTAATAATCGAATGCCTGTTCCAATGCAGCTTCTTCGGGCAGTCCGACAGCCATAGGCCAACCACCACGGCAAATCAAGAATGCAATATCTTGCAATTTAAGTTCATTCTTTTCCAGTATTTTTTCTGGAGTAGTGAATAAGTTGCCAAGGCTTATCTTTCCGTTTGATTCGCCCGACTCGAATAATGTCATAGGACGCATTGTAAGCCAAGCAAAACGTCCTGTTCCCGAATGCTCTCGTTCCTCTTCTGCCTTCTTGTCTGGAACAGCAGAGCCAGTTAATATAAACTGTCCCATTTTACGACGGTGGTCAACAGTATACCTTACAGCGTCCCATAGTTTAGGTACGGTCTGCCACTCGTCAATAAGCATTGGGGTATCTCCTGATAGCGCAGCATCAGTATCTATTTCTAACAGGCTCTTGAAATTATTTTTCACATCTGTGCGGGCCAACAATATTTTGCTGGCTGCGACTTCCTCTGCTGTGGTGGTTTTACCGCACCATTTAGGACCTTCAATCAATACTGCACCCTTTGCCTGCAATTTCTTTTCAAGCAGACTATCCATTATCCTGGGTTTGTAACCATTCATAAATTAAAGTGTTTATGGCTACAAAGGTAATTAAAACAATCTCATATTCGGTAATTTGGCGCGATATTTTTCGGTAATTTAGCGTAGAACTTTTCGGTAATTTGGATTTAATTTTATTGGGTAGATTTATTGATATTACCATCTCGCGAAGAGGAAAAGTGACTTAATCTTACCAAGTTCGCTTGTCTTGAAGGTTTCTACATGTTGTTGATAAAAATCAAACTATGTAAATGCAATCTCTTGCTGAATGCCAGATAAATTTCGATTTTTCACTGTGTTTGGAGGAATTTTTATTCCATCTCAGAATACTTCATTCATTGAACTTTGCTTCCAGATAAGACCTTACAGTTTTACCCCAGTCAGAAAATTGCATTTTATCGTAATAGTCTCCAAACTGATTCATGCATTCTCCAATAATGGTTAGTTTTGGCGTGCCTTCAGGATAACTGTCGACCAGAAGACGCACAGATTCATCTTCCCTGATGTCTATTATACGTCCTTGTAAAGATATTCCTTTAGAAATGTCTACATTCTGGTTCTCATCTTCCTTGTCATTAGAAGTAACTGTGCCCTTGTGTCTTAGCTCTGGAAAATGGGCCTCAATCATTTGAAGAAATGAAATCAAATCCGTACGCTTAAAAAGAACAAATTTGTCACCATTTGTTAGGATTTCTTCTTTAATTTTACCCTCAACAGTACTTTGCTGGGCTGACAGTCTGCTATAGAATGAGACATAGGATTTTTTGTTTAGGCGTGGCTTGATTTTATGGGGCTCCCAACAGACAAAGACATCGTTATCCAGATCATATCCTAAAAAAAGGAATGGTAAAGTCGACTCCTTTATTTCGTTGAATTCCTCGCGCTGTGGCAATTGGGCACGCTGATGTTCTAATGGATGTGGATTACCTTCATGCGTGATACATTTGAAATAAGCATAATAGCTATTGCCATCAAACGTAAACTGACAGATTGAGTCTTGTCTTATGACTTTAAACCCCTCATAGTCGCCAATGGTATTTATGAATTTCTCAATTAATGCTTTCCCTTTTGGATATATTTTTCTGGCCATATCTATAATGCTTTATGTAATTTGCTGTCTAAAACAGATATATCTGCTGCTGGAACGTCTTTTAAGCATGATGTGAAGTGGACGTTTGATACTTCAGCCGGTATGTCGTATGAGGAGATGGCAGGAATATTATAATGATTAAATAACATATATGTGTTAGCAGCCATAGTAGTGTCAAAGCGAACCTTTTTTGCTTCTTCCAAATTTGGGCCGATAATTTGATATGTTATTTCTTTTAATTTTAGAAGTGCCTCTGTGTCCGTAACAGTCATTGATATGCAGTCTATTAAATCAAATATATTTGCTCCTATGCCTGATGCAGCAAATATGATCGATACAATAATAAGTCCCGAACCTTTATTGGGATTAAGCTGTTCTAATGAAAATGTATGAATCCGCTCATGATTGTTCGTGGCTTTTACCTCAATTTTGTCAATGCCGTCATTAAAGTCATATTTGTCTTCCGGTGAGGTATGCCATGCATTAATGAGGTATAGGGGATCTTTACTTTTTGCTATTACAAACAACTCGCTCCATAGCCCCTTGACAACTTCTTTTGAGAAAGCAGGAGGAGATGTAAACAATGAAATGACCTTAGAAATTTCATGTTTTAGTGAATTTACATTTGGCTTTATAGTTAACTTCTTTAAAACTATATAAAATAAATCCAAGAAATATTTCTGTAGATCAATTTCTTGTGACTTAAGTAATATTATCGTATATTTCTTACATATAGTATTATTGTCATTTTCATGCAGTTTGCACAACTGGTTAAAGTTTACACTAAATAATTTCAGACTGATATTGGTCGTTGGAGTCTCATCATTGCATTCTACAAAAAATATTGGGTGTCCTTCTTGTGAACATCCTAATCTATGTGGCATGTCAGAAGCAATTTTCTCTACAGAAAAACTCTGGTCCTGCTCTTCGGCTGGCTTGATGCTGCAAAAAGTTGAATATAAGTCTGTCATGGCTATAAAGTGTCATCATAATCATCTTCATCATTCTCGGTACCAACAAATGATGTAGCAAGAATGTCAGGATAATACACGCAAAAATTGTATATATCTTTATTGTTTAATGGATGCATTGGCTGGTTGACTCTAAAATGATGCAATTGGAAACATACAGTTCCTTCTTCTTTAAACTCTTTATCACCTGGATAGCTCCCGTTTTTTGCATAACCAGCTTGAATATTACGTAAATCATTGATTTTATGACTGCGTAAATCATCCAGTTTCTTTGCCTGATATGATATCTCGTACAATCTTACATACTTAATATTCATGCTGTCACGTAAATATATCAAATATTGAATTGTAATATTCCTTCTTGTTATGTTTGGTACATCTCCGTAACTTATATGTTTAAAGAAATCAATGAATTCATCTACCTGAACGTAAGCAAATCTATGATTTCTAATAATGTTACCATCATAGTCGGGGCAGTTTTTAAATTTGCCATCCATACTTTTAAGTAAATCATGGATGCGTTGCTTATTTTCTTGATAACAATCTAATGAAATCATTTGTTTCCAACCTGACAGTTTGCTTCTCACAAGCTTTGATGATAGTATATTGCTACGGGTTGGATTGAGGGTATCTGCCAGAAGCATAGCGTTGGAATGTTTTGAAAATTCCGCCAGCGATTCGTATTGGTTGAGTTTTGCACGAAGATTCTCTTCATGATCGACATAGTCGTTATACTCTATAAGGCTTTTTGTTGACAGATAGACCCGGCATATATCTATATAATTCAACTTGTATCCAAAGAATCTGCATCTCTGCTCTATTGTATCTGCATTGGATTTCCCCTTTGTCGTGCGAGGCATGTAAGACATGGACAAATGTTCAATGGTAAATCCACGGTTAAGCATGTCTGCTCCAACAAGAATGTGACCTTTCTCCGATTCCCATGATATTCCTTGCTCTGCCACTGTGCCTCCTTTGGATTGAACAAGGTGGACTTTTGTCCTTACCATAGCACGAATTAGAGTACCCATTACCTCATCAAATGATGGAATATCCGTCATGTATTTGGTAATAGAATTATATGCTGGTTTAAAAGAGTCCCTGACTATTTGAGTGCCGAAATCATCTGCTGGGCCTCCTAATGCATTAATCCAGTTTTGTTTTGTGCATTGGGCCCATGTGGCAAATTTTATATTAGTGTCGCATCTGCCGTCAACATGAATCATCATAGAAAGATATTTTTCACGTTTCTGTATAAGGACAACGATAGCAACACTTATCAAGAACTCTTGCAATGCTCTTGACAGACTGTCTGGGACAGATGTCAAGGGATTCTCCTTGTAATGATATACTTCTGTGTCAGGGATGATAGAAATTAACTGCAAGTCTTGATTCTTGAAAAAGAATTTTCCTCCAGTATAACCTTTCCCCGGTGTGAGGACTGTATGGTACGTAGGAGACAATATGTCGTTACTGTCAATCAAAAAAGCAGCCTGAGGGGTTGCTGTGTATTGTATATAGGAATGGCTTGGCAATGACTTTTTTAAATTCAGGATGCTTGAATATGTCCTGCTGAAATCATCCTCCTCCCATTCTGGCTTACTTGCATTCTTTCTTGCATAAGTGTTGAAACTTGATTGATCTGCTTCGTCGTCTATGATTAAGACACCACATTGTTTTACTTTTGTAACCAAAGTAGGTGCTGAAAAAATGTCAGCAAGCCTGTTTATGTGCAGGTAGTGTTTTAAAATAGGAAACAACAAGACTTCCTGCCCAGTCTCTAAAAAATTATAAATATAGTCATCAACGGCAAAAATGCTTTCATTTGTATCAACAATTATGTAGTCATCACCTTCATCAGTCTTTAAATCATTGCGAAGGCGTTCTGATGTCTGACTCTGAAGATTGTTTTTAGTACCGGTAAGGTAGATGACCATGCGGTAGCCGTTATCCGCCGCCAGTGCTGTCAATGTCGTAAATGACAGTGTCTTTCCACTTTGCACATAGCCGACAGCGATATTGGTTATGTGCCCATTGCGGCCTGGAATTGTACAATGGCTAAGAATTTTTATGGCTTCTTCGATTATAATATCTTTACTGTCTTCATCCAGTTTCGTTTGTGACTGCATGAATGCTACTGTCCTGTCTCCGATTTTAATTTGGTTTGGGTTATGGACAGGATTAATGACTTCTATTGTATTTGCCATTATATTACGCCAAATAATGAATTGAACTTATCCCTGAAATACTTTCCACCGCTTTGGCCACCTTGTGATAGACTTATTTCTGTAGCAACCATTACCTCAATGATGTAGGCAAGTTGCTCTTGCCCTTCAGGTGTTGCCAATGATTTGTCAAATCTGTCAAAGATTGGGTTGCTTAGATTTATTGTTGCTATATAGTTATTAGCATCGGAAACTTTTCTCAAATTATATAATCCTTGTTCTGTTACACTTTTTTCACCTTTTATTGTTAAAGGTATCTTTTCACCATTACTTAATGTAACATCTATAGAAACTGGTGGTATCTGAAACTCGTCATTTTCTATTATAGGGTTACCAAAGAGATCTGTTGGTGGCTGTATTTCTTTAGTAGTAACAGATTCTGGGATTGAACTAATGATATTATTTGATGTACCAATAGACCGAGTCTCAGTATTTGTAGAATTATCAATCGGTTTAGTGAAACCTTTCGCAATCTGTTTTATGAGGTTCGTGCCAAGATTCTTTATTTCTTTCTTGGTCTTAGGCTTTGTGTAATTCTGTGCCTGGCCAAAGATGTCAAATGATTTGTTCTTGCTTAAATCCTCTTTCAGTAATTCTACAAAATAATTGAACTCATAATCTTCCTGAAATGAGTTTTTGGTAAAACTGACATCAAATCCCTCTAAGTGTAATTCGCCAAAAATCCTTTTATATTGAGGGGACCCTTCTTGCCCGCAAAGGACTTTGGGCCTATATCTGTCATCATAGCTGCTGCCGATAACGCGGCCTCTTCTGAATAGCAAGAAACCATTGTCAGTAGAAGTGCTCATTGTTTCCAATATTCCAATAAAACCTTTTACAGAGTATTTCCCCGCTGAAAAGTCAATGTCTTTTTTCCATAGAACAGTTTCACCGTCAGGAGAATTATAATGAGGAGCCTTCAGAAACTTAAGTTCCTGGTATTCCATTTGTTCTCCATTTATGATAAGATTTAATATGCCCTCACGTAATTGTTGCGTATAAATGCTTGTTATATGTTTTTTGATATATGACAACTGCCTTGGGCTTGGCTTGTTAGCAGACAGATTTGTTAGTGTAATGCGTGTATAATGCGTGTCGGCATTACATTCTTCTTCCAAGACAGGAAGTTCTAAATCTTCATTGTCCACGACCTCCTGTAAATTGAAGATAAGAGTTTTATTGACAGGCTCTCCATAGGCAGAAGTTTCAACTTTCCATATATTGCTTAACCAAATTGAAGAAACCTTCATGCCCATGCCAAATTCATTTAGTCCTTTGTTGTCAAGAGGGATGTTGGCTAACTCAAATGCTCTTTGGTAATTGTCGTGTGTTATGCCGAAGGCATCATCTTCAATTGTAATTGTGTCGTTCTCAAAGTCAATATTAATAGTAACGGTTAGTTTGCCATCAGGATTGATTCTATTCAGAATTTCCTTATGATTAAGGTAACTCTGAATAGAATTATCAACATATTCGGCTAAAGCATTCCATACTTTATTATTGATAAATCTAAAAACCTCGTATACTAAAGGTTTTGTCGCTATTGAGACATTATTTGCCATAATCCAAAAGTTTTTCTGCAACTTTTTTAACAACCTCTACATTAACTGCATTTCCCAGAGCTTCGTAGCACCTTGATAATGGCAATCTGAAGTATTCTGAGCCAAAAGATAAACCTTGCATGCCTTGTACTGATGCTGCCTCATATAGCGTCATGTACCTTCCTTTGGAATGAATGTTTTCCGTTGTGTGTTTTTCTGGAAGGGTTATCCATGGGAATATGGGAATTTGTGTGCCTACAAGATTTAGTGCAGGAGAAAAAGTCGGTAATTTCACTCTAATTCCTGATGCCCTGAATTGCACAATCTTATCTTCAATTATGGGGAATGCGTCTTTGCCGCAATTCCATTCAAATTTTAAATGGCTATTGTCGAATGTCTCCACACTTTGTCGCCATTCGTCTATCCAGCATTTATGCCGGGCATAAAAATTCCTGTTCAAACTGATATACCTGATCTTCCATCGAGGGAATCTTCTGCTGCTTTTCGTTTGGGCATAAATAGGCAATTGATTAAGACATTGTTCTTTATTTACTCCTTTAACTATAACTCCCAATTTGCCGTTTGTGCCTTTTAGTTCTTCATAAGATTGAAAGGCTGGGGCAAGATCTTCGTAACGATAAGTCGCACCAAATTCCATTGCCCAAATAGGAAATGTAGGGATAGAGTCTCCGTGTGCTATAGTCTGATCAATGAATTTCTGCCAGACTTCAAGCTGTTTTAATGTCTCGGGTTTTAAAGGTGTAATCTTCTCGTCATGTTCATTAATTATAGACTTTATGTTACAAGTTGCATTCTTGTCGCCTTTCGGAAATTCAAAATTATCAAGATTGCCGAAATCTTTTCTCAGGCATACAATGTAAATTCTTTTTCGATGTTGCGGTATGCCAAATTGATGTGGAGATAATATTTCCGCTTTTACTGAGTATCCGAGTTTGTCCAGTTCGGTCGATATTACAGACCATGTGTTACCATTGTCATGTCCTTTTAAGTTGGCAACATTCTCTAAAATGACATATTTAGGATTGTGCTCTTTTAAAATTCCACAAATGTAATAAAAGAGATTGCCTCGTTCTTTTTCATCATTAAATCCCTGTCTTTTACCTGCTTGACTGAATGGCTGGCAGGGAAAACCCGCGCAAAGGATATCATGTGAAGGAATAGCAGAAGGTTCTATTTTTGTTATATCACCATAAATTGGAGTATCTGGGAAATTTATTTTGTAAAGTTGTTCTTAGTATATGACAATTTTCAGATTGAAGCTATATAATATTTTGATTATTAAAT
>ERZ778517.365-NODE-365-length-50455-cov-8.979524_pt1 | contig 50455 bp, 47 predicted proteins | sample MGYA00510341_ERZ778517 | MGnify/ENA primary metagenome ERZ778517 (study PRJEB29527, sample SAMN07138964) | mouse gut metagenome | material: feces | host: mouse | place: China:Nanjing | collected 2016-01-25 ...
TTGTGACAAAAGGGGCTGTTTCATACGAAAAACAAAGCAGGGTATTTGTTTACACGCCTCTGATAGAATAAAAAGAATACATCGGGCAGGAAAGCCATTCTTTTCTTGATCGTTATTACAATGGAGACATTACCGCAATGCTTTCTGCCTATATTGAAAATGACAAACTCTCGGAATCGGAAATAGCTGCACTGCACTCACTTCTCCTCAAAGGTACAAAAAAGAGGGATTAACATGGAAAATTTTTTAATGCATTTTTCTTTGTAATATATGTGCTTGAAGTTAACCTTTTAAATAAGTATCAATATCCTTCCGCAATTGCGAACGTTTTCCAGTTCCAGTAAAAAGTTTTTTTAAAGGCTCAATAACCAAAAGACATCCATTTACTGTCTCATAAGAAAGCCTGATATGAAAATAATTGATTTGCTCTATTACCGCCATAAAATACAGTAAAATTCCAACAATTATTCCAGATAAATCTTCTTTTTCAAGAACCGCAATAATAATTATTGGCAGATAGGCTGTTAATAAAATCACATTTATCCATCTTAATTTACTGTAAATCCTGCCAATTTCAAAATTACTTAACGCCGTTTTTCTTTTTACCATTCTCAACTTATTACGCCAATAGAAGCTGCCCTCTATTACTATGGCAGAAAATATCAACAATGGATAAAACGATATCCAATTTAATTTGAACACGTTCTTTCCAAAGTCCATATCGATAATAAACTTTGTTGCAAAATACATTCCTGCAAACATTAACACGCCGTATAGTTCAAAGTCAGCTAAGAATTTCAGTTCTTTTTCAATTGGTCTTTTCTTTAACTGTTTTGTCATATAGCCTTATCTCCTTTGCAATTTTCTATTTTTACCACTAATAGAATACCACAATCGCACGCATATTTCTATCAAATTCTTCCTCCCTCCGCTTCGCCTTATTCTGTTTCCTGTCGGTGCTGTCGCTCAGCCCCTTTCTGCCACGCAGCCGAAACGGCAGGCTGCATAGGAACTCGAAAAGACGGTACAGCCCTTATAATCGGGGCTATACCGCCTAATCTGAAATTACTTCCTTGTAACTGGAAATTCTTGATTTTCCCCGGCAAATTACCTTACAGGGATTACCAGCGGCAATAACACTATATGCCAATAATGCTTTCTGCTTTTCAACATCTGACGGTTTGCAGTTATTGAACTCGTAACACAAACTTCAATCAGGTTCACATCCAAATCATAAAAGCGGATTACTTTCTGCCCCAGCTATGCGTCATAAGCCAGTTCACGTATTGGATTGAAGAATATGACTTTTCCTTGCTACACCCTGCTGCGTCCAGTGACATACGCCGCAATTGCCTTGCTGACAAACGCCACGGTTCCATCCCCGCCAGCCTTGTCAATATTGCGTCTCATGCGCTCATCACACACATACATCTCCCCCAGTCCGCGCAGTATTTCATCGGTGCACTGGTAATAATGCTCCGTGATAAACGCCTGTATGCCGGCAACCTGATCCTGTACAGCCTGCTCCGAGGGTGCACCATGACGCAGTTTTCCGATTTCGGCAAACAGCTCCATCAGCTGACTGTTGATTTGTTCCTGCTCCGTCTCTGTCCTGCCTTTCGCGTTCTGCTGATATTCCTCATATGCCTTGGTGTTACCCCAACGCTTGCGGACTTCCTCCTCATACTGTTTGATTTCCTCTTTGTCAAATGCTTTAAAATCCATTCCCTTCACTCCTTTTTCCTGCAACATGCGCGCAAACGAGATAAGCTCCTGTGTATGCGCAAGCTGTAATTCCAGCAGTTGAATCTGCTGTGCGAGCGCTTCCTTCTGGTCAAAGTCCGGACTGTCAAGAATTGTCCGAATCTGCTTTAGTGGAAATTGGAGCTCGCGGAACAGCAATATATTCTGCAGGCGTGCCAGCTCGGCTTCACCATACAGGCGGTACCCCGCTTCCGTCACCCTTGCAGGCTTCAGCAGTCCGATAGCATCATAGTGGTGCAGTGACCGGGCGCTCACGCCTGTCAGTTTGCTTACCTCATTTACTGTCAGCATTGTTTTCTTGTCCTTTCATGTTATTTTTCCTAGGAATAGATTCATAATAAACTATAACACAATGTCAGAGTCAAGCATTTTTATTTTATTTTTTATCTTTACGTTTCCTCGTCCTGCTGGTACAGCCGCAGCCGTTCGTTCATGAGCGCTGCCTGCCGCCTGCCTTTCTTCCACGCGGCTGCAGACACAATCACAAAAATAACTGCAATCGCAAACAGCATTGCCAGCACCATTGGCAGGTTATCTGCATAAAACCATTCAAACCAGAAGCCGCACCCTAAAACAATCACATTTGTCAGAATATAATGACCAATGTACAAAAACATCATTGTCTTCTTGCTGACCTCCCGCTGCGGATAAAAAATATTTGCTATGCTGCACAGAAAGGAAACCCATAAAATCTGCCATAAAATCTCCACGCCGAATACTGCCTTCTGAAAAAATATTGTAACGTACACGGCAGTCACAAAAAGCACGCAGGTAGTCACACATACAAACACATAAAACATATCCTTTAACCGTCTCAAAAAAACACCTCCTCATAAACCGAGCTTTTGTTTCAATACCGGAACATACTGCCGCGAAATAATGATTTTCTCCCCGTTTCTCATCAGCGCCTCAAACCTTCCGTTAAATGCCGGGCTCAGCCCCTTAACCTTTGCCAGATTCAAGATGCAGGATTTGGACGCGCGGAAGAAATCTGTCCCCTGAAACGTATCTTCCAGTTCATACAGCCTTAACTTCGTCTCATAAACCTCTTTTTCCAGATACAAAAAGACCTTGTTGTCCACTGCCTCAAAATAATAAATCTCTTCCGGCGCAATCTGAAAATAAGTTCCGCCCTTCAATGCCGTTATCTTCTCCTGCCCCGCCTTGAAGGCATAAATCAATTTCAACAGGCGTTTATCCATATGACGGCATCGGACGATAATTTCCTCTTCCTCCCCGTCTGCCGGCTCCGTAATCGTAATTTTCATAAAAATCCTCCATGCTGCCAGTAGCCCGCGAATTTGGGCGTCAGCACAATATTTGCAATACGAACTTTGTTCGTATTGTGAAAAATTTATTTTCCGCAGTAGTCCTCCACCTAACGGTCTTTCAGTTTCCGTCCCCTGCTAATCCACACGGACACAATCAGGGCTGCTATCATATATATTACCATAAAAAGCAGCTGGAACTGCAATGATATTTCTTTATTTTTTACAAAAACGGACACGCCCATCTGCTCACGAAACATATTTGCCGCGGTTTCAGGAAGTCCTTCAAATGTTTTTGTAATGGCATTATCCGTGCAGACGGTGCGCATCATAGCCGCGCCATGCAGCACGGGCAGACATTTTAACACTTTGGTGACACTGTCCGGCAGCATCGACACAGGCAGATAAATGGCACCCAGAAAACCGACCAGCGTTCCTACAATGGTCATGATGCTGCTCCATGCACTCTCGCCATGGATAAACAGCGCCAGCAGATACGAGAGCGAGGCATACGTAAGCGTATTGAGCGCAATCATCCCGAATAATTTCAGCCATTCCATAGCGCCAAGCAGCGGATGTCCGCACAGCGCCATATAAATTTCTCCCAGTATCAGTGTCAGCGCACACATCCCTGTCCCGACAATCCACGCGGAAAAAATATATCCAAGCACTATCTTAACCCGCCTGACCGGCGCCATATAAAAACTTGCCAGTCTGTTTTTTGCCTCATCCTGCACCATCGTGCCAATCACAGTCAGCGTAATCGTAACCGCATTGACCTCCAAAATCCCTGCAAGCGTCCACATCTGTATCAGGTATGACGCATTTTTCTCATCCGCGGCTGTATCCCTGACACCGCCAAGTGCAGCAAGCGCATCCACCACATTCTCACTGTTCATATTCCCCAAAAATATTACCATCAACGCCAGTACAATCAGCATTGAAAGCATGGAAAAAAATACCGACACATAATCCCTGATATAAATCAGCATATTTCTCTTCATTAAATAATACGTTTCCCTCATAACGAACCCTTCCTGCCGCTTTCAGCGGCTCTAATATAATTGAAAAACGCTGCCTTTGCGCTTACTCCAATTTTTTTCCTGTCACATTTAAAAATACATCGTCCATGGAACCCTGTAGCATTTCAAACCCGTCAATCAGTTCCCGCACACTGTTCAGAACAGGCAGTGACGCCCTGCTTTCCGGGACATGTATCACAAAATGCTCGTTCTTTTTTTTGTATTCGATTTTCATGTCCTCCAGCCGTTTTGGCAATTCCGGCGATGAGGAATAAAGCAGAAGTTTATCCTTTGCATACGTCTCTTTCAAGGAAAACGGGGTTCCGTACTCCTTTAACTGTCCTGCATCCATAATAGCAATGTGGGATGCCCTTGCGGCTTCCTCCATATAGTGCGTGGTCAGAAAGATTGTCATGTTTTCCTCACGGCGCAGCTTCTCCAATGACTCCCACACGTTTTTTCTCGCAGCCGGGTCAAGCCCTGTCGTCGGCTCATCTAAAAACATGATTTCCGGCGCGTTCACCAGCGCCCTTGCAATCTCGCACCGCCTTTTCTGCCCGCCCGAAAGCTTCGCAAACTTTCTGTTGTACACGTCATCCAAGTTAAGGATACTGCATATTTTTTTGATATTTGCACGGAGCCTTTTATAGTCTTTTTCGTATAGCACGCCTCTGACAAACAGGTTCTCCGACACTGTCAGCTTATCGTCCAGACAGTTATTCTGATAGACCACTCCAATCCGTTTCCTGATTTCCTCATCCTTTTCCCCGACTGGAAATCCACAGATTTCGGCTTTCCCTACGGTCGGCAGGCAGAGCGTGCAGAGCATGTTAATGGTCGTGGACTTGCCCGCGCCGTTAACCCCAAGAAATCCAAACAGTTCTCCCTTTTCCACCTGAAAACTGATATCATCCACTGCCTTCACGTCCCCAAAATATTTCTTTAACCCCTCCACTTTAATCACTGGATTCATCTTCTTTTCCCTTCCTAAAACAATACTTTTCCTATACATCTCTTGTCATGTGCACGCGTCCATAATAACCAAAAAAAACAGCCTCCGCAATTGTTATGCGGTAAGCTGCTTTTTCGAGGGCGTAAGCTGCCGTGGGAGAGAATAACATGTATGACTTCGGAAAGGATTCCGTTTGTTCGTGGCGCTATATCAGCTTTTTTGCCTCCTCCATCAGGTAATCATGTGTATTGTTCTCCGGATTTTGCAGCACGTCATCGAGGAGCTCTGCCAGTATCGCACCTATCCTTTTTCCTTTTGGCACGCCTAATGCAATTAGGTCGTTTCCAGTGATTTCCAGTGTTTTGAGGGATACGCACTGCTGTTGTTCCATAATCTCATCATAAAGGCGTGCAATTGCGTCAATCCGTTCGAGCTTCTCCGCCTGCTGGTATGCACTCTGCGCGAGGGTATCTGCGCGCCGCAGCTCGAGTATCTGCGGGAAATATTCCGCGCCGATTTTGTTGATGGCGCGGCGCACTGCCTTTGCACTCGGCTCTGCGTTGTAGTCGTGGTATTTCACATACTTCTGGACTTTCGTGATGGTGTCATTGTCAAATTTGAGCCGTTTAAGAATGGCAGCTGCCATGCGCTCACTCACCTCAACGTGACCATGAAAATGGTCAGTGCCGTCCGCGTCCGTGGTTCTGGTCTGCGGTTTTCCGATATCATGCAGCAGGGCGGCAAGCCGCAGGCTTTTGTCAGCTCTTGTGTGAAGCAGGCACTGCATCAGGTGCTCGCCCACGTTGTACATATGGTGCGGGTGATTCTGTTGCGTGGCAAACGCAGCGTCCAGCTCGGGGAGCACAGCTTTAGTGATGCCAAGCGCATATGCATCCCGCATATAATCGGGGTGCGCTGACACCAGCAGTTTCACAAGCTCTGCCTGTATGCGCTCCGCGCTGATATGGTTCAGGTTCGGGGCAAGCGCTTTGGCTGCCGCCTTTGTCCCATCCGCTATCGTAAAGCCGAGCTGTGCCGAAAACCGTACTGCCCGCAGAATGCGGAGTGCATCCTCGCCAAACCGCTCTGCAGCCTCACCGACACACCGGATAATCCCATAATCCAAATCCTCCACGCCGCCAAACGCGTCCACAATGCCGCTCCTGTCATTGTACGCCATGGCGTTGATGGTAAAATCCCTGCGTTTTAAATCCTCCACCAGATTGACCGTGAACGTGACTTCCTTCGGATGCCGACTGTCTTCATATTCACCGTCAATGCGGTACGTCGTCACCTCGAATCCCTCATGGTCAAGCATCACCGTCACCGTGCCATGCTGGATTCCGGTGTCAATCGTGTGCCGGAAAGCTTCCTTCACCTGCATCGGCTTCGCCGAGGTCGTCACGTCCCAGTCATGCGGCTGCCTGCCAAGGAGTGAATCCCTGACGCACCCGCCCACGGCGTATGCCTCATAGCCTGCCTGTTCCAGCCGCGATATGATAAACTGCACTTTTTCAGGTAATTGTATCTGTATCATTACTGTGTCCTATCCTTCTTCTTTTTCCATGCATAAATCCCGACAGCGCCCCCTGCGACAGCTGTCATTGTCAGGGACACCGTGAGAAAAATCCACGAATGCGTCCCGCTTTCCTGTATGTTATCAGGCGTTTCCGTATTGGCTTCGCCGGAATCGCTGTCTGGTATCACCGAAGCTTCCTGCTGCCCTTCATCCGCCACTGTTTCAGGTTCCGGGGCAGTTTCCATCTCTGTTTTGCCATCTCCGCTTTCCCCCATATCTGTCAGTGCAGCGTCACCCATTTCAGCCGCAGACGGCGCAGCATTGCTTTTTTGGTCATCAAGCGAGGTGATGACTGTCACTGCCGGCGCGCTGTCTATGTCTGCCCTTGTCAGCGTTTCGCTTTCCGGCACGGCTTCCTGACCTGGAATTTCAGCGCTGCTGGCTGCTTCGCTGGCTTTGCTTTCTGGCGGGCCAGGCTGACCCGCTGCGGATGATCCGTCCTTGTGCGCTCCGCCCGCGTTTTCTTCCTGCTGCACTTTCCTCCATTTCGCATACAGCGTAATGTCGCCGGTGCTTCCTTTATATATAGAAGTAACGCGTTCCTTGCAGCCCTTGTCCTGATACCATCCGGCAAAGGCTAGTTCTTTATTTTTATGCTTCGGTGATGCAAGCTTAACATCCTCTGTCTCGATTGTATAGGCAGACGGATTTTTCGAAGAATTGGTTCCCCCGCCCAAAACATAGGTAATGGTATATTGTATCGGTTCATAGACTGCCGTAATGTCCATGTCATCCTGGACATTTCTGTAATCCTTATCCCACTTCGCAAACAAATACCCTTCCTTCCTGGATGCTTCGGGTGGCGCGGCATCCTTCCCCTCCGCTGTCTTTGTCTCTGTAATCAGCTTCCCTGTGCTGTCAAAAAAACGCACGCGATAGTATTTTGTCCACTTTGCATACAGCCTGCGATTCCCCACACTGCCCTTTGTGATGGAAGAAATCGGGCGGGTAAAACCACTGTCCGCGTACCAGCCGTCAAATTCATAATGCGCATCCCCATGCGATGGCGCTTCCAGACGAATTGTGTCGGTCTCAACATTGTATTGCAGGGGATTCTTCGGACTGTTTTTTCCGCCATTTAGCTCATATTCCAAATTGTATTCCAGTATCTTCCACTTTGCGTATATGGTTCGGTCACCGGTGCTTCCTTTTTCAATGGCGGTTACCTCTGTCACGTATTTCGGTTCCGCATACCAGCCTTCAAATGCATAGCCTTTTTTCGTCGGACTTGCAAGCGGAAAGGTATCCGTTTCCACATCGTATTCTGTCTTATTGCCTGCGTTATTTTTACCACCGTCCAGCTCATAGGTTACCGCATATTTTATGGGCTCCCACTTCGCATACAGCGTGCGGTTTCCGATGCTTCCTTTTTTGATGGCGGTTACCTTTGTCTCAAATTCCGGTTCGTCGTACCATCCTGCAAAATCATAATATTCTTTTTTTAGCGGGTCTGACAGAATGATATCCGGTGTCTCGACATCATACTTTGCCGGATTTGCGGAGCTGTTTTTGCCGCCGTTCAGCTCATACTTGATGGTGTATGTATATTTTTTATAAATTGCCGTGACTGTCTCATCCTTTTGTATATTGGAGTAATTTCCTTTCCACGCCGACAGCTGGTAGCCTGGCTGTGGCGTCATTTTCTTGTCTGGCGGAACGGCGTAGCCGCCCTCACTGATTTTCTGAACATCAAAAACCGTGCCAAATTTATCTATAAATGTGACTGTATACATTCTGGATTCTGTCTCGCTGTCGCCATCCTCCGTCTTATTAAGGATATAAATCGTACTTTTACCAGAGGGAGACTCTCCTGTCCTTTTCACATATCGTATTTTGTCGTCGCTTTTGACAAACCCAAATATTTGATTCGTATCTTCATCCTTTAGGGAAAACTGCTCATGCTCCGCATAGGCGCTGTCAGTAATATCAATATAGGCGATGCTTTTGCTGGTATTATAGTAGAGCTTTGTGCCGTCGAGCGCAAGCCCCGAACTGGAAGTGTCAAGGGTTAGCAGCGTGGTGCCGTCCGCGTCTATTTCCTGTGCACTGCACGCGCGGCTCTGTAATTTTTTGTCTGCCGAGACATAGTAATGCCTTTTTGTTCCACCGGCATCATACACCAGCGGCGATTTGACATCCCGCCAGAATGCACTGTCATATTTCGTGCCCTCCGCCTTCAGGGCAATAATACCGCTGCCCTTTGTCACATACCAGTCATGGTGGTTTTTTCCAAACGTCGTATCGGAGAGGAACATATTGGCATGCGACACCAGACCAAACCTGTCCCATGTTGGGTCGTCCCATGTCGTATCTACCTGATACAGCGCGCCGTCTATTTTTACAATATTCCACGCATGGTTCATTTTGTCGCTCGTCACGATATAGCATTCGATTCCATATTCGTTCATCAGGTATTTGTACGCCAGCGCATACCCCTGGCAGACTGCTATCCTGTTTGCCAGCGCGCCGTATGCCCCATAGGATTCCTGCGGTATCGTCTTGTTACTCAGCCGTTCCTTGTCATACTCGCAGTTCAGCACAAGGTAGTCATGGATGGCAATTGCCTTCTGCAAGTCATCCATTCCCGGCATTACTGCTGCCTTCGCTTTCTGTACGCCCGCCTGAAATGCACTGTCATCCACATTGACAAAATAGTTCGGTGTTATCTTCGAGATGAGTTTTGTCTTTGTGTTGTATGAGACGCCATAGCCTGTCCTTGCAAAATATAAGTCAGGGTGGTCATTGATAACCGCATAATACAGGTTCAGCAGCTGCTTCCTGTCTTCTGTGCTGTCCCAGTAAAATCCGTAATCCTTGACTGCAATGGATGTCTCCCTGCCTTTCAGCGCCTTATACATTTTATCCGCAAGCCCGTCCATGTCTCCTGTCGAAAACAGGCAGATCCCGCTTGCGGCATCTGTCTCCTCGTCCAAAACCCGGAATCCGCCTGCCTGATACAGAAAATCCGGGGCGCCCTCCTCGAACGCTTCCGTCTCCTCCCCGCCATTGTCTGCCACTTCCACGGTATCCGTTTCCGGCTCTGTATGGATTTGTGTCACTGGTTCTTTTTCTGCATCTTCATCTGCCGGCTCCGTCTGTTTTTCTGTCTGCCGCTCTGATGGGGCTTCCGTATCTGTTCCCACAATGGTCTCCGGCTCCGCATCAGGCTCTTCTGTCCCTGCCACGCTTTCTGTTTTAGTTTCCTGTTGGCGGGTCTCACTGACCGTTTCCGGCTGTTCTGCCGCGTAGGATGTCCCTGCAGAAAGCCCGAACGCCATTATATATATAAATGCCACAAGTATCAATCTTCTGCGCATTGTAATCCTCCATTTTTGTCTTCTGTCTGTACATGCTACTCAGTACCAAACCCAACTGGCTTTGCTTACAGTATACACGACAGGTACGGTTTATACAATAAGAAGCTGCTGGATTATTTTTGTAACAGTTCAGCCTCAGGCTTCCTGTTACAGGCATCAAGCCATGCAAAACCACTTCGTGGTGCTTGATGCATCTCAGCCACTACGCTGTTTCACGGACTTTGCAGTGAGTGCAAAGTCCTGGGCTGAACTGTTACTTATTTTTCCTTTTATGACAGTGAACAAATATTCTATTTGTATCTTGACATGCGAACTATTGTTTGCTATTATAATGTAAGAACATATATTTCCCCCTAAAATTTCTATAGCGGGCTAATATAAATTGTGTTACTATATCATTAATAGGAGTTCTTTATGGGTGCTAAAGATATTACGGAAAAACAACTCGCTGATTATAACGACGTGTTTGCTGATATTATAAATGGTGTGCTTTTTGACGGGGAACAGATCGTCTCGGAAAATGAACTACAGAATGTCAAGGACAAAAGCCAGTACAAATTCAACAACAAAATCCATGAACAGGAACGTGATATATCCAAACGTTGGATTCCGCACAAAATTTGTTTTGCACTATACGGATTGGAACACCAGACGGACGCGGAACCATATGCCCCAATCCGGATAATCGGGTATGATGGCGCTTCCTACCGTGGACAGCTGACAAAGCGCGAATGGTCGAAACCAAAATACCCTGTCATCACCATTGTCCTGTATTTTGGCACAAAACATTGGAACCAGCCAAAGAGCTTATATGAATGCATGGACATTCCAAAAAGGCTAAAACCGTTTGTAAATGACTATAAGATTAATCTTGTGGAAGTTGCGTTTCTAGACAGCCAGCTTGACAAATTCCACAGCGATTTCCGCATTATTGCCGAATACTTTATCAACAAACGCCAAAATATAGATTATATGCCAAGTGCACAGGAAATCAAACATGTCGATGAATTTCTGAAACTGATGCAGGCACTTGAGAGGGACGACAGGTATGAAAACGTACTGTACGAGCTACAGCGTGAAGGAAAAAAGGAGGGTGTCAAAATGAGCGAGGTATTGGATAGAATTGAAAACAGGGGAATTGCCATTGGCGAAAAACGTGGCATCTCCATTGGCGAGCGGCGCGGACGCGAAAAAATGGCAAATGCAATCAACACCCTCAACTCGATTCTTCTGGAGCAAAATCGAATTGAGGACTTAAAGCGGGCGGTAGCTGATTGGGAATATCAGCAGCTGCTCCTTGCTGAATATGGTCTTGATGACGAGGATGAACAGCCGGCACAAGAGTGACAGGACTTATACTGGCTAATTCCTGTCCGAACTACCGATTCGCTTTCTATATGCGCTCGGTGTCTCCTGAAAATGCTTCTGGAATGCCTCCGTAAATGTCCTGGCATCCGTAAAGCCTACCTCGACTGCAATTTCATATGTCTTTTTGTCACTCGAGACAAGAAGCGGAATTGCGTGCTCCAGCCTTATGGCACACACATAATCCTTAAAATTGATGCCGGCGTTCTTTTTAAAAAACGCACTAAAATAATACGGATTCATGTGTATTTCCTCCGCAAGGATATTTAATGTGAGGTTTTCCGCATAATGCTCCTCAATATAAGCCTTCGCCTTGAGATAATTTTGTTTTTCACTGTTGGATGCCATGTTCTGAAGCTTTTCCCGAAACTGCAGCAGAATGTCATGATACACTTCTGCCAGCTGTGTGTAGCTTTCTGCCGCCCTTCCCATTTCCAGAAGTTTTTTCATGTCATTTGCATATCCTGCGTCAACGCCTAGCACGGTCAGTCTCTCCGCTGCCATTCTTACTGCCGTACAGTAATAAAAGCAGGCATCCTCCCATTTCCCATCGGCAATCTTGCAGACAAGTGTGGCAAAAAGCGAAAAACATTTGTCAAACACGCCGGTGCTGCCGTCAACAAGCGCATTGACCATCTCGTCCCTGACATCCTGGAACCGCTCCATCTGAACCTTGTTCCCATAAACCTCGCCGGAAACATCCAGTATTGTCTGCGGAATCCAGTCCGCAAAGAAAAAATATCCGGACATGGCGGCGCACTTTTCATATGCATTCGGAATGTCACTCATACGTTCTACAAGCTGTCCCACTATAAACATCGATTTTTGCCGAATGTTTTCCTCAAGCGCTTTCTGTAATTTTTGTACTTCTTCAAAGCACTGTTCCCGCTCCATCCCTTTCCACACAATGACCAGTTTTTCAGCGCGGTTAAATGTAATTCCGGCGCCAAGTCGTCCTATATATTCATCAACAAAACTGTAAAACGAAAACTGAACCAGTTTTTTCATCTGTGCACCCATGGACACAGGATAAACGATATCCGCAAGAACCGGCACATAGCAGGTATTTTCCACTTCAACAAGCCTGGTAAACGCATTCCGGTTCTCCATAAACAGCCGCTCTGGTTCTTTTCTGATTCCCGTGATATTGGTAATGCACTGTTCGACGGCATGCATCAGCTCCTCAAGGATAATCGGTTTCAGGAGGTAATCCACCGCACCGTACTTAATCGCACTCTTTGCATACTCGAAATCCTGGAATCCGCTGATAAAGATAAACTGTGTGTCGAGCTTCAGCGCCGCGCATTCCCGGATAATGTCTATCCCTGTCATTCCAGGCATGGAAATATCCAGAAGCGCCAGCTCCGGCTGGTTCCTTACAATTGCCTCAAATGCGCTTTTCCCATCCTCATAGACACCGATAATCGTAATTCCCAGGGCATTCCAGTCGACCAGTTTCTGTATTCCCTTCGTGATTACGACCTCGTCATCCGCCAGTATCATTTTCATCCTTATTTCCATAGCCCTGCCCTCCATCCTGTCCATCCACCGGTATCATAATATGCACATTCGTGCCGATTCCCACCGTGCTTGTAATTTCAATGCCATACGTCTCGCCATACAGGTACTTTATCCTGTCATTTACGTTTTTCAGCCCGATGCTCTGCCAGTTATATGCACTCTTGATTCCCGGATTCGTCCCATTCATAATGCCATAGAGTCTGCCGACCGCCTGCTCGTCCATGCCCACACCGTTGTCCATCACGTTGATGTGAAGCGCATTCTCCTCCACATATGCCTCAATCATAATACATCCCGAGCCTTTTTTGGGCTTTATGCCATGCACGTACGCATTCTCGACAACCGGCTGCAAAATCAGTTTCGGAACAATCATGCTGCTCACGGACTGTACATTCATGTTGAGCTGGATTTTGCCCGATATCCGGCAGTTCAGCAGATAGACATACTTGCGCACAATCTCTATTTCCTTTTCCAGCGGCACCATATCCTGCATCGGGCCAATCAGGTAATGAATCTGTTCCGATAACGCCTCAATCATTTCCGGCACCCTTTTCTCCGAATCGTCAAGCGCCGTCATCCGGATAACTTCCAGCGTGTTGTACAGAAAATGCGGGTAAATCTGAGATTTTAACGCAGTCAGCTCGGCTTCATTCTGCCGTATCTGTGCCACATAGGACTGGTTGATATACTGCTTGAGCGCCTCGCTCATCTGGTTAAACCGCCCTGCAAGGATGCCAATCTCGTCATTGGAGCGCACCGGAAGCACAATGTCGAAGTTGCCTGTCCCGACCTGTTCCATCTGCGCCATAATCTCGTGAAGGGGCTTTGTCAGCCTTCTTGAAAAAAATGCCGAGCCGCCAAGGAGTGCGCAAATTGATGCCGTGATGATGATGTAAATGATTCTCTGCGTATGTCGGATTTTTGCAAACGCTTTCTCAATGTCCATGACCACCGTCACTTTCAGCCCAAGATCCCCAATCTCCTTGCTGATCACAAAATCCTTTTCGCCATCCGTAAATTCCTTCACATTGCACCCTGCCTTGTCCTTTACATTGCTGTAAAAGCAGTTTCCGTCCATATCCGTCACATAAAACAGCTCATCATCCTGATACCGCACATCCATAAAAATTTTGTCGAACCGCCTGGTGTCAATGTCGAAAAACAGTGTGCCCACATACGGCGTATTTCCCACATTTCCCCGCAGGTCATAATAATTACGCGCAATGCTGAACACCTTGCGGTCAATACCGTTTTTATACGTGCTGTCGTGCGGCGGTATCAGAATCAGCTTGTTGCTGCCGCGGTCAAGCGCGGAATAACCGACAAGCTGTTCAAACAAAGGTTCATTATTAAAATACGTTCCATCCATTGCCTTGTGGAAATCCAGTTTTTCCCCGGTCAGGTCTTCCGCGATAAAATGCAGGCAGATAATAGAACTGTCCAGATTTCCAAGATACTGTAAAAAATTCTCCATATCAGACCGGCGGCGCTGCTGCATCGTTTCCTCCGAGTAAATCTCCCCATAGACTATCTTCCGGAAATTATCAAAGGACATATAGGAGGTGTAGGTACTCCCATAGGAAGACATGTTGTAATAATAAGGCATTTTCGATACGCTGTTATAGGACTCCAGCATGCTCTCGATACTGTTTGCCACATATTCCGTCGCCTGCTCGTACTGGATTTCCAGTGCCTTGCGGTAATCCTGTATCATGGAGCGGGAGATGTATGTCGTGAGCAGCAGCATGGGAATCAATCCCACAAGAATGATTGTCAGGGAAAATTTATGGTACAATCCCAGTTCCTGCCATTTCCTTCTCATAAAGTGTTTTCCTTTCCACTTTTTGTATTGTTACTATCATACCAAAATTCCCTGCCACACGGTACTGCCAAATTTTACCGTGCGGCATATTTTCCCTGGCATATCATCCGAATGCATTAAAAACACATAGGCTGCGTTTTTTGCAGCCTTAGAGCGTGTTTCTCAATGTTTTAGCCTTTGGCAGCCCCTGCCGTAATTCCTTTTACGAAATACTTCTGGAACATGCAGAATATCGCAAGCGCCGGCACAATCGAAATGACCGTTCCCGCAAAGACAATGTCCCATCTTGCCGAGTACTGTCCCACAAATGCCGCGATTTCCACCGTTATCGTCTTTGCCTTTCCGCTTGGCAGCGCCAGGTACGGCATCAGGTAGTCATTCCAGATATTAAGTCCGTTCAGGATAACCATGGATGCGGTACAAGGTCCAAGCAGCGGAAAGGTTACCTTCCAGAATGTCTGGAACGGTGTGCACCCGTCAATCTGTGCCGCCTCCTCAATCTCTAAGGGAATGCCCTTCAGGAAGCTGCCATAGAGCAGCGTGCCAAAGGCAATCGAACCGGATATATAGCACACGATGGGTCCTGCCATGGTTCCGAAAATATGGAATATTTTCATTTCCTTAAACAAGGGAAACATGTACAGATGGAACGGTATCATCATTCCAGCAAGAAAGTATGTATAGATAAATCCTGTCAGCCTGCTCTTCCTGCGCTCAATCGCATACGCGGCAAGCGGCACGATACAGATAATCAACAATTCTGACACGACTGTCAGAAAAACGGAATGGATAATCGCCGTCAGGAAATCGGACTGTTCAAACAAGTCCTTAAAATTCTGAAGGTACAGCGATGACGGCAGGGCAACCGGGTCTTTCAGGATATCGCCGTTGCTCTTAAAGGCGGACATCAATGCAAAAAAGATTGGGTAAATGAACAAGACGGCAAGCAGTATCGTGCAGACAAACAAAACAACATGGCTGGGTCTCAAACGTTTCTTTGCTCTTTCCATTACATCTGCACCTCCCTGCTCCTCAAGAATTTCTGCTGTAACGTATTGAGTATGATAATAATGAACAGCAGCATGATGCCCACTGCGGTTCCAAATCCTTGACGTCCTTCATTAAAGCCTACCTTATACAATAAGTATACCAGTGTCTCCGATGTAAACCCGGGGCCTCCGTCCGTCATGACGTTAATCTGGTCAAATACCTTTAAGCCATTGATTAAGGACAGCGTAAAGTTAATTGTGAAAGCGCCTGATATCATGGGAATCGTGATATGGCGGAAGCGCTGTATCGCTGTCGCGCCGTCAATCTGTGCCGCCTCAAGCAAATCTGTCGAAACGCTCTGGAGGGATGCCAGGTAAATAATCATGTAATATCCCGCGCCCTTCCAAATCAGTACCAGGCCAATCATAATCAGTGTCAGCGATGTATTGCCAAGCCAGTCCTGCCGCGCATCCTCAAGGCCGATATTTTTCAGAATCGTATTGAATGTACCAAAATTATAGTTGTACATAATCTTCCAGATAAAACCGGAAACAATGCCGCTCACCAGTACCGGCAGGTAAAATGCACTCCTGAATGCATTTTTCCCCCACCTGACATTATCCACGATTAATGCCAGTACAAGCGCCATGACATTCTCACAGATGGATATGAACACGGTGAGAATCACCGTATTTTTCAGGGCATTCCCAAAACGCGCACTGGTAAAGATTTCCTTATAGTTTGCAAGTCCGATAAATTTCACGTTCGGGCTGATGCCATCCCATGAAGTGAAGCTGTAATACACGCTGGAAATCGTTGGTACGATGATAAAAAGGGTAAAAAAAATAAACGCAGGCGCAATAAATGCAATTGTAACCTTATCCAGTCCTTTTTTTTGTTTCATATTGTCCTCCTTTCTCCTCAGGGTATGTCAGGAAATGTTTTCTAAACCGGATACACTCCGGCGGCAAAATGCCGCCTGGATGTATCCCATTTCCATGTAAAATTATTCGATGCCAACTCCTGTGACAGGATTAAAGCTTTCCATGCCGACATTCCACGTCTTTACCAGCTCCTCACAGGCAGAATCAATATCCCTTGTGCCCTGCAGTACCTCAATCAGTGTCTTGTAGGTAAAGTTCCTGAAGTCAGGCGGAAGCTCATTGTCGCCAGTCATTGTGTTCCACATCGGTGACAGCTTGTCTGCCGAAGCCGTCGCGTCAATGACTTCCTGGAAAACAGACGAAACGTCTAATTCCGGCTCTGCCACTGTTGACGGAATTGCACTTAATGTCTGGCAGTATACGCAGTAGTTTTCCGGTGCATAGAAGAACTTGATAAACGCTTCTGCTGCCGCTTTCTTGTTCGGATCCTGCGCTGCCTCTGCGGAGATTGCAAGTCCGCTGGCGCCACCGCCGCCTACAAGCCTTGTCTTGCCGTCCGGACTTGGAACTGCAAACCATCCCATCTCAAAGTCCGGGTCTGCCTGCTCAATCTGTGAGAACATGTGCGTGCCGGAATACATCATTGCTGCCATGTCATTTACAAGGAATGTCGTAATCTGCGCGTCCGGTGTGGATACCCATCCATCCTGTGCATACTGCAAAATATCCTGAAGCTCGGTGAACGTATTTTTAATGGAATCATCGGTAAAGGTCTTTGTGCCCTCATAGCAGTGCTTGATAAAATCCTCGTCCTGGCTCAGCACCTGGTCATTGTATGCCTTATAGAACCAGAATCCCATATGCCAGATATCCTGACCGCCCACTACCAGCGGCGACATATCGCCTGCATCCTGGATGCCCTGGCACAGTGTGAGAAATTCGTCATATGTCTTTGGCTCCTCGAAGCCCTTCTCGTCAAAGTATGTCTTGTTGTAAATGATTCCGTTGGTGTTCTCGCCTGCAAGCGGCGCCGTGTAGGTCACACCGTCAAATGCCGTTGTCGTCTTGAACAGGCTCACGATGTCATCCGGCAGCGGCGCAAGCTTTCCTGCACGCACATACACTGCGGTATCCCGCATCTCCATCACGTCCGGAAATTCCCCCACGCTGTCCTTCGTCTTGATAAACTCACTGTAAGCGCCGCCGTTTCCGGGTTCTATGGTCACTGTAATATTTTCATACGTGTCATTGAACTTGTCCACTATCGTGTTCATGGACTGCTTAGCGCCGTCATCGCCGTCCGCGAAGATGAACGTAAGCTCCGTCGGCTCTGTCACGATTGCATCCGCTGCGTCTGCCTCAGCCGTGCTTTCATTTGCTGCCGGAGCCTCAGCTGCCGGCTGGCTTTCTGTCTTCTGTGCACTTGTGTCTGCCGCAGGCACATCCCCTGTGCTGTCCGTTTTGCTGTTTCCGCATCCTGACAACAGGGTCGTCATCATTGTAACAGCCATCATTCCTGATACCAATTTCTTTTTCATGTTTTTTCTCCTTCCCTTATTTCGCATTTGAGTTATTCCGATAATTCCGGTGTTTTACCTTGTAACTATACTATATCAAGAATTAAAATCTTAAAAAATATACATTTTTTAGTTCCATATACGTTTTTTTAAGATATATCGGTTTTATTTCCTGGTCGTAATATTTTTGGAAACAATGCTGAATGTCACAGCCTTTCCGCCTGCAAATGTCCCTTGGTCCCCATTGATTATGGCGGATGCTTTTCCTTTATATACATTATTGACATAAGTAATGTGCGGTGCCAGCATCTGATATTCCTCGGTCGTAATTTCCCTGTATTTCTTACCGTCCTTCACTTCTATTTTAAGGGAAACTGTCTGCGCATTTCCGTCAAACTGTACATTCTTAAGTTTTTTGCCGTCCTTATCCACTACTGTCACCTTCGCCTTGGCAAGGTCATACAGATTGTCGCCGCGAACCACTTTGTAGGAGGTTTCTATTGTGCCGCTGTAATTGCCTTTTCCCTGTATCTGCACAGTCACAGTGCCATCCACCTTACTAAGGTCGAGCTTATTTTGCCCTTTCATCTCAGTTCCGTCAGAAAGCATGTATGTCACTGTATAATCGGAGGCTTTCAGCAGGACATCATCGACGGCCACATAAAGGCTCGTCTTATAGATTGCCGGCTTTGTGTATACCTTGTCCAGCGCTTCTGCCTGATAATTCTGCCTGCTTAAGTCAGCCGGGACAATGCGGAACATTCCTTTCTGGTTGGTGGCATTTTTCATGCCCTTGTAATTGCCAAGGAAGGTTATGGCATACTTTGCCTTGTCCGTCACCTTCTTATTGCCGCTATAGGTAATCTTATAGTCTTTCCCCTCCGCCAATGCCGCGCCGTTTGCGGTAACAATAAGGTCGCCTTCTTCCAGTATGGTGCCCAGCCGTGTATATGCATATGACTTTGACTGCACCGCGCTGTTGTCAATCGTAAGGCCGCTGATATCCGTGCAGGGCTTAATCTTATAGGACTTCGTAATGCGGCATCCTGTATACACGCCGGTTCCCACAACGGTAAACTTCTTCGTTCCCGCACTGATTTTGTCACTGTCCATGACAACATAATAATTGTCTGTGCTGACCTGTTGTCTGCTCTTTGTATCGGAAACGGAAAACAGCGGCTCATGTGCCTTTCCGTCATACACAATGCTGCCCATGCTGTCGTCCAGTTTCACGGTGAACTTTTGCAGGGTATTTTTCGCCACAACGGCAACTTTAATTTTTCGTTCCCCTGTATAATTTCCCTTGCCAGTAAGTGTTACCTCTTTATCGTTGTCACCGGATGTCCACTTTTTATTCCGGTCGGCATCACTCATCGTAAAGTCCTTGTTTGCCTTTAACATCTGACCGTTATAATACAATACTGGCGCAGCCTTGCTGTTTTCGACAATGACCAGCGGCTCAGAAGCCGATATCCCATCCTCCGATGCAGCAATACTCTTTGGCTGAATCCTGAAATAAAGGACTGCGTTTCCTTTCAAGTTGTTCTTGCCGGTTACGGTAATCCTGGGCTGCTGCGTATTTTTTGCATTTGCCGCCGGAACCTTGATGTTATTGGCATACTTCACGGTATAATCCAATCCGTCTGTAAGCCGCTCGCCATTGTTCACGACTGTAATTTCTGGCATGATTGCGCTTCCGGTATAGGTGTATATGGCATCTGTCACAATCGTGCTGTCCACCGCACAGCCATATGGCTTTCCGTCCACTGTTATCCGCAGACCCATGCTGACCGTATAGGTAAATGACGCAACGGCGCTGCTTACCCCCTCCTTGACTGCCATCGCCTTGATGGTCATGTTCCGATTGACCGGAACCGGATTTTTGTAAAGCAGTTCATCCCTGACTGCTGGCTCGTTACCGTCTGTCGTATAATAGATAGCGGCTCCTTCTGTCTCACAAGTCAGCGTAATACGCGTTCCTTTCAGAAGCAATTCCGTACCGGACGCTATGTCCGCTGTCGGCGTACTCACCTGCACCGGCTTGTCATCCCCGCCCTGGCTGACGTCATACACAAACGTGCTGACTGCGCTCGTGTTCTCTCCTTTTACTGCCACTGCCTTAATGGTCACAGGCTCGTTCACAATAACCGGACTTTCATATAACGTTGCGCCTGCTGCCGTCGGTTCGCTCTTGTCTGTCGTATAGTAGATGGATGCGCCCTCCGTCGCACAGGCCAGTGTAACCTTTGTCCCCTTGCCCACCTTGCCTGACGGCACATCTGCGGTCGGCGCATGGACAAATTTATCCGGGTCTGTCTGTGATATTGTATAGGCATATGTGGCAACCGCGCTATTCTGATAACCGTCCTTGACTGCCATCGCCTTGATGGTCAAAGGCTCATTTACCAGAATCGGACTCTTATAAAGCAATTCGTCCTTGACCGATGGTTCACTTTCATCCGTCGTGTAATAGATAGACGCCCCTTCTGTTACACAGCTCAATATAATCTCTGTGCCTGCCGGAACCTCGCCTGACGGAATGTTTGCCACCGGCGCGGATAGCACGTCTCCCTCGGTTTTGTTTGGAACCAGGCTTTCATATGCATCCGTCAGTGCCTTTAACGCGTCGTCCACCTCTGCCTGTGAAACCTTTTTATCCTTTGCCGCCTCCAGACATGTCTTTGCCGCTTCCAGCTGCCCCGCATATGTCTGCCAGCTCTCGTCTGTATATTGATGATCGTCATTATTTACCCCTGCCAGCCCATTGAGATAGTCCTCCAATGCACTGGTGTCAACTGACGGCACATCCTTTAATGCGACATCCGCCGTGTTATGGACCAGAATAAAACGCTCGTTGTTGGTCACCGTATCACTTTCCGCCGTTATCCTTGTGCCCAAATAGAGTGTCAAAACCGCATTATGCGGGTCGTCTCCGTTTTCTACATGGACGTTCAGTATCCTGTTTTCATATGCTTTTGCTTCCAGATAAAAGAAGCTTGCACCTGTTCCCTTTAAGAAAAACGTTTCGCTTTCGCCAACTGTGGCGGCATCGGCTTTTATGACATTTCCGTCATTATATGTATCTTCCTTAACGGACAGATATCTGTTTGTCTTGACACAGCGGACTGCATAACTGCCATCTGTCTGTGCTTCCAGCTGAAAGTATGGTGCATCTGCCTTCTTAGCCGAAGCGGTCACAGTGCCGGACTCGTCCACTGTAAAATAAGAATTGAGCGTCTCCGGTATATTATCCTGTACCTCGCCATATTTTTTGACATCATTCCATGTCCGCTGATACCATGGCTCCAGACGCGTCCGCAGCTGGAAATACGGCTCTGCCGCCTTTGTGGGTGCACCGTTGTATGTGGTCAGCGTGCCAAAATTCAGGTGGTCATTGTTTACAAATCCCTGCGGGCGCATTGCCTCCGCCGCCTGCTTCATCCACGTCACATCGACGCCTTCTATCTTGGAATAATGTGCCAATGGAAGCTCATACACGGAACGAAGCTCGCCACGGTTAATTTTTTCTTTGTCAATGGAGTCCCATCTGTTTCGTCCGAAAACATCTGTCAGAGGCTCCATTCTAAGGTTCTCTGTGTTGTACAAATTATACTGTGCCGCCCAGTTAAATGCCTTTGCAAGACGGTTGTCGTATAAGCCCCACAAGTCAACCTTCTGCTTTTCTGCAACCACGCACACATCGGCGAGCAGGCTGATGCCAAACTGCGCGTGCGCCTGGTCACGGAAGCTCTCCACGGACTGCCCCCACTCACTCACATAAACCGCGACAGAACCGTTTGTATGGATATCCTGGTACAGATAGAGAGCCCGCTCAAAAATCTCGGTATTCTCACAGACTGCACCGATGGATACCATTCCCGACATTGCCGCCGTATCCCAGTTTCCGTTTGCAATCATCGGCAGACCCAGATCCTGTATTACCGGGTAAATGACATTGAGCATCATATCCTGATATTTCCCGAAATCTTCATCCGTGTAGCCACCATAACCGCCATGATAGTATTTTAAGATTTCTGCCGCATTGTTCATGCGGTACGTGCTGATGGAAGCGCCTAAAATCCTGTCCCTGCCGTCCAGTATTTTTAATCCTGACCATGCGTTCAGAATTTCCACGCCCTTTGCCGCATACGCATCCTCGCCTGTTATTACCCACTGCAAGGCATTGAAGTATGCCGCGTTTGAGGCGCGCTCATATGCCGCAATGTTTCCATGTCCTGCTGGGTCTCCCCTGCCGACAGCTTCATATGCAGTCACCGTAAAAGAAGAGTTGGACATATTGTAGGGAACCTGGTGGATTAATCGCTGGTAATCGGAATACCACGGCTCCTCCTTTTTCGCAACATGCTCTTTCATTGCGTCAAGCTGTGCCTCGCTGTGCGCAAGCGCAAGGTGGCTAAATATCCGTACTTTTACGTTTTCTTCCTGACTGCCGTATTTTACCGTAAAGCCGTGCAGCCCGGGTGCAAGGTTTCCAATTTCGGCATACAGCACATCATTCTCAGCCTCATAAGAAACCGTATGCCCTTCGATAGTATAATTCTCCGGCGTTATATCCTGATTGACCGGCTTCCAGAACAATCTGACGGATGTCCCATCCACCTCCTGCAATACCTTGAGCTTATCCTGATTTTCTACTTTTTCCAGATAAAAGCGATATTCATCATCACTTTTTCCACACTTCAATGTGTCGTTTTCCACGTATACCGGACTGACTGCGCCGGAACCGTCGCGCAGTGCCTGCAGATGGCTTGCAATCGTATAGTATTTGGAATCCGGATAATATTGCAGATCAAAGCGCTCATTCCAGTTTACGTCCGGCGCTGCCGCCTTGACGATGTACTTCCCGCCGCTCTCCTGGCTCCAGTATGTCCTGTCACTATCCGTTTCCGCAAAGTAATTCTGGATTGTCAGGAATTTTCCATTCGCGAGATTCTCAAAGGCATAGGTTGTCTTTGTCGCGCCGTAGCTCTCCCTTTCAAATTTGTCATACTGGTAAATATGCAGTCCAAACAGGCTTGCGGCTTCGGCAGTCTCGGAGAGCCCGACTGTGCCGTCCCCGCTTACCTTCAGGTATTTATTGTCACTCGTTTTGATCCGGACGACCTTCTGGATAATATATCCGTTGTCATAGTAATCGCCAACTGTTGTTTCCCGATCCAGACCTTCCGGCTTCTCGTCACTTGGGGAGGAAACGACCAGCTTCGGCTTGCCCGAATCGTTTCGGGTAGAATTGACTTCCACGGCACTGATGGCAGTATCATCCACCGTCGTTGTCGTAAAATGGATGCACGCTGTTTTATCGCCTTTTTCCATCCTGCTTTTTATGAATGCGGTCAGGTCGATTTCCAGCCTGCTGGGGTCTGACCACGCCAGCTCCTCATAGAGGGGATCGCCTACATCTAACGGACGGTTGTTCCATGTGACATTGCCCGTCGTCCACTCTTCCTTTCCGTCCGTGCTGTCATCCGCCCGCAAAAATTCGCTGCACGCAGTTACGACAACCGGCTTCTGTGAGCCTTTTGCATAAGTGCCGCTGAATATGATTTTGTCGGCATCGGGTGCAATCCCGGACAAGTCAAACCGCAGGTAGACATGCCTGCTTTTTCCGAAAATCAGTGTACTTGAAGTTGCGTTATTCTTTGCACCGTTTGCGGAATCCACATATGCATCATCAAAAATATTGTTGACTGATGTCTTCACAACCAATGCAGGCTTCTTGGATTTATCCGTATTTTGCAGCGCCCCGATATCCACTGCCGTGTCACTGTCACTGTCGGGATTTGCCGTCGTGATATGGATGCACGCCGTCTCGGCGCCCTCCTGTTTCTTTGCCTTGATAAAGTCGGTCAGGTCAAGCTCCAGATTGCCCGAGCTCCATTCCAGTGCATCATAAAGGACATTCTCTTTGTCCAGCGGCCTGTTCGTATAGGTAATATTGTCTGTCGTCCACTCCTCCGTGCTGTCGCTTGTATCATCCTGACGCAAGAACTGGCTGCTTTCCTTTACGACAATTGTATTGGACAGCCCTGCGCTTCCCATATATATTCCGCGGAATATGATTTTGTTGGAATTTTCCTCGATATTTGCCAGGTCAAACCGCAGATAGACATGCCTGTATTTGCCAAATGTCAGCTTTGTCGCATCCTTGAAATTTGTATCTGCCTTTCCTGACTGGTTTGAAACGTATGCGGAATCGAAGATATTGTTCTCGGATACCTTTGCCATGTATACGACAAGCTTTGGTCCTCGCGATGATGTGTCGCGTGACGAGTATAATTCTGCAGCCCCAGTCGTGCCATCATCCACCGTTGTTGTCGTAATATGGATACAGACGGTTTCAGCGTTTGCCTGCTTTTTTTCCTTTATGAACTTCGTCAGGTCAAGCTCCAGATTGCCAGTTGACCAGTCCAGTTCACTGTAAATCGTATTCTCGGTATCACGCGGTCTGTTCTCATATGTAATGTTATCTGTCGTCCACATATCTGCCGTGTCATTGCTGTCATCCTGGCGTAAATACTCGCTGCACTCGGTCACGACCATTTTATTGGCAGAATCCAGTTTTTTCTTTACACCCTGAAACACAATTTTCTCTGCGTCCGCACTGATTTCCGACAAGTCAAACCGGATATAGATATGCCTGCCTTTGCCGACTATCAGATTCTGGTTATCCTTATAATTCGTTTTATCTGCACCACTAAAATTTGACACAAACGCATCATCAAAAATATAATTTACCGATACCCTGTCCGTGTTCTCCTCATTGGAATTGCGGCTCTCTTCCTCCTGCGTCTCCTCCTCTGTTTCGCCCTCTGTCCCAATTTCAGATTCCGTACCCTCCAACTCCGTACTCTCCATCATACTGCTGTCTGTTTCCGTCTCGACCGGGGTCTCCTCCTCACTTTCTGACGCCTTGTCACCATTGTCACCCTCTGACTCGGTTTCGCTTACGGGCTCCTGTGTTTTGGTGCCGGTTTCCGTGTCGGCTTCACTTTCATTGCTTTCTTCCTTGTTCTCTTTTTTGATTTCTTCTTCGCTGCTTTCCGCGTCCTCTTTTTTGTCCGCTTTGCCCTCCGCCTGCTCTGACTCGCTCACAGGCTCAGTACGCTCATACATCTCACTGTTTCCGTCTTCCACCGTCTGCGTCCTGTTCTCGGACAGCGCCAGACGTAACCCCTCGGCTGCGCTCACATCAAGCGTCATCGAAGCTGTCAGCGCGAAACAGCACAGCAGGCTGAACAATCGTTTTCCCTTTTTCACTGTCATTCCCTCCATTTCTTTTGTAATATTTGCACAATACTTTGCACTTTTTGCAAAGTAAAGTTATATTTTATTTTATCTTTCAGAATTGGAAAGAAAAGACGGTTTTTTTAGACGAAACGACGTAATTTTTAGGAAATGCAAAAACAGGGAAATAAATCTGACTCGTCAGTTATTTCCCTGTTTTAAGGCTGCAATATAATTTTTTCATTTTACTTTGTTGGTTTATACCGTTTGGAGTCCTGCCAGTTTCTTTACTTCCTCAACCTTGAGTTCCGTATACATGGCAATTTTATCAATTGACAATTCCCCATCTTGTAACATCCTAAGCGCAGTTTCCTTTTTTGTTTCGTTTTCTGCTTCGTTTTTTAATCTTCTTGCATTTGTTTCAATCAACGCTCCGCTCATCATATCACCTACACCTTTCTGTTTCCTCCGTGACCTCACCCTCGTCAAGCGCTGTCTGTGCGTCATACTCAAAAAGTCTTATGGCGATTTTCCCATCCAGCAGACTGCTTTCACATTCGACATGATATTTCTTTGGCACTTTCGCAAAAACCGTAAAATTCGTGTCCGTAATCCGCTCTTTATCTGCCTCGTCCTGCTGGTCTAAAAAATGTTCATTCGGAAAAAAACGGATTTCTTCTTCCCCTGTATATGTTTCCCCAAAAAGTTCATTGATTATGGGGATAATCAGCTTCCGGCAGTCATTCAGGATTGTCCGGAATGCCCCATCATATATATTTGCCATATCCTATTCATTTCCTGTTTGTGTCCTTATCATATCATTTTTTTCGTCCAGATTCAAGAATTTCACACTTATCACTCCCTCAAAAGTAACAGTTCAGCCTTCGGCTCCCTGTTACAAGCATCAAGCCATGCAAAACCACTTCGTGGTGGCTTGATGCATCTCAGCCACTACGTTTTCTCACGGACTTTGCAGCATAGTGCAAAGTCCTGGGCTGAACTGTTACCCTCAAAATGCCAAAATATGCATGCAAATGCCCTCCATCATTTATAAAGCTTCCCGCCCATACACTTCGATCTGTGTCAGCGCAGGAAACGGAGATGGATCATCGGACTTTACCATATGGTTCATCTCCACCCAGCGCACGCGTCTGGACGGAAACGTTATCTCATGCGGAAGCATACTCTTTTCCATCTGCATCTCCAGCCCGCTCTCGTCCGAAAAATCAAAATGCACGCTGCGCCACCAGTTGTCATGCGGAAAATCTGCCCTTGTGTAGAGTACAATCCGGTCAATCTCCACCGTCCTTCCAAACGCTATCCTTATCCGCGCATCCTCCTTCCGGTCAATGCCCCATGACTGATACGGCCACTCTCCATGACAGGTATTTACCACAACACCATCAATTGCATTCTGGGCGGCAAACACGGTCTCTCCCCTTGTTTCCACATTTGCCGCGGCATGCGGATAGCAGTCCTTTATCTGGTGCTGGTCATATACGTTTATGGCAAGATTCCGGTAGCCTTCGACATCATAATCCTTTGCAAGACGCGCGTGCAGAAGATGTCTGCCGCCGTAAAATGCCTTTGGCGATAAGTTGACGCGTTTCTCCCCGAACGGAATGATATATTCCACATTTCCAGTAATGTAAACCAATGCCCTGCCGAGCGCATCATCCATCTGAAGCCATACAAATGTCTCCTCCCCCGAAGTCTCAAGGATAATCCTGTCACCCGGCTCATATTCCTGGCTATACACCAGACTGACCTCATCCACCCCTTTGCTTACTGCTTTTGTGTTCATTGCTGCATCCAGTATTTTAAAACATAAATCCATTTTCTTCTCCTTTACATGAGATATGCCGCCCCGATGATTCCGGCATCATTTCCAAGCTCCGATGTGACAATCGGCGGTATCTGCCCATGCGTACCGCCAAAGCACTTCCCTTCCACACGTCTTTGCAGCTCCCTGGTCAGATATTCCTTTTGCGCCGAAACGCCGCCCCCGAGAATCACAATCTCCGGCCTGAATATATTGACAATGTTTGCGATGCCGATACTCAGGTTTTCCAGGTATTCATCCACAACAAGCCCTGCCGACGCATCGTTTCTTTTCCGCGCCTCAAATATCACCTTTCCGTCAATGTCTGATATCCTTCCGCCGCTAAGTGTGCACAGCAGCGACTGCGGATGCTCTGCCGCCACTGCGCGTGCATGTTCCATCAGCGCCGTTGCCGACGCGTACATTTCAAGGCATCCGCGCCGCCCGCAGGTACACCGCCTGCCATTGCGCTCAATCGCCATATGTCCCAGCTCGCAGCCGCCCCTTAAAAAGCCGGAGAAAATTTTCCGGTTCATAATGACTCCGCCGCCCACGCCAGTTCCGAGCGTAAGCAGCACGGCACTGTCTTTTCCCTTCGCCGCACCGCATAATACTTCCCCAAGCGCGGCAGCGTCGGCATCATTTGCAAGCGCCATTGGCGTTGAGACTGCCATCCGCTCCCGCATCGCTTCCAGTATCGCAACATTTTCCCAGCCCAGATTATTGGAGTACGCCACAATGCCGCTCTGGGCATCCACCGTTCCCGGACAGGCAATTCCAATCCCCTCGCACGATTCCGGCTCTACACTGTTTTCACGCAAAAGCGATGACACGGCGTCCGCCATCTGTTCAATCAGCTCATACGGCGTCTGGCTGGCGCTGGCTGTTTTTATCACACTTTTTGCGGCAATGCCCTGCTTATCCACCAGACCGATCTTAACCGACATGCCGCCAATATCTATCCCTACCCGCACTTCATTCCCCTCCTCACCATACACCGGGGCAGTACCTAACAATTCAAAAATAACCGATACATCTTGGCTTGTCTACTTCTGAACAGTTCTCTACCACATTAAAAATTCCATGCCATCCAGTTTGTGCATCGCTTCTATATAAAAGTAATCCGCATATACCATCGTGAAATGGTGTCTGCCGTCATGGTATGCCGCCGAGCAGTTCTGCACAATCGCGTCGCAGTCACGGCTCCAGTCAGCCCTTGTGTCCGTAATTGCCTTTAATATTTTTTCCGCAGGACGCAGATAAACCGCTTTCTCAATGTCCGGCACGTATTTTGCCAGCTCAATCAGTCCCCCGGCAATCACACACGCGCCGCAGGAATCTTCCAGTGCCGGCTGTGCAGGCTGCCGAAAATCAATCGGAATAATCCCATCCTCCGGAATGTTTGCGATACAGTAATGCGCCACCCTTTTTGCAGTGTCCAGATATTCCTGCTTCCCGCTGTTTGTATAACTGTTGACAAAGCCGTACAGCGCCCAGCCCTGTCCCCTTGTCCATGCAGAACCTTCTCCATACCCCTGTCCGCCATGGCTCTTTACAAATGCACCTGTCTCCGGGTCAAATTCCCCGATATGGATGGACGAGCCGTCTTCTCTGATAAAATGTGTCATGACACTGTCCGCATGGCGCATCGCAGCATGACGGTATCTCGGGTCATCCGTCTCCTTTGACGCCCAGTAGAGCAGCGATATGTTAAACAGGCAGTCAATAATTGCCCATCCCCTGGTATCCTGACCAGGCAGGTCATTCCATGCCCGTATGTAATTGCCCTGCGGATTCAAACGCCCTGCCAGCAGATTCGCCGCGTGCAGCGCCGCTTTTTTTGCCGCCTCGTTCCCTGTTATTTTGTAATCTGCCACTGCTGTCGGCACAAACATGAATCCCACATCATGATGCAGCCCATAGAAATCCGAAAAGGTCTGTTCCAGCTTTTTCTCACACTCCCGCGCGATGGCAATATAGCGCTCCTGCCTTGTGTCCTGGTACAAAAGCCACATGATGCCTCCCCAGAACCCATTTGTCCACCAGTTAAGCCCGTCATCTGCATTCCAGTTTTTCGTGCTGTCACTGCGGTCGTCATAGCTGCCGTTTTCATCCGTCGTGTAAGGAATCCTGTCTTTATTCTTTTCACTCACCCAGCCGATTTTTTCCCTGATTCTTACAATCGCATCCGTGACCCACTCCTGTTTCTTATTCTCCATACCTTACCTCCAATCCAGCGGGGAGCATCCCCATATTCCTATCATATAAGATTTGACACCCCGCAGGCAATGACCTATACTGTAATCAGCTGATTTTTTCTGCTTTTTACACAAGAATTACTGCGGACGGAGGAATTTATGATAAAGGTTTTTCACTGCGGGCATGACAGCCACCATAAGAAGCCCTGTGACATCCTGCATCCCACAGGGCTTAACAACTATCTTTTTCTGCTTGTCAAACAGCATGCATGGGTGTATATTGACGGACAAAAGCACCCTGTCCAGCCAAACTCGATACTTTTATTCCCGCCCAATATGCCGATTCATTATGGCTGCGACGCTGCCGGTTACAATGATGACTGGATTCACTTTGACCTGTTTGACGACGACCGGATGCTTTTGGATTCATTTTCCTTTCCTTATTGTGACATCCTGCACCCACGCGATTTTCACAGGCTGTCCGACTACGCCAAAATGATTTCCGATGAATTTCACCTGGACGGGCTCTACCGCGAGGATATCATAGACCGGCTCATGCATATTTTCCTATACGCACTCGACGATGAATTGAAAAAGACAGCCGAATGCTCAGCTGTCCCTTCCGCCATACAAAAATACCACCGCGAATTTGCCCAAATCCGTACACAGATATACAATGCCCCCTCTGCTGACTGGTCAGTGAACCGGCTGGCAGACACATTATGCCTGAGCTGCTCCCACTTTCAGCACCTGTACAAGCGCTTTTTCGGATGCTCCTGCCAGCATGATATCATACTTGCCCGAATCGCACTCGCCAAGTTCTACCTCGCGACCACGAATATGGGCATCTGCCAGCTGAGTCTCTTCTGCGGTTATGAGACGGACCTGCACTTCATGCGGCAGTTTAAACGATACACTGGCGTCACGCCGTCGGAATACCGCATGCAGACACGCAGCTCGGATATATAGCTAGGGCGTGTTTGAAAAATGCTTTCCGTCAGATGTGCGTCACAGTTCGTGGGAGATTTGTGCCAAATGAGGGGCGCATAGCGGGCTATGTAACCTGAATTTGGCGCAAATATCACGCAAAATGGGGCGTGCAGATGGCGGGAATGATTTTTCAAACACGCCCTAAAAACGCCTCCGAGCACACATACGCCACAAGGCTTGTGTACAGGCATGCCGCCTCCGGATACTCATCCTTCAGGGTCAGCAAATCCGCATGGCACACAAGCATTTTCCCGCACGCGCGCTTTATCTCATAGATAAGCCCCAGGTTATGGTTGCGCTCAAAATTGTCCATCATGCGCACAATCGGCTTGATGTCCTTTGTCTCTGCCATATTGTCCAGTATCATTGGTCTGGAATGCATGACAATCTCATACCACTGCGGGGTAGTGTATGACTCACACGCAAACCCATTTAGAGCCGGGTGCGCTGAATCAATCAATAACCCCATTGTCCCAACCGGAAGCGGTTTTCCTGCCCCCTCTGATATGGAGCGGAACATCGGATAGCACCAGAAATCCGTACAGTACTTGCCCTTTATCGTACTGTCTGGAAGCATACTGTTTTCCCTGACAAACAGCGCGACCGCTTTCCCATTCTGCCACGCATCCAGCGCAATCTTATTATCATTTGTAACACATACATTATCACAACTGGCTTCTGCACCGCCAGCCGCAAAGCTTTGATGCGCATCCTGCACTTTCGCAACAGCTTCTTCATATATAAATATGTCATATTCGTTCACAATGTCCTCCGCATTGTCTGCCGTCAGCGTAAAACGCAGGATATATTCCGCATTCTTCTCACATTCCGGCACCTTTAGCCGCAGCGTTCCCAGTGTAAAGAGTCCCCTTCCCGAAACGTCCCTACACGACACGGACTGCACGACAGTCTCACAAAGCCCTGCGTCCTCCCTGCCGTCCGCCTGCGCCCCTGCCTGTTTCTTCAGCCGCCATGTTGCCTGAACCGTTACATTCGTAAGCCCCTCCGAGCTCCCTGTGTGAAAAATCACGGAAGCCAAAATGACTTGTCTGCCCACAGAGCAATTGGCCACCGCGCAGGATTTTCACAGTCAGCTCATATACATATGGATTGTACTCATCCCACTCTTTCACCGGTTTCTCAAATTCGTAGCAGACCCCCACGCCAGTACAGGCGTCATCCTTTCTGATTGCACATCGTTTCTCCGGAAACACTTCAAGCGTCTCGATGCAGTAGGGCAAGTCCTGTCCCTTTCCCTGCAAAATCCACTCCCTGCGCGTCTCGGCTGTCTGCGTCCCAAGCGGCTCAAAATGCTCAAAATCCCTGCCCGCCTTCATCCGGAGCCTTGTCAGCCGGCAGCTGACATCCGCGCTGATATCAGACCACGCCTTGTCCGAAACAGTGTTGCAGCCGGAAAGCACCATCCTGATATCCACAGACCTGTTTTTTCTCGACGGATATATCCACATTTTGTCCACTGCGATATCCACAACCGATTCCAGATAGATTTCTCCCAGAATGCCATTCCAGTTTGTCTGCGTGTCCGGCGAAGTCATATGCCCGCCATTCGACACATAATCCGTGTTGTCCGTCATCACCACGAGCGTATGCCTGCCTGGCGTCAGCAGCCTGGTCAGCTCATACCTGTGCGCCGCATAAAAGCTGTCAAAGCTGCCCGCACACGTCCCGTCAACCCACACGGTCGATTTTCTCGTCCGCTCCATGGAGAAAAAGAAACGCCTTTTCAAACCGTCCTGCCTCGTTTCTGCCGGAATCTCTATTTCCCTTAAGTACCACGCATATCCCTTAAAATGATAGGTTTCTGTCAGGTACCCTGTAAACCGTTCTGTCCCTTTTTCTCCCTTTTTTGCCTCGGCAGTCGTGGCCGGCAGGTCAATTGTGTCGCCAAACGATGTCTTTTTGAAAAATTCCTGCGCAATCCCATCCTTCTCCCCATCCAGTGCAAACTGCCATTTTCCTGCCAAATTATATTTCATTTGTCTTTTCCTTTCCAGTTCCCATTACGGAATACCAATCAATCGCATTGTCGTGTATCACAAACATTTATCGATGATAAAAATCATATTTATGATAACAAAAAAAGCAGGCACTGAAAACCTGCTTTTTTTTAGATAATATGTATGTACTATTAGCCATACGAGTAGGAAGTCGCAATTTCTTACTCCAAAACCAGCCGGTGAATCCTGCCAATCGCCGACCTTACCGGGGCAAGCAGAATGACCACAATGCTCACGCCGGCCTCCGCAAAGATATAGATGCCGTTGTACACCAGCGAGTACGGCAGCACCCCCCAGCCTTCCCACGCATAGGAGGCAAAGAATATACAGCCCGATGCCACGGTGAACACATAGCGCCCCAGCACGCCCACAAGATAGCCCTTGAGCAGCCCATTCTTTGCATTTGAGAAAAGCCCCGACAGCCCGAGCGCGCCAAACGCAAGAAAATAGTCCATCACAAGCTGCATCGGGTATAAGACATAAGGGTCAATCAAAAGCTGCAGGACACCATACGCAAGCCCTGTCATCAGCCCTGCGCCGATGCCGAAAAAATATCCTGGCAGACAGACGACAAGCATGGACAGCAGCGTGATGGAACCGCCTGTCGGAAAGTGGAACAGCTTAATGTTTGAGAGCACCGTGCCAAGGGCAATTGCCATTGCACAGAACACCAGCTGCCGGATGGTCAGCCTCCCGCCTCCATCGTCCGTCCTTTCCCTTTTTGCATCTGCACTTTTTGCCTTTTCAGCCTGCATGTGAAACCTGACAAATGCTGCCGCAGCCACAAGCAGTATCACAATCATAGCCGCAAGCAGTCCGTTTCCAAGCGCCGTCGGGACGTAAGTCGTCTCGCCCCAGTCATTTACTACTACATTGTACAACATAAAAAAATCCTCCTTCGTCTGCGCGAGGAGGTCAGCATCATAACCATTTAAAACATTTGTTCTGAATGGTTCCAAGTATCATTATTCCCATACTGCTTCCTTACGCCGGTATTGTCCGGTTCAAGTAATGAGGGTAAAGTCTCAGCGATGTGCACCCCTAGCGTGATAAAATATATTTCAACAGGAATAACTATACCGTTTCTTTATTTTTTTGTCAAGTGTTTATTGATACACTATCCGGTAATAGCTGCGCGACGTAACCAGAAACACGAGAAAATAAATCACCGCGAACACCGCAGCTGTTACCACAAGGCAGCCGGCAAACAAATCCGTATTCATCAGACCAAACACAAGCATGATTGCCTTCAGCATCGGAAATGCCATCGCCAGATGAAGGATGGCAACGATAATCGGCATGAAAAATACTGTCCGCACCTGCGCATTGATTGCCGCCCTCACCACGTCGCGCCCCATGCCGACCTTGATCATGATGGCAAACCGCTCCCTGTCCTCATAGCCCTCTGAAATCTGCTTATAGTAAATAATCAGCACTGTAATCATCAGAAACATGCTCCCAAGGAACAGCCCCAGGAACAAAAAGCCGCCGTTTAGTTCCATGTACTCCCCGCGCTGTTCTTCCCTTGATGTGACCATCCCTTGTGTAAATGCAGTTTTTTTCCTGCCGGCTTCGAGCGCCTCCCGCACGGCTCCTGCAGATGCTTTCCTCTCCTCCGGTGTCCCATCGGTATCTATCTCCAGATGGTACTGTACTTCATACGCCAGAAACGGCACAGCGCCACAATCACAAGCCCCATCGTCAGAATAATGGAAACCGTTCCCGCACCGCGCATTGACGCTATCCCCCTGCTTCCCTGAATGGCACGCATAATGTAAAACATCATGGCAGATACCATTCCAGTCAGAATGTACGGCAGATAAAACTGCCTGTTGTTTTTCAAGTTGGTCACTGCCAGCCTGTTCGAGAGCGCCTGCACCCTGGCACTCCCGAAACGGGTTGTATAGATTTTGCTCACATTTTTGACCTCTAATATTGGCATTTTGAAAACTTCCTTTCTGATTTCTGGTTACCAGTTATCAAAAAAGGAAAATGCCAGCCATTTGATAAGCTTACATTTTCCTTTTATTTCTTACATTGTTGTAAGGTTGCATCATTTTTTATTGATTGATTATTCAGAACTCAAGCTCTGAATAATCAATCCCAAAACTCGCCAGCTTTACTTTTGCAACTTTAATCTGATATTCCAATTCTTTATTTTCGCCTGTCTCATGTGCTTTGATTCTCATTAAATCCACATATCTATTGATTGCTACTTCTTTTTGTTCTTCCAATGACATATAATCACCTGTCTTTCTTTTAAATTGCACTGATTGTTACATTTTTATTATAACAGCTTATGGAAACACTGTAAAGCCTATACATTTCAACCTTATCATCGCTTTCCGGGCTAAACTATTATAAGCTCCGCCTTCGTCCCTTTGCCCTGCTCCGATGTAATAGAAAACAAATGTCCCAGCTTGTCAAGTATCGCCCTGCACAGATAAAGCCCTATCCCTGTAGAATACTTGTCAGCGTGTCCATTGTAACCGGTATAGCCCTTCTCACAGACCCTCGGAAGGTTCTCGGCGCGGATGCCGATTCCTGTGTCCCCTATCACAATCCGCACGCCTCCTGCCGTTTTCTCCCCATCCCCGGTATTTTCATGGCTGCCAGGCTGTCCTGTGCGGCATACGCGAATCGTGACACCGCCCTGCCTTGTGTATTTGACGGCGTTCGACAAAAGCTGGTCAATCACAAAACCCAGCCATTTTTTATCTGTCCTGCCATGATATCCTGTGGCGTGTATATCAGGCCATCACATTCTCAAACACAAAATCGTTCGTCTCCGCCCCCCAGCCGTATATACTGCAATGCCATGTCGGCATACTGCTCTATCCGAAAAAGCTCGTTCTGCTTCCGCCTGCAATTTGTGATACGTGTATCATTTTCTTCCATGGCAGAAGATTCCATGTCCTCTGCCGCGAGATATGCATTGAGCTCCTCATCAATCAGCATTTTCAGTGCAAAGAACAGGAGGATGAAATAAGCGATAATGTAAATTTTACAGCATTTCAAGTCAGGAAAAATATTCTATCCCCATAGTATCATTATAACAGACAAGCACACCCCCGCTGCTAATACACGCAACAGCATCTTAAATCCAATACCCGCGTGTGCTTGTCACCTCTCAAAACAGTATCAAATTTCATTTCTTTCTGCTATAATAAAGCCATGTTAAAAATAATATCCCACAAAGGAGCCTTTCATATGAACCAGCCCAAAATCAGCAAAGTCCTGTTAATCGGAATCAATGCCAAATACATCCACTCCAATCCGGCAGTCTACAGCCTGAAAGCCTATGCAGACAAATATTATCCTGCCCGCCCCGGCGGCTGTTCCCTTGAGATTGCGGAGTACACCATCAACCAGCCCGTGGGTGCCATACTTGCCGACATCTATCTCCTAAGACCACAGGTCGCAGCCTTTTCGTGCTATATCTGGAACTGGACGGTTGTCCAGGAGCTGCTGGCAGAGCTTCCAAAGCTTCTGCCGGATACCGCGCTCTGGCTCGGCGGTCCGGAGGTTTCTTTTCATGCCGGCAGGCTGATACACGACTTTCCCCAGCTTGCCGGCATCATGGTCGGCGAGGGCGAGGAAACATTGCTGGAATTGCTGCGCTGTTACTGGGAGAATAACAAGCCTGTAGCAGATATCCGGGGAATTGTCTGCAAGGAAGGCTTTACCGGGGAGCGCGGACTTTTAGATATCAACCGCCTGCCCTTTCTGTACAGTCCACCCGCGCCCTGCCCTGCCGCAGATGCCCCGGATTCTGCCAGCGCAGCCCAAAGCCTCCCAGAATGCAGCGCCAGCCAAATCCCCGCTGCGTTCCAGAACCGTATCCTCTACTACGAATCACAGCGCGGCTGTCCGTTCCAGTGCGCCTACTGCCTTTCCTCCATTGACAAAAAAGTGCGCCTGCGCGATATCGACATTGTAAAATCGGAATTACAATATTTTCTTGACAATAAGGTACCACAGGTAAAATTTATCGACCGCACCTTTAACTGCAATCCAAAACACGCGCTTGCCATCTGGAACTACCTGGCAGAAAATGACAATGGTGTCACAAATTTTCACTTTGAAATTGCGGCAGACCTGTTGACAGACGAACAGCTTGCGGTGATGCGCGGCATGCGGCCGGGGCTTATCCAGCTTGAAATCGGCGTGCAGTCCGCAAACGAAAAAACATTAAAGTCCATCAACCGCCACATGGATATCAACGCGCTTCGCAATACAGTAACTGCCATCCGCAGCTTCCGAAATATCCACCAGCACCTTGACCTGATTGCCGGGCTTCCCTATGAGGATTATGACAGCTTCGCGGATTCCTTCGACACAGTGTATGCAATGATGCCTGACCAGCTGCAGCTTGGCTTCCTAAAGGTGCTGAAAGGTTCCCCGATGGAGCAGCGCGCCGGCGAATATGGCATTGTATATAGTGCAAGACCCCCTTATGAAGTGCTGTATACCAGGTGGCTTGGCTATGACGACCTGATAAAATTAAAAGGAATTGAGGAAATGGTGGAGCTTTACTATAATTCCAGCCAGTTTACGCACACGCTCCCTGTGCTGGCACAGCATTTTCCCTCGCCATTCCGCATGTATGAAGCCCTCGCCGGATACTACCGCACAAACGGATTTTTTACCAGCACGCCCGCAAGGAGCTACCGTTATCAGGTGCTGCTTGATTTTGCCTGTACTGTCGCCCCGGACAGGCGTGCACTGTTTGCCGAGCTGCTAACCTTCGACCTCTATCTGCGCGAAAACCTGAAAAGCCGGCCTGCCTTCTCGTCCGAAAACAGGCTTAACCGGGACAAAGTACGCCTTTTTTACGAAGGCGAGGAGCAGGCTCCGCAATTTCTGAAAGGGTATGACGGCTATACGGCTGTACAGATTTCGCGTATGACACATATCGAACGTTTTTCCTATTCCGTCTGGGCGGAGCATTCTGCTGACTGTCCTGCGAAATTGGAAACACCGGCGTACATTCTCTTTGACTATAAAAACCGGGATGCATTGACGCATGATGCAAAGTACCATGAAATAATGCTCATGCAGACCCCCTGTAAGTGAGGTGAGACTATGTTGCACATAGCAATTTGTGATGATGATAAGGCAGCTGTAGAAAGCCATACAGAGATTACGGAAAATTGCCTGAAAAACTGCGGCAGCATTGGAAAAGTAGAAGCCTATACCACCAGTGATAATCTGCTTTACGATATTGCCGAAGACAAATTCTTCTTTGATTTGATTTTGCTGGACATCGAAATGCCGGGAAGCACCGGCATGGAAATTGCGGAGAAAATTAAGCCGTATCTGCCGAACGTGAAAATCATTTTTATTACTTCTCATATCGAATATGCCATAGACGCCTTTGAGCTGTCCGTTTTCCGGTATGTCCCCAAAAGCGATATGGAGAAACGGCTTCCTGCTGCCATACAGGACGCAATAAAACTAATTGCGTTAGAGGATGGAAAAAACTATATTATCCAGACAAACAGCCGCCTTGAGAAAATTCCATATCGTGAAATTTACTACATTGAGCGGGATGGAAAAAATGCAAGCATTGCCGCCGCCGGCGGAATATCCAAGGTAAGGAAAAGTCTGCAGCAGGTTTACTCGGAACTGGGAGCAGATGAGTTTATATTTATTGACCGGGGATGTATCGCAAATATGATACAGATTATGCAGATTAAAGACGGCATGGCGGTGTTAAAAAATGGGGAATCCCTTCCCATAAGCCGCTCTCACCTGCAGGAAGTCAAGGAACAGATTAACCATTATTGGGGGATGCATATATGACAAGCTGGCTTATTATCTTTTCAAACATTGCTGCCGCATGTGTGAGGACGATTGCAGGCATGTTTCTTATTCATCGGCTGCTGGCAGCCAGAAAGCCAGGCAGGAACCGTATCATAATAGCAGTCTCTGGCATTGTTGTAATTTCAGCGCTATTGTCCATAGCAGGGTTACCCGACTACTATCGCATGGTCTTAGAAATACTCTGGATTGCCGTCTGCGCCAGCCATTTTCAAGGCGCTTCTGCCAGAATGAGCCTTTTTGTAAGCGTGTTCTATGAGATTGCGGTTTCTTTGTGTCAGTTTCTTGTTGCGGCATGGTTCGGTGTGATATTCCATTTATCCGTATTTCCTGATTATAGCACAGCCTGCGGGCAGATTTCTGTCTGGCTGTTTCACGCACTGCTGATAGCCAGCGCACTGTACGTCAGTAAAAAGCCAAATATGACAGGAAAAGATGCGTTCCGTTTTATGTCAGTCATTGTCGTTTTCGCCTTTATCGCAGTTATCACCTTGTCACAGCAGACAATCCTTCCCATTGCGGACGACACGCTGGATATGTGGACAATTTTAGCCGTTGTTTTAATGATGTCCGTCCTGACATTTCACATGAACCGGCAATACGAGGCTGAGAAAGAGCTTGCAAGGCTAAAAGCAGAGCAGGCGGAGCTATTGGAACGCGACTACACGACCCTGAACAATGCCTATGCAGTCAACGCAAAACTATTCCATGATTTTCATAACCATATTGGAATTTTGCAGCAGCTTCTTTCTCATTCAAAGCCGGAGGCTGCCATGCAGTATCTTGACGAGCTCCAGGCCCCGGTACTGAAAATGACCGAAACCGTATGGACGGGCGATGAAACAGTGGATTATATCATCAACAGTAAAGCGATAACGGCAAAAGAACGCGGCATACAGTATCAGGCACAGGTTGAATTTCCACGCCATACAAATCTACGAAGCGCCGATTTATGTGCAGTATTGGGAAATCTCCTGGATAATGCACTGGAAGCAGCGCAGCAGGTACCGGAAAAAGAGGAACGATTTGTCTGCCTTACAATACGTCGTATCAACCAAATGCTGATCATAAAAGTAGAGAACAGCTTTTGCATTCCCCCTGTTTTCGGGGACGGTACTTTAACAACTTCAAAGGAAAAAAATGGTTTGCATGGCTGGGGGCTGAAAAGCGCACAGACCGCCGCTGAAAAGTACGACGGCACGGTGCAGACTTCTTACACAGATAACATATTCCGGGCTGTTGCCACGCTGTCCTATCAATGTATATCCGGATTACAATAGAAACGCGCCTTATGGACAAAAACCTACCGATTGCGGACACTTCCGCACAAGGTTCTTTTTTCGGTTATGATACAGATACAGCAAAACAAAGAACATGCGGAGGAGGTAACAATTATGCGTCATGTACTGATTCGTGGAATCATGGGGTTGATTTGGCTGGCAGCAGCCATCATAAGCGGCGTGTCCGGTAACTTTGAAATGAGTGTGCTCTATGTCATTTTAGGCGGTGTATTCCTGTATTCTGCCTGCACAACATGGAAGAAAGACTACAAGGGAGGCAGATAAAATGGGCGCAGCTATCCTGACCGTCAACAATTTAAATGCATGGTATGGGAAAGGGAAAATGGCGCTCGCAGATTTTTCCCTGGAATTATCCGAACAGGAAACAGCAGGGCTAATCGGGCTGAATGGCGCCGGAAAAACAACATTTATGAGAACGCTGTCCGGTCTGCTCCCTACCTTTCGCTCTGAGGGCATCCTGTTTTCCGGTAAGCCTGTAAGCCCAAGGAAACAGGCGTTCAAGAGGTGTCGTTACACTGTGTTTGCAGAGGATCATTCTTTTCCATATTTTACATTCCGGGAATATCTGTCTTATGTGTTCTCTGCTTACAAAAAAGATATCCCCGACATATCAGAGCTGGTACAAGGATTTCATTTTGGGGATTATACAGATATTCTGTTAAAAGACCTGTCGACAGGCAACCGGAAAAAGGCATTTCTGATTACTGCTTTTGCATTAAAGCCAAGGTTGCTTTTCCTTGATGAGCCAGTCAACGGACTGGATTTTCAAAGCACTGAATATTTGTACCAGAAAATTGCCGGTTATAAGGAACATGGAACAGTCCTGTTTTCTTCTCACATTTTGGAGAGCATTACTTTAACCTGTGACCGAGTATTCGTTCTGGAAAACGGAAAAATCAGGCAGACATTTGAACATGGGCAAATGAATGCCGCAGACATCCGGGAGGCACTGTGTTATGAAAATGACATTTAAGGCTTTTGCCAAAAATCTGTTTGGAGCAAAATATGAAAGACTGCAGCGCAGCATTTTCTTCTGTTTGATTGTGTTCTGGGGCTTGCATATCACAGACTGGAAAATACAAATCGCACCGTTTATTCGATACCTCATGTTAAGCGCCCTTACTGCCGGTGTGATGTGGCAGACCCTTTGTACGGAAGAGAATGCCGCCAGAATGCAGAATATGCTCATGCTTCCGTTTGATAACCGGAATTTTGTTTATTCCTATGTTGCTGCCTTGGGAGCTTACACGATTTTTACAAAGACAATAATACTGTTCGTAGTCTTACTTTCGGTTTCCGACTGGAAGCCCATAGAAATTGGGGGAAGTGCAGTTTGCGCCATAAATGCAATCCTTATGACTGCTGCTATCTATTCCTTAAAAAAATACTGGTATGTGTGTATTCCCTGGGCGGTTACAGTAGTTGCAGGCATTCTGCTATTCGGAAATACGGCATGGATGCTGCCGCCCTTAATTGTCAGCAGCATATTTGCTGCCATACACTTACAGCGAACAGACGGATACATCTTTTGTTCCCAGAAGGAGCGAAAAAATTACCGCGTGAAACAGCATAGGCACTTCGCTGTATGGCGGTACCTTTTCAGGTATTTGGGCTGTCATAAAAATTACCTGATGAATACTGCTGTTATGTGGTGTGTGGCTCTCATATTGCCGTACTTTCTGGGGAAAATGAAAAACCTGTTTGTCGTTCCGATTGGCTTTGCGATTTTGTCCATAAATACCCCTGTCTGCATTCTGCTATCCTGCGACCCGGATTTCGAGCAGGCAGTTCGCTTTTTACCCGGCCAGAAGAAAGCGTTTTGCATCCCATATTGCCTGTTTATCTTTGTCTGCAATATGATTGCAAATGCCATTTTTCTTTGTGGATGGCGAAACAGTATTACTGCTTTGATGATTGTAACCGCTGTTTTCTTTGCCCTGCAAAGCGCAATTTTATCCGTACTGTTGGAATGGTTTTTTCCGATTCGTGACTGGAAAACCGAGAGCGACCTATGGCACCACCCCCGAAAATATATTGTTCCGGCAATTATGCTGTTGATTGCCGCAGCAATCCAGATATAATATTTCTCACAAAAGTTCCCTATAGACCCGCATCACGTTGCGGTACAGGATGTCGTCAATTACTTCTCGTGAAAAATGCTGCCGCTCAAGCTCCTCCGCAAGCTTATGTACCTGGGAACAGTCCTGTATGTCTAGCTCACCGCCAATGCCGTCGAAATCAGAGCCAAGCCCAAGGCACTCGTGTCCGCCCACGTTAATCATATGACGCGCATGTGCCGCCATCCGTGACACAGTAGAATGGCTGTCATTCGTTTCATTTAAAAAGCATCCATAATAATTTAGTCCAATGACGCCGCCCCTGTCCGCTATTGCCCTTATCATATCATCCGTCAGGTTTCTGGCATGGCCGCACAGGGCACGCGCATTGGAATGGCTCGCGACAAAGGGCTTTTTGGTGTTCCTTACAATATCCCAAAAACCCCTGTCGGACAGGTGTGACACATCGACAATCATCCCCAGCTCCTGCATCCGCTCTATAAAAAGAAACCCTTTTTCAGTCAGCCCCTTAGAGCCGTCAAACATTGGGAAGCCTTTTTGTGTACCTGCCTCCGCGCCCAAGACTTCCGGCGCTTCTTCCAGAAACAGATTGGGCGATGCAAGCTCATTCGGGTAATTCCATGTAAGCGTCATCATCCGTGCCCCCAGCTGATACAGTTTCTCAAGATGCGCAATCTGTCCCTTACAGCATCCCCCTTCCTCTATTGTCATCAGGGCAGACATCTTTCCGTCCTTTTCGTTTTCAAGAATTTCGTCATACGTTTTTATGACGCGTATGTCATTTTTATTTTTCTCCATCTCATCATAAAATACATCCATTAATTCCTGCACATAAAGGAATGGGTCAAGCCCCTTTTTCAGGTCAACATACATGGCAAAATTCTGAAGCAGATACCCCGCCTGCCGCATCTTCTGGATATCCATATGTAGATTATTATGGGAAAGCTGCTGCGGACTATCGGTCTTTTTGCTCTCCCATATCTCGGAAATCGTGTCGCAGTGCATATCTGCTATTTTCATCTTAATGACCATGCCCTTTCCACAGCCTGCAAGCTTTGAGCCGCAGGCACATTGTCTCCCTGACAAGCGCGCTGTCCAAAACATTAATGTAATTGCGCCTATCGGAACCCCCGAAACAGGGAAGCAAGCAGCTGTTCTTTGTATAATTATAAGAAGCTGCCATGTGCTTTTTATAATATGCAGCAACAAATAAAAATATTACATACCAGACCCTTCCTGTTAAGGCGGTATAGTTTGATCATATATTCTGCTTTTTCACGCTCATGCGCATTTAAACTACTATTTGCAGTAACCCTTCCATCCGCATTGTAGCAAAAGTATCGTTCTATATCAGCATATATCGTCAAAAACGGCAGACTCCCGCCCGCCGTCTGATGAAAATTTTATTCAATCCGTTTGAAGTCAGATGCCGGATGCTTGCACCATGGGCATACAAAATCGTCCGGGAGGACATCTCCCTCATAGATGTAACCGCACACCGTACAGATGAATCCCTTTTTCTTCTCTGCTGCCGCGGGCGCTGTCTTGATGTTTTTCTGGTAATAGCTGTATGTCACGGAGCTGTCCTCCGACAATACGGCACCGTCCGTCACGTCCGCGAGGAAGAGGGTGTGTGTGCCAAGGTCTGTGGATGAGACAACCTTTGCGGATAAAAACGCGTTGGTCTCCTCCGCGATGTAAATGACTCCGTTTTCGGCACGCTGATAAATAACCGTCTCTGTCTTGTCGACATCCGCACCACTCTGGAAGCCCCAGTGTTTGTAAGTGTCAAACTTGGATTTTTCCGTCAGAATCGACACATTAAATACACCTGTCCGCACAATCATGTCATGCGTGTAATTTTTCTTGTTCACCGCCACCACGATACGGTTTGGCTCCGTCGTAACCTGTGATACGGTATTGACAATACAGCCGTTGTCCTTGTCACCCTCCTTTGCAGTCAGGATAAACAGTCCGTAAGTCAAATTGTACATTGCTTTCTTATCCATATAACATTCCTCCTTTATTTTCTCTCGTTTATCGCCAGCCCTTTCAGAACTGCCAGTTGAATCATTCCTATCATTTTCTTACCGTTTCATCATACCACATAGCCATTGCCAGTTTCAACTTAATTCCTTGATAAAGGAATGCGGCGTCACATGGTATTTTTTCTTAAATGCCCTGTGAAAATAGGACAGGTTGCGAAACCCTACGGAAAGCGAGACATCCAGAATGGACGTATTTCCTTTCTCGAACAGCTCCACCGACTTTTCCAGCCGAAGGTTATTAATATATTCCACACAGGTCATGCTCATGTGCTTTTTAAAAAAGCGCATAAAATGATAGTCACTAAAATAGCATAGCTTCGCCAGGTCCGACACGGAAATCGGCTCTGCATAGTGCAGTTCGATATAGTCAAGCACCTGCTTTAGCTTGTCAGATGAAACCCTTGCGCCCGGGGAAGCATTTCCGCCCCGGTACTGCAAGAGCAGAAAAACCACCTGTAAAAAAAGGGATTTCAGTGCAAGCTCGTAGCCTGTGACAGCCTCATCATACAGTGACGTAATCTGACCAAAAATTTTCCGCAGGGAGACATAGGCAGGATGCTCCGGCGTTATCAGGCATGGCAGGGAAAACTCCTGATTCATAATTGGCGTAAGATAGCGCGTCGAGCAGATGTCTGTGGAATTTCCGCCAAGAAAATTCATGTGAAACACATACGTTTCGGAATACGTCTCCGCATCCTCCCCCGCGCCGCGTGCTATGGAATGCAGAAGAAGCGGCGGGACAAATAAAATGTCCCCCTCCTTCACCTCATATTCCACAAAATCAATCTGATAAATACAGCTTCCTCCCGTAATCAGCGTGAGCTCTGCCTCCTCGTGCCAATGGATTGTGACGGACGGATAATCACTGGCAAGCCGCGTCATATACTTCTGGACTGGAAAAAAGGCTTCTCCATGTTTTGCGTTTTCCTTTTGTTCCATGGAAGGAAAATAGTGTTTCTTCATAAAATACCTCTCATTAAATCCTGCCGCGCAGCAGCAAAATCCGCAGTTTTGTGTCAAAAAAAGAAAAAATTTTGCAAGATAAATAAAAAAATCCCCTCTATAATAGCAGTATACTACATCTGGCAAAATAGCGCAATCAATTTATACCGGGCGGCCAGCCTTTTCGACCGCCAGTATATCAATTTACGGAGGACATTTCACATGAATAAAAACTGGTGGCATGACAAGGTGGCATATCAAATTTATCCCAAAAGCTTTCTGGATACCAATGGGGACGGTATCGGAGACCTGCGGGGCATTCTTTCCAAACTGGATTATCTGAAAGCGCTCGGGATAGACATTATCTGGCTCTCCCCCATCTACAAATCCCCATTCGTAGACCAGGGATATGACATTTCAGATTACTATGCCATTGCCGAAGAATTTGGAACCATGGAAGAGTTTGACGAGCTGCTGGCAGAGGCAAAAAAACGGGATATGTATATCATTATGGATTTGGTCATCAACCACTGTTCCGACAAACATGAATGGTTCCAGAAAGCATTGGCAGAGCCGGACGGCGAATATGCGGATTACTTTTATTTCCGTCAGGGAAAAGACGGGAATCCGCCGACAAACTACCGTTCTTATTTTGGCGGCAGCTGCTGGGAACCGGTGGCAGGCACGGACAAATATTATTTTCATATGTTTGCAAAAGAACAGCCTGACCTAAACTGGGAAAATCCCAAACTGAGACAGGAGCTTTACCAGATGATAAACTGGTGGCTGGAAAAAGGACTGACTGGATTCCGAATTGATGCCATTATCAACATTAAGAAAAATCTTGATTTTCCTGACTTCGAACCGGATGGCCCGGACGGTCTTGCCGGGTGCTGGAAAATGGTCGAAAGCGCCGAGGGCGTGGGGGAATTCTTAGAAGACTTGAAACAGAATACATTCCAGAAGCATAATGCATTTACTGTCGCCGAAGTATTTAATATGAAAGACGGTGAACTGGCAGACTTTATCGGGGAGAACGGACACTTCTCCACCATATTTGACTTCAGCGCCCACTGTCTAAGCGACGGAGAACACGGGTGGTATGATGCCCCGTCCGTCAGCTTTCAGAAGTGGCGGGACACAATTATCCATGCACAGCTTGACATACAAAAATATGGAATGGAAGCAAACATTATCGAAAACCATGACGAGCCAAGGGGCGTGTCCCGCTTTCTCCCGGAATACGCAAGGACACCCGCCGGAACGAAAATGCTCGGCACAGTGAACATCCTGCTGCGCGGCATACCGTTTATCTACCAGGGGCAGGAAATCGGCATGCAGAACGCGGTGTGGAACAGTATCGAGGAATACGATGACATCAGCACGAAGGACCAGTACCACATTGCCAGGAACGCAGGGCTCTCCGACGCGGAAGCCCTGGCAGTCTGCAGCAGAATGAGCCGGGACAATGCAAGGACGCCCATGCAGTGGAACAGCCAGGAAAACGCCGGATTCACGACAGGCACGCCCTGGCTGAAGGTAAACGGTAATTATAAGGAAATCAACGTGGAACGCCAGGAAAAAGATGAAACTTCCGTACTACAGTATTACCGCAGACTTGTGGCATTGCACAAGTCGCCCATATATGGGAAGGTCTTTACATATGGCATGTTTTCCCCGGCGTATGAGCATACGGAAACCGTGATGGCATACTACCGCACCACTGCCGACCAAAGGGTATTGGTCGCTGCAAACTTTGGAGCGGAAACAGTCAGCCTGACGTTGGCATACAATATTTCCCATGTCCTTTTATCCAATATGGGTACAGAAGAAACAGATGCATCCAGCCATGTGCTAAGGCTGAAAAGCTGTGAGGTAATTGTTTTGGAGTGCGGACAGCCCCTTTAAGGGCTGTCCGTCAGTCTCTCTGCGCAATCACCTTGTCAATCAGCCCAAATTCCAGTGCCTCCTCAGCGGACAGATAATTGTCGCGCTCTGTCGCAAGCGCAATTTCCTCAACGGACTTCCCTGTGTTCTCAGCGAGAATCCTGTTCAGCCGAAGCTTGCTTTTCTGCATGTGGTCAGACATAATCTTGATGTCTGTCGCCTGACCCTGAACCCCGTTTCCGTGAATTGCCGGCTGGTGTATCATAATTTCCGCGTTGGACAGCGCAAAGCGTTTTCCCTTTGCCCCGCCTGCAAGCAGGAACGCGCCGAAGCTTGCCGCAAGCCCGACGCAGATTGTCGATACGTCACATTTGATATACTGCATGGTATCATAAATTGCAAAGCCTGCCGTGACCGAGCCGCCCGGGCTGTTGATATACAGCTGGATGTCCTTATCGGGGTCTTCCCCTTCCAGATGGAGCAGCTGCGCCACAACCAGACTTGCAGAGACATCACTCACTTCCTCACCCAGAAAGATTATACGCTCTGACAGCAGGCGCGAAAATATATCGTAGCTCCGCTCCCCTCTGCTGGTCTGCTCTATTACATATGGAATCAGACTCATGCCGCCATCATGCCTCCTTTCATATTAATACGCAGCACAGAACCGCTGTGCAGCATTTTGGGCTGCTTCGGGTAAAAAATACCATTTCTGCGATATGTCTGCGGTGTGCATTGGTACAGCCTGCCAAATGCAAGCGTGAAAGCCTGCTGCGAATTGTAATGCGCCTCGTAGGCTATTTCGACAATGGGTTTCCTGGTTCTTGCAAGCTTCTCGGCTGCCAGTGTCAGACGCCTTCCCTGAATATACTTATATATGGTTACCCCCGCCTGCTCCGCAAAAGTACGTGCGATATAGAATTTGGAATAATTCAGCGCAGCTGCTATTTTATCCAGGGAAAGCTCCTCCTGTATATGTTCCTCTATAAATGATACTACCTTTTGCACAACCTTGTCTTCACTCATATTCACTTATCTCCTTCCTTTATTGTCAGTATACCATGCATCCCTAATCCTGTCTTAATAGAAATTGCCCTTTTAGGGTTTTCCATATATCCTTTTTATGCTAAAACGCATGTATAGTGGCAGTTCCTTAGAGCGTGTTTGAAAAATGCTTTCTGTCAGATGTGCGTCACAATTACGATTGACTTTTCTGCATTAGAACATGACTGAAATATACCCTGCACGCAAATCCTCCGTCCGCATTGTTAAAAAACCGCACTTTCCAGTGGTGCAATGATGCTATCTGCCGCACGAGCCGGATGCCGAGCCCGTGCTCTGGCAGCTTATCCGACTTTGTGGAAGTCCTAAATTTTTTGAGCTGTTCCCTGCTGACGCCGCAGCCATTATCCGATATTTCCAACACTGTTCTTTTGAAAAAACAGCATTCCAGCTGCATCAGGCTTACCCTGATTTCGCATCCGGCTAAGTTGTGGCTGATGGCATTGTTTATCAGGTTTTCTACCAGCCGTTTCATCAGCTCCGCATCCCCCTTCACATAAAACCGCTCAAGGCTGTCCGAAACAGCGACGCTAATGTCATATTTCTCGTCAAGGTTTCTGTTGACAATGTCACATATCGTTTCCCGTATCAGTGCGGGCAGAAGCACCTGTTCGCAGTGCCAGACACCCATTCCGTATGTGAGTTTATTGGAGGTATTCAGATTTGTAACAAGCGTTTTGATACGGACTGCCTGATTTTCTATCATCTGTGCCCGTTCCTGTACCTCGGCACAGCCGTGGGCAGAATGCAGCAGTTCATCCGCATAACCAATTACCAGCGAAAGCGGCGTCCTGATATCATGCGACACCCCTGCAATCCACGAAGTCCTCTGCATCTCGCGCCTGCGTGCATCGCGCCTTATAATCAAAAACGGTCCCACCAGCAGTACGATAATATTGATTAAAAAAAGAACCGGAAGCGTCGTCGCAAACATATTCACAGTGCGAATCTGAAACGACAGCTGATACTTCCAGACAGTATTTCTCGGCATCCCGACTGCAAAAATCCCATCGTCCACAATCCGTACATAAACCGGATAATCATTTAAGTAAAACCTTGTAAACTGTACGATCTCTTTCACTGTATAGTGTACCGGGACATCCTCCGGCAGCTGGTAGCTCCAGATGATATCTCCCGCATCGTCCATCAGAAAAGCAAAGCCGTCAAAGCTGTCAATCCGCTCCGTCCCCTGCCGTGAAATACTGTACTGCACTTCCCCATTTTCCCGGACTGTTTTTTGTATCTGTCCGGAAATATATTCTGGTGACAAGTCCGAGAAACCATCATCTGTCTTTATTGACAAATACGTCAATATCAGTATATCTGCAACCAGCATTATGCCAATCATCATAATTGTCAGCATTACTATTTTAAAAAAATTTTCCAGTCTTCTCATCATTTACACCAGCTTATAGCCCAGTCCCCTGACAGTCAGCAGATGTGCCGGCTTTGACGGATTGTCCTCCAGTTTTTCCCGCAAATGCCTGATGTGCACCATCAGGGAGTTTTCATACCCATAGCTTCCGTCAGGCCACAGCGTGTCACATAGTACATTGATGGAAAGAATTCTCCCCCGGTTTTCACACAGTTTTTTGAGCAGTGCAAATTCCTTTGCCGTAAGGGTGTCATCCTCTCCGTCGACGCTGATTGTCCCTGCATCCCAGTCAATCACCGCCCTTCCTATCCTGTCCGTCCCCATGTTTTCGTCAATATGGTATGTCCGCTTTAAAACCGCCTTTACCCGAAGCAGCAGCTCCTCCGGCAGAAAAGGCTTCGTGATATAATCATCAGCGCCCAGTCCCAGCCCTTTCAGCCGCGCGTAATCCTCATCCCGCGCGGACAAAAAGATAACAGGGAGCCCGCTGCCTTTTAGCTTTTTAATCTGTTCAAATAGTGTAAATCCATCCCCGTCCGGCAGCATGATATCCAGAAGCACAAGCTGGTAATCATTCTCCTGCGTATACCACATCGCCTCAGCGCAGCCTGCCGCCATATGAACATGCCGGTATCCCTCATTTTTCAGAAGCTTTCCCACCAATGTCAACAGCTCCGGCTCGTCATCCACCAATAAAATATTGCACTCCTGCAGTGTCATTTCAATCCTCCATTCCCGCGAATTCATATACCTTTTCGACCACCAGTATCATTATAACGGATGCCGCCAAAAAAGTGCAGATAATCCATGAGAATTAATGTAATTTTAAACAAGTCAGAAATATGCATGAAATTTTATTCCTTTCAATACCTTTTTTGCTTAAAAATGGTTGATTATCTCAAAAAAGCCTTGATTTACGGGCATACAAGCAGGATTTCAAGCTGAATTTACTACCAATTTACTACTTTTGAGGGAAAGAGCCTTGATATGCCGCCCCCAACCCTGCCAGCCCAGCCACCAGCACACAGCATTGAGACCGGGTATATCGTCCGTTCACGGGAGCGGGACGAAAAGGGACGCTTGCGGGGAGCCGATTATGTGATCTATGAGCAGCCCCATACAGAACCTACGCCGGATTTACCTACATTGGAAAATCCAACGCAGGAAAAACCAATATTGGAAAAACCTACGTTGGAAAATCCAACGCAATTAAATAAAGATATACAAAGGACTGACTTCCCAACAAAAGAAAAAATAAATACAGATTTACAAAGTACCCACTCCATTCCTATCCTTTCCCCTAACCCCTCTCCTATGGAGCAGGAAGCGGTATAGCACTTCATCGGTCATTTGGTGGAGCTTGCGGACGCTGCCGCCTACGGGGAGCAGTATAAAAAGTGGAGCTATGAGAGCTTACCCATTCTGCCGGAGGAATGGCAGTACACCGTCGCCGCCGACAAGTGGAAACAGTTCAAGACCTTAAAGGAGCTTATGCACCGCGCCGACGTTTCCGAAGTGGTGAACGCCTGCGATGTTGGATAGTGCGGAGGGGCGACAAACAAATACAAATAAAAAAGGGACTTCCTCAATCCTTAAAAGGCTATGACAGCAACGGTTATAGTCTTTTTTCATGCGGTAATTACCGTATGAAATGAACTCCTATTC